>Ga0265297_10001131_pt1 | contig 65623 bp, 55 predicted proteins | sample Munlanlwell13791_FD_192502 | JGI IMG/M metagenome (GOLD analysis project Ga0265297, IMG submission 192502) | Leachate microbial communities from a municipal landfill in Southern Ontario, Canada - Leachate well 137-91 | ecosystem: Engineered > Solid waste > Landfill > Unclassified | place... | reverse complement strand
TAGGTTCTTATGCGATTAATAATGCGACAGACACAATCACCTCAAATAAACATTTTGTAAACACTGGTTATGGTATCACCACCAGTTCAATTATATTTGCAGATGGTTCTATTTTAGTTTCAACTGCCGGGTTAAGTATTACCCTTGCAAGCATATTATCAACTACAAACACTTGGAGTGCAAGTCAGACATTCCAAAATCCAATCACCGTTAGCACCATAACTTTTGCAAGCGGAACTAATGCTATTAACTTGGGTGTGAATGTGTCTGGAAACACTAACTATGGCATTGGTTTTGGGTATGGCGCATCTACCAACACTAACTATGGTGTTGGCATTGGTTATGGTGCAAGCAACAACAATGACTCTGGCATTGGCTTTGGGGGTGCTTCATACAACGACTATACCAATGGTATTGGCATTGGGTATTACGCACATGACAACTATACCTATGGCATTGGCATTGGGAGCGAAGCAAGCTACAACTATTCCTATGGCATTGGCATTGGGAATTGCGCAAGATACAACTCTTCCTATGGCATTAGCATTGGCAATAGCGTAGAATACAACTCTTCCTCTGGCATTGGTATTGGGTTTGTCGCAAATCACAACAATTCCAATGGTATTGGCATTGGGTATTACGCACACGACAACTCTTCCTCTGGCATTGGTATTGGGTATTACGCAAACAACAACTATACTTCTGGCATTGGCATTGGTTATCGTGCAGCTAACAACATCAACTATGGCATAGGTATTGGTTATTACGCAGCAGCCGTCTCATCATCCATTGCTATTGGAAAGAATGCTGCTTCTATTGCCTATTGCGGTTTTGCATTAGGTGCTGGAGCAATCAACACGGCAAAGAACGGCGGCGCTTTAGGTTCTTATGCGGTTAATAATGCGACAGACACAATCACCTCAAATAAAAATTTTGTAAACACCGGTTATAGTATTACCACCAGTTCAATTACATTTGCAGATGGTTCAGTTTTAGTTTCAACGGCGGGATTAAGTGATATTACCCTTGCAGGCATTTTATCAACCACAAACACATGGAGTGCAAGCCAGACATTCCAAAATCCAATCACCGTCAGCACCATAACTTTTGCAGACGGAACTGATACTATTAATCTTGGGCCGAATGTGTCTGGGAACACTAACTATGGCATTGGTTTTGGATATGGCTCATATAACAACAATACCTATGGCATTGGTATTGGGAGCAGCGCATACAACAACTATACCGGTGGCATTGGTATTGGGAATCAAGCATGCCAAAACTATTCCTATGGCATTGGCTTTGGTTATAACGCATACAACAACACTTCCTATGGTGTTGGCATTGGCAATGACGCAAAGAGTAACAATGACTCTGGCATTGGCATTGGGAATAACGCATACGGCAACTGGTCCTATGCCATTGGAATTGGGAGTAGTGCATACAGCAACTATACAGGGGGCATTGGCATTGGCAATAACGCAAGCGACAACCATGACTATGGCATTGGTATTGGCAATAGCGCATGGAACAACGCTTCCTATGGTGTTGGCATCGGGCCTGGCGCATACAACAACTATTCCTATGGCATCGGCATTGGTAGTGGCGCATATAACAACTATACTCGAGGCATCGGTATTGGGCCTGGCGCATCCAATAACTATAACTATGGTATTGGCATTGGGTCTGGTGCGGCTAACAACAGTAACTATGGCATTGGCATTGGTTATGGTGCAGCCAACAACCGTTACTATGGCATTGGTATTGGTTATTACGCAGCAGCCATGTCCTCATCCATTGCTATTGGAATGAATGCTGCCTCTAATGCAGAAAGTGGTTTTGCATTAGGTGCGGGAGCACAGAACACAGCACGCAACGGCGGCGCTTTAGGTTCTTATGCGGTTAATAATGCGACAGACACAATCACCTCAAATAAGAATTTTGTAAACACCGGTTACGGTATCACCACCAGTTCAGTTATATTTGCAGATGGTTCTATTTTAGTTTCAACGGCGGGATTAGGTGATATTACCCTTGCAGGCATTTTATCAACCACAAACACCTGGAGTGCAAGCCAGACATTTCAAAATCCAATCATCGTTAGCACCATAACTTTTGCAAGCGGAACTAATGTTATTAACTTGGGTGTGAATGTGTCTGGAAACACTAACTATGGCATTGGTTTTGGGTATAGTGCAAACAACAACTATTCTTACGGCATTGGCATTGGTTATAATGCATACGGCAACTTTACCTATGGCATTGGTATTGGCAATAGCGCATGGGGCAACTATTCTGGCAGTATTGGCATTGGGTATTTCAATGGAGACAACTATACCTCTGGCATTGGCATTGGAAATTACAACATAGATACCCATACCTATGGCATTGGCATTGGGCATTACACAGAGTACAGCCGTGTCTATGGCATTGCCATTGGAGATAACGCATTTGACAACACTGACTATGGCATTGGCATTGGCAATAGAGTAAATAACAACAAATTATCTGGTATTGGCATTGGGAATTACGCAACCGTCAACTATTCCTATGGCATTGGCATTGGGTATTACGCAAACAACAACTATACCTATGGCATTGGCATTGGCAATAACGCATACGGTAACTACAGCAGAGGCGTTGGCGTTGGTTATTACGCATACAACAACAATACCTTTGGCATTGGTATTGGTAATTACGCCTATGGCAACTCTTCCTTTGGCGTTGGTATTGGAAGCGGGGCATACAACAATACTTCCTATGGTGTTGGCATTGGCAATAACGCAAGCGGCAACTTTACATATGGCATTGGCATTGGCAATAACGCAACTGTCAACTATTCCTATGGCATTGGCATTGGTGGTAACGCAAACCAGAACAATGACTATGGCATTGGCATTGGCAATAGCGCAAAAAACAACTATACCTCTGGCATTGGCATTGGGGGTAACGCAAGCGACAACTCTTCCTATGGCATTGGCATTGGGTCCGGCGCGGCTAACAACAGTTCCTATGGCATAGGTATTGGTTATGGTGCAGCTAACAACATTAACTATGGCATAGGTATTGGGTATTACGCAGCAGCCGTCTCATCATCCATTGCTATTGGAATGAATGCTGCATCTCCTGCGGAGAGCGGTTTTGCATTAGGTGCGGGGGCACAGAACACAGCACGCAATGGCGGTGCTTTAGGTTCTTATGCGATTAATAATGCATCAGAAACTATTACTTCAAATAAAAATTTTGTAAACACCGGTTATGGTATCACCACCAGTTCAGTTATATTTGCAGATGGTTCGGTTTTGGTTTCAACTGGCGGGTTAGGTATTGCCCTTGCAAGCATTTTATCAACTACAAACACCTGGAGTGCAAGCCAGACATTCCAAAATCCAATCACCGTTAGCACCATAACTTTTGCAGACGGAACTGATACTATTAATCTTGGGCCGAATGTGTCTGGGAACACTGGCTATGGTATTGGCTTTGGTTATGGCGCATATAACAACAGTTCCTATGGCGTTGGTATTGGGAGCAGCGCATACAACAACTATACCAATGGCATTGGCATTGGTTATAATGCATACGGCAACCGGGACCAAGGCATTGGTATTGGGAAAGATGCATACAGCAATTATACCTCTGGCATTGGCATTGGGAATTACGCAAACAACAACTATATCTATGGCATTGGCATTGGTAGTGCAGCATACAACAACTATACCTCTGGTATTGGCATTGGGAAAGGTGCATACAACAACTATAACTCTGGCATTGGCATTGGGAGTACCGCACACGACAACCCTTCTGGCATTGGCATTGGGGCTAACGCACAGTTCAACTCTTCCCAAGGCATTAGCATTGGGGAAAGTGCAGCGTCCAACTCTGCCCAAGGCATTGGTATTGGGAAGCAAGTACAAACAAACACTACCTCTGGCATTGGCATTGGTGGGAGTGGCGCAAGTAGCAACTCTTCCTATGGTGTTGGTATTGGGTATTTTGCAAGCGGCAACCTTACCAATGGCATTGGCATTGGGTATCTCACAAAGAACAACTCTACTTCTGGCATTGGCATTGGCATTGGCGCATATAACAACAGTAACTTTGGCATTGGCATTGGAAGTAGTGCATACAACAACTATTCCTCTGGCATTGGCATTGGGTATCAAGCATACAAAAACTATTCCTCCGGCATTGGCATTGGTTATACCGCAAATTTAAACTATACCAAAGGCATTGGCATTGGGTATCTTGCAAACAGCAACACTACCACTGGCATTGGCATTGGTGCGTATGCCAGTGGCATCCATACCGCTGGCATTGGCATTGGGCGTAGCGCAGGTAGCAACTATATCTATGGCATTGGCATTGGGGGTTACGCATCTAGCAACTTTAACAATGGCATTGGTATTGGGAATACCGCAGGCACTAACTCTGACCAAGGCATTGGCATTGGGAATAACACATCTAACAACAAAAACCGAAGCATTGGCATTGGGAATACCGCACAATGGAACGCAAATAGCAGCGGCTACGATGCTGGCATTGGCATTGGGAATAATGCATACTACAACCAATCCTTTGGTATTGGCATTGGGCCTGGCGCAAACTACAACAAGGACTATAGCATTGGCATTGGCAGTGGTGCAGCTAACAGCCGTTACTTTGGCATTGGCATTGGGAATTACGCGATAGCCATCTCCTCATCCATTGCTATTGGTATGAACGCTGTTTCTTCTTCTGCAGCGAGCGGTTTTGCATTAGGCGCTGGAGCACGCAACACAGCACTCAACGGCGGTGCTTTAGGTTCTTACGCGGTTAATAATGCGACAGGCACAATCACCTCAAATAAAAATTTTGTAAACACCGGTTATGGTATCACCACCAGTTCAATTACTGCAGATGGCACGATAGTTTTTTCTAAAGGAATTGCGCAGTTAAACCAATCAACACAAACATTAACAGATGCTGCAAGTATAACATGGGATACTTCCTCAGGCGGTTTTGCAACAGTTACACTTTCAGCAACCAGAGTATTAAGCAGCCCAAGCAATTTTGTTTCAGGCGGTAAATATATAATTATAGTAAAACAGCCTGCAGGCGGAGCTTGCGCTTTAACTTACGGAGCTGCTTATAAATTTCCAGGTACTGCAGCCCCAGTTTTAACGAGCACGGCTAATGCGGTAGATATACTTGAATTTACATCAAATGGAAGTGTTTTGTATTTATCAAAATTTATTCCTGATTTAAGATAAAAAGAAATAGAGAAAAGAAAGAAATAGAGGAAATAGGGGACGGAGGCAGGAAGACAGGATAGTTGACATTTTCTACCCGCCCTTGCCTGTCATTGCAGCGAAAAGAATTAGTCATTGCGAGAAGCGGTAGCGACGAAGCAATCTTAAGTCATTGCGAGCGAAGCGCGGCAATCTGGTCGTTAAGACGAGATTGCTTCATCCCTTCGGGATTCCCGCCTTTGGCGAGGTCTAGCCTAGGGCTGACGCAATGACAACAAAAATTTTAGTCGTTGCGAGTGAAAAGAATTAGTCATTGCAGCGAAAAGAATTAGTCATTGCGAGGGCTTTAGCCCGTGGCAATCCTGGTGTCATTGCGAGAAGCGGTAGCGACGAAGCAATCTTAAGTCATTGCGAGCGAAGCGCGGCAATCTGGTCATTAAGACGGAAATTGGCTTAGAGCCAGTAGAGGACAGAGGGTTAATGTACATTATAAAAATGTTTTATAAAATTGCAGTAATTATGTTATTAATAACAGCTACCTCATTTTCTGCGATTAAAACTTCAAATATGCTTTTAGGAATGCCAATGGAAGGAAACGCAAATGACATATGCGGCGGCTCTACTACTGTTGTTGGCGGTGCTACGGTAGGAACTGGAAAACTTGGAAAAGGGTATGATTTTGACGGAACAAATGGTTATATTTCCATTGCTGATAACACCCAATTATCCGCAATAGGTGCAAAAACAGTTTGTGCATGGTTTAAAGGCACCGATACTGCTAAAATTAATTGCATTGTTTCAAAAGATTATGCGTTTCCAAATAGAGAGTGGTCTTTATTCGCAGGCTATTCTGGCGGCGCTTATATTGACACACGAGAATTTGATGGAAAAAGCACTGGTACAGGTTATTTGAGGGCCGCAGGCACCACTGCTTCAACAATTTTTGATGGGAATTGGCATCATATTGCCTACACATTTGATGGTATTAATGCAACAGGACATATTAAAATATATTGCGATGGTAAATTAGTGCCGCTAAACATGTTTGATGTTTTAGTAGGTTCTGGCGCGGTTTTAATAGACGGTAGCGGGGCTGTAAATATTGGAAGATTTGCTGCTGACAATGCCAAATGCGTAACAGAAAGCATAGATGATGTTCAAATTTATAACAGAGCTTTACCAGAAACAGACATCAGAAGAATTATGATAGGGCTTCCCCCGTTTAATTCAAATTCTTTTCGCTTGCCGCATGTACCGAACGCCACACCTTCAATTCTCTACCATTTTGATGAAGGCACCGGTAGTTTTGCTTATGATGCTATTGACAACTCCACTGCAAGTATTTCGGGTTATGGTTGGGTTGATGGAAAATATAGGGATGGTAAATATAAATATGGTGTTGGTGCTAATAATGTAAATGCTGGGAATATTATACAAAAACAACCTATATCTGTACCGCAAGAATTTACAGTTGGCATTTGGATAAAACCGTATGTTGATTTAACGCAAACAAGCAGTTATTATGGTACCAATATGTGCCAAGCGGATATAATTAGTAATGTAAAAAGGCCTGATGATGCTACTATGACGAATTGGAGTTTTTTACTTGAATTTTGGCGGTGGTATAATTCAACAGGATATGGGTTTTTAAGTTGGAGTGTTGCTTGCGGTGGTACAAGATACGCTAATGGCAACGGGTATCGTTTTGAAACTGCCTATGCTCAAAGTATTGTAAATCAATGGGTGTTTGTTGTAGCAACTGCAAAGAAAAATGGTTTAGGTGTTCTATACATAAATGGTGTTAATGTAGATAGTTTTTCTATCCCAGATGTAGATATTAATCAATGTGTTGATAATCTTGTATTGGGTAATACATTAGAAACTTTTGGTGCTTATCACATCAGGCCATTCAATGGTGCAATGGATGAATTTTTTATGATTAACAGGCAACTCTCAGATAGTGAAGTTAAACAACTATATGATGAATCCAATTTAGCAAGCGGCGATGTTTTAGATAATTTTAACTCAATGAGCGGGGTAAATAACTGGGGCGGCCAGTACAGTTCGCTTAATGTTGGTTCTGGCAGGTCAGTTAACATAAGTTATGACGAAACCGCCCATTCGGGGAATGGTGCTTGCTTAAAGGTTTCTTACAATGTCCCGAATTCAGATGATTTTGTAGGAGTGGGTATTGGTTTTGCCAATCCAGGCGTATCATGCGATATAAGCAAATACAGAGCGATTTCTTTTGATATAAAGGGTGCTGACCTTGGCCAAAGTTTCAAAATTGAGTGGAAAAATATAAATGAGAGCACGGCAGCTGCAATTTACCTTTCGAGTTATCTTGATAGAACTTCCGGTTCAAATGGTGGCACAGGCACCGATTGGGAAACAGTAACAATTCCTCTTGACGCTTTCGCAAATTTTTCAAGTACAAATAATCTTAAAGATTTGGGCCACATGAGTTTGATATTTGAACACAACTATCTTGCAACTAATGGTATGCTTAATTCAACTACATTTTACATTGACAACATTGTTTTTAGCACAACCGCTCCTAATGCCGTAAGAATTGATAGTTTTGGTGATGCTTCGGGGGTTAATGCTCTTGGTGCCCATAATGGTGATTGGACGGGTGGTACCGGTGGCAGTTGTACTTCATCATACGATACAACAACATCTTCTGGTGCTGTGCGGTCTTGGAAAGTGAATTACTCTGCTCCTACAGGTTCGTATGTTGGAACATATATGTTATTTGGCGGTACTACTACTTTGTGGGGACAGTGTCCACATGACTTTTCACAATATTCAAAGCTAAAGTTTAGAATGAAAGCAAACTCTAGTACTGAAAACCCTGAAACTTTTAAGCTAGAACTTGTGGACTCAGGCGGTACTCGTAATGTTGTACCTACAGGTATTACAACATCTTGGCAAGAATACTCAATAGATTTAACTTCATTTTCAGGCCTTGATAAAACCACAATACAAAAGCTTTCAACGGTTTTTGAAGATTGGCGTGTCGTAGATAAAACCGGTGTCGTTTATTTTGATGACATCAGGTTTGAAAAATAAATGACCTCTAATGTGGTGTCAGGCTTTACTTGCTTTACTTATTATTGGAAATTCCAATTTTATAGATTCCCGATTATCCGCCCGCCCACCCTCGCCTGTCATTGCAAGTGAAAATTTTAGTCATTGCGAGAAGCGGTAGCGACGAAGCAATCTTAAGTCATTGCGAGCGAAGCGCGGCAATCTGGTCGTTAAGACGAGATTGCTTCATCCAAAGTGGATTCGCAATAATGCAGTGTCAGGCCCGCCAACAACGAGTTGGCGAGGTCTAGCCTGCGGCTGACGCAATGACAACCAAACAAAAGTGTTGAAAATCCCGCAGTATGCGGTGAGGCGCAATAGTGCGACTTACAAAAATCTCCCACTTTGGCTGACAATGAGTGAGTATTTTTTTGGGGCATTCGTCGAGGATGTTTGAGCCCGCCACAAAGTGGCGAGGCGAGTTTCCGAAGACGCCAAAAAAATGCGAAAAAATAGCCACCGTGGGTGCATTTCTTTTGGTTACTTTTCTTTGGGCATTCAAAGAAAAGTATCACAGGGGTGCAGGGGCAGAATAGCCCCGCGGTTTAAATCAATTCTGTAATTTTATGATTTGCTTAAAAAATCTGTATCCCTCTCACCCTGCCTGTCATTCCCCCGCCTTGGGCGGGCAATAGGCAACATAGGCAGGAAAACAGGATAGTTGACATTTCCCGCCCGCCACTGCTTAGATAATTTGATACGCTGTGTTGCTAAATAAAAATGAATTTTCTATAATCCTACAATACCCGAAGCCCTTGCTCTAAGGCAGTGTTCTTAGGGCTAAACTTGTGCCGCAATGGCATAAGAAATCCAAAAAGGAGGTGCAGAAATGCCCAATTATGAGAGTACATTTATTTGCTCGCCAGAAACACCAGCCGAAAAGATTGAAGAACTTACCGAGAAAGCAAAAAAAATCATTGAGTCAAACGGCGGCAAGGTAACCTTAGTTCAAAACTTAGGTAAAAAACGCCTTGCTTATCCAATCAACAAACTTCGCGAAGGCAGCTATGTTTATTTTGAAATAACAGCTCCTGGCGTTATTGTGTCGGTGTTAGAAAACTTTTATAAGGTTAACGAACCTATTATCCGTTCTCTTACAGTCAAGGTTGAGAAAAAGGCCCCGCCAAAACCAGTTGTAGTTGCCGCGCCAGAAACAACACCAGAAGTTAAAGCGGATGCAGAAGTAAAAACTGTGGAGGTAAAAACCGATGGCGAACAGCAATCTTAGGTTACCCGAGCAAAATAGCGTAAACCTTGTGGGCCGTGTTGTTAGAGACCCTGAGGTAAAAAGTACAAAAACAGGCAGTTCAGTTTGCAACTTTTCTATTGCTTTAAACAGCCGCTACAAAGATAAGCTCACAGGTGTATGGAAAGACGGCGAACCTACTTATGTGCAAATAGTTGTTTGGGGTGATTCTGGCGTAAGGTGTGGTGAGCGTTTAAAAAAAGGCAGCCCGGTGCATATTGAAGGCCGTTTGCAAAGCCGCGCTTGGGAAACAAAAGACGGCGAGAAAAGAAATTCTTTGGAAGTTGTTGCAAAAAGGGTTCAGTTTCTTTCATTTGAGAGCGCGGATAAACAAGGGCAAGGCGCCGATTCTGACGATTCAAAACAAGTAAGTGCCCCGGCTGAAGTTGCCGACGATGAAGAGATACCTTTTTAATTTGTAATTTTGTCATCCCGATGAGCGAAGCGAAGAGGGATCTTAAATCAACAACAAGATACCTCATCCCGCAAAAGGCGGGATTCGGTATGACATAAAAAAATACTAAGTCCGCCGACAGGCGAGACGCGATAAATGTTCTTTTACAATTTAGGAAAGGGTTCAGTGAACGAAGTGAGCGACGACGAAATGGGAAAACCTAAGGTTTTCCCTTGTAGAGCGGTTTGGCGAAATCATATTAGCCAAACCAAGTATGAACGAAGTGAATACTAAGTCCCGCCTTGGCGGGACGCGATATAGGAGAATATAAAATGGTTCAAGGAAGAGCCCCATTTAAAAAAAGCGGATCTCACGGCTCCACGGCTTCTAAAGGTGCTGCGGGTGGCATGAGGCCGCGTAAAGGTGGCATGTTTGCCAAAAGAAAAGTTTGCCGTTTTTGTGCGGAAAAAATGGAGATAGATTATAAAAACTTAAACCTTATCCGCAGCTTTATGAGTGATAAGGGTAAAATAATTTCTGGCAGAGTTACCGGCGTTTGCGCAAAACATCAAAGACACTTAACAACAGCAATTAAAAGGGCAAGAATGCTTGCGTTATTGCCCTTTACCGTAGAGTAAATAATTACAAGATAAGGGGAATTATAAATGAAAGTAATTTTTCGTTCCGACATAAAAGGGGTGGGCCGCCTTGGCGATGTGAAAAATGTTGCCGATGGTTATGCCCGTAATTATCTTTTTCCAAGACAACTTGCGTTTGAGGCAACCGTTGCCAATGCAAAAAAGTGGGAACTGGAAAAAGCAAAGTTTGAAAAACAAAGAGAGCAGGTTGTGGAAGATGCCAAGAATTTAGCCACGCAAGTTGAGGCGACATCTTTAACGATTAGCGTTAATGTCGGCGAAAATGGCAAGCTTTTTGGCTCTGTTACAAATGCCGACATTGCAAAAGCATTGGCAGAGCGCGGTTTTATCGTTGAAAAACGTGATGTGCTTATGGCTGAACCTCTAAAAGAAATTGGTGCATATACAATTGATGTCCGTTTGCACCATGATGTAACTGCCAAAGTAAAAGTTTGGCTTGTTTCTGCAAAGCCCGCAGAGAAACAAGAAACTGCAGAAACAAAATAAAGTTATTGCGATTGGCAATACATAGGAAATTATGGCAGAGATGCTTGGTAAAATACCGCCGCAATCCCCTGAGGCCGAAATGGCTGTTTTGGGGGCTATGCTTATTGAAAAAGAAGCCGTAGTAAGGGCCATTGAAATCCTTGACTCAGGCGACTTTTACAAAAGCGCGCACAGGGCAATTTATAATGCCATAACGGAACTTTTTTCAAACAACGAGCCGGTTGATGAAATAACCGTGGTGGAAAAGCTGAAAAAAGAAAAAGTGCTTCAGGATATTGGCGGCGCAAGTTATATTACATCGCTTACCAACTTTGTTTCTACCGCCGCGAATATTGAAAACTACGCTAAAATTGTAAAAGAAAAATCCATCTTGCGTGCTATAATTGTTGCCGGTACAAATATGGTTGAGTTGGGCTACCGCGACGATTCTATCCCCGATGAAATTCTTGACCGGTCAGAAGCAAAGCTTTTTGAAATAAATAACAGCCGTACCCAAAAGGGTTTTTCAGACCTGCCGAAGGCCTTGCGAGAAACCCTTAAATATATGGAGCAGATTCACAAAGACCGGCGCGATGTTCCCGGCCTTGCAACAGGTTTTACTGACCTTGACGATTTAACCACTGGTTTTAACCCGGGCGAGCTTATAATAATTGCCGGAAGGCCTGGTATGGGCAAAACCGCTTTTGCACTAAACATAGTTGAGCATGTGGCTGTAAAAGAAAAAAAATCAGTGGCTGTTTTCTCGCTTGAAATGTCGGTTAGCTCTATGCTTACTCGTTTGGTTTGCTCGCTTGCCAGAGTTAACCTGCAAGATGTAAGAAAAGGCAAAATAGCAAACCACTGGGCAGATATTACAACTGTTGTTAGTAAAATTTCTGAAGCCCCTATTTTTATAGACGATAGTTCCAGTATTAATGCTTTAGACATTCGCGCAAAATCAAGGCGGCTTGCACTTGAGTTAAAATCGCAGGGTAAAAAACTTTCAATGATAGTTATTGATTATTTGCAGTTTATGACAACTTCCCGCAGGGTTGAATCACGCGAAAAAGAAGTGGCAGAAATGAGCCGTGCCCTTAAATCACTTGCAAAAGACCTTGCAGTTCCTGTTGTTGTTCTCTCTCAGCTTTCAAGAAAACCAGAAGAGGGTGGCAGAGAAGGCAAACCAAAACTTTCAGACCTTAGAGAGTCGGGTGCTATTGAACAAGATGCCGATGTGGTAATGTTCATTTATCGCGACGGTTACTATGATAAAAATGACCCGGATAAAGCTAAAACCGCGAGCATAATTGTGGCAAAACAACGCAACGGCCCAACGGGAGATATAAAGCTTGTATTTAATGGAGAGTACACCAGATTTGATAATCTTTCAGCAAGAGAAAGCTAAGCTAAAAGTAATTTAAACTATGCCAAGTAACGCGCCTTCTAACCATGAACAGGGAAGCAGGTCTAAAAAAGAAACTGTGTATACATGGCAGTTTACCCGCTCACGCAACAAAATACTCCGTCCCAACTACTCAGTTATTGATACCGCCGCATTCGCAGCTAATATAAAATCCATCAAAAAATTTCTTGAAAAAAAACTTGGCAAAAAGCCGGGCATTATTGCTGTTATTAAGGCAAATGCTTACGGGCATGGGGCAGTACCATTGGCAAAAGTTGCCGTTGAAAATGGTGTTGCGTATTTAGGTGTTGCGTCTATTGAAGAAGGCATTGCCTTGCGTGAAGAAGGCATTAAAGCGCCCATATTAATTCTTGGCAGTATATTTCCATTAGAAAATTTGCAGTATGCGGCGCGTTATAATCTGGTTCCTACAATTTCAAGTTTATATGGTGTTAACGCCCTTAGCCGTCTTGCAAAAAAATTAGGCAGAAAACTTAGTTTCCACTTGAAAGTTGATGTGGGTATGGGTAGAATTGGGCTTAGCGCGCCGTCTGCTTTTGCGGTTCTTAAAAAAATTGTTTCACTAAAAGAAATTGTTATGGAAGGGCTTTACACACATTTTCCGTGCGCCGATAACGATGTTGCCTGCACAAAGGCGCAGTTTGAAAAGTTCTTAGAGGTTGTAAAATTCGCAAAGTCGCTGAAGTTAAAGTTTGGCTCGCATTGTGCGAACTCATCAGCGCTTTTAAAAATGCCGCAAACAGCATTAGATTTAGTTAGACCAGGTCTTTTACTTTATGGTCTTGAGCCATTTGAGGGTGCCGGTAAAAAAATATCAATAAAGCCGGTTCTAAGTTGGAAGGCCGCGATAGTTTTTTTAAAAAGAGTACGCAAAGCCACGCCAATAAGTTACGGTGCGGCATTCGTTACAAAAAGAAATTCTGTCATTGCAACAATTCCAACTGGCTACGCCGATGGTTACGCACGGTTGCTTTCAGGCAAGGCGCAAGTTTTAGTTAGGGGTGTCAGGTGCCCTGTGCTCGGGCGTGTAACAATGGATATGATTATGGCAGATGTTAGCGATGTGCCGGGTGTTTCAATCGGCGATGAGGTTGTGCTGCTTGGTGTGCAGGGTGCTCAAAGAATATCCGCGCAAGAGCTATCCAAGTATTGTGATACAATAAACTACGAAATAACCTGTCAAATAAGTGCCAGAGTGCCAAGGGTTCTCATATGAAACATTATTTTAACACGATATTAAGGGTTATAGGCGCAAAGTTAATAGATACCGCCACCTCTTTAGGTGAAGTGACTAAACTTTTTACACAAACATTTTATTGGATATTCCGGTTAAAAATAGATGCAAAAAACACAGTTGCTCAAATGCTTGAAGTGGGTTGGGCATCGGTGCCGGTTATTGCTTTAACATCTCTTTTTACAGGAATGGTTTTAGCGTTGCAAACCGGCGCGTCTTCAAAAAACATTTTTAATGATCCTGTATACATAGGTACAATAGTTGGATTTTCTCTTGTTAAAGAGCTTGGTCCGGTGCTTACATCTGTAATAATTGCCGGGCGCGTTGGCGCTTCAATTGCTGCGGAACTTGGCACTATGAAAGTTACCGAACAGCTTGATGCCTTAAAAACACTTGGGACAAATCCTGTGCGTTATTTGGCTGTTCCCAGATTCTTAGCATTTATAACTATGGTGCCGTTGCTTAGCGCATTTGCAAATGTTGTAGGTATTTTAGGTGGTATGCTGGTGTGTTCATCAATGTGGCGAATACCCTCAACAATTTATTATGACGATATTTTCAACTATATGGTAATTGGTGATTTTTTTCATGGCATGATTAAATCTATGATTTTTGGGTTGATAATAGTAACAACCGCGTGCTATAAAGGTTTTAACTGTGAGGGTGGCGCTGAAGGTGTAGGTAAGGCAACAACAAGCGCGGTTATGATAGCAATGGTAATGATACTAGTTTCAGATTATTTTTTATCTGTCGCACTGGTTGCCATAGGCATTGGTTGATAGCAGATGTTTAACTAAAATTACAACTGTCAGGTTAAAAGTCGTCTCAAAACCGCAACTGTGTCATTCGATGAGCAGTAGCGACGAAACAATCTTGGTGTCATTGCGAGCGAAGCGTGGCAATCTGGTAGTTAAGACGAGATTGCTTCACCCCTTCGGGTTTCGCAAAGACAACAAAAAATAGATTGCTTCACCCAAAGTGGATTTCCGCCTTGGGCGGGGGCTGACGGGATGACAAATAGAAACAACTGATATTGCAATGGTTTTTAATGGGATTTGTTAATAGTAAATGTGTAACTAAAATATATGATTAAAGTACGAAATCTTTTTAAAAGTTTTAGAAATAATCAGGTTCTTTCCGGCCTTGATTTGGATATTGTTGACGGTGAAACTATAACAATTATAGGCGGCTCAGGCAGCGGAAAGAGTGTTTTGCTTAAAAATATAATGGGGCTTTTAAACCCCGATAGCGGCAGTGTTGAAATTGACGGCACTGAAATTACAACGCTAAATGACGAGCAACTCCTTGATGTGCAAAAAAAGTTTGGCTATCTTTTTCAGGGTGCCGCGCTTTTTGACTCACTTACGGTGCAAGACAATGTTGCTTTTGGTATAAGGAATATGGTTGATGCTGGTAAATTTGATATAACAAAAAGGGTTAGCGATTGCCTTGCAATGGTTGGGCTAAAAAACATTGAAGAGCTAAAACCTTCAGAGCTTTCCGGCGGTATGCGCAAAAGAGTTGGGCTTGCAAGGGCCATTGCTTACAGTCCAAAATACATTCTTTACGATGAGCCAACAACTGGTTTAGACCCCATAATGGCGGATGTTATAAATAATTTGATATTGCACCTTCAAAAAACAATAAATGTAACATCAATTGTTGTTACGCACGATATGAAATCGGCTTATAAAGTTTCAAATAGAATTGCTATGCTTTATCAGGGTAAAATAGTTGGCATTGGCACGCCAAATGAAATTGAAAATACAAAAGACCCTATAATCAGACAATTTATAGACGGCAAAAGTGATGGGCCGATTAAAATTGACACAGATATAACTTTGTGATGCAATAAAATTTTTAGATATATTCTAAGTCCAACGACCGCAGGAAATGGAGAAATTATGAAACAAGAAACTAAATTGGGCTTTTTTGTTCTGCTTGGCGTTGCAATTTTTGTAACCTCAATTATTTTACTTGGGGACTTCCAATTTCAAAGCCGCTATTACCTTAACATTCTTTTTGGAGATGTTGCCGGCCTGCCTGTGAAAGCAAAAGTGAAAATTGCAGGTGTTGAGGTTGGTGCAGTAAAAGACATAACCCTTGAGGGGGATAAGGCAAAAGTTAGAATTTGGCTTAAAAGCAATATAAAAATTCGCAAAAATGCGCGAGCGGGCATTGTTTCAACAGGCATTATAGGATCTAAGTATCTTGAGCTTACAATGGGTAGCAAACCATTTGAGTTTTTTAAAAATGAAGATGTTTTTGATGGTGTTGACCCTGTGCAGTTAGATAAAATGATTTCTAATGCTACGCAGCAACTTAATGAGTTGGTTCAGTCGTTAAAAAGTTATTCGGGCAAATCTCCGGGTGAAACAATTGGGGAAATACTTGAAAATATTCGCCTCACATCAAGATCGCTTAAAACTATTGTTTCAGAGCATGAGAACAACTTTGTAAATATAGTTAAAAATATTGAAAATGCCACCTCGGATATTTCAGATATTACATCTGAAAATAAAGATGACATTCGCAGTGTAATTGCTAGTATGAAAAATGTCAGTCAAAACCTAAATGCAATACTCGCAAAAATTGAAAGCGGCGAAGGTATGCTTGGTAAAATTGTAAATGATAAAGAAATGGGCGAAGACCTTAAAACAGCCGTTGTGGAAATAAAAGAAACCATAAAAGAAACAAAGAAAGTAATGCGCCGGTTAAACCTTATAGAAACCGACTGGGATTACACTATGCGCTATGACAGTAAAAATGATGTTTATCGTAGCGATGTTGGCCTTAGAATTTACCCGGTACCTGATAAGTTTTACTATATAGGTGTTTCAAACCTTGGTGATAGTTCGGTTGTTACTACCGACCCAGAAAAAATAAACACTATAAACCTTATGCTTGGCAAACGCTGGAAACCGCTTGAAATTTATGGCGGTATTATGCGTTCTAAAGGTGGTGTAGGCGCAAGAATAAAGCCGTTCTGGCGCTTTGAGCCATGGCGCAGGGTTGAAATAACAGCCGAAGCGTATGATTTTCCACGAAAAATACCCGTAGCTAAAGCAAATGTTAATTTAGGTGCCAGAGTGGAGCTTTTACCATGGGCATTTGTTGGCGCTCAAGTTGAAGATACCTTCAACACTTCAAGTATAAATTCTTATGTGAACTTGGTTGCAAGAGACGACGATATCGCATACCTGCTTGGCCTTGTAGGCCTTGCAAAACCGTAAAAGATAAACAATGTGTAAATTTGCATAAATACTATTTTGTGGTTTTTTGTTTGACAATAATCGGCGGAAATTGTAAAATCTGCGCCAATGGTTTGTGAATAATAAGGTTGAACATATCTGGCTAAATCAGCCAATCACCGATAATTAACAAAACCCCATCGTTGGGAACCATTCAATAACCTCAGAGCTAACCCTAATAAGCACAGGGTAAGCCCCTTGGTGAGTTTAATGTGTATAGCGTTAAAACAAAATGAAATACAAAGTCTCGCCATAGGCGGGACGTCCGCCTCGCCAAATTTGAAGAACAAATTTGGAGGGCGAGACCTCACCCAAAGGGTGGGCGATATAGGAGAAAAAGATGGTTAAGAAAGCTATGAAGTACATTTACCATTTCGGCAACGGAAAAGCTGATGGTACAGGTAAAATGAAAGATTTGCTCGGCGGCAAAGGTGCCGGCCTTGCGGAAATGTCCACAATCGGAGTTCCAGTTCCAGCCGGTTTTACCGTTACCACAGATGTTTGCCGTTACTATTATGCGAACGGAAGAAAGCTTCCTGTTGAATTTAAAGCTCAGTTTGAAGCGTCTGTTAAAAAACTTGAAATTATGACTGGTAAAAAGTTTGGTTCAAATACATTTCCATTGCTTGTGGCTGTTCGTTCTGGCGCGAAGTTCTCAATGCCCGGAATGATGGACACTATTTTAAACCTTGGTATGAACGATACCACTGTTGAAGCAATGTCTAAGGCAACAAACAACCCTCGTTTCGCATGGGATGCCTACCGTAGATTTATTCAAATGTATGGCAATGTGGTTATGGGCATTGAAAAAAGCGAGTTTGAGCATGTGCTTGAAGCTCAAAAGAAAAATAAAGGTGTTAAGTTAGACACCGATCTTGACACAAAAGACCTGCAAGAAATAGTTATTAACTATAAAGAGCTTTTCAAAAATAAAACCGGAAAAACATTCCCGTCAGATCCAATGGAACAGCTTGCCGGTGCAAGAGACGCGGTTTTTAAATCGTGGATGAATGACCGCGCAATTTATTACCGCAAAATGAATAGAATTGACGATAACCTTGGTACTGCTGTTAATGTTCAATCAATGGTTTTCGGAAATATGGGTGAAGATTCAGCCACAGGCGTTGGTTTTACAAGAAATCCCTCTACCGGCGAAAAAATGTTTTATGGTGAGTTCCTTACAAATGCGCAAGGCGAAGATGTGGTTGCTGGCGTTCGTACACCGCGCCCAATAATAGAGCTTAACAAAGTTCTTCCGCCAGCATACAAACAACTTAGAGAAATTACCTCAAAACTTGAACAACACTATCGCGATGTGCAAGATTTTGAGTTTACAATTGAAAAAGGCAAACTTTATATGCTTCAAACCAGAACAGGTAAACGCACCGCTCAAGCCGCAATAAAGATTGCCGTAGATATGGTTAAAGAAAAGCTCATCACAAAAGAAGAAGCCCTTATGCGCATTGAACCGCAACAAATAGACCAGCTTTTACACCCTATTTTTAACCCAAAAGCGAAACTTGAAGTTATTGCAAAAGGCCTTCCGGCATCACCGGGCGCGGCTGTTGGTAAAGCTGTTTTTGATGCAGACGATGCGGTTATAGAATCAGCAAAAGGCCCCGTTATATTGATTCGCCAGGAAACTTCTCCCGATGATATTGAAGGTATGGAAGTTTCAAAAGGTATTCTTACCGCAAGAGGCGGTATGACTTCTCATGCGGCTGTTGTTGCCCGCGGTATGGGTAAGCCATGTGTTGCAGGTTGTGAAGACATAAAGGTTAGCGAAGCAAAGAAAGAGTTTGAAGTTAACGGCAAGGTTATTAAAGAGGGTGAATGGATTTCGCTTGATGGTGCAACCGGCCGAGTAATTTTGGGCAGAGTTGAAACTATGGAAGCTACCGTTTCAGGCGAGTTTGGCGTATTTATGAAATGGGCTGACGCAGTGAGAAAACTTAAAGTTCGCGCAAATGCCGACATTCCAAGAGATGCCGTTACCGCCAGAGGTTTTGGAGCTGAAGGTATTGGTCTTTGCCGTACAGAACATATGTTTTTTGCCGCCGAGCGTTTACCGTTTATGCAAGAGATGATTCTTGCCGATAACGAAGCTGATCGCAGAAAAGCACTTGCAAAACTCCTGCCATTTCAAAAAGACGACTTTAAAGGGCTATTCAAAGAAATGAAGGGCTACGGAGTTACAATTCGATTCCTTGACCCGCCACTTCACGAGTTCCTTCCTAAAACTATGGAAGATGCGCAGGAGCTTTCGCATAAAATAGGTATTCCAGCCGAAAAAATTATGGATAAAGCTCACGAGTTGCATGAGTTTAACCCAATGCTTGGCCACAGAGGCTGCCGCCTTGGGATAACATATCCAGAAATAAGCGAAATGCAGGCAAGAGCAGTTATATCTGCCGCTTGTGAGCTTGCAAAAGATAAAATTAAAGTTATTCCAGAAATAATGATTCCTCTTGTTGGCAATGTCAACGAGTTTAAGAATCAAAAAGACATTGTTGATGCTGTAGCGCAGGAAACAATGAAAAAGTATGGTGTGAAAATTCAATATATGGTTGGTACAATGATAGAAGTTCCCCGCGGAGCTATAACCGCCGATGAAATTGCGGAAGTTGCGCAATTCTTCTCGTTTGGTACCAACGACCTTACCCAAATGGGTTTTGGTTTCTCTCGCGACGATGCCGGCAAGTTCATAAAAATCTACTTGGACAAAAAAATATTCTCAGATGATCCATTTCAAACTTTAGATCAGGTGGGTATTGGCGGCCTTATGAAAATCGCAATTGAAAAAGGTAAAAAGACCCGCAAAGATATCAAGCTTGGAATTTGTGGCGAACACGGTGGAGATCCGGAATCGGTTAAGTTCTGCCATAGAATTGGGCTTGACTATGTTTCTTGCTCGCCATTTAGAGTTCCTGTTGCCCGCCTTGCCGCGGCTCAGGTCGTAATTGAACAAAAGAAAGGAATCAGCTACACTTCAAAATAATAGTTATTGATAAGTTTTTTGGTAACTTAAAGTTTAATAAGAAAGGTTGAAAAAAGAACGGTTGAATGCTTTTGCATCCAACCGTTCTTTTTTAGTCAAAAAATTCAATGAAGTATTGGAAAGTTAATGCATCTTTTCACATTTAATTGTCATGCCGAAACCTCGCCAAAGGCGGGGATGGATCTTGATATTGATTTAAGATCTCTCCGCGCTTTGCTCGTCGAGATGACAGAATGATAAACCCGTCAGCCCAAGTGGGGGGTCTTGGTTTTACTGTCATTGCGAACCCATCAGGGGTGAAGCAATCTCGTCTTAACTGTTAGATTGCCACGGGCTAAAGCCCTCGCAATGACACCAAGATTGTTTCGTCGCTACTGCTCGTCGATGACAAGAGGGACAGTTGTCATCCTAAGATGACAACTGAAAGAATGAGAAGCAATAGGGTAACAACTGAAAGAATTAGAACCAATGTGTGCGAATCTTTCTTAAAATCCGCTGGTATCTTCTGTTATTGCGGTTACTTTTTCAACTTTTCCGCCTTTTCCAAAAACAGATGCTTTTTGGGTTTTGTTCATATAATAATCTTTTGGCTCAGTTCCTTTTATAAATGCTTCTAAATACGCACCCGGAGTGTTTTCAAATGCAAGTAGCCCGGTAGCAGGGTCAATTAATTTAAATATCACATCTTCGGGTGGTGTAAAGTCAACTTTTGGCTCGTTATTTAAGGCATCACGCATAAAATCGGTCCAGATTGGGCACGATATTCTTCCGCCAGTATTTTTGGAACCAAGTTGTATGCTTCTATCGTCATAACCCACCCACACACCGGCAACTATCTGAGGGGTATAACCAATAAACCATGCGTCTGTAAAGTCGTTGGTGGTTCCTGTTTTGCCAGCGCAGGGCCTGTTGAGCGCTAAAGCGCCCATACCAGTGCCGTGTTGCACAACGCCTTTTAATAAGTTTGTTATTATATAAGCACTTTGCGCATTAAGCACGCTTTCTTCTTTTGGGGAGTGTTCTTCTAAAATCTTACCGTCTTTGTCTTGCACTCTTTCAATTGCGTATGGCTCTGCAAGTATGCCGTTGTTTGCAAAAACTCCAAAAACGCCTGTAAGTTCTATTAATGTTACATCACTTGAGCCAAGAGCAAGTGATAGTGTGTTTGTAAGAGGTGTTGTTATGCCAAGTTTTCTTGCGTATTCAATGGCTCGTTGTGGACCTATTGCCATAAGTAGTTCAATTGAGCAGGCGTTTAGCGAATGTTCTAACGCCGAACGCAAAAGCACTTTTTCGTAATATTTATTTTCATAGTTTTTGGGGTGCCAGTACTTCATTGGGTCTTTTAAGGTTTCTGCACTTTGGCTTTTTGCAAAATCTACATCGCGTGATTGTAGTTTCCAGTCGCGCCCGTCATTTAAAAAAAACATTGGTTTATCGGTTAATATTGATGTTGGGGTGTAACCGTTTTCAATTGCCGCGGTATAAACAATTGGTTTAAAAGATGAGCCCGGTTGCCTATGCGCCTGCATAGTGCGGTTAAACTGTGACTCTCTAAAATCTCTGCCGCCAACCATGGCTACTATGCCACCGGTTTTTGGGTCTAATGCAATTAAACCACTTTGTGCCGGTATCGGTGTTGACTTTGTGGTTTCAAAATCAATTTTTCTTTCAATGTCAAATGCGCTAAGGTGCTCAGAAACAGATTTTTCAGCGGCGTTTTGTGCTTTTAAATCTAATGTTGTGTATATAGATAGCCCGCCCTGATAAAGCATTTTTCCGTATTTAGGTTCAAGTTGTGTGCGTACGAATTCAACAAAGTATGGCGCTACGGCACTTGGTACGCCAACGCTGTGTGAGAGTATTTTTTGTTCATTTGCGGTTTTTTCCTGTTCTGGCGTAATGTATTTAAGTTCACGCATTCTTCTAAGCACTGTTGCGCGCCTGTTCTGAGCATTTATTTCGTTTTTAAAGGGTGAGTACCTATTTGGTGAACGAGGCAACCCGGCAAGCATTGCGCATTCTGCAAGGTTTAACTCACTTATGTGTTTGGCAAAGTATATTCTTGAGGCTGCCTCAATACCGTAAGCGCCCGAGCCAAAATAAATTTGGTTTAAATAGAGTTGTAAAATTTCTTCTTTTGAGTAATATCTTTCAAGCTGAAGGGTAAGAATAACTTCTTTTATTTTTCGGCTAAACTTTTTTTGTGGTGATAGGAATATAGTTTTTGCCAATTGTTGTGTTATTGTTGAGCCGCCTTGGGCCTTGCGCCTTTTAAGCACATTGCTTAATGCCGCTCGCACAATCCCGCTTGGCGAAATACCCCAATGTCTGAAAAAATTATCGTCTTCAATTGCAAGCACGGCATTTTGCAGGTCAACTGGAATGTCTTTTAGTTGTGTAATTGTACGGCGCTCGGTAAATAATTCTGTAATAAGCATGCCGTTTTTATCATAAATTTTTGTTGCTTGAATTGGTGTGTAATCTTCAAGCTTGCTTATTGAAGGTAAACCTAAGTTAATTTTGCCGCTAGTTACTCCCATATAAAAAATAAATAAAGCAGCTGTGATTATGAGTGGAGTGGCAATAAGTGATATGATTGCTGCAGGTTTGCGTTTCATAACGCTATTATATAAAATTTGAAAAGGAAATATATCAATAAAAATACTAAGTCCCGCCTTGGCAGGACGTCCGCCTCGCTCTTATGAGCGGGCGAGACCTCGCCCAAAGGGCGGGCGATATAGGAGCGTAACAAAATGAATGCAAGTGAGATAATGACCTCAAATGTTTTAACAGTTGTTCCAGGCATGGGCATAAAAGAGCTCGCCGCTATTTTTATTGAAAAAGGCATAAGCGGCGCGCCGGTGGTTGATGCGTCCGGTAAATATCTTGGCGTTGTTTTGGAAGAAAGTTTAATTGTACAAGATAAAAAAGTGCATCTGCCGACATTTATCAATGTGATGTTTGGTTATCTTACAATTGGTGAAAAGCGTTTTGAAGACGAGCTTAAAAAAATTGCCGCAATAACAGTTGAGGGCATAATGGACAAAAACCACGCAACCCTTAAACTTAATAGCGAACTTGAAGAGATTGCAACACTTATGATTGAAAAGGGTGTTAACTACTTTCCTGTAATTGATAGTGGTAAAGTAGCTGGGGTTATTACTCGCAGAGATATTGTGCGAACGATGGTAAAATAAATTTTTAGCGGTTATTTTAGTGTTATAATTTTTGTTATGCTTTTTTGCACTCAAGGATACCTGCAAGTTTCACAATAATTTCACAAAGAAAGATTTAAACAATATCATAAACATATTGGACAATAAGAACAATTTAAAAGGATATGCTATGCGTAAATTAAGGATATTTTGGCGAAATCACTGGGTGATGGTGTTAATAATATTTGCTGTTGTTGTGCTTATTATTACATGTATTTGGGGTCTTTTAAGTTTAGAGTCGTTTTACCGCAACCTCACAATTGCAACAATGCCTATAAATATGCTCTTTGCTATAGCTAATGCCGCGATATTTGTATTTTTGTATATGACGGTATTTAGTGGAGGATTTAGCAAATTAAAAAAGAAAAAAATTAAAGGTTCAGATATTAGCGCGTCAAATTCCGCAATAAAGTTTAGCGATATCATAGGCCTTGAAGGCGCAAAAAAAGAGGCAATGGAAGTTGTTTCGTTGCTAAAAGACCGCGCTCGTGTTAAAAAAATTGGTGGTAAAATAATAAAAGGTATTTTGCTGCTTGGCCCCCCTGGGTGCGGCAAAACACTTCTTGCAAAAGCTATAGCCACAGAATCGCGTATACCGTTTATATCTATATCTGGCAGTGAGTTTGTAGAGGTTTTTGTAGGAGTTGGTGCATCAAGGATGCGCAAGCTGTTTAAACAAGCCAGAGAGCACGCTTATGAATCGGGTGCGTGTATAATTTTTATTGACGAATTGGATGTTATTGGCCGCGGTAGAACATTTTCAAACTTTGGTTCAGGGGAAGAAACCAACTCAACTCAAAACCAATTGCTTGTTGAAATGGACGGCCTTGAGGGTTCACAGTTCAATGTGCTTGTAATTGGCGCTACAAACACTCAGGAAAGCACATTAGATAAAGCTTTATTGCGGCCAGGCCGCTTTGACCGCAAGCTTCAAGTAAACCTACCAAATCTAAAAGAGCGCGAAGATATAATAAAATATTACCTAAAAAAAGTTTCTTACGACCAAACCAGTATAAATACACTTCGCATAGCACAAAAAACGGTTTATAAATCTCCGGCTGAAATAGAAAATGCCATCAAAGAAGCGGCACTAATAGCCGCAAGAAAGCAAAAAGATAAAATTGACAAAGACGATATAATTGAGGCGCTTGATAGAATAGACCTTGGCTTAGAAACGCATCTAACTATGACCAAAGAAGAGTTAGAGCAAACCGCCTATCACGAGGCAGGCCATGCGGTTGCACTGTATTATTTGCACCCCACAGATGATGTTTTTAAGGCAAGCATTAAATCGCGTGCTGGTGCGCTTGGCATGGTTTTACATCACCCTATAAATGAAATGCATAGTGCCAACAGAGAAAAACTTCTTGCTGATATTGTTGTAAGCGTTGCCGGTTTTGCGGCAGAAAAAATTAAGTATAACACAACAACCACTGGCGTTTCTGCCGACTTACGCCATGCAAGCACTGTTGCGCACACAATGGTTTGGACACTTGGTATGAGTGATGACCTCGTGGGCGATTTTACAGCAACCCCCGAAGTTTGGCTATCCGAATCGTTCAAGCAGAAACTCAATGAGAAAACCAATCAGATAATAAAAACTTCCCTGGCTCAAGTAGATGAGTTCCTTAGAAAGCGTTGGCAGATAGTTGAAACATTCGCGCAGGAACTTCTTCTAAAAGGTGAGCTTGACTACGAAGCAATGGAACAAATTTTTGCAAAATACAGCCAACAAGAAAATATGAAAAGAAATATTGTACAAGACCTGTTTTCATTGGAAAAAAAGACAGACAGTGATGCTTTAAAGAATGCTCAAAACGACAACAGCGAACCACAGAAAACTGTTGTCGTAAGTAAAGAAACAGCTGACAAAAACCCACAAGATAAAACAGAAAACATTCAAAAGCCTGCAGAGGAAAAACAAACTCAGGAGAAACCACAAGAAAAACAAGTTGAAGAAATAAAACCATGAACAAAAAAATAATATTTTTAATGTTTGTTAGTGTTTTTGCAATTAGCGCTTGCGCTCCAACATACCCTAAAGGCAGTGTTACAACTGCCGTAGAAAAAATGTTGCAAAAGGAAGAAAAACTTGAAAGTAAAGCAACACTTGTGGGCAAAACACTTTATTTAGATATGCAATTGCCAGAGCTTTCAGAGTTTAAAACTGAAATAAAACAACAGTCAATGAAACGCTTGCAAGCCGCAATTTTGGCGACAATGCGTGTTGCGTTAAGTAGTGACGAAAAAATAAACTTTATAGTTATAAATGCCGTAGTACCAAAGCTAAATATTGGTATAAAAGTTGTGCAGATGGTAAATGATATTAAATGGTATATTTATCAGCGTATATCAAAGGCAAACTACGAAGATAGAATGATATTTGAAATAGCTCCATTAGATAAAATTAACCCTGATATAAAAACCGACCTTAACGAACAAGAATACTTGGCTTCAATGATAGTGTCGCAGGTCAATATGATGACGCGAGTAAACCCATTTATCGGTTCCGCCCTAAACAACGCAAAGCTACGACTTGAAAGTGTAAAAGCAAATTCCATTACACTTAGTGTTTCCGACGAAATTAACCCGGAGATTTTTGCTTTTTGGCAAAAAGCCATAAAGGAAAAAATAAATAAAGTTCTTGAGTTTTATGATAATTGGCGGCCAGAGAGCATAACTTTGTATGACAGAAACGGCAAAAGTTTTGAGATAAAACTTGACGGTGCAGAATTAAAAGTAGTGCAAAAAAAGTTAAATACCTAGTATTTTGTCATTCCCGCATGTCTTTAGCGGGAATTTATACCAAGTATTAACGAAGCAACCATAGGCCTTGCAATAAGTGTTAGGAGCGGGCGATATAAATGTTCTCTTACAACTTAGGAAAGGGTTCAGTGAGCAGAGTGAGCGACGACGAAACGGGAAAACCTAAGGTTTTCCCTTGTGGAGCATTCTGGCGAGCGGACTCCCACCCGAGCCAGAACAATCCCGCAAGATGCGGGATAAGTCCCGCCAATGGCGGGATGTCCGCCACGCTCTTATGAGCGGGCGAGACCTCGCCCAAAGGGCGGGCGACATAGGGAGGAAAAATGCCAATAATTCATATTCCAAAATTTAGTCTGACAGTTTATGCTGTAAAACTTTTCTTGCTGTTTTTTTTAATTTTTATTATTTTACAGATTATAATGTATATTGTATCAAAAGCAATTTTGCCATATCAAATCTTTGTTGAAGCAGGCGGCTGGGTTTTTAAAACAACGATGCTTATTTTTATAGAAACGGTAATAACTTCGTTTATATCTGCTGGGCTTTGCCTTATATTTGTGCACAGAACAATCGGGTCAATACCACGCTTAACTAATCAGCTTGCAGAAATGGAAAAAACGGGCAAAATTACACAACTTCGTATTCGTGACGACGATAAATTGAGTGAGTTTGTAAGTGTAATAAATAGGATAATTGAAAAGAATAGTAAATAATTTAGAAGCGATAAAAGTAAAGGCGCCGCGCACAAAAATGCGTGGTTTTTTTGTTATTAATAAAGTATTTGGCAAAGGGTGGTACTTATTGCAAGAATATGGCATTTAGCTATTGACAACAGATGGTGTTTGATGTATAATCTTAGCAACAAAAGAAAGAATAAGTTACAAGGTGATAAAATATGGAAACAAAAAACGAAATCAAAGAAGTAATGGATATAAAAGAACTTGCAATTTATTTAGGAATTGGAAAATCAAAAATATATAGTTTAATAAGAACAAAAAAAGTACCTGCATCAAAAATAGGCAGGCAGTATAGGTTCTCAAAATCTGTTGTTGATGCTTGGCTTAAAGAAAAAATAATTACAACCAAACAGGAGCCGACGCTTCTTTAAGTGGTGGTAATTAGTATATTTGCAATAAATAAAAGAAAGGGGGGGTGAGAAACATGGCAGAAAAAGTAAAAAAAGTAGGTATTAAAAGAAAAGAAGGTTATCTTTACTACATCGATAAGGCTGGCGATATTTCTTGCGTAAAGATGGCTCGTGGCGGTAAAAAGGGCGGCAAAGCCGAGAAAGTTGAAAAAGTTGGTGTAAAAAAAGAAGATGGTTTTCTCTATTTCATCGACAAAGCCGGCGATGTGGCTCGCGCAAAGATGGTGCGCCGCGGTAAAAGCAAAGCAAAACCCAAAGCAAAAGCGAAAAAGAGATAATTGTTTAACTTTTTTGAGGGACCGGTGTTACCGGGTTTCACCTCACCAAATAAAATAGAAGAGCTCCGCGAGGGGCTCTTTTATTTTATTTGGTAGTTTGATAAAATCCATGGGAGTTGCAAAAATATTTTCTTGTTTATCAATCAATATGAGAGCATGGGCAAAGTTTAAGAAATCAATTGCAGACAACAATCTAATTACCCAAAATTCAGCGGTGCTTGTTGCTGTTTCAGGTGGGCCGGACTCTGTTTGTCTTTTGCATATGCTTTGGCGGTTAAAAAAAACATTACCTTTTAAGCTTTTCGTTGCAACTTTCGACCACGCTTTAAGGAAAAACTCCGCAGGCGAAGCAGCATTTGTGCAAAAACTCTGCTCGAAACTTAAAGTAAAATGTATGTCGGAAAAGTTGGAAGTTTTAAAATACTCAAAGAGGCACAAGCTTTCACTTGAAACCGCTGGGAGGCAAATGCGATATAACGCGCTTGAAAAGTATGCGAAACTTTTTAAATGCGATAAAATTGCAACGGCTCATAATGCCAATGACAATGCCGAAACATTGCTGATGTGGCTAATTCGTGGTACTGGTTTAGACGGCCTTGCCGGCATTCCAATTCGTCGAACTTTTTCTAATATGGGATTAATTCGCCCATTGCTTAGCATAGAGCGCAACGAAATATTGTCATACCTTAAAAATCAAAAGTTAAAATACCGTATTGACCCAAGTAACAAAAGCATAGAATTTACAAGAAATAAAATTAGAAAAGCTATTATCCCTGTGTTTGAAAGCATTAACCCACTTTTTGTTGAACACGCGTTTAAACTTTCAAGAATAGTTGAAGCGCAAAACATCGTGTTAAACTCAATGGCACAAAGCGCTAAAAAGCGGTGCTTAAAAGTTTCCAAAAATGGTCGTATTTTTCTTGATTTGAGAAGGTTTTTAGAGTATAATAAATTACTTAAACTTCACATAATCAAAGATTTGTTAAGTTATGGGCGAACTTCAAATAATATTGAAAGAACTTACCGTTGGTTTTGTTCTTGCGAAAATGGCACATTGGTTTTAAATAAATCAACGCAAATTATAAAAAAAGCCAATCAAGCAGTATTTGTGTTTAAGAAGAATGAAAAAATATAGAAAACATTTGTTGTTCTCGTCTAAAAAGATAAAAAACAGGGTTTGCTCGCTTGGTTGTGAGTTATCTAAGGTATATAAGGGTAAAAACCCACTTGTTATTTCTGTTTTAAAGGGTAGTGTAGTTTTTCTATCTGACTTAATAAGAAGTTTCGACTTTGATTTTGAATTGGATTTTGTGCATGCGCAATCATATAGCGCTATGCGTTGTGGTAAATTAAAGGTTGCGGGCTCAATATCCTGCGTTGTTAAAAATCGCAGCGTGCTTATTATTGAAGATATAATTGATAGCGGCCGCACACTGGAAGCAATAATTTTGTCTCTAAAAAAACAGGGCGCAAAAGATGTAAAAAATTGTGTTTTGCTTGATAAACCAAGTGTTAGAAAAACACAAGTTATTCCAAATTACATAGGTTTTACGGTGCCAAATTATTTTGTTGTCGGTTATGGGCTTGATTATAATGGTAAATTTAGAGGGCTACCATCAATATATTATTTAGATAGGCAGATAAGGAAGGTAAAAAAGTAATGAAAAATAAAAACGCATGGCTTTCAATTTTGTTATGGCTCGGTCTTTTCTTGATTCTTCTACAGTTTATGACTTTTTCCGGGCGCGCAAAGAAAGAGCAAGAGCTGTCTTACTCCGATTTCAAAAAATTTGTAGCCGAGAAAAGAATTGAAAATGTAACAGTTGCTGATGAGATTATTAAGGGTCAACTTAAAGGAGCCGATGGTAAAATTGTTGGTTTTAAAACCGTTCCAATGAACGACCCTGAACTTATAAAAGACCTGCAGGCAAACAATGTGGCAAACTTTTCTGGTCGAAAAGAAACCGGCTGGCTAATGCCTCTGTTAATGAACTGGGGCCCTGTGCTTATACTTATAGTATTTTGGTTATGGATGTTAAAAGGCATGCAAAATGGCGGTAAACAGATGATGTCTTTTGGCAGAAGTAAAGCGAAACTTCAAAACGCGAATAAAAAAATAAAAATAACATTTGACGATGTTGCTGGCTGCGATGAGTCAAAAGAAGAACTGCAAGAAATAATTGAATTTTTAAAAGACCCTGCGAAATTTCAGCGCCTTGGCGGTAAAATACCAAAAGGTGTTTTGCTCTATGGTGCGCCAGGCACAGGTAAAACATTACTTGCAAAGGCTGTGGCTGGTGAAGCGGGAGTGCCATTTTTTTCATCAAGTGGCTCTGAGTTTGTTGAAATGTTTGTAGGCGTTGGCGCAAGCCGTGTGCGTGACCTATTTGATCAGGGGCGCCGCAGTGCGCCGTGTTTGCTTTTTATCGATGAAATAGACGCTGTCGGCAGGCGTCGTTTTGCCGGCATTGGCGGCGGGCATGATGAGCGGGAACAAACATTAAACCAGTTGCTTGTGGAAATGGACGGGTTTGATACAAAAGAAGGCGTAATATTAATTGCCGCCACAAACAGGCCAGATGTTTTAGACCCTGCGCTTATGCGCCCAGGCCGTTTTGACAGGCAAATTTCTGTTCCAAGCCCCGACTTAAAAGGTAGGGAGCAAATTTTAAAAGTGCATTCAAAAAATGTAAAACTTTCCGCGTCTGTTGACCTTGGCATAATTGCCCGTAGAACGCCCGGCTTTGTTGGTGCCGACTTAGCAAATTTAATAAACGAGGCGGCGTTGCTTGCATCGCGTAACAATAAACAAGCTGTTGAAATGGAAGAGCTAGAAGAGGCAATAGACAGAGTTCTTGCCGGCCCAGAAAAGAAATCAAGAATGATTGCCGATAAAGAAAAGAAAATAATAGCTTATCACGAATCTGGACATGCCTTGGTGGCAAAGTTTATGCCAAACTCAGACCCAGTGCACAAAGTTTCAATAATTTCAAGAGGCCCTGCTTTAGGTTATACTCTTCAGTTACCAACCGAAGACAAATATTTAGTTACAAAACAAGAGTTACTTTCAAAGCTTGCGGTTCTTATGGGTGGCAGGGCGGCAGAAGAGATAATTTTTGGTGATATTACAACAGGTGCTCAAAATGACCTCGTAAAAGCATCTTCCATTGCACAGCGAATGGTTACAGAATTTGGTATGAGTGAAAAACTTGGCCCAGTTGCTATAGGCAGACCTGAGAGCGAAGTATTTATGGGTATGGACATAAATCAAGAAAAGCGACACTCCGAAAAAACATTGGATACAATTGACTCCGAAGTCAAAAGAATTATTGACGAGGCAAAAACAATAGCCACCAGTTTGTTAAAAGAAAATATGGGCAAGTTGGTGCTTTTGGCAGATGCTCTTATAGAAAGGGAAGTGTTAGACGCTCAGGAAGTTGAAAAAATACTCGGTAATGGTATTGAGCCAGTGTTAGTAGATGAGTCAAAGCCAGCTAAAGAAAACGTGCAGGAAATTCTTGTTAAAAAGACGCAGGTTCAAGGGGAGTTAATTTAATGGATATGCTAAAGGCGCAAAAGGCAGTAAAACTTTTGCTTGAGTCATTTGGTGAAGATATAGGCAGAGAAGGCCTTAAAGATACACCAAAGCGTGTTGCACGGTTTTACGAAGAGGCACTCGTCGGTGCGAAAGCAAGCCCAAAAGATGTTCTTACAGTTTATTATGAAAAAGAAAATCACGAAGAAATAGTTCTTGTTAAAGATATTCCATTTTACTCTCTTTGTGAACACCACCTTTTACCATTTTTTGGCAAGGCACATGTGGCTTATATTCCCAAAAAAGATCGGCTATTGGGGCTTTCAAAACTTGCCCGCCTTGTAGACCTTTACTCAAAACGCCTTCAGTTGCAGGAAAGAATTACAAAGCAAATTGCCGATACTATAATGGAAGTTGCAAAGCCATATGGTGCGATGGTTATTTTGGAAGCCGAACATTTGTGTATGACTATGCGTGGCGTTAAAAAGCCAGGCGCGAAAATGGTAACATCGGCAATGCGCGGCATATTTTTAAAAGATGCCCGTACCCGTTCAGAGGCACTTGCACTAATAAAATAAAGAACTTAATAGCTCTAAACAATTCAAAATTATGCAAACTACAATTGTGTCAATAAACAACTTGCAAGATGCCAAAAACTGGATTGCAAAAACAGGTGCAGACCCGTATGCGCTTAGCATAATGGCGCAAAAGAGCATTTTTAAAACTGTATATGTTCAGGACATAGATAACCGTGCGGCCAATATCTTAAAACAAGAAATGCTCTCGGTAGGTGCTGAGGCATCAATAAATGCAAATATTTCTCGTTTTAAACGAGGCACTTCAAATGTTCTTTTAATGGGTACAATTAAGCATTTTGAAATTATTTATTTAAAGTTGGTAAAAGAGCCGTTTGGTTTAAAAGAACTTGCCGAAAATATAAAAAGCGCCATTTCTAATTCTCAATTAAATAGCTTTGAACTCAGTTTGCCTGATTCAAAATTAAAACTTTCAAAAACATTGGTTATGGGTGTGCTAAATGTAACACCCGATTCGTTTTCTGGCCAAAACTCTATGCTTAAAGTTGATGATGCGGTTGTTTTTGGCATTAAGCTTGCCAAAGATGGCGCAGACATTATTGATATAGGCGGAGAATCTAGCAGACCGGGTGCAAAGCCCGTTTCTTTAAAAGAGGAGTTAAGCAGGGTTATTACGGTAATTGAAAAATTAGCAAAAAAAGTAAAAGTTCCCATATCAATTGATACATACAAACCGGAAGTCGCAAGCGCGGCTTTAAGTGCTGGCGCAAGCATAATAAACGATATAACCGCTTTGCGCCATAAAAAAGGTGCTATGGCAAAAGTTGCATCGGCTAAAGGTGCTCCTGTAGTTTTAATGCATATGCAGGGCACACCAGCTACAATGCAAAAACAAACAAAGTATAGCGATGTGATTATAGATATTTGTGCTTTTTTTAAAGAACGAATAGTTTTTTGCCAGGAAAATGGAATAAGTAAAAACAAAATTATATTAGACCCTGGTTTTGGTTTTGGCAAAACAATTGCACAAAACATTGAAATACTTAACAACTTAAATATATTTAATAGTTTTGGTTTGCCTGTGCTTGCCGGAACTTCAAACAAGAGTTTTATTGGCGCAATTACCGGTGTAAAAGAACCGCAAAAAAGAGTTGTTGGCTCTATCGCATCGTTTGTAATTGCTGTTATAAATGGTGCAAAAATTATAAGAGCACATAATATTTTAGAGGCCAAAGAGGCAATAAAACTTGTCGATGCAGTAAGATGTGCGGAAAATAAGGAAATTTAATGCACTTATTTTTGAATTTATGGTCTAATTTTTTTGTGCATGTAATTGACATATTGTTAATTGCCTATATACTTTACCGTCTTTTATTGCTTATAAAGGGCACTATGGCCGTGCAGATGATACTTGGCATTTTAACAATAATCATTGTTACGGTTATCGCGCAGGTTGTGCTTGATTTAAAAACACTCAGCTGGTTGCTTGAAAAGTTTTGGATTGCCGCGGTTGTTGTGGTTGTTGTAGTTTTTCAGCCAGAAATTCGCTCTGCGCTTGCCCACCTTGGAAGTCATAGGTGGGGAAGAGTTTTTTTACCTTCGGGGAATTTTATTGACGAAGTTATCGATGCTGTAATTACCGCTTCAGAACAAAAAATAGGAATGCTTATAGTTTTTGAAAAAGAGCTTGGTTTAAGGAACTTTGCCGATACGGGAACACATTTAAATGCCGATGTCAGCAAAGAATTAATTCTTTCTATATTTAATACCCGTTCGCCTTTGCACGATGGGGCGCTAATTTTAGTAAACGGAAGGGTAATGGCCGCGGCGTGTTTACTGCCTTTAAGTGAAGACCACTACATTGCTAAAACATATGGAACGCGCCACCGTGCCGCAATTGGCATTACAGAAAGTACCGATGCAATAGTAATAGTTGTTTCAGAAGAGACAGGTAAAATATCAATAGTTAACGACGCTAAAATGGTACAAACTGACTGCGAAGAGTTAAAAGTGCGTTTTCTTGAGTTATATATTAAAACACCCTCGGCCATTTAAAAAATGTGTAAAAGCAGGAATCTATTATGAAGCGCAATTACTTAAAAATTATAACAACAAATTGGCAGTTGAAACTGCTTTCATTTTTGCTTTCTCTTTTGTTGTGGTGTTATGTGCATTTTTTTGTGAAATAGTTTAATATCACTTTGGAAGGTGTAAATGCCGCAGGAAAAAAAACTTTTTGGCACAGATGGCATAAGAGGTCGTGCGCTTAAGTATCCGCTTGATAATAAAACTGTGCAAAAAATTGGCCTTGCCGCGGGCGTAGTTCTGGGCTCTTACAGAAACAGCAAATTTATTGTAGGTATAGATACAAGGAAATCATGTCCTGGAATTGCATCAGTACTTTCGAAGGCACTTTGTGCTTATGGCGCTCAAGTTTGGAATGTCGGCGTAGTGCCGACCCCGGCGGTGGCATTTTTAGTTAAAAAAAATAAGGCGAGTGCGGGTGTTGTAATATCTGCATCGCACAACCTGTACAAAGATAACGGCATAAAATTTTTTGGGCCGGACGGTAAAAAACTTTCTGATGAGAAAGAAGCACAAATAGAGCGGTTGGTATTTAACAACACAATGCCAATTAACAAAAAATTACAATGTCGGGTTGTTAATAAAGAAAATATTGTCGCGCAATATATTGAGTTTATTTTAAAAACAGCCGGGAAAAAAATTAAGACAACAGGTAAACTAATAGTCATTGACTGTGCCAATGGGGCGGCTTCAAAAATTGCTCCTGTAATTTTTAGAAAACTTGGCTTTAAAGTTGTAGCAATTAATGCTAGTCCAAACGGTGTAAATATAAACAAAAATTGCGGGGCACTGCACCCTCAAAATTTGGTTAAGGAAGTATTAAGGCGTAATGCCTATTGCGGTTTTGCTTTTGACGGCGACAGTGACCGTGTAATTGCCGTAGATGAAAAGGGTATAGTGCGCGATGGCGACTACATAATTGCAATTTTAGCTAAAAGCTTAAAGCAAATAGGGGAGCTTGCAAATAACACAGTTGTGGCAACTGTTATGGCAAACCTTGGGTTTTTTAAGACAATGCAAAAAGCAGGTATAAAAGTGCTTAGTGCGAAAGTTGGAGACAGGTATGTGCGCGAGGCAATGGACTCTTCCGGTGCAGTGCTTGGCGGTGAGCAATCAGGCCATTTTATTTTAAGCAAATATCTTCCAACAGGTGACGGCATTTTAAGTGCTTTGCAGGTGCTTGTTGCGCTTAGCGTATCTTCCAAAACATTCTCAGAGTTTTGTTCAATAGTAAAAAAATATCCTCAGGTATTATTAAATGTATCAGTTACCAGTAGAGTTCCTTTAGAGAAACTTGCAAACACTTCATTAGCAATAGAATATGCCAGTATGCAGTTAAAAGGCGATGGGCGCGTGTTTGTGCGCTATTCGGGCACCGAAAACCTTTTACGCGTAATGATAGAAGGAAAAGAAAAAGAAGCAATAAATAAACTCGCGAAAAACATAGCTCAAATAGCACAAAAAGAAATTGCAAATTATAAAAGTTAAAACTATCGCTAATTCTAAAAAAACTATGGTAAAACTTGGCGTAAATATTGATCACATAGCAACACTGCGGCAGGCGCGGTTAGAAGGTTTTCCAAGCCCATTGCTTGCGGCACTTGAGTGCGAAAAAGCTGGCGCGAACGGTATTACGGTACACTTGCGTGAAGACCGCAGACACATTCAAGATGCCGATGTTTTTGAGTTAAGAAAAAAAATCAAAACAAAACTAAACCTTGAAATGGCAGTTTGCAACGAAATAATTTCCATTGCCATAAAAGTTAAACCCGATTTTGTTTGTTTAGTTCCAGAGAAAAGGAGTGAGCTTACTACGGAAGGCGGGTTAGATGTTATTGCCGCCAAAAATAAAATTACCAAGGCAATAAGCGTACTTAAAAAAGCAAATATAAAAGTCAGTTTGTTTATTAACCCTGATGTTAGTCAGGTAATGGCCGCATCAAAAGTTGGCGCGGATTGTGTTGAACTTCATACAGGTAAATATGCCCAGTGTTTTGCCAAGTCATCAGGCAAAAAAGAATTCAAACGAATAGAGTTAGCGGCATCATTGGCCCTTAAATTAGGCATGTTAGTTAATGCTGGGCATGGTTTAGATTATAAAAATGTTTCGCAAGTTGTTTCAATAAATGGCATAAATGAATTAAACATAGGTTTTTCTATAATTGCCCGTTCTGTTTTTGTTGGTTTGCCAAAAGCTGTAAAAGAAATGAAAAAGCTTATGCAGGTTTTATAATAAATTTGTTCGTTGCGGTTTTGCAAATTGTATTTTGGGAGCGTTATTATGTGTGGCATAGTCGGCTATATCGGACCAAAATTAGCAGCAGATGTAATTCTTGAGGGGCTTAGGCGCCTTGAGTATCGCGGTTACGATTCAGCAGGCATTGCGGTTATCTCTAATGGAAAAATTGAGCTTAGACGAAGCGTTGGAAAACTTGTAAATCTTCAGGCAAACCTGACTAAAAATCAGTTAATTGGCAACATAGGCATTGGACATACCCGATGGGCAACACACGGCAAACCATCTGAAGAAAATGCCCACCCTCACACCGACTGTTCCGGCAATATAGTGGTTGTGCATAATGGCATTATTGAAAACTATTTAGAGCTTAAAAAAGAGCTTGTGGCGAAAGGCCACAAATTTAAGTCAGAAACCGATACTGAAGTAATAGCACACATTGTTGAGAAAAATTTCTCAGGTAATTTGCTTGAGGCCGTAAAAAAGACCGTATTAGAAATAAAAGGCGCTTTTGCAATTGGTGTTATATACGCTCACGACCCGCAACGCATAATTGCCGCGCGCAAAGATGCCCCGCTTATTGTTGGTTTAGGAGATGGGGAAAACTTTCTTGCGTCAGATATTCCTGCAATTCTTCCTTACACAAGAAAAATGATTTTGCTTGAAGAGGGTGATATAGTTGAGTTAAAAAGCTCAGGTGTAAAAATATTTAATTTCTCAGGTAAAGAAGTTACGCGCAAGCCGCAAAACATTCTTTGGGACCCTGTCCAGGCGGAAAAAGGCGGTTTTAAGCACTTTATGCTTAAAGAAATTTTTGAACAGCCGGAAACAATACAAGACACAATTCGCGGCAGAATATACCCGGAAGAAAATAGAATATATTTAGAAGAAGTTAAACTTTCCGATGACTTTTTAAAAAAACTCTCAAAGGTAAATATAATTGCTTGCGGCACTTCTTATCACGCGGGGCTTGTTGGCAAGTTTCTTTTTGAAAATCTTGCCGGCATTGCCACAGAGGTTGATATTGCTTCTGAGTTTCGCTACCGCTCACCATTACTTTCAAAAGATATGCTTACCATAGTTATCTCTCAAAGCGGTGAAACCGCTGACACCCTTGCGGCATTGCGACTGGCAAAGCAAAGCGGCTGCCCAACACTTGCTATATGCAACGCGGTTGGTTCAACTGCAAGCAGAGAGGCGGACAATGTTTTATACACTCATTGCGGCCCTGAAATTGGTGTTGCTTCAACTAAGGCGTTTACTGGTCAGCTTACAAGCATTTATTTATTAGCACTTGACTGGGCACTAAGAAGAAAAACCATCTCGGCAGAACGCTTTAAAGTTTTAATTAGTGAGCTTTGGAATGTTTCTGTGCGTGTTAAAGAAGTACTAAATAATGCCAGATTGATTGAAAAACTTGCAAAAATATACTCCGACAAAAGAGATTTTCTTTATTTAGGGAGAAACATTAACTACCCCATAGCTCTTGAAGGTGCCCTGAAACTTAAAGAAATATCTTACATACACGCAGAGGGCTACCCGGCCGGGGAAATGAAGCATGGACCGATAGCTTTGATAGATGAAAATATGCCGGTAATGGTAATAGCCACAAAGAGCGCGGTTTATGAAAAAATATTAAGCAATATTGAAGAAGTAAAAGCCAGAGGTGGAAAGGTAATTGCAATAGCAACTTGCGGCGATGAACAAATAAAAGTAAAAAGCGACCACCAAATATTTTTGCCTGATATGGATGAGTTATTTTATCCGTTTTTTACTGTAATCCCTATGCAGTTATTTGCTTATTATGTTTCTGTTCACCTTGGCTGCGATGTTGACCAGCCAAGAAACCTGGCAAAGTCGGTAACGGTAGAATAAATATGGAAATTGGAATAGATATAGTAGAAGTAAAACGCATTGAACGATTAATAAAAGACAAGGCGTTTTTGGCGAGAGTATATACGCTTCAAGAAATTGCGTATTGCTCAAGTAAAAAAATAAAGGCACAGCACTTTGCCGTGCGCTTTGCCACAAAAGAAGCGGTTTGGAAGGCGATTTGTAAAAACGGTATTGCTCTAAAAGACATTGAGGTAAAAAACCTTTCAAACGGCAAACCAGTTGTACTAATAAAAAATACTCCCGCAAAAAATATCTCTATATCGCTTACACACACCAAAAACTATGCGGCAGCAGTTGCCGTTGTTAAAAAAACAAAAACAAAATGAAAGAAATACAAGTTAAAGTTCTGCAAATAACAATGTCGCTTGTGCGCAAACTTATGCCTGTGCGCAAAAAGAACTCAAACAAAAAAGATTTTGGGCATGTTCTTATTTTAGCAGGCTCAAAAAATATGGCTGGCGCTCCGGTGCTTTGCGCGAATGCCGCAATAAGGTTTGGCGCAGGGCTTGTAAGTGTTGGTGTGCCAGAAGTAATCAGGGATATTGTTGTCAAAAAAACAAGGTCTGAGGTAATGGTGCGTGGTTTTAATGCAAACATAAATGACGGCACATTTGGCTTAAAAGCTTTTAAAGAAATTAAAAAATTTATTATTGAAAGAAAAATAGATGCAATTGCAATTGGGCCTGGCATATCGGTAAATAGTTCAACAATTGCCCTTGTAGTGAAAATTTTACAAACATTCAAAGGTTTTATTGTTTTAGACGCAGATGCGCTAAACTGCATTGCTAAAAGTAAATATGACCTTTCAAGCTCCAATGCGAAAATTGTAATAACGCCGCACGAAGGTGAGTTTTCAAGGTTAAGCGGTCTATCTTTGAAAAACATAAGTTCAAGAAGATGTCAGAGTGCTTGCGAATTTGCAAATAAAAATAAGGTTGTCTGCGTTTTAAAGGGTTCAGCCACAGTTGTCAGTGATGGCAATAAAATATTTATAAATACAACAGGTAACCCTGGCATGGCAACAGCTGGTTGTGGCGATGTTCTTACTGGAATGATTGTAGCTGCCCTATGCCAAATAACTCAGCCGATTATGGCAAGCGTTTTTGCTGTTTATATACACGGGCTTGCCGGCGATATTGCCGCGAAAGATAATACTCAAATTGGCATGGTTGCAAGTGATATATCAGGACGGCTTCCTTTGGCGTTAAAGAGAATAGTCGGTTACAAAATGCTCCCCCTCACCTCAATCCTCTCCCTCGAGGGGAGAGGAAGCCCGAAGGGCAGGTGAGGGTGATGTAAAAGTATCGTTGGATGTGGTAGGATGGCAAAAATATTTTGACCTTTAAAATCATCGACAGAAAATGAGTTTTGTGACAGGTAATTAAAGAGAATACTATAGAGAAAAAATGCAAAAGAACAAAAAAATAAATTTCGCAATGGTTGTTGATACAACACTATGGCTAATAGCAATGAATGCTATATTCCTTTTGCTGATGTCAGCTTTTAGAGTTGTGTTTTTTATCACTTACGCGCCAATGGATCAAATTAGAGGCCTTGGAAAATATGTTTTTGATGCTTTTGTGCTTGGCGCTCGCTTTGACCTAGTTCAGGTAGCATTTATAAATTCGCTTGTAACGCTTACACTTTTGCTTTTGTGGGCATTTGCAAACAAATCTTTATTTAATAAGTGGCTCTCAGTTCTAAAATACTATTACACCGTGCTATATTGCATAGTTTTTACACTCTTAATTGTTGATATAGGGTTTTATTCATTTTTTAATGACCATATAAATATAATGTTTTTTGGTTTTTTTGAAGATGATACAAAAGCACTTATAACCACAATATGGGAAAACTATAATGTTGTGCTCGTTGCTCTTGCGTACTCGGCGCTAATTGCAATTGTATATTTTATAAGTTCGCGTTTTATAAAGTTAATTGCAAAAAGGGAGAATGAAAATAAAACTCACCACCCCGTAGTTAAGACTATATTTGTAGCATTATTGCTTTTTGGTAACTTTGTTGCCGCGCGTGGCACTTTAAGTATGTTTCCTTTAGATATTATGGATAGTGCAATATCACCAAACGCGTTTATAAACAAAGTACCACTAAACGGTGTTTACACATTTTATAGGGCATTGGAGTTTCGTTTAAAAGAAGATAAAAGCTTTAACTTGGCTAGCGAGCTTGGCTATGGTGATGGCTATGAACGCGCTTTTGCCGACTATCTTAGAAAAGATGTTAGCCAAATAAATAAAACCGACCTGCTTGAAAACATCGCGCGCACTACCCCAAAAAATATATTTGTCAAAAACAACCCGCCTAATGTTGTGTTTTTTGTTATGGAATCGTTCGCGTCTCATTTGACCTATTATAACTCAAGTAATTTTAATGTATTAGGGGAGTTTAAAAAACATTTTGATTCAGATTGTACTTTTATGAACTTCCTTCCTGCGGATATTGGAACAATTGGCACATTTGAATCGATAATAATGAATATTCCAAAGCGCCCTGAATCAAAGTATATAACTCAATCGGCTTACGCGTACAGCTCATATAAAACCTCAATGGCATTGCCGTATAAAAACGCAGGGTATGAAACAATTTTTATTTATGGTGGGAACATCGGCTGGCGTAACATAGGTGAGTTTGTTGCTTTGCAGGGTTTTGACCAGGTTGAAGGTGAGGGTGCTATGGATCCATCATTTGAGCGTAACCAGTGGGGCGTATATGACGAGTATCTTTTTGATTATGTTTTGCAAAAGCTCAACGAAAATACAACTAAACCAAAGTTTATTTTTGTGCTTACAACAAGCAATCATCCGCCTTATAAACTGCCATCTATATATAAACAATTGCCGCTAAATGTTTCGGCTGATATGAAAAAAGACCTTGCATCCGACACTGATTTAGTTGAAAAGCGCATGATTGCATATCAGTATGCAACAAGAAAGTTAGGTAAATTTATGGATGAGCTTAAAAGTTCACAGCTTGGTAAAAAAACAATTGTTGCCGTTACGGGTGACCACAGTTTCCATTTTTTCAACTATGGTAAAGAAAAACTATTGAAAACTCTATCCGTGCCATTTTACCTTTTTGTTCCAAGTGCGTATAAAACGGATAAGTACGATAAAAACACATTCGGCTCGCATATAGATATTATGCCAACGCTTTATAACCTCTCGCTTTACGAACAAAAATACTATGCTCTTGGGCAAAACATTTTTGATACAAAAGCGGAACACTTTAGTTGTAATGCCATTGGCGTTGTAATTTCAAAAGATGGGGCAATAGAGTATAGCCAACACGATAAGGTGAAAAATTTTTATACATGGCAAAATAGTGAAAACTCTGCATTGCAAATCTCAAATGAAACAAAAAAGTTGGGCAAATTGTTCAAATGTTATAAAGCATATCTTGCTGTTGCCGACTATGTTGTCAAAAACCCCGATAAAAAAAAGGTTATTAAGTAAAATAAAGGAATATGTTATAATCTAAAACGTGAAAACATTTGAGCGTAAACTTATTAATGTAAGAAGGGCAATTCACTCTAATCCTGAGCTTGGAAATTGTGAGTTTAAAACGAGCGCCTTGCTTGAAAGGAAACTCAAAGGTGCCGGCATAAAAACATATCGTATCGGTAAAACAGGACTTGTTGGCTTGTTGCAAGGTAATAAATCAAAATCGACAAAGTGTGTTGCTTTGCGTGGAGATATGGATGCTTTGCCAATTATCGAGCAAACAAATAAAAGTTATGCTTCAAAAGTTCCAGGTGTAATGCATGCCTGCGGGCACGATGCCAACTCAACTATGGTGCTTGGCGCGGCGCTATTGCTTGCCAAAGATAGAAACTTTAGCGGAAGTGTAAAATTTATTTTTCAGCCCAATGAAGAGTCATCAGGTGGGGCAAAAGCAATGGTAGATGGCGGGGTGCTTTCTAACCCTAAGCCCTGCGGCATAATTGGAATTCATGTAAACCCATGGCTTGCTTTTGGTAAGGCCGGTTTTAAAATTGGCGCCATGATGGCTTCGGTTGATAAATTTGAAGTTGAATTAATTGGTACCGGCGGGCATGGAGCATACCCGCACTATTCAAAAGATCCTGTTGTTGCTTGTGCAACCTTAATAAGTGCGTTGCAAAGCGTTGTTTCAAGGCAGATAGACCCTGTTGAGCCAGTTGTGCTTTCAATTGGCAAAATAGAAGGCGGAGAATGTTTTAACATAATTCCAAAAAGTGTAAAACTGCTTGGCACGGTGCGCACGCTCAATGAGGGTGTACACAAAGAAATTCCAAAGCAAATAGAAAAGATAATAAAAGGCATTGCTTTGGCGTATTCTTTAAAGTATAAATTTAATTATAAAATGCTCGGCCCAGTTCTTGTGAATGATAAAAAAGTGTTAAATGTATGTTATAACTCTGCCAAAAATACTTTAGGCGGGCATAATGTCATAATGCTTGAAAAACCGTCTATGGGTGGTGAGGACTTTGCGGAGTATCTTAAAGAAGTTCCTGGTTGCTTTGTTTACATAGGAACGGCCGGAAAACAAACATATCCATGGCATCATGAAAAGTTTGACATAGATGAAAGAATACTGGGTATTGGCGCGAAATTACTTGCGGCAATGGCAAAAGATGGGTTGTATAAGTTGTAATATTTGTCTGTCGCTGTGAAGTTTTATGGTGCGGTTGTCAAGCTCCCCTTTGGCTGACCCGCCTTGGGCGGGCAGGGGCAGAAAGCCCCGAGACTTATTTTTAATGGAGGAATTAATATGCTTGCTATTTTAGTTGGTATTTTATTTATTGTAGCCGGTTGTTTGGGAGTTTTAGTTTGGGCATCAGATTTTATTGTTGTTGTGCGTGGCTTTATGCCATTTATGATTGCCATAGGTGGGATTATATCTGTGGTTGCCGGCATTTCAAGCATTAAAGATAAATTAGATAAATCCACAAAAAAGTAAGTGAGTTAATCCACTAAACTTGTGAAAATATCCTCTCTTGGCGAATTTCGCCTCATTGAAGAAATCAAAAAAAAACTCTCAAGTTTTAACCCAAATTTTGCAAATGTAGTAATTGCTTCGGGTGATGACGCCTTTGCGGGTTTTTTACCAAAAGGTAAAATCCTTGTTGCAACAACTGATGCTCTCGTGCAAGGCGTACACTTTCGTCTCTCGTGGATGAGCCCGCAAACCCTCGGTAAAAAAGCTGTTGCTGTAAATGTTAGCGACCTTGCGGCTATGGGCGGGGCAAAACCGTTGTTTTGTTTAGTAACTATGGGTTTGCCAAAAAACACAACTGTAAGTTTTGTAAAACAACTTTATAGCGGCCTTAATTCTGAGGCAAAAAAATACGGCGCGGTTATAGTTGGCGGCGACACAGTTCGCTCAAACGGCGGTATTTTTTTGTCGCTAACATTACTTGGCTCAATAAAAAAAGCTCAGATAATTAAAAGGTCTGGCGCAAAGGTTGGCGATGTTGTATGTTCAACTGGAACATTTGGCGATGCCGCTGCCGGGCTTAAAATATTAGAAAGCGCGAAAATAAAGCTTACGCGGAGTGAAAAATATCTTGTTAACAAACAACTTTTGCCGCAAGTTAGTTTAGAAAATGCCAATTTGCTTTCAAAATTTTCATATGCGACAAGTATGCTTGACTCTTCAGATGGGCTTGCGATATCAATTAATTTAATTGCACAAGAAAGTAGTGTTGGTATAAGCGTTGCCTTGCAAGCTGTACCTGTTTCAAATGAGTTTAATAAATGGGCAAGTGAATTTAGTGAAAACGAAAAATATGAAAAAGTTATTAACGGTGGGGAAGAATACTGCCTTGTTTTCACCACAAACCCCAAAAACCTAAAAAAAATACAACGCCTTATTCCTTCTGTCAAAGCATTTGGCATAGTAACAAGCACAAAGGGTGTAAATTACACATTAAATGGCAAAAAGTTTGCCTTGCGTGCTAAGGGTTTTTCGCACTTTGGATAAATAAATGGCCGTTATTAAAACGACAACATACATAGTTAAAACCTTAGAAGATACTGCCATGGTTGCATCAAAGCTTGCAAAAGAGCTGAGTGTACCGGTTTTGTTACTTTTTTACGGTAATCTGGGTAGTGGAAAAACAGCATTTATTAAGTTATTAGCTAATGCGCTTGGCGCAAAAGCCGTGGTTCGTAGCCCAAGTTTTACACTTATCAATGAGTATAAAATTAAAAATTCTAATTTTTTTCATATTGATTTATATCGCTTAAAAGCTGGTAAAATTAGCGAGCTTGGTCTTGAAGAGTATATTTATGGTAACGGTGTTTGTGCAATTGAGTGGGCAGATAAATTAAATAAAAATATTTTTGCCGGTAGTGCCTATTGCGAAATTTCTATAACGCTTTTAGAAAATTTAGAGCGGGAGATTAAAATAACTTGGAACAAATAAAAAAAGAAATAATTTTAGGGATAGATACTTCAGGTGCATCGTTTAGCGTGGCACTTGCACGCGATGGAAAGCTTATTCACGAGGTTTTTATAATTAAACCAGAATTAAATCACTCCGAATTATTACTGCCAGAAATAAAAAAGGCATTAAAATTATGCGGCATTAATTTAAGTGAACTCACAAAAATTGCAGTTTGCATTGGACCTGGCAGTTTTACAGGAATTAGAATTGGTTTAGTTTGTGCTAGAACCTTAGCACAAGTACAAAATATTCCGGTTGTGGCGATAGATTCGTTAAGAATTATATCGTGTGGAATTAAAAAACCAGGAGTAAATGTTGTGCCAGCACTGGATGCTTTAAGAGAGGAATTGTATGTTTTACGCAATAAAGTGGCAGGTATTGAACGATTTAAAAATTTTGTTAAAAAACTTAAAGTTATAAAAACCCCAACTCTTATAGCAGGTTCTGCCGCAAAACTTTACGCAAAAGAGATAAGCGCCATTAAAAACAAAAATATTATGCTTGCGGATGAAATTTATAACTATCCAAAGGCAGGTGTTTTATGCCTTATGGCGCAAAACATTAAAGGGGTGCATTTTTCAAAAGTGATGCCCTGCTACATAAAGCGTTCATGGGCAGAAGAAAACTCAAAGAATCAAAAGAGAAAAAAGTAGTTGTAATTCGCTATACCCCATTTGGCTTACCCGCTCAAAGCGGACAGGCCCGCCTAGGGCGAGGGCTGACTATACGAGGGAAATGATCCGCCAATGGAACTTGGCGAGATTTACAGCTTTTTCTTTTTAGTTGTCATTGCGTCAGCCCAAAGGGGCTAGATCTCGCCAAAGGCGGAAATCCTGAAAAAGGGTGAAGCAATCTCACTTAATTATTAGATTGCTTCGTCGCTACTGCTCCTCGCAATGACGTCAAACTTAGAATGTGGATGATAGTTAGCAAAATAAATGATCTGCCATTAAAAACATTTTTACAGTTTTAGATGATTTTTTGAACGGATAGGTATGATATTATAATTATTTTCAATAGTTATAATTTAAGTAGACAGTAATTGTAAACCCTTCATAATCACCTACCAAGTATCTGCTTTTTCCAAAATGTAAACAGTCACTTTTTTATGCATCCAGTGCTTTTCTTCTGCAGCGTTATTAACACCTAAATCAATTCTGTTGCCTTTAATTGCAGAGCCTGTATCACCGGCGTAGCCATAACCATAACCGGGCACATAAACTCTTGTGCGAAGTGGTATTACCCTCGGGTCTACAGCTACAATTCCCTGTTGCATTTTGTTGCCAAGCCGTGTTATTGTGCCGTCTTTCCATGCTAAGGGGTCGCCAGGGTAGTAGGCGGTTGCAATCATTTTTATTTTTTTTGCGTTAGATAAATTATAAGTGTTTTCAACACTGCCGTTGGGGTTTAAAAGATTTAAAAGGTTAAGCGTTCTTTTAATGATGTTTTCGCTAAGTATTTCTCGGGTACTTTCAACTCCGTCGTGATATGTTACCTTTATTTTTGAGGTCTTTGTTTTTTTTAGTTGTTTAATAAGCTTTACTGGCCTTAGGTTTGCAACATATTTCTTTTCCCAAATGTTTTCACTTGGCAGTTCTTCTTCAATAAATATCTCTTTAGTAGTTACGCGAGTTAAGTGTATAAGTCCTCGTTTTGGAAAGTTTTCATTTATCGCAGGCACTATTAAATCTTCTTTCCCAACACTTATGCCAGCTTGTCTTAGAACCTCGCCAACTGTTTTGCTTTTTGGTCTTACAACTATATTCTTACCATCGGCAGTTACTATAACCCTATTTGTTTGCCAAAGGTAAAACTCCAACGCGCTAAAAGCAGCGCAAACAATAATTACCGCAATTAAAAGAGGTTTAATTCTTAACTTATCAATCATTTTTACTTTCATCAAGGTAAGGTCTTAAGCGAAATTTAACGCCAACGCGTTTTGCAATAGCTTTAAATTTATTTTGGTCTGAACCCGGGAAGTCGATGAAGGTTATAGTAGTGTCTTTAATTACTTTTTTACATGCTCTTGCAAACGCAAGCACACCGCGGTATGAAGCAATGCCAAACATGGGTCTGTGCAGTTTTAAATATTCTTTTGAATTTAGTGCGTTTACGCTTATAGATATGGCATCAACAAGGTTTTTAAGCTTTGGAACAATATTTTTTTTGTAGTAAAGGTTTGCAAGGCCAGAAGTGTCTACGCGCACTTTGCCGCCATTTTTTTTAACATATTTTGCAACTTCCAATAAAACATCAATGCGCAAAAGCGGCTCTCCGTAACCGCAAAAAACAATCTCTTTATACTTTTTTGGGTCTTTTATGCGTTTAATAACATCTTCAGCTGTCGGCTCGGTTTTAAGGAGCAGTTTGTGCCCGTGGAACTTCCAGCCCCATTTATTTTTTATGCAAAATGTGCAGGCAGAGGCGCACTTGTTTGTTAAATTTACATAAAGGCTGTTTTGAAATTTGTAGGTTATTTCCATTTTATTATCCTTTTGAATATTATCAAAGTCATGGTTTCCGGGCAAATATGGTCTTAGACAAAAGCCGTGTCATCCCGAAACGCAGTGAGGGATCTTAAAGATACCTCATCCCGCAAAAGGCGGGATTCGGTATGACAACGGTAAAATATTTATATTTCAATAGCCAAGCTGTGTATTTTAAAGTTTAAATAAATTGCGCGCGTTTTTTGTTGTTGTATCGGCAACAACTTCTAATGAAATATTTTTTAATAACGCAATCTCGCTTGCTGTTATTGGAATATACGACGGTTCATTTCTTTGCCCACGGTAAAGTTGAGGCGGCAGGTAAGGGCAATCTGTTTCAAGCAGCAGTTTTTCTAACGGTGTAGCGAAAACCGATTCTTTCAGTGAGTTAGATTTTGGGTATGTAACAGGGCCGTCTATTCCAAGCAAAAAACCAAAGTCAACAAGTTTTTGCGCTTCTTCTTTTGTGCCCGAAAAGCAATGCACAGAAGCGTTTGGCAAAGCGTTTTTTGAGGCAAATTTCTCTAACAGCTCAATCATATCAGGGTAAGCGTTTCTGCAGTGTATTGTTAATGGTTTCTTTAGCTTTAACGCAAGGTGTATATGTTTTAAAAAAAGCTCTTTTTGAAAATCGTATGGAGCTTTAGCGTGGTAATAGTCAAGCCCTGTTTCGCCAATGGCTTTAACTTTTTCATTTTCGCAAAGTTTTTCTAAGAGTTTCCAGGCGTCTTGCGAAAAAGTTTCTGAATATATCGGGTGTATGCCCAAAGCGCAGTAGATATTTGAGTGTTGTTGGCATAGCTTAAGTACACTCTCCCACTCTTCTATTTGGCAACCAACTTCAATAATTATATCAACGCCTTTTTCGCCGGCTCTTTTTATAACCTCTTCGCGGTCGTTATCAAAGCGCGGGTCCATAATGTGAGCATGGGTGTCAATTAGCTTCATTTTTCTAAAGATATCCTTGGGAAAAGTGCTTCTGGCTTTTTTACCGGTTTAAAAGGGAAGAAAACTATTTTTTTGTTTATAAAATATTCCTTTGATGCTTCTTCAATTGAGTGTTCAAAGCCGCAACACTCCCAAATTGCTTTTGCTTTTTGCGGCATAAATGGCTGAAGGTAAAGCGCAATAAGCCCTATTGAGTTTAAAAGTGAATAAAGTACACCGGGCAAACGCGGAGAGTTTTCTTTTGCAAGTTTCCACGGGGCGGTTTCTTCAATAAACCTGTTTGCCAAATCAACTGCGATGCGAATTTGTTCGCAGACCTTATGCAACTCTATTAACTCATAGTGTGCGCAAATTGTTGCAAGCTGTTGTGAAATATTTCCAAACAGGTTTTCATTACCTTTAATGCTTAAAACTTGGCCCGGAAAATACTTTTCAATCATAGTTATCGTACGGGAAACAAGGTTGCCTATATTGTTTGCAAGATCTGCGTTGTAGCGTTCGTTAAGCGCGTTCCATGATATATCTCCGTCGGTTCCAAATGGGAAAAGTACCTGGCAAAGGTATCTGGCGCCATCTACGCCAAACTTTAAAACCATTTCATTAGGCAGTATTACATTGCCAAGTGTTTTAGACATTTTTTCGCCATTTATTGTAAAAAATCCGTGAGAAAAAACCATTTTAGGGAGTGCCATACCGGTTGATAAAAGCATAGCAGGCCAAATAACGCTGTGAAACCATAAAATATCTTTTGCCATCAGGTGCACATCGGCAGGCCAGGTTGAAGCAAGTTCTTTTTCGCCTTTTTGAAAGCCGGCCGCTGTCGCATAATTAATTAACGCGTCCACCCAAACATAGGTTGTTTGTGTTTTATCAAATGGCAGAGGTATGCCCCATTCTACTTTCGCGCGTGAAATGCTTATGTCGTCTAAAGATATCTTTAGTTTTCCAATAATTTCATTGCGCCTTTCCTGAGGCAAAACCTTTATGTAGTTTTTGTCCATAGGGTTTGTAAGAATTTCAAGCAGACGGTCTTTATATTTTGAAAGGCGGAAAAACCAATTCTCTTCGTGGTGCTCAGATGGTTTTTGCTTGTGGTCGGGGCAAAGCCCGTCTATCAAATCACCTTCTGTTAAAAATTTTTCACAATGAATGCAGTATAACCCGGAATAGGTATGCTTGTATATATCGCCGTTATCGTACATTTTTTGCAGCATCGCGCTTACTGTTGCTTCATGGTCGGCATCTGTTGTTCTAATAAAGTAATCATAAGTTATTAAAAGCTCGTTCCAGCATTTTTTAAACTTGCCGGAAATTTCATCGCAAAAAGCTTTGGGTTCAATACCGCGTTTTTGCGCTGCCTGCGATATTTTTGCTCCGTGTTCATCGGTACCTGTGGCAAAAAAAACTTCTTTACCGTTTAACCGCTGCCACCTTGCCAAAACATCCGCGGCAACTGTTGTGTACATATGTCCTATGTGGGGCGAGTCGTTTACATAATAAATTGGAGTGGTAATGTAGTATTTCTTTTGCATAAAACTCCCTAAGTAAGCACATCAATTTGTAATTTCAGTTTGAATATAACTGTTCTTAAATTCCTATTTTATCTCTTAAAGTGTATGTTATTTCTTCTGCCTTAAACTTTTTTACTGATTTATCGTCAAACTCAACAGCCACTTCTTCTTTTAGCCGCTCTACTCCAACAACAGTTCCATGACCTGTCGGAGTATGTACTTTTGAGCCAAGCGCTGGCAGTTTTTTGCGCGCGTTTTTGTAGCACTCATTTTCGTAAGCAAGGCAACACATAAGGCGTCCGCAAAGTCCAGAAAGCTTTGCTGTGTTTAAAGAGAGGTCTTGTTCCTTTGCCATATCTATGGTTACTGATGAAAACCCTTTTAAAAATTCCTTACAGCAAAGTTTTCTGCCGCAATGGCCAAGGCCGCCGATAAGCTTTGCTTCGTCGCGCACGCCAATTTGTACCATTTGAATGCGGGTTTTTAAAATATGCCCTAAATCTTTTATTAATTCTCTAAAATCAATGCGGTTTTCGGCAGTGTAATAAATAAAAAGCTTTGAGCGGTCATGCGTGTACTGCACGCTGGTAAGCTTCATATCTAACTCATGGTCTTGAATTTTTTGTAAAACGGTTTTATGCGCCTGTACATTTTTTTCTTCATTTTCTACCTGGCATTTTGCATCATCAGAGTTAAATTTGCGTATTACCTGGTGCACCGGTTCTTTTGGTTTATCTTCAATCCTTTCTTTTTCATAAACGGTTGCCATCTCCAAGCCATGCTCGGTTTCTACAATAACACGCTCTCCAACGCTTAGGTCTAAGTGCCTGGCATCGGCGATAATTTTATCTTTCATCTTTCTTACAATAAGTCCGGCAACTATTGGCATCTATTCCTCCGTGTAAGCCCAAGTAACATACTGTCTAAGGCAATTTTTGCGTTTGCATTTTTAGATAAAGAGGCAAGGCAGTTTGTTATAAGTGCCAAACTTTCTCTAAATTGTTCCGGGTTTTTGCGAAAATCAACTTTTGCTTCGTTTAACAGTTTTTGCAAAAAAACTTCCGCGTCTTGTGCGAATTTTGTTGAAAGGTCAAGCGCTTGCAAAATAGTTAGCGTGCCTTCTTTAACCAAACGCCATAATGCAACAACTTTATCGTCTTTGCTTTCAATAATTTTAAGTGCCTCTGTAATTGAACCATCGGCGCCTTTTACAGCTGATATTGCGCTGTCGTGGTCCATTGCGTAGTTATCGGTAAGAAAAGCCATCAGCTCCCCATCACTTAGCGGGGAAAAGTTAATAATTTGTGTTCTGGAAACTATAGTTTGCGGCAAGTTATGTCGGTTTTTCGCAAGCAAAATAATAATAGTTTTTTCAGGCGGTTCTTCAAGAGTTTTTAAAAGCCGGTTTGCGGCATCAAGTGTAAGTGCTTCGGCCGGGTCAATTATTACAACTCGGTATTTTGCTTCATTTTTTTTAAGTGATATTACTTTTTGAACTTTCTCAATGGTTTTAATGCCAATAGAGCTTTCCTTTTCTTCTTCGTCTAAAGCCAAGGCCTGCCATTTAAAGTTTACAACTGTAACATCGGGGTGGTTGCCATTATCAATTTTACGGCATGACTCACATAAAGAACAAGGCAAAGTGTTAATTGAGTCGCTTGCGCAGTTAAGTGCTTTTGCAAACTCAAGTGCAGTTTTTTTTCGGCCAACACCCTCCGACCCAAGGAATAAATAAGCATGCCCAACTCTAGCAGTTTTCAGCTGGCTTTCAAGTATTGATTTTGCTTTTGTTTGCCCTATTATATTTTCAAACATTTTTTTATAGTTTCAAATACAAGTTTTTGAGTTTTCTCAATAGTGTTTGCAACATTTATTACTTTTACTCTACCAGGGTAAGTTTTTGCAACTGCAAGGTAACCATTTCTTACTTTTTTATGAAACGCCAAGCTTTCGCGTTCAATTCTATCTCCTGCCTTATGTCCACTTTTTTCAAGGCCTCTTGCGCGCGAAAGTCCTTTTTCAACAGAAGTATGTAAATAAATAGTTAAATTCGGGGTAATACCCTGTGTTGCTATTTTATTCAGCGTTTTAACCAGCTCAACTCCAAGCCCACGGGCATAGCCTTGATAGGCAAGTGTTGCATCGCTGAAACGGTCGCAAACCACCACAAAACCTTTTTTTATGGCCGGCTCAATAACTTCTTTTACAAGTTGTGCGCGGCTTGCTTCATAAAGCAAAAGTTCCGCAATTGGTGTTATGGTATTTGCCGGGCTAAGTAGTAGTGTTCTTATCTTTTCAGAAACTTCATTTCCGCCGGGTTCGCGTGTGTGCAAAACGCTAAATCCAAGTTCGCGCAAGCGTTTGCACAAAAGTTTTGACTGGGTGCTTTTACCGCAACCCTCTATGCCTTCAAAAGTTATAAATATTCCTTTCTTAACCATTATTTGTTTATTATACAAAAACTTGTTGCAACTTGCACAGTATTGGCAAATTACATACAACCCTTGATTTTTTTGTATAATATACAAAATGAAAAAAACAATTTTTATTACATGTTGCCTAACACTTTGTTGTTTCTTTGCAACAAAAGCTTTAGCTAACGATATATATCTTATTTACAACCCTGCTGGTGCGGTATATTCGGCAGAAACGCTAAAAGCTTTATTAGTAAACCCAAAAATAAAGTTCTCGTTTGTTTTAAACTCATCTCAAACGCGCACGCCTGATTTACTTATTAAACTTTCAGAGCAAAAGATTGCCGAGCCAATTGTAGCTTTTAACCCAGAACCGGCGCTTGCTCAAATTTGCGAAGTAAAAAAATCAAGCTCGTCTGAAAATATTTTTTCCTGTGTTGAAGATGCTGCCGAAATTACCGCAAAAGTTCAAGAAAATATTTACAAAACTTTTGGTAAAAGCGCAAAATCAGCCTACTTGCAAGATATATCGTTAAATGAAAAATTGGCAGATTGTTTTTTGGCATTTGGCATTAAAACAGTTGTGAGTCCAAATGGTCCAAAAACACTAAAGCGCATTGACAATGTTTTGCTTATAGGTGCAAATGTAATAGATAGTAAGTATTCCTCTAAGGATTTATTTGATGCTTTAAATTCGCAAAGTGTTTTTGTTGTGGTTAATACAACTTCGTCAAAGGAAACAGCAGAGCTAATTAAAGATATTGCAAGCACATTTTCTGGGTGGGAGTTTAAAACTTTATCTGAATTTAACGATATTGCTTTGAATGATGTTGAGCGGTATGAAAATATGGAATCATCAAATACCGCTTCAGATGCTACACTTTGGCAGAAATTGTATGTTACACGCAAAGCGTTGGAAGATTATAAAAACTCCGGTTTTGCAAAATTGCCTGTGCTTGAGGTCGCAAAGCAACAAATGTTTTCGCTTTATAATTATAAGTTGCTAAGTGCTGCTGGTGCAGGTAATACAGACGCTAAATTAGAGTTTAATGATAAGTTGTTATCGGTTTGGAAAGCTCTTGACGTAACACCCCCGGCAGACCTAACTGCCACGCAAAGCGCAGGTTCTTACTTTTTTGAAGTTGATCAAAGCTCTCAGATACTAAAAATTGACAATGCTGTTTTTTCTTCCACAGCATTGCTCAATGGGTTTGAAGTTAAAGTAACTTCTGATGTTGTAGATTTTTTTGTAGACATTTCAACAGATAGTCAAATATTTGCCGGCTCTGCCGATATTTACATTGATTTAAATGGGTTAAGCGGTGCCGGTTCAACAGCTTTGCTTGCACCAATTAGCGGTGCTGCTTTTCCAACCCAAAGTGGTTGGGAGTATGCATTGCGCATAAATGACAGGAAGGCAAAGCTGTACACATTTAGCGAGTATTCAGAGCAGATTATATCAGAGTTTGCCGTAACAGGTTCTTTTAATGTTTCAATACCGGTAGGTTTATTAAGGGGAACGCCGCTTTCTTGGGGCTATCAGGTTGTATTATTTGAAAATTTTGGCCCAACCGTAAAAATTATAGATTACATCTCGCAAGACGCCGCGGCACGGGCTAACGCAATTAAAACCACTCCAATCATTCTTCAATCTTTCCGCGCAGAAAATCACCAGTAATAAAAAATCAGATCTAATTGATAAAATAATTTAATGTTATTTTATGAGAGGAGCGTACTGCTCAACGGTTTTAGCAAAGTTACTTTTTTCAGAAGATGGTATGCGGTTTGATGGCGGTAGTTTCATTTTAAGAAAGTTAAAAAACTTTCCACCTTGTTCAATGCGAAAATCTAAGTGTGGTCCGGTTGCAAGGCCAGTAGCGCCTACATAGCCAACAAGCTGGCCCTGCGCAACATGCGCGCCAACCCTTATTCCTTTTGCAAAACCTTTCATGTGACCATAAAATGTTATGTATCCGTTGGGGTGCTGTATTTTAACCAGTTTGCCAAAACCGCCCGACCAATTTGCAAAAATAACTTTTCCAACACCTACCGATGAAATTGGCGTTCCACTTGCGGCGGCGTAGTCAATTCCCAAATGCGGCCTAAAATGCTTTAAAATAGGGTGAAACCTTTTAAGTGTAAAAAAAGAACTAATGCGCCTAAATTGTAAAGGAGCCCTTAAAAACATTCTACCCATTGAATCGCCCTGAGGCGAGTAGTATGAACCGTCCGCTCCAGTGCCTTTATAGTATATTGCCAAGTTGTCTTTGCCCGATGCGCTGTAGCGTGCTGCAAGCACTTTTCCGTTTAATATTTTACCATCTTGCGTTACAAATTTTTCTTGCACAAATTTAAATGTATTGCCGTTTCGTGTTTCCGTAAGAAAGTCAATGTGAGATGCAAAAATGTCGGCAAAGTCAAGGATAGTTTCAGCCGATATATTTTCTTTAATCATTGACTCCCAAAGAGAGTTTGCAATAGTGCCAGAGGAAACAACAATCACTTTTGTTGCTGACCTCGTTTTTTTAAGCGCATTAATTCCATTTGAAGATTTTTCAAGCGAGTAGTAGTCAAGTCCAGGTTTGTAATAGTTAAAAGTTTGCCACACACCACAGGTGTCTGCGGTAATTTCATAATTATCGCCTACACGGCAGTAGCGCGGGTCAAACACTTTTGAAAGGTTAGTTATAATTTCAGCTTTGCTCTGTGGCGCTATGTTTGTGTAATCTAAACTTTGGCTAAGGGTGTCTCCCTCGTTAATAGTCATAGCTATCTTTTGTATTTTTGGTTCGTTTATTTTTTGGCCGCATGCCGCAAAAGTACAAACACAAAGCCCAAAAAAGAAAAATAGTTTGATAGTGTTTTTCATAGTTTAATCCTATTTTGTTCGTATTTTACAACTTTTTTCGCTTTTTGACAAATACTTTTTTATTATGGTAAAATCAACGGAAATTAAATCAATTTTCGGGGGAATAGTGGCAGAAATTAAAAGTTTCAATGGTGTGCGTTACGCTCAAAGTGAAATATCAAAACTAATTTGCCCGCCATACGATATTATTTCAGCTAAAGAAAAAACTAAGTTGCAAAAAAACTCGCCATATAATATGGTACGCTTAGAACTTTCAGACCCATCTGGCACAAAAAACAAATACGCAAATGCCGCCATGCTTTTTAATAATTGGCAGGCAGATGGGGCTCTCATAACCGACAACAAACCATCTTTCTATATATATGAACAAACATTTAAAGATGACGGCAAAACACACAAACGATGTGGTTTTTTTGCAGCATTAAAAGCGCAAGACCCTCAAAAAGGCGAAGTTAAGCCGCATGAAAAAACGCTCTCAAAACCAAAAGCAGACCGCCTAAAGTTGTTGCGTGCGGTAAAAGCAAACTTAAGCCCCATATTTGGTTTGTTTAACGATAAAAATAAAACTTTCAACAAGGTTGTAAAAGCAGTAACATCGGGTAAACCTGTTTCGGTTTGTGTAGATAAAGACGGCACAAAACAAAAACTTTGGCAATTATCCGATAAAGCTTCCTGCAAATCGCTGGAGCAGTTGCTAAAAAACCAAAACATATTTATTGCCGATGGGCATCATCGTTATGAAACAGCTTGGAACTATGCCTGTGAGCGCGCGAAGAAAGATAAAAACAGTAAAACCGCCGAATATAATTTCGTAATGGCTTATGTTTGCCCCATGGAAGATACAGGCCTTGTAGTTTGGCCAACTCACAGAGTTTTTACAAAACCTGTAAATTTTGACTCAAGAGTTGCAGAGTATTTCAAAGTTCTTTCTGCAAGTGCTTATGCGAAACTTTCAAAAACAAGTGGTTTGCAACCGTTAATGGTTTATGAAAATGCCAAAGCAAAAACACTTGTATTAAAAGATGAAAAACTTCTTGCGCGTTTTATGCCCGATAAGTGCAAGGCATATCGCAACCTTGCGGTAAGTGTGTTGCACTCAATTTTAATACCGGAACTTGTACCCGAAAAAATAACTTTTGTAAAAAATGGCAAAGAAGCGATTGCACTTGCGAAAAAGCAAAAGAACATAGCGGTACTTGTGCCGGCAACACCGGTAATTGCAATTAAAAAAATTGCGCTTGCAGGGCAAACAATGCCGCAAAAATCTACTTACTTTTACCCAAAGGTTTCAACCGGTATAGTAATACATAAGGTATAAAATGTTTAATATTTTTGACGGCGCTGTAATTGCAATAATATTTTTAATAGGCATTTTTGGTTTTAGAGTAGGTGTTTTAATGAGCCTGTTTTATTTTATTGCCGGCTTTGGCGGTGCGTGGGTTGCCCAAAGCTACGCCCGTATGCTTGGCATCAACTACTACATAGTTTTTATTGTTGCGGCACTGTTACTTTTAATTATTGGTTTTGTAATAAAAAGAGTTGTTGGCGCTCTGTTCCTTGGTTGGCTGGACAAGTCTTTAGGTTTTATAATGGGCGCGATAATTGCGTTGTGGCTTGTAATATCTGTAATGTATCCATATACTTTAAATATGGATAAAGCCGTGCGAAAAATAACATCTGCTTCTTACTTTTCGCAAAAAGTGCTGCCATGGTTAAACAATAAATTTCCGGTTTTACAAAAATTTTCAATTGGTGATGCAAAAAATGCCTTTCCACCAGTCAAAGAAACCTTTAAAAAAGAAGAATAAAAATAACCTTACCTTGGAGAGAAAATGAAGAAACTTAAACTTGGTTTGCCAAAAGGAAGTCTGCAAGAATCAACAATTGAAATTTTTAGAAAAGCAGGCATAAGGGTATCGTCAAGCGACCGCTCGTATTTTCCAGGTTGTGACGATGAAGAACTTGAAATAATGCTTGTTCGCTCGCAAGAAATGGCAAAGTATGTGCAAGATGGTGTTTTTGATGCTGGCATAACGGGCTATGATTGGATATGTGAAAGTGGCGCTGATGTAGAAGAAATTTGCGAACTGCTTTACTCAAAGTCGGGTTTTCGCCCTGTGCGCTGGGTTCTTGCCGTACCAAAAGATTCAAAAATAAATTCCCTAAAAGACCTAAACGGCAAAAGGGTGGCAACCGAGCTTATTAGTTATGTTAAAAAATATTTTGCTTTAAAAAAAATAAAGGCAGAGGTAGAATTTTCATGGGGTGCAACAGAGGCCAAAACACCTGCCCTTGTAGATGCCATTGTTGAGTTAACCGAAACGGGTTCATCGTTGCGCGCAAACAAACTGAGAATTGTAAAGGAAGTTCTTACATCTACCACTCGCCTTGTAGCAAATAAGAGCGCGTTAAAAAATGCATGGAAGCGTGAAAAAATAGAAAACTTGGCAATACTTTTAAAAGGCGCCTTAGCCGCCGAAGGCAAAGTGGGAATAAAGCTAAACTTAGAACGCAAAAATCTTAAAACCATTTTGGCAATGTTACCGGCATTGCGCAAGCCCACAATATCACAGCTTACCGATGATGGCTGGATTGCACTTGAAGTAATAATGGAAGAAAAAACACTTAAAAAACTAATACCAGCCCTTAAGCGCGCTGGTGCGGAAGGCATAATAGAGTACCCGTTGAATAAAATAATTTACTAAGGTTGAAATAAATGGAAAATAATTTTCGCGTTCGTTTTGCTCCAAGCCCAACTGGGTATTTGCACATTGGAGGTGTTCGTACAGCGCTATTTAACTGGCTATTGGCAAAACAAAAAAAAGGCACATTTATTTTGCGTATAGAAGACACCGACGAAGCCCGCTCAAATGAAGAATCGGTTGGCGCAATAATTGATGGCATGAATTGGCTTGGCTTAACTTGGGACGAAGGCCCTGGCAAAGAAAACCCAAAGTACGCGCCCTATTACCAGATGCAGCGCAAAGAGCTTGGCATATATCAAAAGTACATTGACATATTATTAGCTGAGGGCAAGGCGTATCCATGCTACTGTACCCAAGAAGAAGTAGAAAAAATGCGCCATGACGCCACTGCAAGCAAACGCCCTCCAAAGTACAACGGTACCTGTTCTTGCCTAAGCGCGGAGCAAAGAAAAGAAAAAGAAGCACAAGGCCGCACTGCGGTAATTCGTTTTAAAATGCCGCAAGAAGGCAGAGTAGAGTTTGAAGATATTGTGCGCGGTCATATGGCATTTGAAAACTCTCTTTTAGATGACTTTGTTATAATGAAAACTAATGGTGTACCAACATATAACTTTGCCTGCGTAATAGATGACCACCTTATGGAAATAAGCCATGTAATTCGCGGTGACGACCATCTTTCAAACACCCCAAGGCAGGTGCATTTATTTAAAGCACTCAATTGGAAATTGCCAATATTTGCGCATTTATCAATGATTTTAGGGCCAGACGGTTCACGCCTTTCAAAGCGCCATGGCCACACCTCAGTTTTGGAATACGAGACCGAGGGCTACTTACCAGAGGCAATGATAAACTATCTGTCATTGCTTGGTTGGGCAACTGAAGACAGCCAAAACCTATTTAAACTTGATGAGTTAATTTCAAAGTTTTCGCTTGAACGATGCTCCAAAAGCCCCGCAACATTTGACCCTCAAAAATTAGTTTGGATGAATGGGGAATATGTTCGTTCAATGGCTGCTGCTGAACTTGTTAAGCGTTTTTTCGCATGGGCTGATAAAACACCAATAAAAGACAAAATTGCTGCTTGGGACCGCTCCTTAATGGAAAAAGTAATAACACTTGAACACGAAAAAACAAAATTGCTAAAAGATGTTTATGGTTTAATTGACTTCTTTTTTAGCGAAAATGTAGAATATGTTCCCGAAGCGGTATCAAAGGTGCTTAAAACACCAACCGCGCTTGAAGTATTAAAAGAATCCGCCACGCGCCTTGCAAACAAAGACAATTTTTCTGCTGAGGCACTTGAAAAATTCGCACGCGATTTAGCGGTAGAAAAAGGCCTTAAAAACGGGCAAATATTTCACCCATTAAGGGTTAGTGTTTCGGGTAGAACGCAGGGGCCAAGTTTATTCCATATGATGGAGGTTTTGGGCTCGCAGGAAACATTGCGCAGAATAAATGTGTGTATTGAAAAATTAAGTGCGAACCCGCCATTAATTTAAACCCATAAGCGGAGAATAGTATGGAAGAAAAAAACATAAACAAAGATTTTTTAAATTTGCTTTTAATGCTTTCCTCAGCAGCATGGCAGCACCTTGGCAAAATGCCAAACGCAGTAAACGGCAAAACAGAATTAAACCTTGAAATGGCCCGCGCCATGATAGACATAATCGCAATGTTTAAAGAAAAAACACTCGGCAATTTATCCGACGAAGAAGAACAATTTTTAACAACAAATCTTGCCGATTTGCAAATTAATTATGCAGATGAAGTAAATAAAAAAATGAATTAGCTGTAATTAGTAATATTTGTCATCCCGAAACATAGTGAGGGATCTTTAAATTCCTAATCCAGAGAAGTAATTGTAATTTGTATACTTGCCCGGTGGTGTAATTGGTAACACATCTGCCTCTGGAGCAGAAGTCTCCTGGTTCGAGTCCAGGCCGGGCAGCCATCTTTCGCTAAAGCTTCAGAATGGTTTTGCCAATAATAACCAAAGCCTCATAATGGCTTGCCATCCAAAATTTCAAAATACTTTACCTGCCAAATTAAAGGTGTTAGAAGTTCAATAGATTATTCGCTTTGAACAAACAAAAATAGATTAAATAATAGGAGAAAAAATGAAAAAGTACATTGTGTGTTTGCTCCTTTTCTGTTCGTTGTTTTCTCTTTGTAGTCTTGTTGTTTACGCGGATATTGACAGTGGCAAGAATTCATATACAAGCAAAGAAGTTGAGATGAAAACCTCTACAAGAAAACTCTTTTCCGATTACCTAACATGGCAAAGGATATTTGTAGTTGAAACACTTGCCGGAGCTCAGGATGTAAGCAAGGCACAGGTCAGGCTTCAGCAAAGTCAAGATGCCATCAGCGGGATTTTCACGACCTACTACGGAGAGCCGACAGGGCCACGGATGACTAATCTTTTTAATCAGTATAATATGTTAATGGTTGATTATATGAATACGGCAAAAATTCATGGTGACAAAACTATGATTATTAATAAAATATACGATAAAATTGATGAAATTTCCGGACTCCTGAGCATGGCCAATATCAATTGGTCAAGCAATGATATATCAACCATGTTAAAGAAGTACTCCGACTCATTTATAAATGAAATTGACCTTCAAGCCAATAGCATAGGTTCTATAGATGCAAAACTTTTTGATACAACTTTTGATCAATGTATGCAAATGGCCGACACTTTTTCTTCAGGGATAGTTAAACAACATTTTTCAAAATTTTGGTAATAATGGAGTTCCGCAATCGTTAAATTGTCTTGGTTTTCAAAGAAAGCATGATATTTTAAATTCTTTTTGGATTAATAGATTATTAGGGAAGTATTATTGAAAAAGCCAAAAATAAAAACATATTTGGTAATTTATGGTAACCCCGTGGTCGCGTAGCGACTTTACGGGGATTTTTATTTTTAAGGGGCTAAAGTATGTGGTATATGTACATTCTTGAGTGTTGCGATGATAGATTTTATATTGGTATGACAAACAATGTGCAAAAGCGTTTAAGCGAACACCAATCAGGCAAAGGTGGGCGTTTCACCCGTTCTTTTGGCGTAAAAAAGTTACTCTATCAGGAAGAATACACCACCAAGCAGGAAGCAATGAAGCGAGAAGCACAGGTAAAAGGTTTTACAAAAAAACAAAAAATAACTTTGATTAATGGAAAACATTAGATATTTTGAGATGATGAAAATGACAACTGCTAAAATAATTATTCTTTCAACACTATTTCTGTTGCCTGTGTTTCTTCATGCGCATGGTCACGAGTACTTGGTTAGTAGAAAAAATATTGTTGAACAATTCAAAGGCAGGATACCTAAAGCATGGGGCGAGAAGTTGCCTGGTGTGAAAACGAGGCTTAAACCCGAACTTTGCAATGGGTTTGAGAACAGAGACAAAAGAGATGGAGGTAGTTTTGACGCAAAAACTGCAGCGAATGGTAATTCCATTAGCAAAGGTTTTGCGGATAAAAATGCCCCATATCTTTTGACGAATTCCGAATCCCATTACAAAATTCGGGTTAATACTAATGACAAGGTAATCGCTTTAACATTTGATGCTTGTGGGTCAAAGAATGATGGATATGATGAACAATTAATCAACTTTTTGGTAGCGCAAAAAGTACCGGCAACGCTTTTTATAAATAGCAGGTGGATAGATAAGTACCACAAAGAGTTTAATGGTCTTGTTGCCAATAATCTCTTTGAAATAGAAAACCATGGGCTAAATCACAGTCCTGCGTCAGTTAATGGGAAAAGTCAGTATAAAATTAAAGGTACTGCAAGCGTTGGTGAGTTGTTTGATGAAGTTGAAAAGAATGCTTTAAAAATTGAAATTTTGACTGGGAAGAAACCGCATTTTTACCGCTCAGGAACCGCTTATTATGATGATGTGGCTGTGGATGTTATCGGTGCGCTTGGCTACGAGATAGCAGGTTTTAGTGTTTTAGGCGATGCAGGTGCTACATATAAAAAAGAACAAGTGAAAAATACTCTTTTGAGTGCACCGCCCGGGTCAATAGTAATATTTCATATGAACCACCCAGAAGGCGAAACCGCAGAAGGGATAATTGAAGCAATTCCATTGTTGAAGCAACAAGGTTTCAAATTTGTTACGCTTTCCGCATATAAACTTGAGTGAAAGTATTCAAAAATAGAGTTTAGAAGCTAACTGCAATCAACTAATTTTTAATATCACTGGTTATACCAGCAGCTTTCTTAAGCATATCCATACTGATGATATAATTAAAATTTGCCTGTAGCTGTAGTAACTTCGCCTCATCAAGTGCGGTTTGGGCATTGATCATATCAAGGTTTGTTATTACGCCGTTTTCAAAACGCACTTTTGCCTGTGTGACGGCTTCAAGGGCAAGTTTTACATGAATTTCGGCAGCTTCTATTTTTTCAATGTTTGTTTCCACATCTGATATCGCCTGTTTTACCTCGGCAACAACCATATTCTCAATATCTTTTTCCTTTGATTGAGTGGAGGCGTAGTTTGCTTTTGCTTCCTTTACTTTGTTGTAGGTTTTAAAACCGCTGAATATTGGCATTTCAAATTGCGCGCCAGCTACAGTGTTTTCCAATATTGCCGACATATCGGGGAAATAAGCATTTTTGTAACCGTACTCATAAAAAAGATTGATTGTTGGATATCGTTCGGAGCCCGTTGAGCCAAGTTGCATTTTTGAGCTCATAACAATGTTCCGTGCGGCTTTTAGTTCAGGCCTTTGCGTTAGCGCAAGTGATACAAAATACCCTGCATCAACTTTCTCTTGTTGTACCTGTAATTCACCACTTACTGTAAATGGAATATCGTCGCTAAGGCATATCAGTCGCCTTAGTGTTATTGATTGTTTAGTAAGATTATTTTCTAGGTCAACTTTTTTGTTTTTCGCTTCCTCAACTTTTACCTGTATCGTTAGTACATCAAAACTTGTAGCGGAACCGCTTGCCAGTTTCTTTTGTGTGATATCTAAATATTCGCGAAGGGCGTTTAACTCCTGTTCCTGAACTTCAATACTTTTTTGCAGTAATATTATTGAGTAATATGTGTATTGAGTTTGTAGAATAAGATTTGATTTAACTGCTGTCGTATTGTTTTGCACAGCTTCAGAAGAATACTTCGCGGCTTTGTACGAATCCCATTTTTTCCCAAAATCAAAAAGTGTTTGTTTGGCGGTTATATGCGCATCGTAATTTTGTTCTGGGAAAAACTGTATCGTACCGAAACCCGGAAATGCGATTTCCGGGTCGGGTGAGAGTTTTGTGTAGCTTGCTTGAATATCAATTTGCGGTAACAACTCGCCTGCTTTTTGTTTGCTGCGGGCGATGGCTGCTTGTGCGGATTGTTCGGCATCTTTGAGTGCCAGATTATTTTCAATTAGCATGCTGATGGTTTTTTCAAGTGTCAGTTCCTTGTTTCCGTTAGATGTCTGGTTTACAAGTTCTGAGCAAAATGATGCCTGAGCTAAAACCGCCATTACCGACAGAATAGTAAATATTTTTTTCATTGTTTAACCACCCTAATATCGCGTCCCGCCTTGGCGGGACTTAGTATTTCACTTCGTTTCATACTTGGTTTGGCTAATATGATTTCGCCAAACCGCTCTACAAGGGAAAACCTTAGGTTTTCCCGTTTCGTCGTCGCTCGCACAGCTCGCTGAACCCTTTCCTAAGTTGTAAGAGAACATTTAAAGTTTAACTTTCTACTCTACTATATTATTTTTAGAATTTGAGTTGTTTCTGCTTTTGCTAAGAAATATTACTGGAAATACTGCCAGTACACTTATTACAGCCGCAACAAAGAACGCATCATCTACAGCTTGTACAAATGCTTGTTGAGCGACATGGGTACCAATAATTGCATTAGCCTGCATTGAGCTCCAATTTATTGTGTTTCCACCAGTCCACTGTACAAGCCGTGCAAGATTGGAAGAAACAGCTTTGAAAACAGCCGAGTTGACATCAACCGCTTGCCCATATAGCGCCATATGATAAATGTTTCTTTGGGTAAGAATTGTGCCGAATATTGCAATGCCAAAACTACCGCCAATTTGTCTTATAACATTAAACAACCCCGATGCCTGCGCCATTTGATGCTTTGATATGCCTGATAAGGCAAGTGAGCTTAGTGGTGTGAATAGAAGACCCATTGCAAGTCCTCGTAAGTATAGGGGAATCATTATTTGCGTATGTTCAGAAAAAAGAGATAGAGAATTATTGAGGAAAAAGCTTAAGGTTAATAATATAATGCCGGTAATTGCAGGGATTCTTGCGTCTAATTTATCCGACATTATGCCAGATATGGGGGATATCATACCCTGCAATATTCCAACAGGCAGGAACACTAATCCTGATTGATAGGCTGTATATCCAAGAGCGTTTTGTAGGTAAAGTGGCAACAGAAATGTGCTCCCGAACATGCTTAGGCCGAATATGAATAGAATAATGTTTGTGACGCCGAAATTAAAATTTTTGAATAGTTTTAAATCAACGAATGGGTGTTTAGCATTCATTTCAACAAATATGAATACCACAAACCCTATTAGAGAAATCGCAAAGCAGGAAAGTATGAAGTTTGAAGACCATCCGCCAGTATTCCATGAGGCATTTCCTTCAGATAAAGCCAGAAGCAGCGATGTTAAAAACACCGCCATTGAGAAAAACCCCCAGAAATCAAAATCGCGAACTGATTCCGACCTATATTCGCGTTGTATTACCCAAGTTGCTAACATTCCGAATATTCCTATAGGGACATTGACATCGAATATTGCCTGCCAACTAACGTTGTCAATAAGATAACCGCCTATCAAAGGCCCGAATGAAACGGAAGCCGCCGCCGCAATACCCCAAAAACCAAGCGCCATACCTCTTTGGCGTGCAGGAAACTCCCTCATAACTATTGCCATACCAACTGGCATAATAAAACCTGCACCAATTCCTTGAATTACCCGAAACGTTATCAGTGATGTTTCGTTCCATGCCAAACCGCACAAAAATGAACCTAATGTGAAAATTCCCAATGCTATAAAATATGTTCTTTTATATCCGATGTGATCGGCAACCCAACCGCATGCGGGCAGTACGATTCCGAAAGCTAGCATATAGGCGGTTATAACCCATTCAATTTTATCAATACTTGTTCCGAAAGATGCCATAATGTCCGGCAGCCCGACATTGACGATAGTTGAATCAAGCACTGCTATGAATGTACCTATCATTATGTTGACGAGTACCCACCATTTATATGAATCATGTCCGTGATGGAGCGAAGGGATACGCGCTACTAAATTATGTTTTACCGCATGATGTGGAAGTTTTGCCATATATAACCTTTTATTTAGTGTTAAGTCTTACTTCCGCGGACATTCCTGGAAGAATTCTTACCGACTCAATTTTATTGGAATCCTGGTTTAAATCAATAGATATTTTAACCGGTATTCTTTGAGTTACTTTCGTAAAGTTTCCAGAGGCATTATTTGGGGGAATCAGCGAAAATTGCGATGCTGTGTTCGCGCCGAGCTGAATTACTTTACCGGTAAATTTATGTTTTTTGTATGCGTCAATGTAAACATAAACAGTTTGGTTTAAATGAATGCGCCCAAACTTTGTTTCCTCAAGGTTTGCTGTAATCCATAAATTGGATATGTCATATACTGTCAGAATTGGCTGAGCCACTTGAACAACATCTCCTGGCATAGCCCATTTTTTGGCAACAATACCGTTCATAGGAGATTCTATTACTATGTTTTTCAGTTGGGCCCTGATAACGCCAAGCTGTGCAGATGCTGAATCAATTTGCGCTTGAGCAATGGCATCTTGCGCTTTTGCAGCCTCCAGCGACTTTTTCGCGTGATCAAACTGCTCCTTGGTAATAACATTATTTGTGAATTGGTTTTCAGCCCTTGCATAATCTTCTTCATTTTTTGAAGAGTTAACTGTTGCCAGTTCAAGGTTTTGGCGGGCGTATTCAAGCGCAGATTTTGACTGTTTTTCCTGAGCGCTGAGGTCGGAATCATCCAATTTTACAAGCACTTGCCCTGTTTTTACATTATCTCCTTCCTCTGCCTTAAGCTCAGAAATCCTGCCTGTGTATTTTGAACTAACAATAACCCTGTTGCCATCAACATAAGCGTCGTCTGTGTAAATAGTCCCAGCAATACTGAGATACCAACAAACAATTGCTATCATTACCACAGCAGCAGAAATTATAAGCGGTATCATCACCCTTTTCTTGCTGTACAATGGAACCTCGTCAATCGGCTCGTCAATTTTGCCGTTATCAGTTGATTTTTTAAGCGTTTCTTTTTTTGCATCAGCCATAATTTTCTCCTAATTTCGCCCGCCCCCTTGGGCGAGGTCTCGCTCACTCATACGAGTGAGGCGGACGTCTCACCTATCGGTGGACTTAGTATTCACTTCGTTCATACTTGGTTTGGCTAATATGATTTCGCCAAACCGCTCTACAAGGGAAAACCTATGGTTTTCCCGTTTCGTCGTCGCTCACTTCGTTCGCTGAACCCTTTCCTAAGTTGT
>Ga0265297_10001130_pt1 | contig 65692 bp, 61 predicted proteins | sample Munlanlwell13791_FD_192502 | JGI IMG/M metagenome (GOLD analysis project Ga0265297, IMG submission 192502) | Leachate microbial communities from a municipal landfill in Southern Ontario, Canada - Leachate well 137-91 | ecosystem: Engineered > Solid waste > Landfill > Unclassified | place... | reverse complement strand
GGGAAGAGGGTGAGTTCCAGATTATGGCGGGGCCAAGCTCAGAAAATCTGAAGTCAGACAAAGTATTCTGGGGTAAATCGTCGACAAAATAGAGCATTTTGCAGATTTTTTTTTGAAAACTAGAGTGTTAATATACTTTTATAATAAAAAGGTGAATATATTTACATATTAATAACCAAAGCAAGACTATGAAAAAACCGGCACTATTGATTATTATGCTTTTTGCATTCGGCTTGTTGTCTGCTCAGGATGATTACAAGAGTTTCATGGAGAGTGCAGGGAGTAACTCTGCTCTTTTTAAGGGGGCTGCTCCTTTGTTATATCGTTTTGTATATACTGGAACGTATTACGCCTATGAAAAGACTTATCTTGAGGGGGATGTCCTATATAACGGAAAGCACTACAAGGGAGTAAGACTGAATCTCAACTCTCATCTTGACGAGTTAATTGTCTGGGATGAGGCAAATAAAAGAAGCGTACAGCTCAAAAAAGATCATGTTAAACAATTCACAATTGGAACACGAAAGTTTATCAATGTTAAGGAGCCGGACGTATCAGGTATGATACACCCGGGGTATTACCAATTGCTGTACAATAACTCCGTGATGGTTTACAAGAAAATTGTAAAAGTTTATACTGAGTCAATTAATCAGGAATATATTGCATCTAACCGAGGCTTGATTAAAAAATTTGTTTCTTCAGTAAGATATTTTCTTATAAATCAGGATGGAACTTATATAATTAGGAGGAAGAAAGATATATTGAATCTCTATCCGGAAAAGAAAAAGGAGATAAGAAAATATATAAGGAGCAATGATTTATATTTTAATGAGGATAATATAGATGTAGCGATTGTATCTATACTTTCATTTATAGATAATAAACATGAATAATATGAATAGATTATTTATAGCGATTTTCTTGTTGTTCATGAGCATAATGCCATTAAACGCAAGAGGCCCTTTTTTGATGCCGGATAACCAAAATACAATTACACTTGATTCTTTGAGGATTATTCTGTCCAGAGATACAAAATTTAAGCTTTTTTTTGTTAAAGAGAAAAGTCAGGAAGAGATTAAGGTGACTCCCGATTATACAAGTCCGGATTTTGTACAAAGGTTGTCAGAAAATCTTTCTAAATACGGGTATTCTGTGACACAGAGGGGAACAGATATTTATATATTAAAGGGTGAGGCTTTATTTACGCAATTACCTGCCGGTTATTTTGAAAAGAAAGGATTGTTAAGCATGGGCAATCTGCAATCGCTTGCCAATCAGGAAATCGTGGCCTCTTCGATGAATAAGCTGTATAAAGTGGGAGATCCAAATCTGCGAACACAACCAGGGAAGGCTTCAATAAAGGGTTATGTGCTAAATGCGGAAAGTGGTGAACCATTAGTCGGGATTACAGTTTCAATAGAAGATCCTAAGACAAGTGTGACTACGGATGCTTATGGTTTTTATAGAATTTTGCTACCGAGAGGTGCCAATATTCTGAAATTGTCAGGATATGGTTTTGAAGACTCTAAATTGAATCTTGAACTTTATAGTGAAGGGAATCTGGATATAAATATGAGAGAAAAAGTCTATTCTCTCAAAGGTGTAACTTTTTCTGCTGAAAATGTCCAACACTTAAGGGGAACGCAAATGGGACTTGAGAAGGTGAGAATAGACAGAATAAAGCATGTGCCGGCTGTTTTTGGTGAGTCTGATGTAATGAAAATAGTTCTTACTTTACCAGGTGTAAAATCTGTCGGAGAGGCTTCCGGCGGTTTTAATGTCAGAGGAGGAGCGACAGACCAGAATCTTATATTGTTTAATGAAGGCACTATATATAATCCGACACACCTATTCGGATTGTTTTCAGCATTCAATTCCGATATCGTTAAGGATATAGAGCTGTACAAAAGCACTATTCCAGCCAGATATGGCGGAAGAATATCATCGGTGCTGGAGATAAATAATAGAGAAGGAAATAATAAAAAAATTACCGGATCAGCAGGAATTGGACTTTTAACAAGTAAACTGCATCTTGAGGGGCCTATTGTTAAAGACCGCACAACTTTCATTCTTGGCGCCAGAAGCACTTATTCAGACTGGATACTTGGCTTGCTGCCGGAAGAGAGTGGATATAAAAACGGAACAGCTTCATTCTACGACATAAGTGGAGGAATAAGTCACAAGATTGATTCTAAAAACACACTCTATTTATATGGTTATTACTCTCATGACGGATTTAATTTCAGCATTGATACATGTTTTAGGTATCAAAACATAAATGCGTCAGTTAAATGGAGAGGTGTAATGAGTGAAAACCACAATCTTACAATCTCTTCAGGATACGATCAATATAATTACAGTACATTTGATAAGGCTAATTCTGCAAATGATTACAAAATGGACTTTGGGATAAGACAGGTGTATGTCAGGGCTAATTTCAACTGGCTTCTGTCTGAGAAACACACAATTCAGTATGGGCTGAATTCTATTTATTATCATGTAAATCCCGGTAGAATGAGACCATACGGAGATTCTTCAATTGTATCATATAATCGGGTGGATACAGAAAGAGCAACAGAATCTTCGTTATTTGTGAGTGACAACTGGAATATTACTGATAAACTTTCACTTGACCTTGGAGTGCGTTATACATTTTACGGAGCTTTGGGGCCAGACTCATATTATCGATATGCACCAGGTGTTCCAAGAAGTGAGAGTACAATATTGGACACAGTTTCAGTAAATAGAGGAGCAGTGGAAAGATCGTATCACGGACCTGAGTTCAGACTATCTGCCAGATATATGTTCAATGAAAACTTTTCATTTAAGGCAGGATACAACAGTATGTTCCAAGGGATACATATGTTATCGAACTCAACAGCCATCTCACCGACTGATATATGGAAACTTAGCGATGCAAATATAAAACCTCAGAAGGGATGGCAATCAGCATTCGGTCTATATGGTAATATTTTTAATAAAAGGCTGGAGGTTTCTTTGGAGGGATATTACAAAGAGATGTCTAATTATCTTGATTACAAGAGTGGTGCTATCCTTACAATGAATAAGAATATCGAAAGAGATATAATTGAAACTCAAGGTCGGGCGTACGGATTGGAGTTAATGATTAAAAAACCTATGGGAAAATTAAATGGATGGATATCCTATACATATTCAAAGACCGAGCTTAGGGATAACAACACGGCTACTGATGAGGCTGTGAATGGTGGAGTGTGGTATCCTGCTGCTTATGATAAACCGCACGATGTTAAATTTATAGGTAATTTTAAATTCACACAACGATACAGTATGTCAATGAATATTGATTATTCTACGGGAAGGCCGGTTACGGTGCCTGTTAGTAAATATTATTATGCAGGAGGTTACAGACTATTCTATTCAGATAGAAATGCATATAGGATTCCGGACTATTTCCGTGTTGACCTGGCATTTAATATCGAGCCTAGTCATAATTTGAGATTATTGCTGCATAGCACTATAACTTTAGGGGTTTACAATCTTTTAGGGCGGCAAAATGTCTATTCTGTATACTATAATACTTCTGGGCAGAAAATCAAAGGTTACCAGTTATCTATTTTTGGAACTCAGATTCCTTATATCAACCTCAATATAAAATTCTAAAAGATGAAAAACTGTCGTATCAAACTCTCTGTTATTATATTATTATCAGTTGCTGTTATAAGTTGTATATCACCTTTTGAGCCAAAGGGAGCCTCAGTGGAAGGTATTCTTGTAGTGGAGGGAGATATTACCTTAAATGACACAACAGTCATTTCTCTAACACGCTCAGCTGTTATCTCCTCAACTCAACAAAAACAATATGTTTATGCAGCTACCGTTTGGCTGGAGAGTTCAGACGGTGGAATTTATTATGGAGTTCCAAAGGTTGAAAGTGGTGTGTTGACATATCAGATAGCGACAATTGGTTTAAGTTCATCAGCCCAGTATCGATTGAAAATTAATACACCGGGCGGGGGACAGTATGAGACCGGCTTCCTTCCTGTCATGGAAACGCCGGATATTGAGGACATTACATGGAGTGTTGACTCTGTGTACAGAACTGTGACTTTTTTTGTTACATCAAAAGCTTCAAACAATACATCAAACTATTATAGATGGGATTATACAGAGGACTGGGAATTTACATCAAATTACAATACGTTTGTTTATTATGACTCTAAACGTAACAAGATAATAAGTGACACACTGGTCAATTGGTATTATTGTTATAAAAAGGGGGTTTCAAACGGAATATATGTAGCAAATACATCGTCACTTAGTGAAAACAGAGTGTATAAAAAGCCAATTGCGACCTTTGGGAGACATGATAATAGGCTGCGAATGCTTTATTCAATGGAAGTTACACAACGATCCTTGACCAGAGAGGGATATTTATACTGGGAGAATTTGAGTAAAAATTCAAGTGACCTTGGTGGAATATTCTCCCCTCAACCCAGTGAATTAAAGGGTAATATAACTTGTACTTCAAATCCGGATGAGAGAGTATTGGGCTTTATCAGTGCTGTAATAACTAAGAAGAAGAGAGTTTTTGCTTATGCTAAAGACATAAATATATTTGAATTTAATGATGATTGCTCGATTGTAGTAGGGCAGTCCAGTTGGGCGGACATGAAAACTAGTGGTTATGAATTGGTAGGGTTTGATGATATGACGAATGCAACATTATGGGCTATGAGAAAATGTGTGGATTGTAGATTACAAGGAACCAAGACTAGACCTTCATTCTGGCCATTAAATCATAAATAAAGATTAAAACTATGAAAAATATAGTCGTTTGTATATTAATCTCGCTGTTAGTTATTCCGGGTGTGGCAAGAAATAAGTCCGGAGAATCAGTGACAGTCGAGAGAATTTACGTCAGTACTGACAAAGAGTCTTACGTAGCCGGAGAACAAGTTTGGATTTCACTATTCTGTTTCGATGCAGGGAAGGAGCACATTGGCTTTTCAAACATGAGCTCTACTGCATATATAGAGCTTCGCTCCTCTAACGGGATTGCTGCTAAAACTAAAGTCGCAATTATATCCGGAAGAGGATCAGGCAGACTTGACCTCCCTGCTTCCACTGCTACTGGAAATTATCGGTTGATTGCATATACTGCCAATATGAGTAATGAGGATGAGGTCTACTATTTTGACAAGATTTTGTCTATATATAATACAATGACAAATGAAAGAGATAAGAGTTGTACTATCGATGAAAGTGACACGTCATCAACAATAAGAAGTGTGTCGGCTATAGTTGAAACAAAGCCAATTCTTATAGACGCACCTGAAACCGTAACTCTTGAGATCTCGGGTAACAAATTCAGACAAAATAGTGATATAGCATTTGGCCTTTTAAATAAATTTGAGTCACCTTTGACAATGAGCGTCTCTATAGTCAATGAGGATGATTTATCCACTTATAAAAACCTCCCTATTTACAACTATTTGGAATCAGGCTTCTGTAAGAATAATAAAACATTTAAATTAAAGGTTACACCGGAATTTGAGGGCGAAATCATAAAAGGACGTGTCATCCCTTTATCCGGAGGCAAAAAAATTGATAGTCTAGCAGGACAGACCATTTTCCTTTCAATACTTGGGGGCGATTCTGAAATATACTCTTCAATTGTGGACTCTGCCGGAAGATTTATATTTTATTCCACAAACATATATGGTAATGCAGATCTTATTGCAGAGCTACCGCAAATTGACACTAACTCTCGTTTTAATATAGAGTTGGAAGATAACTTTATTTATCCCCCTGTGAAGAAAATTCCTCAACTTATTTTGAAAAAGAGCTATGAGAAAGATTTGCTGAAGCGGAGTATTGCGATGCAATTAGGCAAAAGGTATGGGGTTGATACAATTTTTTCAAAAATGTTACCTATGCACAATCCACTTTTGTCAGGAAAGTGTAAGACATACATGTTGGACGATTTTACAAGATTTCCGGTAATGGAAGAGGTTATGATTGAATTTATTCCTGAATTGAGGTTTAAGAAGATTGAAAAGAAACACGATCTTCAGGTAAGATGGGAGAACAGTTTCAGGGAGTTGTCTTTCTCTAAGGATAATACATTGACAGTAATTGACGGAGTTCCTGTTTTTGATCATAATACAATTTACAAATATGATCCTCTCAAAGTCAAAAGTATAAATATTTATGAGGGTATCTATTATCTGGGCAATGCAGAATATACAGGAATCGTAGTATTTAAGACATATAAAGGAGATTTTCCTAACTTTGTGCTGCCTAAAAATGCAAAAATACTTGCATTTAACGGCGTGGAGCAACCTTGCCGTTTAATCGGCAATACAGCAGGAGATACTTTACCTGATTACAGGACAACAATATTTTGGGACCCGGATATTAGAATCTTACCAAAAGGGGATGTTCAGCTGAAGTTCCATACCCCGGACTACCCCGGTAGATTTGTCATGACCATAGAGGGGATTGACGCTTCCGGAAAACCAATATATTTACAAACTAAATTCACTGTTTTCTAAAATGAATTACAAGCTCCTATTTACTGTTCTAACATTATTATTATCTCAATCTACATTTTCACAAACAAGAAACAAAGAGGTCCCGTTTTCAATAGATGCCACTCTTAAAACAAGATATGAGTGGGCAACTGAAACATCTACAAGCAGATTTTCGGTTAGGAATTCAAGACTTGGCCTAACAGGAAAAATTACGTCCCAATTATCATACAGAGCTCAACTGGAACTTAGCAGTGACGGGAAATTTGAAGTTCTGGACCTGTACGGCAACTTTTCTTTGCCTTCAGGCTTCATCTTTTCATTCGGTCAGACCAGCATCCCTCTTTTTAACTCATCTCAGATTACACCGTCACAAATGGTGTTTGCAAACAGATCATTTGTAGGCAAATTCAATACAGGTTCCAGAGATATTGGTCTGCTGACAACATTCAAGAGAGATATGGCAGATGTGCCGGTAATGCTGCAACTCGGACTTTTCAACGGGACTACTATCAATAATCCCAAGTGGACCGGGCGTTTTTCTTATAATGGAAGAGTCATGCTCGGGGATGATATCGGGTGGAGGGCAAGTGCTAAGTTTACTCGTTTCCCTTTATCTGCAGAAAAGGATTACATGATTTATGGAGCTGATGTACGTTTTTCCAATACACAACTCAAGGTGGAAGCCGAGGCGATGAACAGGTATAATTATTATAATGATATTAACAGGTTCACTGCATATGTTGAGACATCCATCAAGTTTCCTGTTAATGGAGAGAAGATAGTAAAGGCAGTCATTCCTGCTATAAGATGGGACGGCATAGGGGAGAGTTTGCAAAATAAAGGTCTGGATGCAAACAGACTAACCGCAGGACTCTCATTTGCTCTTACTGAGGCGCCGTTCAACTCCTTGCTAAGACTTGATGTGGAAAAGTATTTTATAAAAAGAGAGATAAGTGATTTTTCTCTTTATGATGAACTTGATTCAGATAAGATTACTATAGAATTACTTATTGTATTTTAAAACTATAAAACTCATTATTATGATACCAACCATCCGAAAAGCAACGACAGGCGATATTTCTCAAATAGTCGATTTCCAGATGAATATGGCATTAGAGACAGAGAGACTTGAGTTAAACAGAGATACACTTACGGCCGGTGTCACAAATGTGATAGAGGGTGAGAAAGGCGCAGCTTATTACCTGGCAGAAACTAATGGCACATTAGCCGGGATGCTTATGATTACTCTGGAATGGAGTGATTGGCGAAATGGCTGGGTGTGGTGGATTCAGTCGGTATATATCAGACCGGAATTCAGGGGTAAGGGTTTGTACAGACAGTTATATTCTCATATAGTAACTCTTGCAGAAGAGTCTGATGATGTAACTGGAATTCGTTTATATGTGGACAAAACAAATACCAATGCGCAAAAAGTCTATAAGTCGTTGGGGATGAATGGTGACCACTATCTTGTTTATGAATGGATGAAGTAATGACACCTGAAAAGAATAAAAAAAACCGGCTGTAATTTACAACCGGTTTTTATGTATTTAACCTGACAGGTTAGTAGCGTCTTCTTTCGTATCCGCCGCCTCTTCTGTCGTTTCCACCGCCACGGTTGTAGCCGCCACGGTTTCCGTCTCTGTTTTCTTTAGGTTTAGCAACGTTTACATTGATGACTTTACCGTCATACTCACATCCGTTTAGTTCGTTGATTGCTTTCTGTCCGGCAGCTTCATCAGGCATCTCTACGAAGCCGAATCCTCTTGATCTACCGGTCTCTCTATCCATAATAACTTTGGCAGAGCTGATTTCACCGTACTCGCTGAATAATTGGTTGAGGTCAGCGTCTTTTACGCTGTAACTCAGATTTGAAATGAAAATGTTCATTAGATAAACTTTAATAAAAAATATAATATATTGTGAGTGTTATGAATACTAAAGTCTATTAATAAACTAAAAAATCAGTAAAAACAAAAACTTTCGAATTGAGGAATAACACTCTTTCGGTGCGAAGCTACGATAAAAAATTGATAATCCAAACTTGTAAATAAAAAAAAGAATTTCTAACATTGTAACATGAGAAAGAATGATTTAAAGAAACTTATACTGGCGCTGGTTTTAATTACAACAGCCCAGGGCATAGGCATTGATGTCTATGTAAACTCTTTAGATGGTGGGATATTGAAGGGATTATCAATATTCAAATACTTCACCTTGCAATCTAATGCCTTAGTCCTTGTATATTCGCTCCTGGCTCTTGCCAATTTCAGAGCGATGTCGGAAAAAGTCTGGTTTAAAAAGGCCCTTACACCTGTCACTTCATATATAATGCTTACAGGTATTACATTTCTTATCATTCTTGCTCCTACATCGACAGCCCAGGGTCTTCAAAAAGTTGCATCTGACCTTTTACATTACCTTGTGCCCTCATTGATGTTTTTTTATTGGATTGTCTTTGAAGAGAGGGAACTACGGTATAGTTATGTCTGGAGCTGGATTATATATCCTTTCATTTTTATGTTCTGGGGATTATACCTTGCTATAATTAAGGGGGACTACCTTTACCCCTTCTTTGACATAAGCAAGCTCGGAATAATGATAGTCCCCTATTTGGCAGGCATGACAGTTGCCGTTATTCTTATAGGCAGTTTTCTGGTTTTCCTCAGAAAACGCCTTTCTGTACCAAGAATCAGCTAAGCTTGTGAATAGCAAGTCCGCTTCTTAGTTTCGGCTCGAACCATGTTGTCTTTGGCGGCATTATATTGCCGGTATCAGCTATATCTATAAGCTGTCTCATTGATACAGGATACAATGCAAAAGCAGCAGCCATTTCACCAGAGTCAACCCGTTTCTTCAACTCGCCCAATCCACGTATGCCACCAATAAAATCTATACGTCTGGAAGTCCTCAGATCTTTAATGTCTAACAGTTTGTCGAAAACCAGATTTGACATGACTGTTACATCCAACACACCAACAGGGTCTTTTTCATCATAGGTGCCGGGTCTGGCTGTCAATGAATACCAGTTATTGTCAATATACATAGAGAAATTATGAAGTGCAGCAGGTTTATATATCTCTGTACCCATCTTTTCGACAACGAAATCATCACTTAATTTCTTGATGAAATCTTCAGCAGACATACCGTTCAGATCTTTAACCACACGGTTGTAGTCAATAATCTTGAGATGGCTTTCAGGAAATACTACAGCCAGGAAGTAGTTATACTCCTCCTCACCTGTGTGTTCAGGATTATTCTTCCTTTTTTCCTCACCAACCAGAGCTGCCGCTGCTGTCCTGTGGTGACCATCGGCCACGTAAAATGCTGGAACTGTGGCGAAAATTTCAGTAATTCTCTTTATTGTACTTTCATTGTCAATAATCCAGAATTTGTGACCAAATCCGTCTTCAGCTATATAATCATATTCCGGTTGATTTTTCACAATCCCTGAAACAATGCTGTTTATTTCATCATTATCCGGATATGCGAAAAACACAGGTTCAATATTGGCATTCTGGATACGGACATGAATCATTCTGTCTTCCTCTTTATCCTTGCGTGTCAATTCATGTTTTTTGATTTTACCGGTAAGATAATCCTCAACATTAGCACCGACGACAAGACCGTATTGTGTACGTCCATCCATTGTCTGTGCATAAACGTAATACATCTCCTTCTTGTCCTGCACGAGCCAACCCTTATCTTGCCAATCTTTGAAATTCTCTACGGCTTTGTCATAAACCTGCTGAGAATGCTCATCTGCTATAGGATCAAAATCAATTTCCGGTTTTATAATGTGGAGCAATGACTTTTCTCCGGCTTCTGCTTTTGCTTCTTTGGAATTCAGGACGTCATAGGGACGGGATGCAACTTCTTGTGCTAATGCTTTCGGTGGGCGCACGGCTGCAAAAGGCTTAACTTTAACCATTGTGTGTCTCTCTTTTTTCTATTTGTTTAACTGAAATGTCTTGTCTCCGGTTGTGAAGAACTTTATTATCTGGTTTGCGGCTGCAAGCCCTGCATTAATATTTGCCTCGGCAGTCTCTGCGCCCATTTTCTTGGGTGAGGCAAATACTCTTACTCCGAATTTCTCATTCAGTGCTGCCTGATTATCTGCTGCAATGTCAGTAATATATTTTATGTCAGCTCTCTCTTCAAGAACCTTGACCAGCTCTTCCTCGTTTATTACCTCCTTACGGGCGGTATTGATGAGGACCGCACCTTTAGGCATTCTCTTCATTAATTCATACCCGACAGACTTTTTGGTCTCGCTGGTAGCAGGAATATGGAGTGAAAGATAGTTAGACTTTTCATAAAGCTCTTCGATTGAATTGACAGGTGTAGCACCGGCGTTCCTGATTGAATCGGCACTTACAAACGGGTCAAAAGCAACGATGTTCATTCCGAAGCCCTGTCCCAATTTTGCAACAAGTCTTCCAACATTTCCGAAGGCGTGAATCCCAAGGGTTTTTCCTTTAAGTTCAACACCTGTTCCGGGTGTGAAGCAATTTCTTGAGGCATAGATCATCATTCCTATTGCAAGCTCTGCAACTGCATTGGAATTCTGCCCCGGAGTGTTCATTGCAACAATACCCTTCTCAGTACATGCCGGAAGATCAAGATTGTCAAATCCTGCTCCTGCGCGTACTACAATCTTTAGATTCTTACATGCATTGATAACCTCTCTTGTGACCTTATCTGAGCGTACGATCAAAGCGTCTGCATCTGATACTGCAGTATAAAAATCCTCTACCCGGGTGTATTTTTCAAGAAGTGCAAGTGTGTGACCTGCACCCTCAACTATACTTCTTATTCCGTCAACCGCTGCCTTTGCAAACGGTTTTTCTGTAGCAACAAGTACCTTCATGACAATTAGCTGTTTAATTTTTCAAATTCCTGCATACAAGCGACAAGAGCCTTCACACTCTCAACTGGGCAGGCATTGTATACCGATGCACGGAAACCGCCTACAGAACGGTGTCCTTTTATACCAACCATTCCTCTCTCTTTTGCAAAAGCCATGAATGCCTCTTCTTTATCTTTATACTCTTCTGACATCACAAAGCAGATATTCATAATCGAACGGTCCTCTTTTGCTGCAGTGCCTACAAACATCCTGTTTCTGTCTATTTCATTGTATAGTAACGCAGCTTTCTCCTTGTTGATTTTGAAAATCTCATTCAATCCTCCGATGCCCTTGAGCCATTTTAAAGTTTCGGTCATGACAAATATCGGGAATACAGGAGGAGTGTTAAACATTGAATCCTCTTTAATGTGAGTCCTGTAATCCAGCATAGTAGGCAAATAACGTGTAACTTTTCCGAGAATATCTTCTCTTATAATTACAAAAGTGACACCTGCAGGACCGACATTCTTCTGAGCACCACCATAAATCATTGCGTATTTGCTTACATCCACGGGACGGCTCATGATGTCTGAAGACATATCGGCCACCAGATTAACAGGACAATCCATATCCTCATGTATCTCCGTACCGTAAATAGTGTTGTTTGTTGTTATATGGAAGTAATCCATGTCTTTTGGAATCTCATAACCCTTAGGAATGTAGCTGAAATTTTTGTCGGCTGAAGAAGCTACTGCGAAAGCATTTCCTAGACCTTTAGCCTCTTTCAGTGCTTTTTTAGCCCAAACGCCTGTTTCAAGATAACCCGCTTTGTTCTCCAAAAGGTTCATTGCAACATAGAGAAATTGCATGCTGGCTCCACCTCCCATGAAAAGTATATGATAACCTTCCGGGATGTTAAGTAGCTCTTTCCATAGTGCACGGCACTCCGCCATAGTAGCTTCCCACTCCTTTGAGCGGTGCGAAACCTCGATAACTGACATACCTGTGCCCTTGTAGTCATTAAGGGCCTCAATTGCAGCCTTTAGAGCTGGCTTTGGCAGGACACACGGGCCTGCATTAAAGTTGTGAGCGACTTTCATGATAATGCTATATGTTTTTTAATTATTGTTTGTTGTTTTTAATTGTGATCCAAAGATAGATAAAAATTGAAAATCTGTAAGTAAAATGTTAAACATTGCTTATAATCTTGATGTTTTTATCGCTCGTTTCTTTTTCGCAATAATGACATAACAGCCGGATTTCTCCGTTTTCCCTGTTTGTAGTGAACAAAGTTTCAACAGGTTGATGGTTTGTAACGCAAACAGGATTCATACATTTAACGATTCCCCTTATTGTGGGCGGTACAGACAAAACCCTTTTTTCAACCACCTCAAAGTTGTGAATGACGTTAATCTTGGCTTGAGGAGCTATAAGGGCAATTCTGTCAATGTCCTCATTCTTGAAAAAACGGTCTGCTATTTTAATTATAGACTTCTTTCCAAGTAACTTACTGTCAAGATTGGTGCCGAATGTTATCTGATTTTCGCTGTGTGACAAGCCTAAGATATCAATGACCTTAAATAGTTGATCTGCCGGGATATGATCAATTACAGTGCCCTCTTTTATCGCACTTACTTTCAAATGTTTTTCCATAATGTGGGATTATTTTTCTCCTAAAAGTTTGGCTATAATAGCCATTCTGGTGTAAACACCATTTCTGGCCTGTTCAAAATAGTAAGCATGGTTACTGTCATCCACGTCGTACGAAATTTCGTTTACTCTTGGCAGTGGATGGAGTATCTTCATGCCGGGTTTAGTCCCTTCAAGCATGGAAGCATTCAGACTGTATACATTTTTCACTCTTTCATATTCAATAGGATCGGTAAATCGCTCTCTCTGAACTCTTGTCATGTAAATGATGTCTGCATCACTGAACCCATCGGTAAGACCGTCAGTCTCTTTGAATGGTATGCCTCTCTCTTTTAGGAAAATCTTGTATTCTTCGGGTAGTTTAAGCTCTTCAGGAGCGGTGAAGGTAAATGAAGGAGAAAAGTGAGACATTGCCTGAAGTAATGAGTGAACAGTCCTTCCGTACTTTAGATCTCCGACAACATCAATCTTCATATTGTTCAGAGTTCCTTGTGTTTTTTGGATAGAATAAAGATCCAATAGTGTCTGTGAAGGATGCTGATTTGCTCCGTCACCAGCATTTATAACAGGTACTCTTGATACCTCTGAAGCATATCTTGCGCTGCCCTCCAGAGGATGTCGCATCACTATCAGGTCTGCATAGTTGGAAACCATCTTTATCGTGTCTTTGATGGTTTCTCCTTTGGAAACACTTGTGTTGTCAGCATCTGAAAAGCCAATAACCCTGGCTCCGAGCCTGTTTGCGGCTGTCTCAAAACTGAGACGAGTTCTGGTTGAAGGCTCGAAAAAGATGCTGGCAATCACCTTATCGTGAAATATAGGTTGCGATGGGTTTTTCTCAAACTCCGCAGCCATCCTGAGAACATCCAGCATATCTTCTTTTGTGAAGTCGTGGATTGAAATAAGATGTCTTGGCATATTTTGTATTTATTTTTGTTAGATCAGTTACAAAGTTGTATCGTAGTATTATAATCTGTTATCATTTCACTGAATCTTCCGAGATTTCCCTCCCGTATCCTCAGTTTAAGCTGACAAAGATTATCAAATTGCTGTTCAGTGATTTCTGCCTGTAAGTCCTTTATTATCCTCATAATGTCATTCATCTGAACATAATCAAAAGATATCACAAGTTCTCTCATTAAAGTCTTGTCAATTATCTCGCTGTTGGCAATTGCATCCGCTGCTGCACTCCGGTATGCTCTTATCAGTCCCGGAACACCTAGTTTCGTCCCTCCGAAATATCTGACTACCACAATCAGCACATCGCTCAGTTCATTGGAGAGAAGCTGTCCTAGAATGGGTTTACCTCCGGTTGAGGATGGTTCGCCATCGTCATTTGCTCTCCAGTTTTCACCCTCCCTGCCAATCCTGTATGCATAGCAATGATGTCTGGCATCAAAGTATCTCTTGCGGATTGAAGCGAGTATATCTTTTATTTCATCTTCCGAATTGATAGGATATGCAAAAGAAAGGAATTTACTGCCAAGTTCCTTATAGATACCGGTAGAGGGCTTAGATATTGATTTAAAGGTATCTATGGCCAAAAATTCACTCATACGGACTGACTTTGCATTTGGTAAAAATAGCCCCTTTTACTAAATTTGCCAAATGTATAATAAAGTTTTTATAGACGATTTCTCCGCACTGGGTGCTCAATTGATGGAAATATTGAGTGATATGCCTGATGGTAACTCCATAAAAAATGTAATAGAGCTGTCATATAAGGAGAATCCTCTGTTTACACCTAATATGCAGATATCTGCGCTTACGTCAATAATCCGGGAGTTCCTTAAAAAAACAACACTTGAAAAATGGCTGACTCCGTATGGAGATAAAATCAGACAATTAGAAAAAACTGTTTTGATTGTAATGGCCGGAAACATACCAATGGTAGGTTTTCACGATCTGTTGGCGACTCTTGCATGCGGATATAAAGCTCAGGTTAAACTTTCCTCAAAAGACAGATACTGGATACCATATATATGTAAATTACTTTCCGGTATAAATCCGTTTTGGAGTGAGAGAGTCATGTTTGCAGGATACCTTCCGGATTCGGCAGATATAGTAATCGCTTCAGGTTCAGACATGACATCTGATTATTTCAAGTCAAAATATATTTCTTCAAAAAACATAATCAGGGGAAGCAGATACAGCGTGGCACTCCTGAAAGGAACTGAGAGCAGGAAAGATTTGGAAGATCTTGCGAAGGATATTTTTCTCTATTACGGACTGGGTTGTAGGAGTGTGAGTTCTTTGCTGGTACCGGTTGGATATGATTTTTCATTCTTACTTTCTGCATTAGATACAATGAAAAGAGAGATAGTGTCAGATGATTACATCTCTGCATATAAATACCAGAAGGCTGTCTGTAAGATTTCCTCTCAGGAATTCATAGACGGTGGTTTTTTTATTTTGAGGAGAAGCGATAGTTTTCCTCCTCCTCTCGGGATAATAAATATATGGGAGTATAATAACCCGGGTGAAGTGAGTGAATTCTTTGAAAGACATCTTGATAAGCTTCAATGTGTTGTTAATTACGGCCAGGGTACCTCGTTCGGAGAGACACAGAGCCCGGCAATAGACCAATATGCTGACGGTATAAATACATTAGATTTTTTACTCCAATTTGCTTAACTTTGTACAAACAATTCTCAGCTATGGTTTACAAGTTCAAAGCCTCAATTGCAGGAAACAAGATCTTTATGAGGGAGTATGAGATTCGCGGCTCTATGACTCTATATTCCCTGCATCTTTTTTTGCAGAATGATTTGGGTTTTGCACCTGATCAGATGGTGGTATTCAGGGGTCTGAACAGTACTGACAAGGTCAAGGGTGAGTACGGACTCTTTGATCTTGGAGACGGAGCCATGGATTCTATGTCTCTTGAAAAAGTCATCGCCAAGGGAGAGATTAAACTTCAGTATGTGTATGATATTTACAAAGATAAAGCAATCAGCCTGGAGTTGCTTTCTACTGAAGAGGAGTCTCTCAGACGTTCTTATCCGCGATTGGTTGCAGAGAAGGGCAGGAACCCGGAGCAATTTTCGGATAATTATGATGATTTCGAACAGATGATAGAGATGAGTGACTCGGAGGATCTCTATCAGGAAGATTCAGATGAGTGAAAAACGTCTAATTTTGGTGGTTGGTCCGACTGCAGCCGGAAAGACTGACTATGCAATATCACTTGCCCTTTCACTGGGTTCACCTGTTATTTCCTGTGATTCACGACAAATATATAAAGAGCTGAAAATAGGAACAGCACCCCCGACAAAGGATCAGCTGGATGCAGTAAAGCATTATTTTATTTTTTCTCACTCCATTCATGATGATTATACTGCAGGGCTCTATGAAGTTGAAGCGATTAATCTTCTTTCAGAACTATTTGAAACTCATGATGATCTTGTAATGGTAGGGGGCAGTGGTCTTTATGCCGAGGCAATTTGCAAAGGGATGGATGATTTCCCCAAGAGTGATCCTGAGCTAAGGGAAATTCTAGCTAATCGCTTATCGGTTGAAGGTCTTGGCTCATTAAGAGATGAACTTAGACTTTTAGATCGTGAAAGTTACGATATTATTGACATTCATAACCCGCAAAGAGTACTAAGGGCACTTGAGGTTACATTACAGACAGGACGGAAGTTCTCATCTTTTAAAAGCAATATCGATAAAAAGCGGGAATTTTTAATAGAAAAGATCTATATTGATCGTCCCAGGGAAGAACTGTATCAAAGAATTAACAACAGGGTAGATTGTATGATGAACAATGGTTTGCTGGATGAGGTCAGAGGGCTGTATCAGTTCCGTAACCGGCCGGCTCTAAAGACTGTAGGTTATTCGGAATTATTTGACTTCATTGATGGAAAATTGTCTCTGGATGAGGCTGTCGATTTGATAAAAAGAAATACCAGAAGATATGCAAAAAGGCAGATTACATGGTGGAGACGAGACGGATTAGTTCCGCCCGTACCAAAAAAAAAGCTGCCAAAACAGATTTGACAGCTTTTTCGTTTATATCCAGTCTGATTTAGAATGGAAGATCATCGGCCTCTTCAGCATTAAATCCGACACCCATATCAGTTTCAGGAATATTCTGGGCAGAAGGACTGTCTCCTGCACCTTTCTCAATTCTCCATGCACGTATATCTGTATACCATCTTTGGTTATACTCCCTGGATTCTATATTTACGGAAACCTTAAGAATATCTCCCTCAGAAAAGCGGGAAAGGTCAGAAACACTATCTGCGCCCCATACATTCATACAGATTTTTCTGGAGTATGTCTCCTGAGTCTCAATTACGAACTCCTGCTTTTTCCACTCACCTCTTGCCGAGGAGCCGGACTGTACAGGAAGTTTTTTTAATAGCTTGCCAATGATTTCAATTGCCATATCTTATTATTTTGCCGGAACAGCTGGTGCAACAGGTTTGCCTGCTGAGACCTTCAGAAGTTCGATTGTGAAAATAAGAGTTGAGTTAGGGCCTATCTGAGGACCTGCCTGCTGTGCTCCATAAGCAAGTTCTGACGGGATGAAGAGTTTAATCTTGCCACCTTCGCCAATTAGCTGGATACCTTCAATCCAACCTTTGATAACACCGTTAAGAGGGAATTTTACAGGTTCGCCTCTTTTGTATGATGAGTCAAATTCTGTGCCGTCAATAAGAGTGCCTGCATAATTAACCTGTACTGTGTCAATTTCGGTAGGTTTAACTGAAGAACCAGGATTTACAATAACGTACTGAAGACCAGATGCAGTTGTGACAACGCTGTCCTTAGTGCCGTTAGCTTTAAGGAACTCTTCTCCTTTTGCCTTGTTCTCTGCACCGATAAACTCTTGTCTTTTTGCGGCATAAGACTGGATAACCTCATTAGCCTTCATAACATCCATTTTAAGGCTGTCACCATTAAGAACTGCTGCAAGAGCCTTGTTAACCTCTTTAAGGTTTAAGTCACCGAAGTTAGCCTGTTTAACCATTGAGCCTAGAGATACACCGACTGCATAACTTGCTGAGTCAATAGTGGCTTGAGACATACCAGTAGCAGCGGAATCACCCTGTTTCTTGCCACATGAGACAGACATCAAAGCTACAAGAGCAATGATAGAGAGAAATTTAATTGTTTTCATTTTTTGTATTTATTTGGTTTGTTCTTTATTTTTTGTTGACATGTATATTGCTAAAGATCCGATAACTGCAGCGGCAAAGGAGGTTATTAATATTGCAGCTTTACCGCTTTCTATCAGTGAAGGGGTATCAAAAGCCAAATTATCGATAAAGATAGACATTGTAAATCCAATTCCCGCAATTATTCCTACAGAAAATATAAGTTTCCAGTCAGCTCCGGTCGGTAACTCTGCAATACCAAGCTTGCAGGCGATGTAGGATGCAAGAAATATTCCGACAGGTTTACCAAAAAACAGGCCAAAGAATATACCTTTTGAGAGAGACGGAAACGTTTTCAACAAATCTGCCGAGAACTCGACCCCTGCGTTTGCAAGGGCAAAAAGCGGAATAATAAGGAAAGTTGCTATTGGTGTGGCATTGCGCTCGAAACGATTCATCAGGGGATTTATCTGTTTCAGGTTTCTGTGCATATTGTCAATTATCTCCTTCTGTTTATGACAAGCCAGAATATCAACATTTTCCTTTCCTGCCGACTCGAATCGCTGCAAGAGATGCCAATGCTGGTTATAGAACCTCTTTTTGTTGATTTTAGTATTGCCAGGAATTGTCATGGCAAGAAGGACTCCTGCGATTGTGGCATGAAGGCCTGATCCCAGAATAAGCAGCCATAAAAATATGCCCGGTATAATATACAGGGCTGCTTTCTGTATATTAAACCTGTTGAAGCTGAAGAGCAGAATTAATACTCCTGCCGCATACAGAAGCAGTTCAAAGTTTATGGCATGCGTAGGATAAAACAACGCCAGAACTATGATGGCACCCAGGTCGTCAACTATGGCAAGAGCTGTAAGGAACACCTTTATTGAAAGAGGTACATGTCTGTTCATTAGTGAAAGAATACCTATTGCAAATGCTATATCTGTTGCCATGGGGATGCCCCAGCCATTCTGACTTGGAGTACCTTGATTGAATATTGCGTAGAACAGCGCGGGGAAAATCATTCCGCCTATAGCTGCAATTATAGGAAGTGCAGCATGTTTAACAGAGGATAGCTCTCCGACAGACATCTCTCTCTTTATTTCAAGACCGACTACAAAGAAAAAAATAACCATCAGTCCATCATTTATCCAATGTAATAAGGACATGTCAAGAGACAATTTGCCAAATGAAATGCTTAGATGTTTCTCCCACAGTTCACCGAGAGGTTTTAAAAAATCTATATTAGCAGCAGCTATTGCTACCAATGCTGATAACAGGAGAATAATTCCTCCGTTTGACTGATTCTTGAAAAAAGAGGTAAAAATGTCAGGCATACTAAATTGTCTGCCGAGTCTTGGTCGAGTCAGATAGTGGCTCATCAATAAATCTTATCTGTTTTTGAAGTTAAGTTTTGAATATATACACATTTTATACAGAATCCTTGAGCCTACATTTGCATCCCATTCAGTATCGCTTCCCGGAGATACCTCGCAAAGGTCAAATCCGACAATCTTTTTATTTGATGTGGCAAGCATGTGTAGTAAGTAGTCTACTTCCCTGAAGTTCAGGCCCCCGGGAACAGGCGTTCCTGTGTTAGGGCATAAATCGGGGGAAAGCCCGTCAATGTCAAAACTGATATATACAGATGCAGGTAGAGATGCAATAATCTCTTCACACTGTTTTTTCCAACTTTTACCCTCGTAACTGTTTTGTCTTATCTCTAAATCGGTATAGCAGCGGATTCTCGGATCATGATTTATAAAGTCAGCCTCTTCCTGGCAGAAATCCCTCACGCCGACCTGGGTGAGTTGTGATATCTGGGGAATCTCGCTAAGCGCATTATACATAATTGATGCATGAGAGTATTTAAAGCCCTCATATGCAACCCGTAGGTCAGCATGTGCATCTATATGAAGAATGCCGAAGTCTTCGTGCTTATCTGCGACAGCTCTCATATTTCCGAGAGGGACACTGTGGTCGCCTCCTACAACTCCAACGAAACGGCCTTCTGAAATATGTTTACCGCAAGTTTCGTAAACCTTTTTGTTTAATGAGGCAGATGCTTCGTTAATGGTTTTTAAATCATCACCTAAAGACTCTCCTGATTCACCTTTTTCCAGATGTTCAATTACCTTTTCAGCTATTTTTCTGAATTTTCTGTTCTCCTTTTTAATGGAAGAATCTTCTGGAATTGTGCCTATTTTTATCTCCCACGCCTTTTCAACATTGGGGTCGAAAAGATCAACCTGGACAGAGGCATCTAAAATTGCTTCAGGCCCTTTACTTGTACCAGGACGGTATGATGTTGTAACATCCCAAGGTACAGATACGAGAACAATCTCAGATTGTTCATGCGAATATGGCAATGCAAAATAGTTTCCGTTTGCCATTCCTATATCATTCGGATTGAAATTTGTCATACAATGCCTTCTCTTAGTATATCGTGAATATGTACCAGTCCAATATATTTACCTTTTTCAAGAACAACCAGAGAGGTGATTTTGTTCTGTTCCATCATATTAAATGCATTTACGGCCAATTCGTCCGATTCCACCCGCTTCGGATTGGAGGACATTATATCTCTGGCCCTGAGAGAGTGTATGCTTAATCCCTTCTCAACCATCCTCCTGACATCTCCGTCTGTTATTATTCCCGCAATATCACCACTTTCATGCAATACCACCGTTGCACCAAGCCTGTTGGCAGAAATATTCAGAATGGTGTTCTGTATAGTTTCATCTTCCTTAACCATCGGAAGCACAGCTCTGTCTATTATGTCAGAAACTCTTGTGTAAAGCTTCTTTCCGAGTGATCCGCCCGGGTGTACTCTGGCAAAATCTTCCTGTGAAAACCCCCTCATTTTCAACAGACAAACGGCTAAAGCGTCTCCCATAACCAACTGGGCAGTCGTGCTTGAAGTCGGGGCCAGATTGTTTGGACAGGCTTCGGAGTCAACAGTTGCTTTAATTACAAAATCCGAATGCTGGGCAAGGAAGGAATTTGTGTCGGATACCATGCCGATAATCTTGTTTCCCATCTTCTTTATCCAGGGAACCAGAACCTTTATCTCCGCCGTGTTTCCGCTCTTGGACAAACACAGTACCACGTCGTCTTTCTGGATGATTCCAAGATCTCCGTGAATAGCATCGGCAGCATGCATGAAAACAGCCGGAGTGCCTGTAGAATTGAGAGTTGCCACCAACTTATTGGCGATAATTGCACTCTTTCCTATTCCTGTTATAATTAACCTTCCTTTACTGTTGAAAATGAGTTCCAATACACTTAAGAACTGTTCGTCTATAAATCCTGAGAGCCGGGCAACAGCTGCTGCCTCCTTATTGACAACCTCCTGCGCTATATTTGATAGTTCCTCTCTTGAAATAGTCATAAAAATTTTGAGATGAAAAAACTAATGGATAACTTAGTATTGCAAAGGTAACTTATTTTGTTCATTTTTTAGATATTTATTCCTTATTTTATTATATGCAAATTACTTCTGAATTTTTGCATGAACAGTTAAAGACATTCTTCGGTTTTAACTCCTTCAAGGGTCCACAAGAAGAGATAATAGTGCATCTGATTAACGGAGGAGATGCATTTGTCCTTATGCCTACAGGTGGAGGCAAGTCGTTGTGTTATCAGCTTCCGGCTCTTGTAATGGATGGCACCGCAATCATAATTTCCCCTTTGATAGCTTTGATGAAGAATCAGGTTGATGCCATCAGAGGATTTGTAGAAGAGCGGGACGGTATAGCCCATTTCTTGAATTCTTCATTGACAAAGGCTCAACTACAGGAAGTCAGGGATGATTTACTGGCAGGTAATACAAAATTACTCTATGTCGCTCCCGAATCTCTTACCAAAGAGGAGAATATTCAACTGCTCAAGCAGATTAAAATCTCATTCTACGCTGTTGATGAGGCTCATTGTATCTCTGAGTGGGGACATGATTTCAGACCTGAGTACAGAAGAATAAATCCTATTGTAAAGGAGATAGGGATTGCCCCTATAATTGCACTCACAGCTACAGCAACCCCTAAGGTACAACATGACATTCAAAAGAATCTGGATATGCTGGGGGCCCGGGTGTTTAAGTCTTCCTTCAACAGACCGAACCTGTATTATGAGATTCGCCCTAAGGTTAATATTGATAAGGAGATAATCAAATTTATAAAGGCCAACCAAGGTAAGTCCGGTATAATATATTGTCTTAGCAGGAAAAAAGTTGAGGATGTGGCCGAACTCCTTGTCGTTAATGGTATAAAGGCACTTCCTTATCATGCGGGACTCGATGCCAATACAAGAGCCGCAAATCAGGATAAGTTCCTTATGGAGGAGGCGGATGTTATAGTTGCCACAATCGCTTTTGGAATGGGTATTGACAAACCGGATGTAAGATTTGTAATACACTATGATATTCCAAAGAGTCTCGAAGGTTATTATCAGGAGACAGGAAGGTCCGGAAGAGACGGAGGCGAGGGCCAGTGTGTCGCCTTCTATTCTTACAAGGACATTCAGAAACTTGAGAAGTTCATGCAGGGGAAATTGATTTCAGAGCAAGAGATCGGGAAACATCTTCTTATGGAAACCGTTTCATATGCTGAATCGAATCTTTGCCGCAGAAAGGTACTTATGAACTATTTCGGAGAGGACTATACTCAGGATAACTGCGGCTCTTGTGATAATTGCCTTTATCCTAAAAAGCAATTTGAGGGGAAAGAGTACGTTCTGCTTGTCCTTGACCTTATTTCCGGTATGAAGGAACAATTTAAGGCGGAGCACATTGCAAATATACTGGCGGGAGTTAACAATTCAATCATAAAGTCATACAATCATCATCATCATGAACTTTTCGGTATAGGAAGCGCAAAAGGAATTCGATTCTGGATGGCTGTTATCAGGCAAGCCCTTATTCACCATCTGATTGATAAGGATATTGAGAAATATGGCTTACTTTCATGTACAGAGAAAGGTATTAAGTTCCTTGAGGCACCAACTTCAATAATGCTTACAGAGGATCGGGAGTTTCTGGATTCTGACGAGGGAGATGAAGTGGTTACTCCAGGCAGCAAGGCCGGAGGTGGTGGCGGAGATGCCGCACTACTCTCAATGCTTAAAGATCTGCGTTCTTCAATGTCAAAGAGGTTAAATCTTCCTCCTTTCGTTATTTTTAACGATCCTTCTTTGGAAGATATGTCAATTCAATATCCAGTAACACTTGATGAACTCAAGAATTGTCAGGGTGTCGGAGAGGGTAAGGCAAAGAAATTCGGGAAGGATTTTATCGACCTTATATCAAAGTATGTAGCAGAGAACGAAATAGACAGGCCTTTGGATTTAGTGGTCAAGAGTGTGGTTAATAAGTCAATAAACAAGGTCTTTATAATCACAAGTATAGACAGAAAGCTCTCGTTCGAGGATATAGCCGATGCTAAGAATATGGAGATGAACGATCTTCTCGACGAGATAGAATCTATTGTCAATTCAGGGACCAAGCTCAATATAGACTACTACATAAGGCAAACGGTAGATGACGATAAAGTTGATGACATATACGAATATTTCAAGACGGAAGCTTCCACCGACTCCCTCAAGGAAGCGGTGGATGAGCTGGGTCGAAACTATACGGAAGAAGAGATCCGACTTGTAAGAATCAAGTTTATCTCAGAGATCGGGAATTAACCGCAGTGATAGTATTTTTTAACTAATTCCGAGAGAAGCTCCGGATTCTTCTCTGCTTCTTCTCTTGTACTCATGTCGTTATAAGACTTTAAGTGGTCTATGACACCATCGATAAGTGTTTTGTCAAATACTCCGTCTTTTTCGTAAAGATCTCTTTTTGCATCAAGTTCCATTGCCGACTGCATGCACGATGAGGGAAGCTGTTCAAGAGACTTTAGTTTCTTCTCATTTTCATGATTGTGTATGTTCACATCGACATAGGTTTTTCCGGCAACTTCCAGGGCATCTTCCATCTCAAAGCCGGTTCTTGCAGCTACGGTTAAACCGGCGAGCATCTGGTAGATATCGGCAGATCCGTCCGGAGAACGCATCTCTACTGTCTGTTTGTCTGATATAATATCCGTATTTTTTGGCTCTAGTGGGTTAGCAATGGTTACCATATCATTTTTTCCGGTCCATCCCAGCGGTACCCTTACCAGAACAGATCTGTTGCGGTCTCCCCAGCATATACTTGTCGGAGCTTCCTGATGTGGAACGAGTCTGAAGTATGACATGGGGTTTGTGTTTCCGAATGCTGTCAAAGAGGATGCGCACTTCATATAACCGGCTATTGCCTGTTTGGCTTCGTCAGATACCTTTCCGTTCTTAATCATGACAGATTTACCATCCTTGACTAATCTCGTATGGAAATGAAGCCCGCTGCCTGCTTTACCTGTTGTTATCTTTGGTGCGAAAGTGACATCTATACCATATTTATATGCCAGATTACGGATAATCCATTTTGCCATTACAAGCTGGTCTGCTGCCTGTTCAACCGGGGATACAAGGAACTCTATCTCGTTCTGTTCATATATTTTGCCGTCTAGCGTGAAATTTCCCACTTCCGAGTGTGCATATTTTATCTGTCCGCCGGACCTTGCGATACAGTTTACAGCCTCACATCTGAATTGCTCAAATTTTGTATAAGGCGAAGATTCATGATAGCCTCGCTGATTTTCTATGGGAAATTTGCCTGAATCTTCTCCAACAATATAGAACTCAAGCTCACCCATCGCCTCAAAATTGAGTCCTGTGGCGGCATTAAAAGAGCGTGCAGCCTTACGAAGGGTGTTTTCAGGTGAGCTCTCCAAAGGAAGCCCGTCTTTATTGAAGTATGAACAAAGCAGACCCAGAGTGGGTATAGTGGAAAACGGGTCCAGGTATGCAGATGAAAATCTGGGGATTATGTAAAGATCGCTTGAGCCGGCTTCGATGTATGGAAAAAGACTTGAGCCATCCACTCTCTCTCCGTATGAAAGTATTGTGTCTAGGTATTTGTAGCTGGTAACAGGAAAATTGAGAGTCTTCAATCTTCCGTCTGCGGCAATGTATCTAAAGTTAATTATTCTTATCTCGTTATCTATGACAAATTTGATAATGTCACTTTTAGTAAATTCCAATGAATTTTTATTCAAGCCTGCTACAACCGGATTTATGTTGTAGTTAAGAAACTGCTCCATAATTATTATGAATTATTATTATTCGTTTTATTTTAATACGAAATTAATATAATTATGCATAAAAATAGAAAAATAGTCTCTTTTGTCTCTTTTTTTATTTTTAGTAACTTTGTATTCTTATGGCAAAGGCAAGAAGAATCTATATATTCATAGCATCCCTTTTAGCGGTACTGATTGTTGTCTTTTTTTTATTCAGTTCAAAGAGAGTAAACCCGACGGTAAAGGCGCAGGAGGGTTTCGTTTTGCAATCAGCGGATCTTATACCGATTGATGCAATAGCAATTTTCCATTTTAATGATGTGAAGTCATCCTTGTCTTTTCTTTCAGACACCTCAGGACTCTTTCCTCCGTTGTTTCCGCAGGGCTCACCTGTGGGAAAATTTATATCTCTGTCTGGTACTTCTGGCGGAGAGGTTACCCTTTCATTTCACTACTCTGCGAAAAACGAAGTCTTACCAATTGTTTTCCTTGATCTTCCGTCGGACTTGTCCGGGACAGAACCGGATGTACTCCTTAGAAAATTGGGGGCAGTCAGTGAAAGTTCATACAATGGATTTGAGATATATTCCGGAAGCGGGCTGAAAATCTTTAAAAACAACCGTGAGATTGTTGCCAGTCCATCTCTGATACTGATACAGTCATCAATCAGGCATTATAAGACAAAATCCTCAATCATGGACAACCATGATTTTAGAAAAATGATGGCGCACACACCAAACGGAGAGCATAAAATTTTCATAAACATACAACAGGCCGGGAAGTTCTTTTCCGGATACACTGACTATCGCTTTTGGAGATATTCTGATTTCACCTCAAAAATATCTTCTTGGAGCTCTTTTGAGCTGGAGCACGATACAAAAGGAGTCTCATTTAAAGGTAATTTGTTTAATTACAGGGGTAAGTCGGAATTTTCGGAAATTTTCACAAATATTGAAGGAAGAAAGGCTGAAGTGTGGAGTCTTTTACCCTATAACACGTACGGGGCTCTAGTGCTGACAGCCGATGATTTTAAAGTGTTGCTTGATTCTTATTATGAATACAGGCGCTCGTTCGGTGTTGTGGATGAGATTGAATATGAGAGATGTAAAGGGTGGTTTCTGCTTCAGAAGCCGGCCGAACTGGTTCTTGCACTGATCCCTTATAAAAGTGAAAGCCGTTGGGTTACACTGATACGGAGTGAGGGAAAAAAGAGGTCCAAAAGAAAGGTGGCTTCTTCTTTTGAATATAAAGGTGCACTCGCAACACTGTTTGGTAAATCATTCTCATATAATTCAGAGAGATTTGTCGTAACATCGGGGAACTGGCAATTGATTGCTGATGAGGATATGATCCGGGAATTTGCAGCCGGAAATTTTGAGAAATACACTATGGAGGGATTTCTTGAGCAGGGAGAGGCTTATGACAGACTGACGGAGTCCTATGCTCCGTTTACACTAGTTGCAAATGTCTCTATGATGCAGGACTCTGTTGCATCTCTCTTCAGAGATCCGGCCAGAGAAAGAGTTGCTTCAAGGTTACATAAGAAAAATTACCAGGCTGTTTTATTTAAGATATTACCTGATGCAGATAAAAGGGAGGTTAATTTCTCCATTTCTATTACATCACAGAGAGTGCCAAATCTCAGAGAGCCCGATACTGAGCTTGTTAATATCCCTGATACGGTCCGGGTGCCGGTAGGACCTTTCCTTATTAGTAAAGGACAAAAGGAGAAGATGTATCTTGAGCAGATGCCTGATTATAAAATCAGACTGATATATACCGACGGAAGAGGAATATGGGCCATACCATTTACAACACCTTTGAGAGGATTTGTAGAGGAGGTTGACTACTTCTCAAACAAGAAATACCAAATGATGTTTGCAAGTGGGAACAAGATTTATCTCCTTGATAAAACAGGCAGATATGCCGGACAATTTCCAAAAAGTGTGGATTCATTAATCTTACTGGGGCCTAAAGTATATGAACAAAATGGAGCCCTTTCAATAATGTTGCTGCATACAGACAACACACTCAGACTTTATGACAAGAATTGTAAGCCTGTAGAAGGGTGGAAAGATATTACAACTGATGAGATGATAGAGGGATTTCCTGAGTTGATGAAGATAGGAGAGAGTCAATACTGGATTTTAAGGACAAGGTTGAGAACTCTAATATACAGATACTCGGGAGAGGCTATAGGCGATTTGTCAGGGAAGAACACTCTCTTACCTGACACAAAGATAAAAATCCTTTCTGGCACAAAAGTAGCAGTGACCACCCGCAAAGGTAAAGAGGTCAGTATTGATCTTGAAAGCGGGGAGATTAAAAAAATAAGAAAAAGAGGGAGTTTATTCTAATATGGAGATGTTTCTTACTGTTTTACTGATATTGGTAATTCTTTTCTGGTTGGCCGGAAGAGTGTTTCCATTGCTGTTGGGTTTGTGGATTAAGAGAAAAGTTGATAAATTTAATAATTTTAATAATCAGCCGACTTCCTCTGATGAGCAACATTCTAAAAACAAGATAGTTGACAAAAGTGTGGGCGAATATGTAGACTTCGTAGAGACAAAAGACGAAAACTGAACATGAAGACATTTTTAAGACTGCTTTCTTTTGCAAAGCCCTATGGACGATACTGGCCTACTTATTTGATTATTTCGCTTTTTTCGATGTTCTTCGGAATTTTCAACTTTGCACTGGTGGCACCTATTGTCAGGATTATATTCAGTCCGGATGCCATAGCTCAGCAACTGTCATTGCCCGAATTCTCGATAAGTGTAGATTATTTCACTTCGCTTTTTCAATATTTCCTTACAAAGATCATGATTAAATCAAACCTTTTGAACGGCTTGCTATTTGTGTGTTTTTTCATGATTCTTATGTCTTTCTTTTCAAATCTGTCAAATTATCTGTCACAGAGAATTCTTGTCAGTATAAGGACTAAGTTGATGTATAACCTTAGAAAGGCACTCTTCTTAAAGATTTCAAAACTTCACATAGGTTATTTTCATGAGAAAAGAAAAGGGGATATCCTATCGAGTGTTTCAAACGATGTGACAGAGGTTCAGAACACAGTTGCCAACACTTTTCATATTCTTTTCAGAGATCCGTTGATGATCATCGGTTTTTTGGGAGCACTATTTTATATGTCTCCGCAACTGACACTATTCACACTTCTTGCGTTACCTATCACAACATTTGCTATTGCAAGAGTGGTCCGGTCCTTGAAAAAAGGTGCAGTTGTAACTCAGTCCCTAATGGGGAGGATTATAAGTCATTTTGAGGAGGCAATTTCTGGAGCAAGAATCATCAAGGCGTTCAATGCTCAGAAATACATCAACACACATTTTGATAATACAAATTCAGGACACAGGAAGACCAGCAAAAAGATTTTCAACAGGCAAACAATGGCTTCTCCTTTGTCTGAGTTCCTGGGAGTTTCTGTAGCCACATCTGTGCTGTTTTACGGGGGATACCTTCAGCTTCAGGGTAAACTGGGGATGGACGCTGCGGCTTTTTTGGTATACATAGGGTTTTATTGGAAGGTTCTTGAGCCAACTAAATCGATTTCAAATGCAATAGCAAGTCTTCAGAGAGGTGTTGTATCAGGAGAGAGAATATTTGCCATACTCGATGTTGAACCGGAGATTAAGAAAACCAAAAATCCAATTCCAATAAAAGATTTCAGTGAAAGTATCGTTTTTAGAAATGTCGGCTTTAAATATGTCAGTGAACCAGTATTAAAGGATATTAATCTGGAGATTAAAAAAGGGAAGATGATTGCTTTGGTTGGGCCATCAGGAGCAGGCAAATCAACAATGGCAGATTTGCTTCCACGTTTCTATGATGTCACCTCCGGTTCAATAACCCTTGACGGAAAGGATATCCGTGAATATGAGCCAAAGGATCTGATAGGTTTGATGGGTATTGTAACTCAGGAGGCCATACTATTTAATGATACAGTTTTCAACAATATAGCATTCGGTATGGAGAACGTTAGTGAGGAGGATGTCATAAAGGCAGCAAAAATAGCGAATGCGCATGAGTTTATATCTCAAATGGAGTCCGGATATCAGACCAATATTGGAGACAGGGGGCTTAAACTGTCGGGAGGTCAACGGCAGAGATTGGCAATTGCCAGGGCTGTCCTTAAAAACCCGCCCATACTTATACTTGATGAGGCAACTTCAGCTCTGGATACAGAAAGCGAAAGACTGGTACAGGAGGCGTTGCTAAAACTTATGGAAAACAGGACCTCTGTGGTTATTGCACACAGGTTGTCAACTATACAATACGCAGATGAAATCGTGGTGCTTAAGGCGGGAGAAATTGTAGAACGGGGAAATCACCAGGAATTAATAAAAATGGAGGGTTTATATTCGCATTTGTGCAACCTTCAGACTTTTGCATAATATTATCTTGAATATGGAAAAATCATTGAACCTCATATTAGAGAGGAGCTTTAAAGAGAATTGGGATAATCCGGCTCTCTCTGATTACAAGGGGATTACTTTGCATTACAGGGATGTGGCAAGGAGGATCGAGAAGTTACACATCGTGTTTGATATATGCGGATTAAAGAAAGGCGACAGAGTTTCGATATGCTCAAAAAATCAAGCTAACTGGGGAGTGGTATTTCTATCTGCTCTTACATACGGAGCTGTTGCTGTACCTATTCTACACGAGTTTAAGCCGGGAAATATTCATCATATAGTCAGTCATTCCGATTCAAGGATTCTATTTGTCGGAGAACATATATGGGAGCAGATGAATGGAACGGAGATGCCGGATTTGGACGCTGTGATACAAATATCTGATTTTTCTATTCTCTATGCCAAAGATCCGTTGATATATGAGACAAGAGAACATCTGAATGAAATGTTCGGTAAAAAATACCCGAAAAATTTCAGGCCCGAGCATGTTCATTTTCACGAGGATACTCATGAAGAATTGGCTGTGATTAATTATACTTCAGGAACTACCGGATTTTCAAAAGGGGTAATGCTACCATACAGATCTCTATTGTCAAACGTATTATTCGGTTGGGAGGTTCATCCTCAGCTCAACAATACTTCGAACGTAGTTGCCATGTTACCTACTGCCCACATGTATGGGATGATGTTCGAGTTCCTTTTTGAAATGACTGTCGGAGCTCATGTTCATTTCCTGACAAGAGTTCCGAGTCCTAAGATTATCATGGACGCTTTTGCGGATATCAAACCGGACATCATTATTTCGGTACCTCTTATAATTGAGAAGATATACAAGAAAAAGCTCCAGCCTATTATCAATAAGGCAGCAATGAGAGTTCTTCTCAGAGTCCCGGTAGTTGACCAGGCAATAGGAAAGAAGATTCAACAGGAGCTTGTAAAGACATTCGGAGGCAGATTCAAGGAGGTTATTATTGGTGGAGCAGCTTTCAATAAAGAGGCAGAGGCCTTTTTCAGAAAGATCGGGTTTCCCTTTACGGTTGGATATGGAATGACCGAGTGCGGACCTATCGTTACTTATGCTCCTTGGGATAATACAAGGCTTTATTCTTGCGGTAAGGCTGCACCGAGGATGGAGATCAGAATAGACTCCGGTGACCCTGAAAATATTCCGGGTGAGATTTTATGTAAAGGCCCTAATGTAATGCTGGGCTATTATAAAAACCAGGAAGCGACAGATGCTGTCCTCTCAAGCGATGGCTGGCTAAGGACAGGGGATATGGGTATAGTTGACAGTGAGGGATATCTGTATATCCGCGGACGTTCGAAAAGTATGATACTTGGACCTAACGGACAAAACATATATCCTGAGGAGATTGAGAGTATCGTGAACAATATGCAATATGTTGTCGAGTCTCTTGTTGTTGAGGAGCAGGAAACTCTCACACTGCTTGTATATCCGGACTTCGAGCTTGCTGAAAGTGACGGATTGTCATCTGCGGATCTTGAGAAAAAAATGGAGGAGAACAGGGTGCTTCTTAACGAAGATCTCCCGAACTACTGTAAAATACAACATGTTAAGGTATTCCCGGAAGAGTTTGAAAAAACTCCTAAAAGAAGTATAAAAAGATTTTTATATCAAAGAGTACAAGAGTAATATTTATGCAAAATAAACAGGATCAGTTTGACAGAAGTTATCTTGAGATGGCTGCCGTATGGGCAAAAAACTCATATTGCAAAAGAAGGCAGGTTGGAGCGTTACTTGTTAAGGACAGAATGATTATTTCAGACGGATATAACGGTACACCGGCTGGGTTTGAGAATATCTGCGAGGACGATAATGGTCACACAAAACCATATGTTCTTCATGCAGAGGCGAATGCAATAACCAAGATTGCGAAATCCGGAAACAATAGCAAAGGTGCTACTATGTATGTTACTACGGCACCATGTCTCGAGTGTGCAAAACTAATCATTCAGGCCGGTATAACAAGGCTGGTTTATAAGGATGATTACAGAGTCTCGGACGGTATCGACCTTTTGAGAAGAGCAGGAATAGAAATTGTCAATATCGAGTAAAATATGTCATATTTTCAAGGCTTAAGGGAGAGAATGAGGAACAATCCTCTGTTATATGTGCTACTTTTCGGGCTTTTTATTCTATTGGTATTCAGACTCCTTTCCTACTATTCGGACAGGAGCCGTGAGTTGGCGGTCAAAGCCGGTAATTGGGATAAGCTTATGTTGGTTCTTTCAGAAGTTGAAAATAACTATGTTGACTCAATAGATAAAGATAAGCTTACGGAGAAGGTTATACCGTATCTTCTTGAAAGTCTTGATCCACACTCTGTATATCTTCCACCGGCAGATTTAAAGGATGCTGAAGAATCCCTTGAGGGTAACTTTGATGGGATAGGTGTACAGTTTAATGTGCCTAACGATACGGCAGTTATTATAAGTGTCATACCCGGAGGCCCGTCAGAAAGAGCCGGACTACTTTCAGGTGACAGAATAGTTAAGGTTAACGGAGAGATTGTTGCCGGGGTTAAAATGAATCAGGATTCACTTGTCAGAAGATTAAGAGGGAAATCTGGCTCTCTGGTTAAGATTGGTATCAAGAGGGAGAACAATAGCAGCCTTGTCTTTTTTGATATAAAGAGAGATAAGATTCCGGTTAAAAGCGTGGATGTCAGATATATGATAAGTAAAACCACTGGTTATATAAAGCTTTCCAAGTTTACACGTACCAGCTATGAGGAGGTGCTAAAGGCTTCGCTTGAGTTGAAGAAAATGGGAATGAAAGAGTTGATATTTGACCTGAGAGGTAATACAGGCGGATATTTTGATCAGGCATTTCTCATGGCTAACGAGTTCCTTGAAAAAGACCGGATGATTGTATATATGGAAGGACTTCACAGAGCGAGACAAGATTTCAAGGCAGATGGAAAAGGTAAGCTCAGGGACATTCACTTAAAAGTGCTTATAGACGAGGGATCGGCCTCTTCAAGTGAAATATTTGCAGGAGCAATCCAGGATAACGACAGGGGTGTTGTAATCGGCAGACGCTCGTTTGGTAAAGGATTGGTTCAGGAGCCGATCTTCTTCTCAGACAAATCGGGGATAAGACTTACTGTTGCAAGATTTTACACCCCTACGGGCCGCTCACTTCAAAAGCCCTACTCTGCAGACTATCAATATGACATAATAGAGAGATACAGACACGGGGAGATGACATCAGCGGACAGTATAAGACGTAATGATTCGCTTAAATATACAACACCAAAAGGGAAGATTGTATATGGAGGGGGAGGAATAACACCGGATATCTTTGTCCCAATGGATACAACAGGAATTAACAACTTCCTGATAGCTGTATCGAATAAAGGTCTGCCGTTTAAGTTCAGTTCTATGATGGCTGATCTATATCGTCCTTCTTTGAAGTCAGTTAAAGATCTAGTCGCACTGGAACAATTGCTTGCCAAAATGGACCTTGAAAAGCGATTCCTGAAATATGCAGCTGATAACAAGATGATTCCGACGACCAAACAATGGGCTGAGTGCAAAGAGATTGTAATTACTCAAGTGGAGGCTCTTGTGGGGAGATATTCACCTCTTGATGATGAGGCCTTTTATCCTATAATGGCCAGGATAGACAATGTCATACAGAAGGCTATTGAGCAATAAATCTGTAAACAATTTCACCTTGTTGCTTTTCCGGTGCAGTTGCAGAAGATGTAAATCTTGATGCCCTGGCTGCCTTAATCGCATATTCTCTTATACAGCTGTCATTGGCAGAAAGATCTCCCATAACTGATGCAGATACGACATATCCTTTCCTGTTTACAGTTATGGATACATATACATCTCCGCCACCCACGCATTTATATACAGGGATTGGCAAGGACATGGCCTTTCTGCCGTCAAGAGTATAAGAGAGAACAGATGGACCTTTATACGAGTCGCTTTTTTTATCTTCAGATGATTTTGACTGTACAGGAACATCGTCGCTTCCCTGATATGCCTCCGCCTCTTTTTTTGATGCATCAAGCTTTCTCTGAAGCTCTTTAGCCTCTTCATATACCTGTCTTGGGTTCTTGAAACGGTCATCCTTCAGTTCGTTCCCTTTGGCTGCTCCTGCATCGACAACAACATTCCTGATTTTATCTGGACGTCTGCCGGCAATCATATCATCAAGTTCCTTGCTGACATCCTCTTTAAAACGCTCCTCTTCCTGTTGTTTCTCGATTTGTTCCTGCTTGGAAAAGTCCAGTACAAAAGAGGTCTCTTCAGACAATAGCGCACCTATTCTGGTTGCCAGCAGAATGATAATTGCTAATAGGTGTACGGCAATTGTAAGATAAAGACCGGCTTTGTTCTCAAGCTTTAGCATTTTTCTTGTAGAGAAACTTTTCTATTGAAGCAAGAAGAATGTCAATAGCTACCTGATTATGACCACCTTGTGGAATGATAATATCGGCATATCTCTTGCTTGGTTCGATAAATTGAAGGTGCATAGGTTTTACGGTCTTGTCGTATCTCTCCAGAACCTTCTCTATCGATCTGCCTCTCTCTATGTTGTCTCTGGTTATTACCCTCCCGAGGCGGTCATCAGCATCGGCATCCACAAAAACCTTTATATCCATGCAGCTCCTCAGTTCGGGGCAAGTGAATATAAGTATACCCTCAACAATTATAATAGGAGAGGGTGCTACTTTTACTGTTTCAGTTGTCGACCTCAGGCAGGTGAGATAGGAGTATACCGGTTGATCTACTGTCTTGCCGGCGCGGAGTTCCTTCAGGTGTTTGATAAGTAACTTGAAATCGATTGAGTCTGGGTGATCGAAATTCAGTTCAAGCCTCTCTTCCAAAGGAAGATGACTATTGTCTTTATAATATGAATCCTGAGGGATTACTACAACGTGATCCTTTATCCTGTTTGCTATCTGTGATACTACAGTTGTCTTACCGGCTCCTGTTCCTCCGGCTATTCCTATAATGAGCATATATTTTAAAATTCTGCGTTCTTAGGTGATCTTGGGAAAGGAATTACATCTCTGATATTGGCCATACCGGTAACGAAGAGAAGAAGCCTCTCAAAGCCTAATCCGAAACCTGAGTGAGGGGCACTTCCGAATCTTCTGGTATCTATGTACCACCACAATGATTCTGTTCCCATATTGAGCTCCTTGATTCTGCTCTCCAATTTTTCAAGAGATTCTTCACGCTGCGAGCCTCCGATAATCTCTCCGATTTTAGGGAAAAGAACATCCATTGCCCTGACTGTCCTGCCATCATCATTCTGTTTCATGTAAAAAGCCTTGATATCCTTAGGGTAGTCTGTCAGAATAACAGGCTTTTTAAAATGTTTCTCTACGAGGTAGCGTTCATGTTCACTCTGAAGATCCGTACCCCATGAAACAGGATATTCAAACTTCTGACCTGATTTCATGAGAATCTCAACACCCTCGGTATAAGGAAGCCTTACAAACTGTGTATCAACAACGCTACGGAGTCTCTCAATCAGCTCCTTGTCAAACATGTCGTTAAGAAACTTAAGGTCATCGGCACAGTTATCAAGAGCATACTGAACGAGGTATTTAATGAACTCTTCTGCAAGATCCATGTTATCTTTTATCTCGTAGAAAGCCATCTCAGGCTCAATCATCCAGAATTCCGAGAGGTGTCTCGGTGTGTTGGAATTTTCAGCTCTGAAAGTAGGACCGAATGTATATATCTGGCCTAATGCAAGAGCTCCAAGTTCTCCCTCAAGCTGTCCGCTTACTGTTAGATTGGTTGCTTTTCCGAAAAAATCACTTGAATAATCGACCTTTCCGTCTGCACTCTTAGGGACATTGTTCAAATCAAGCGTTGTAACCTGGAACATTGCTCCGGCTCCTTCAGCATCAGATGCCGTAATGAGTGGGGTATGCAGATAGAAAAATCCTTTGTCGTTGAAAAATTTGTGAATTGCAAAGGCCATTGCGTGGCGAATGCGAAGGACACATCCGAAAGTATTTGTACGAGGCCTGAGATGACCAATTTCTCTCAGGAATTCAAGGCTGTGACCCTTTTTCTGAAGAGGATAGGTCTCAGGGCTTGCTGTTCCGTATACTAAAAGAGAGCCGGCATGAATTTCCACTTTTTGTCCGCTGCCTACAGAAGCTACAAGTGAACCTTCAACACAAATACAGGCTCCTGTTGTAACATCTTTGAGCTGATCTTCGGTAAAGTTGTTCATGTCGAAGACAATCTGAATGTTATTCACAGTCGACCCGTCGTTCAAGGCAACAAAAGCGATATTTTTATTGCCTCTTTTTGTCCTTACCCATCCTTTAACCTGAACCTCTATACCTGCATCTTTATTAAGCAGTTCACAAACTTTGATCCGTTCCATACTATCTAGAAATGACTTTGAATTTTTTTAACCAGGCAAAGTTACTCAAATGAAGATAAATCACAAGAATAATATTTCAGATGCTGCGCTTTCATTCCAACACCTGTCAACAGCGGTGATTACATATTTGTATTTAACCCTCTTCCCGCTTTGTGCCTCAGGTTTAAATGAGTTGGTGTCAACAATTCTGATAAGGTATTTTGTGTCAGTTATGTCAATTTCTGATTTTGCAGGGAAACGGTAAACAGCAAAAAAATGAGCTTCCTGCATTTTGTCATTATTGTTATCATGTTTCCAACGGATTACACCCTTTTTTGCCTTAAGTGCAGTTACAGGGGCAGGTGCAATAGAGTCCAACGCTTTGTATGCAGGAATCAATGCAAGGTGCTTCTGATATGTGTTTGTCAGAGAGTCTGTAAATCCAAATGGATTGGCCGTGATTGACCAGCCTGGCCACCAGACATTGCCGTGAACGTTTGGAAGAGTCCTGACAAGCCTCATCTTCTCTGCGAACTGAGTCTTTAAAGAGTCGTTGACATCCTTCTCCTTGAATGTGTCGATATTTTGTCCAATATATAACTGTCCCTTGAAATTTGCATCATTCCACCATTTGATGAGTGTCAGGAAGTCGGCACGAGGATGCCCTATTTTCCAATATAATTGTGGTACATTGTAATCAATCCACCCCTTTTCAAGCCACAGAGGAATATCTGCATAGAGATCTTCATAAGTTGAGAGACTGCTTGTTTTGCTTCCTGATCCGTCAGGAGTATCGCTAAAGTTTCTGTGAACTCCGAATGGGCTTATGCCAAATCTTACCCAAGGTTTGATTTTTTTGATTGTGTCGTTAATCTCCCTGATCAGGGTTGATACATTGTTTCTTCTCCAATCAGCCTTTTGCCAGTATTCGAAACCCTGGCTCTTTGAATATTTTACAAAAGAGGCATCGTCATGAAACTCCTCGAATTTCTCGGGATAGGGATAGAAATAGTCATCAAAATGGATGGCATCGACATCATACCTGCTTACTATATCTGCCATAACCTTCTTGGTATGTGCTATTGCTTCCGGCTCACCCGGGTCAAAGTATAACTGCTTACCATATCTTTTGAAAATTTCCGGTTTTCGGAAGTAGAGATGATCCGGATGTAACTGCTCCTTGTCATTTGAGGTAACACGATACGGATTACACCAGGCATGCAGTTCCATGCCTCTCTTGTGAGCTTCACGAACCATAAATTCCAGCGGATCCCACACCGGATCAGGGGCCTTCCCCTGTTCTCCTGCTACAAATCTGCTCCAGGGTTCAAGTCCGGAAATATAAAAAGCATCGGCCTGTGGCCTAACCTGAAAAATAACAGCATTCACACCTGATTTTTGCAGAATGTCAAGTGTATTTAAAAAGAATTTTTTCAATGAGTCAGTACTCATGTTTTTGAAATTCTGGTTGCCAACAGTATGAATCCATGCACCACGGAATTCTCTTTTAGGCAACTCACCAGAGAGTAGTGTAGTTACTACAGACAGTGCTATCAGGGAGAGAATAATTTTTTTCATTTTTTAATATGTTATATGTCAGAACTTTATTTTCATAACCTCCATAATCCTTTTCGGGATATCAGTATTGTCAAGCCTTCCCGAAAATCTTTGACTTCCTGCGCCTATTGAGTAGACAGGAACATAAACACCGGTGTGGCCGCTGGTTGTCCAGCCGATATTAGCCTTTTCGTTCCTTTCGCTGTATTTTTTTATTATCTCATTGTCAACAGCGAAGGATGAGGTTTGATCTGAAAATGAGTTAAAATCAATAATATATCCTCCTTTGTCCCTTCCAAGACTCGCACCTCCTGTGTCATGATCGGCCGTAACAATAATTAATGTCTCGTCAGGATGCTTAAGGTAAAAATTGTATGCTGTCTCAACAGCATCTGCAAAATCTATAATTTCAAGGATATCAGTCTTTGCATCATTGCTGTGCGCAGCCCAGTCTATTTTTCCGCCTTCAGCCATCATGAAAAAACCTTTTTTATTCTTATAAAGATGATCAATTCCAACTTTAACTACATCAGACAGTTTGATATCATCTTCCTTTCGGTCTATTGCGAAAGGCATTTCTGAGTCCTTTCCTTTGGACTGAAAGAAGGCAATTTTCTCAGAGCCCTTTTTCTTCTCAAAATCCTGAAATCCCCTGATAATAGTGTAATTACTGTCGGCTAATATCTCAAAAATATCTCTTTTGTCATTATTCTTCCCCTTTGGATCAGTAAAATCTCCTCCGCCAAAAAACTCAAAACCACTTTGAGGAAGCTGAAGTGAAATGTCATAATAACTTTTCCGACTTGCACTATTGGCATAAAAGGCCGCAGGAGTGGCCTGTTCAAGAGGAACTGTGGAGATAATCCCTATTGATAGTCCTTTCTCGTGAAGTTTATAGGATATGCTTTTTAACTTGTTTGTATCCGGATCAACGCCGAGCATGTAATTATTCGTCTTTGTTCCTGTTGACAGGGCTGTACCTGCGGCAGATGAACATGTTATATGATAGTTTGCAGAGTATGTGGTGCACAAACCGTATGAAGGAAATTTAGAAAATATAAGAGGTTCAGATCCTCTGGTCCCCTTAAGTGAAGCAAGATATGCCTCAGTGAGCGCAACCTGGGAAATTCCCATGCCGTCACCTATAAAAAGAAAAATGTACTTTGGTTTATTTAATGCATAGGACTGAAAGGAAATGGAGATAAATATTAGCGCTAACGTAAGGAAATGTACTGATTTTTTCATCTGTGAAGGGATTTTGATACTGTTATAATACAGAAAAGGGTGCACTATTGTTCATAGACGCACCCTTTTATAGAGTCTAAGCATGAAACTACTCAGATGCCGGAGCAGCCTTTCTGGCTGAGTACATAATCTTAAGGGCAGAACATCTACGAAGTTCCTGCTTGATATCTGTAATGATACCCATGCGGACATTCTGGTCAGCCTTTATAGATATAGTCATCAACCCGCGATCGCCTTCCGGAAGAGATTCCCTTTCAGCTGCAACGAAGTCACGTATGTCTGTAACAGACTTGAATGAGTCGTTTAGCTGGATACGGGCATCAGTTCCGTATTTCCCCTGTTCTGAACGTATAGGAGTACCTACATAAATATGTGATGCAAGGTCCTTCCTTTCAAGTTTTGCAGATTCAGATGCTTCAGGAATCTTAAACTCAACTTTCTTGGTGGTTTCACGAATAGTAGTGGTAATCATGAAGAAGAACAACAACATAAACACGATGTCAGATAGTGACGAGGTGTTCAAAGGCTGCATCTCTTTTTTCTTTTTATTAATCATAGTTATGCCTCCTTTTGTTATTTTTTACCGGTATCTTTTGGTTCTGCCTCAGAGATATTCTGTGGAACAGCTTTTCTTACAATCTCTTGTTTTGTTTCATCAAGAAGAATGTATGATTTCCCGAAATTCTCCATGGCAAATTGATCACGAACTTCATTCACAGCTCTTACCAGTTCATTCTGAACCTTGATATAAGCATCATAGCTTGTGCCCCTGGTATTCTGAAGGGAGATAACTCCTTTGGAAACAGGGCACATACCAAATCCTTCAATCTGTTTGTCTTCCTTTTCAGGTAGTGTGGGATCATTGTTAGGATTTGTAAGGAATTCCTTTGCTTTGTCTTTTAGCATGGAGATATCCATGATCTCTCCACCCGCATAAAGACGGTCAGATTCGTTTATTCTAACAACCAGCACATTGCGCTTGTTGACTTTTTGGTCTATTACCTTTTGATTTTCATCAGGCATAGGAGGCAAACGGCGCTGGAGACCACCTGAAGAATCCATATTGGACGATATCAGGAAGAACACCAAGACAATGAAGGCAATGTCGGCGGTAGAACCCGTATTAACTGCATTAATTGGTCTTGCCATAATTATTGTTTTTTGTCTAATATGCTCTTGACGCTACCTCCAACAATTGTAATTATAGATACAGCCACAAGAATATAAGTAATAATAAGACCTGTGTCGGTCAGTTTTAAAACTTGTTCAGAGGGTTGAGTCTCAATATTTAAACTAATTGGATCGCCAGATGAAAGTAAATATCCTATACCAAATAAAACTGCAACAAGGAGAATAGAAAAACCCACCTTTTTCAGTTTTTTCGGATATTGGAACAATAGCGGCAAAGGAAGAACTATGGTGCATAATATTGCTATTGCAAGGAGTATATACCCAAAATAAATAACAACATTAACCATATTTTCCGATTCTGGATTAGCATAAAACAGCACAGCCACAATCAGAATCAGCACGAAAACTACGGCTGAAAATATTTTTAATCCCTTTTGCATATCGGTAATTATTTTTTAGCCTTTACAAGGATATCTATCAAAGAGATAGATGAATCCTCCATTGAAAGGACGATTGAGTCAATCTTAGATACAATGTAACTGTAGAAAATCTGAAGGATAATAGCAACGATAAGACCGGCAACGGTTGTAATAAGGGCTACTTTCATACCGCCAGCCACAATGTTAGGAGAGATATCACCTGCAGTCTGGATGTCATCGAATGCCATAACAAGTCCGATAACTGTTCCAAGGAATCCCAACATAGGTGCAAGAGCGATAAACAGGTTTATCCATGTAAGACCGCTTTCAAGCTGTGACATTTGAATAGAACCGTATGATGATATAGATTTTTCAACCATTTCAGGACCTTCTTCCGAACGGCTTAAGCCTTGGTAAAATATACTTGCAACAGGGCCTTTTGTATTACGGCAAACGTCTTTAGCAGCCTCAACACCACCATTTGCAAGAGCTTCCTCTATTTTTTTCAAGAGTTTTTCAGTATTGGTTGATGCAAGGTTCAGGTACATGATTCTCTCAATGGCAATCGCCAGACCGAGAATAAGACACAAAAGAATAGAAGCCATAAAGCCAGCACCACCCTCGATAAATTTTGCCTTAATCTGTTGGTGAATTGGAATCTCTTGTTGAACTGTCTGATCAGAAACAGGAGCAGCGGCTGGAGCAGCAGCAACGTCAGTAGTTGTAGTTGCAGTAGAATCCGGTGTCTGAGCAGAAACATACTGAGCAGAAATGGCTATTAGTCCCACAACTGCCAAAAACATGAAAAATTTTTTCATAAATTTTTGAATAATTAAAGTATTAAACAATGTATATTAAATAGTTATTTGTTTTTACCTTACGTAAAATGCGATGCAATTTAATAAGAATTTTATATAATTGCTAATCAATTGAAATTTCCCCCCTGATTTTTTGTGATAATCCTTTTGTAATTTCCTGAATTTCAAAATTGTTGCCAAGAATAAAAAATAGTTTTGTCAATGCAGCCTCTGTAGTACTATCATACCCGCTCAGGACACCTATCTTCTTTAGTAATATGCCTGTAGAGTATGCTTCCATATTTACACTTCCAGCAGGACATTGTGATACATTCAATATTACAAGGCCTTTTTGTATAGCATCTGTAAGCATGGATATGAGCCATCCTGAAGTAGGAGCATTTCCGGAACCGTATGTTTCGAGTATAATGGCACGTAATCCTTCTATGTTTAAAAAACTTCCCACTACAGAAGGCGATATGCCGGGGAAAATTTTCAGAATTGCGACATTCGTATCAAGCCTGGTGTTTATTATAAGATCCTTTCCCCATTCGTAAGGGTATGAAATGAAATTCTTGTTATACTTTATGTGGATGCCGGCTTCAGCAAGGTGCGGATAGTTGGGAGACCGGAAGGCGCGGAAGTTTTCTGCGTTGTCTTTAGTTGTCCTGTTTCCTCTGTATAACTTACTCTCAAAATATACGCAAACCTCTGGAACCATGGCTCTGCCCTCAGAATCCTTGGCTGCTGCAATCTCAATTGAAGATATGAGATTCTCCTTGCCATCTGTCCTGAGCATTCCTATCGGCAGTTGGCTGCCGGTGAAAATGACGGGTTTCTCTAAATTTTCCAACATGAAGCTAAGTGCAGATGCTGAGTATGACATTGTATCCGTTCCGTGAAGAATGACAAAGCCATCATACTTTTTATAATTGTCAGCTATTATTTCTGCCAATTCAATCCAAAAAGTATAGCTTATTTCCGAAGAGTCTACAGGGGGAGTGAACGAGTATGAATCTATCTTGTATCCGAATTTTTTCAGCTCCGGAACCTCTGCCTCTATTTGGTCGAAATTGAAAGGTATAAGGGCAAGGGTATCCTGGTCTTGTTTCATGCCGATGGTGCCGCCAGTATAAATGAGAAGGATTGAAGAATTCATATTTTTAACTTAAATAGTTTAATTGCGTTGTCTGTTGTTACCTCTGCAACTTCGTCAATGCTGCAATGTTTGGCTTCTGCTATTTTTGCCGCTATGTGTTTAATGAAGGAAGGCTCGTTACGTTTGCCTCTGTACGGTACGGGGGTTAGCCACGGTGCATCAGTCTCGAGAAGAAGATGTTCAATCGGGATCTCGGCTAAAGTGGCAGGTAACTTTGAGTTCTTGTATGTAATTACACCGCCTATTCCTATAAGAAAATTGCCATAAGTACGGATTCTTCTGTAAGTCTCAGGGCTTCCGGAGAAAGCGTGAAACACGCCTTCTAACCCAAGGTGTCTGGTTTTTTCAAGAACGGAAAATATCTCTTCAGTTGCATCCCTTGAATGTATGATTACGGGTAGGGAGAGGGATGCCGCGAGTTCAATCTGTTTCTCGAATACTATGGATTGCTCCTCTATATAATCTCTGGACCAGTATCCATCCATGCCAATCTCTCCGATTGCAACATAACGTTTCTCTTTTGCTCTCTCCGTTACGAAAGAGAGCTCTTTTTCCCATTCTGAGTTTACGGATGTGGGGTGCAGACCGGTTGCAGGATATGTAAAATCCGGCCTGTCAGATGCAAGTTGAATGAGCCTTGGGTGAGATTCCATATCTATACCAGGTAAAATGCAGGAAAAAACCCCTTCATTTTGGGCTCTGTATATTACATCCTCTATATCCGATGCGAAATCAGCATCATATATATGTGTGTGTGTATCTATGTACCTTTTCATCAACGTTTGACAGTGCAGTATCTCTCTCCGGGCAGCTTTATGATGGAACCTTCAAGCTCCATTTCAAGAAGAATTGCCGATAGTAAAGGAAGTTTCATATCACATCGCTCGATCAGCTCATCCCTTGTTAATTCCGGTTCATAATTCAAAGCTACTATTATTTTCTCTTTGTTGATATCTGTGTCGTGAAATAGTTTTCCCTGTATATAACTATGACTGGAATGTTTTTCCCAGCCTAAAGCATCAGTAAATGAATCAATTGTCGTGAAGATGCAGGCAATGTTCTTTGCAATTAAATTGTTGCAGCCCTGAGACCGTAAGTCACCGATCCTTCCCGGTAATGCAAATACTTCTCTCGAATATGAATGGGCAAATTGCGCTGTAATCAAAGCCCCGCCTCTCTCTTTAGACTCAATAACCAGTGTTACCTGCGAAAGGGCGGCAATAATCCTGTTTCGCTGGACAAAGTTTACCTTCAGACACTCAGTCCCGCGGGGAAATTCCGATATAACTGCTCCCTGCCGGATAATCCTGTCCACAATATTACTATGAGCGGCTGGATAGACTCTTTCCACATTACAAGGAAGGATTGCAACAGTATTCAGCCCCGCATCCAGCGCGGCAATATGCGCTGTAATATCTATCCCGTAAGCCAGACCGCTTACAATGACCGGGCAGAAGCCGGATTCTGCCAGTGTGTTGATTATCATTCTGCAGCACTCTGTGCCGTACTTTGTAGGGATTCTGGTTCCGACAACAGATATGATCTTATTGTTATTGAAAACGGCATCTCCCTTTATATATAAAAGTGCCGGAGGATCAGCGCAACTCTTGAGCATCACAGGGTAATCACCTGAACTTATAGGAATAATTCTTATTCCTTCCGAATTTGCCCATTTAATTTCATTTTCTGCTTTAATAAGGGTTTTGCTGTTACAAATTTGTGATATGAAGTCATAATCTTTGCCAAACCTTTTGACTAAGTCTGAATGATTCATGTTAAAAAGAGGAGAGAAGCCCCCGAATTCTTCAAGAAGGGCGTTCAGAAGCCTTGGTTTATAGTAGAATAAACTATTTGCGGCAACAGTACAAAGTAGCTCCCTGTCAGACATGGTACAAAAATAGATGACCCGACGTTGGCCGGGTCATTATATTGAATAAAAAAAAACAAGAAACAGAAAAATCAGATAATAAGCATGGCATCACCATATGTCCCGAAGCGATACCCCTCCTTCAATGCAACATGATATGCATTCATTACATTGTCATAACCTCCGAATGCTGCAACAGACATCAACATTGTCGACTGCGGAAGCTGGAAATTGGTTATAAGGGCATCTGGTACGGAGAAGCTGTAAGGCGGGAAAATAAACTTGTTGGTCCATCCGACAAACGGTTTCAGCCGTCCCTGAGTTGTAACGGATGTCTCTACGGCCCTCAGTACTGTAACTCCGATTGCGAAGGCTTTCTTCCCTTTATCCTTAGTCTGATTTATGAAATTTGCAGATTCCTCGCTTATATCAACTTGTTCGGAATCCATTTTGTGTTTTGACAGATCTTCAACATCTACGGTACGGAAGTGTCCAAGTCCCATGTGTAGTGTTATGAATGTTGTATTTACTCCCTTTATCTCCATTCTTTTCAATAACTCTCTGCTGAAGTGGAGACCTGCTGCCGGAGCTGCAACAGCCCCTTCGTTTTGGGCAAAAATAGTCTGATATCTCTCGTAGTCCAGATTCTCAACTTTTGGACGTATCCATTTTGGAAGAGGCATTTCTCCTAGTTTGAACAGTGTTGCCTTAAATTCCTCATGTGTACCGTCAAAAAGAAAACGTAATGTTCTGCCTCTTGAAGTGGTATTATCTATAACTTCTGCAACAAGATTGTCATTCTCTCCAAAATACAGCTTGTTACCGATTCTTATCTTCCTGGCAGGATCTACAAGCACATCCCAGAGCTTTTGCTCACTATTGAGCTCTCTGAGAAGGAATACTTCAATCTCGGCTCCGGTCTTCTCTTTGTTGCCATTCAACCTTGCCGGAAATACCTTTGTGTTGTTGAATATGAATATGTCATCCTCGTCACAATAATCAAGAATGTCTTTAAAAACGCGATGTTCGATCTCTCCGGTACTCTTGTGCAAAACCATCAGTCTGGATTCATCTCTGTATTTGGCAGGATATTTGGCAATTTGGTCAAGGTTAAGAGGGTAATTGAACTGAGATAATTTCATGTGAAAAAAATTAAAAAATAAATACAAATCAAAAATTATACGGATAATTCTTGTTTTTGTTTCAATATGTTTTCAATTTCTTCAATTTTTATGCTGTTTTTTATTGAAAAGCTCCCGGAAGAGATTCTGGTCAATCCACTCAAATGGGCTCCGCTTTCGAGAGCCGAACCAAGATCCCTGGCCAGGGAGCGGATGTATGTACCTTTACTGCATCGTATGCGTAGTATCAGCACAGGTGCTTTATATGATATAACCTCAAGCTCCATAATATTAATTTTTGAAGCTTTCATCTCTTCATTCCCACCGGCTCTCGCAATCTCATAAGCTCTCTTGCCGTCTATGAGTTTTGCGGAAAAAATAGGCGGAATCTGATTCTGTTCCCCGAGAAATAAGGGAAGTCGCGCTTCTATCAGTTCCTGATTGATATGTTCAAAAGGGAAATAGGCATCAATCTCCTTTTCCAGGTCAAATGAAGGAGTTGTGCTCCCGAATGTAATTTCTGCAATATACCCTTTTTCTCCTGCCTGAAGATGTTCGGCCACCTTGGTGGCTTTTCCAAGGCATATAAGAAGTATGCCGGTTGCAAGCGGATCCAGTGTGCCTGCATGCCCAACCTTAATATTTTTTAATCCGAAATATCTTTGAGCCATGAATTTTATCTTCCTGACAGCATCTGCAGAGGTCCAGCCATATGGTTTGTCAAGCGGAATTACGATGCCGTGAGGGTAATCCTCAAGATTGCCCGAGAGTCTCTCACAAAGGCTCTCTTTGTCTAATGTGTGGTAATGCATTATATGCAATTAACCTTGTTAACCCTTCTTTGATGCCTTCCCCCCTCAAAATCCGTTGTCAGAAAAGTATGAACAATGGAAATGGCGAGACTTTCAGGGATAAAGCGTGCGGGAAGTGAGCAGATATTTGCATCGTTATGCTGCCTGGCCAGAGAGGCAATCTCTTCGTTCCAGCACAGGGCAGCCCTTACGTCTGCATGTTTGTTCAGAACCATACTGATGCCGTTTCCGGAACCACAAATGGCTATTCCCCTTTTAAGTTCGCCACTTGCAACGGCTGATGCCAAAGGGTGTGCTACATCTGGGTAATCCATGCTTTCAGCCGAGAAGGTCCCGAAATCCTTGACCGAATAACCCATATTAATAAGCTCTTTCTTTATAGTCTCCTTAAGCTCGTAGCCTGCATGATCAGCGGCTATACCTAAAATTTTCTCATCTGCATTCATAATGTTACAAAGATAGTAGTTAATTATTGCAGAAGGAAGAATATTTCTAAATTTGCAGCTGTTTAATTCTAATATTCATATGACTATTCCAATGTTAGACCTTAAGGGTCAGTATAAGAAAATCAAGAACGAGGTTGATTCATCCATACAGCAGGTAATTGACAGCGGAATCTTTATAAATGGCAAGGAAGTTTCTGATTTTGAGAAAAATCTGTCAGAGTTCCTCTCGTCAAATTATGTTGTGGCATGTGCAAACGGAACTGATGCCCTTCAGATAGCAATGATGGCTCTTGAGCTCAAACCAGGTGATGAGGTTATTGTTCCTTCATTTACTTACGCTGCGACTGCTGAGGTTGTCGGGCTTTTAGGCCTTGTACCTGTTCTGGTTGACGTAGATCCGAGAAGTTTCAATATAAAAGTCGAGGATATAGAAAAGTCAATAACTTCCAGAACAAAAGCCATTGTGCCTGTGCACCTCTTCGGTCAGATAAGTGAGATGGAAAAAATAATGGAGATTGCAGGGAAACACGGTTTGTACGTTATTGAGGATAATGCGCAGGCTTTGGGTGCCGTATATACATATAGCGACGGAACGAAAAAGTTTGCGGGTACTATAGGTCATATAGGTTGCACTTCGTTTTTCCCGACAAAGAACCTTGGTTGCTACGGTGACGGAGGTGCTCTCTTTACTCAGAACAAGGCACTTGCGGAAAAGATAAGAATGGTTACTGATCACGGGCAGAAGGTTAAATATTACCATGATATTATCGGGTGCAATTCAAGGCTGGATACCATTCAGGCTGCGGTATTGAATGTAAAACTCTCACATCTTGAGGAGTACTCGGAGGCACGTTATAGGGCGGCTCAGAAATACAAAGAACTTTTAGCTGGTATTGATGAAATAATTCTTCCTCTGGAATCTGAATTTTCTACTCATGTTTATCACCAGTTTACCATACGCGTAAGCAAAGGAAGGGATGAGCTCAAGCAATTCCTTTTTGATAAAGGTATTGCATCCATGATATACTATCCTCTTGCCCTGAACCATCAAAAGGCGTTCAGTTCTATCTCAAGAATCACAGTCTCTTTGGAGAATGCCGAAACTGTGGCCGGGCAGGTTCTGTCACTCCCTATGCATACAGAACTTAAAGAGAGTGATCAGGTTATAATATGTAATGCAATCAGGGATTTTTTTGGAAAATAGTTAAAAATAGTTGTAATGACTAAAACAAAAGTTCTTGTTACAGGAGGTACCGGATACATAGGTGCACATACTGTCGTTGAGCTGGAAAATGCAGGCTATGAGGCTGTTATTGTTGATAACTTCTCCAATTCATCAAGAGATGTACTTGACGGTATAGCAAGAATAATCGGTCGAAATCCGCTCTTCTTTGAGGCAGATTGTGCAGATTACGAGTCTTTTGCCAGAGTCTTTGAGCTTTGCCCCGACATTAGTGCCGCAATCCATTTTGCAGCATACAAGGCCGTCGGGGAGAGTGTGGAAAAACCTCTTGACTACTACCGGAATAATCTTGTTTCCCTACTGAATCTTATTGATCTTATGGGAAGAAATGAGAGGGGCTCCATAGTATTTTCATCTTCCTGCACAGTTTATGGGCAACCTGAGAGAGAAAATCTGCCAGTAAATGAGACCTCTCCGCTTCAACCTGCTACAAGTCCTTATGGAAACACAAAGAGGGTATCCGAGGAGATTCTCAGGGACTGCACAATTTCTTACAAAGGCAAAATTAATGTAATAGCTCTCAGGTACTTTAATCCGATAGGGGCGCATCCTTCTGCATTGATTGGAGAACTGCCGAGAGGAGTGCCTCAGAACCTTTTGCCTTATATAACTCAGACAGCTGCAGGTTTAAGGGAGAGGCTGAATGTATTCGGTAATGACTATAATACTCCTGACGGATCCTGTATAAGGGATTATATATATGTATGCGACCTGGCAAAAGCTCATGTCTCTGCGCTTGACAGGCTGCTTGATAAAAGCCCGGAAATACCTGGAGGTATTGAGTATTATAATCTCGGAACTGGAGTGGGAATTTCTGTATTGCAGATGCTTGAACTTTTTAAAAAAGCAACAGGAGTGGCTGTTCCCTACCGTATAGTGGAGAGAAGGCCAGGAGACGTTGAACAGGTATGGGCAGATCCGTCAAAAGCAAATATAGAGTTAGGCTGGAAAGCTGATACTCCGATTGAGGAGGTTCTGGCATCAGCTTGGCGGTGGGAGAAAAAAATAAGGGGAATATAAATTCCCCTTTTTTGTTATTAACAATATTAGTCCTGTGTCTGGTGAATGTATGAGTTGTCAGGATTAATCTGATGCTTTCCGTCCACCTCTTCAAGCTTGAAAGTCGATCCTTCTCGTGAGTCCTGTCCTACTGACACACTTGAAGGGTTATTCATTTTCATCTGTTTTCTGATATAGGCCGGCTGACTTTCCAGCTCTTTTATGTTGTCTCCCTCTTCAAGAATTAATGTGGGTTTTACCCTTTTTTCAGCAGGTAAAGGGGTAGGGGCGGTAATCTCCTTTTTTACAGAAGGGGTAAAAGTCTGCCTGCGTACCGGTGGTTCCGGGAGGTTAAGTTCAACGCCATCCGGATTGTCAAGTGACGGTGTTTGCTGAGATATAACCGACTCTGTTCCCAAAACAACGGATTCCACAAGTTTCCCTCCGTCGGAGGATATCTGAGGAAGAGAGTTCATGTCAAATCCTGTGGCAACAATTGTAACACTAATAGCCTCGCCCATACTTTCATCACAAACTACACCGCGTTTGAAGTGTTCAGGATTGTTTCCGGTGTACTCTTTCACATACTCCATAATTTGTGACAGCTCTGCCATTGTCAACCCCTTTTCCTTTCCGGATGTTATGTTTACAAGAACATTTCTTGCTGTGGTCAGATCAAAATCATTAAGCAGTGGAGAGGAGAATGCCTCCTCTACAGCTCTGATGGCCCTGTTGTCTCCTTCTGCCGAGCCACTTCCCATAAGAGCCATTCCACTGTTGTTCATTACCATTCTTACATCAGCAAAGTCAACATTAATGAAGCCGGGGCGGGTTATGATTTCCGCAATACCTTTTACTGCAGTACTCAGTACGGTGTCAGCCTTTGGAAAAGCCTCAAAAATTGTAAGATCTCCGAATATCTTATATAGCTTTTGATTGTCTATAATGAGCAGGCAATCCACATGTTTTTCCAATTCCCTGATGCCAAGGACAGCTCTTTTCATGAACTCGCTTCCCTCATCTCGGAAAGGAAGAGTTACAACAGCCACGGTAAGTAGCCCCATCTCCTTGGCAACTTTTGCAATTACTGGAGTTGCTCCGGTACCTGTACCGCCACCCATGCCGGCAGTCAGGAAGACCATCTCGGTCAGACCCTGTAATTTTTCCTTTATTAGTTCAATCGATTCTTCAGCCGCTTTTTTTCCCTGTTCGGGATTACACCCGGCTCCAAGACCTCTGGTTATAACGTTCCCCAATTGGAGCTTGTCAACCACGGGGCTTATGGCAAGTGCCTGGGTATCGGTGTTACAAATCATGAAATCAACATTTTTGATTCCCTGACGGAACATCTCGTTTACAGCGTTACACCCTCCGCCCCCGACACCAATTACCTTTATAATCGAGTTGTTAGATTCCCAATCCAGTGGTAAATATTCCTTCATAACCCTATGCTTCGTTTGAACTGTTGAAAATATCTCCAATCATTATATTGCTGAAAGATTTCATAAAGCTTCTCTTCTTGTTCTGTCTTTCGGCCCTCTCCTGTTGTATCTCAGGCTCTTTAGTGCTAGTGGTTGCTTCTGTAGGGAATAGCTCTGTTGTAAGAGGTCTCTCCTCAATAACAGGTTCTCTCTTCATCTCTTCAAGTTCGAAACCGTGAATAACCAACCCTACAGCTGTAGATGATCCGGGTTTGTATGTGCCTTCACAGCCGTCAATTGTTACTCCCATATTCGGTGATGCGATTCTTGCGTCAAAACCGGTACGGAAAGAGATATAATCACGGAGATCCTTAAGCTGAGATGCGCCGCCTGTGATTACTATTCCAGCATGAAGTCTGTCCTGAAATCCTGAATTCTCTATCTCATACATTATTGCATCGACAATCTCCTCAACTCTTGCTTCAATAATTCCTGCTATTACCTTGAATGAGACTTCGCGGGAATCTCTTCCGCCTAACCCTGGTATTATTACCGTCTTGTTCTCAGGAGCACGGTCGCTGTAACATGAGCCATACTGAATTTTCATCTGCTCTGCATTCCTGAGAGATACTCCGCATCCCTGGCGAAGGTCTTCTGTGATGGAGTTGCCTCCGAAAGGTATAACCGCAGTATGCCTTACAATATTATCCTGTATAATAAGCAAATCGGTAGTTCCTCCGCCCATATCAATCATGGCAACACCAAGTTCCATCTCGTCTTCAGTAAGCACAGCCTTGGCAGAGGCTACCGGTTCAAGAACCAGGTCCTTAAGCTTTAGTCCGGCCCTCTCTATCACAATCTTACTGTGTTCAACAGAGTTTGTCTTTCCGATAAATAATTTGTAGTCGCCTTCTATTCTGGTTCCTGTCATTCCTACAGCCTCTCTGATTCCAGTATTGTCGTCAATGTTATATGACTGAGGTATTACATGCAGAATCTTCTCACCGGCATTTACCCTTGAGTTGAACATCTCTCTCTCCATTTCGGCAACTTCCTTCTCTGTTATCCACTCTGAGGAGCGACTTCTGTTCCTGCTGATACGGGCTGTATTACATTTTATATTCTGACCGGCGATTCCTACATAAACCTCATCAATTTCTATGTTTTCCTCTGTTCTGATCTCTTCCAGTGTCGGCTTGAGAGATTCAAGGACATTCTGAATGTTGACCACTTCTCCACGCATTACTCCTTTTGAAGGAGCCTCTTTCAATGCCACTATCCTGTAACCGGATTCGGTCTTTTCACCAACGATGGAGACAACCTTTGTTGTTCCAAGATCAATAGCTGCGACAAGCTTTTTCATATCTCTAAGTTTTTATCTGTTTTTTTATTTCTTTTGCATACAATTTGTTTGTCAAACTGAAGATTGACAGATTTGTACATGTCAGGACCCGCATTCGGCAGGATGTCCTTATAAAAGGCGTACAGTTTTCTGAATTTATAATCAATCTTTTCAATATTTCCGAAAACAATTTCAAGGTTGCCTTCCCTGGGAATGAAGCACAATAGTCCTTTTTCATCTACATATATCTGCTCAATAAGGGTGTTCCAGGAATCGTTATTGAGTATATATATCCCAAGATCACGGAGCGAATTTGCCCACTGCTGATTGTCCTTTATGTATCCGTGGTATCCCGGGGCTATTTCTAGCGGAATATCTCCTGACACAACCGGGACAAACGGAGAGAAACTCTTTATTAAAGGAAATACGTAAGAACTCTCATCCATATAGAAACCGCCGTTTGTTGTTTCAAGTCTTAGAATTGGCTTTCTCTGCAGAATGTCAACCTTCAGGACACCGTTTCTGGTATAACTTACTTCAGACTTCTTAACGGCTGTCTTTTTATTCAACATCAACTCCAACTGGTAGTTGTTGATGTGCCTTAGCTTACTCTCTCCTGGCCTGATGCCGTTTTCAACTATAACTTCCGCAATCTCCTCTTTAGATATAAAACCAGTCTCTGCGCTGTCAAGGATAACCACTTTTATAGTCCGGCACAACTCTCCCATTTTCTTTTTTTCGGTTATAATAGACGAGAAATAGAAATAGGCTATAAGTACTCCGGATAAAAGCACATAAGCAGATATTATGAGTATTTTCTTCAGCATTTTACTCTTTCAGTAAGCATTTCAGTTATAGGAGCCACAAAACGGTCTATGTCACCGGCTCCGAAAGTGACCAATACGTCAATCTCTCTCTTGGCAAGAATCTCCATCAACTCCTCTTTTTTTACCATTATTTTATTCTTTAACCTTACATCCCTGAATATTATCTCTGAGGTGACACCCTCAATAGGCAGTTCTCTTGCAGGGTATATGTCAAGAAGAATCAATTCGTCTAGCATGCTTAGACTTTCTGCAAACCCCTCACTGAAATCTCTTGTTCTTGTATACAGATGAGGTTGAAAAATACCGGTTATCTTTCTGTTGCTGAATATGTTCCTGATTGAGCTGATTGCAGATGACAGCTCTTTCGGATGATGTGCATAATCGTCAATGTATGAACATTTGCTGTTATTCAGCCTTATGTCAAAACGTCTTTCTACTCCCTGGAAGGTCTTTATTGCCTCTTTAACCGCAACAGGCGGAATTCCGGACAGAATAGCCACAGAGGCGGCAGCGATGCAGTTCTCAACGTTTACCCATCCTGGAACACCAACAGTACACTCTTCTATCTTACCCCCCGGAAAATTAAGGTCAAATTTGAAAAAACCTCCGTCATACAACTTAATTGAAGATGCGTAAAAATCGCACTCCTTATCGTATGAGTACTCGTACACTCTTTTAACTTTTAAAGATGAGAGGTCAAGTCCGAGATCCTTTTTTAGCACCAATGCCCCATCTCCTTTCACCTGTGATGCAAACATTGAGAAAGCCTCTCTTATATGCTCTTGATTGCTGTATATATCAAGATGATCTGCGTCGGCAGAAGTAATGACAGCAATCTCCGGGAAGAGTTGCAGGAAGGAGCGGTCAAATTCGTCGGCTTCGGCAACAAGATAGTTGCCTTTGTCAAGTAGGAGGTTGGAGTGGTAATTCTTTGAAATGCCACCGAGAAAAGCAGTACAACCAACGCCTGTGTGAGTAAATATATGCGCAAGCAGGGTTGATGTTGTAGTTTTGCCGTGAGTACCTGCCACAGCGAGACATTGTTTTGCTGATGCAATATTTCCCAGGGCAAGGGAACGTTTTACTATCCTGAAGCCGTTATTAAGGAAAAACTGATATTCACTGTGAGAAACAGGAACAGCCGGGGTATATATTACAAGCGTATTCTCCCGGTTCTCTGTAAACTCTTTCGGTATTAGCCTTATATCATCCTCATAGTGGAGGCTGATTCCCTCATCTTCCAATTCGGAAGTAAGTTTGCTGCATACACGATCATAACCGGCGACGACTGCTCCTGCATGATTGTAATATCTTGCAAGAGCACTCATTCCGATACCGCCGGCACCTATTAAATATACATAGTTCATTCTCTCTCTTTAATTAATTTTAAGACCTCACCTGCAATTACCAGAGCTGAATCCTTAAAAGCCATTTCTGAAATCCTTCTTTCAAGATCCTTCCTTCTTACGTCATCTGTAGCCAATGATATTGCTGCAGGAAATACCTGTTCAACGGCAACATCATCAGGTATCATATAAGCCGCATTTTTCCTTACCAGAGCCAAAGCATTATGAGTCTGATGATCTTCGGCAACATTCGGAGACGGAACAAATATGCTTGCTTTCCCTGCAAGGCAGAGTTCAGAGATTGTTCCGGCCCCTGCTCTGGTGATTACAACGTCTGCTGCAGCAAAAGCAAGATCCATTCTCTTTATGAATTCAAAAGCCTTGACGTTTTCCCTTGGGTTGGCATAAAGAAAGTCCTGTATCCCCTTTTTGTAATAACTTCCGTATTGCCATATAAGTTGCATGTCTCCTTCAGCACCTTGCCTCACCCAATCTTTTGCACAGTTGTTCAAAGTGCCCGCACCGAGACTGCCTCCTACAATCAGAATGGTTTTTTTATCCGGGTTTAATTCAAAAAAACGGACAGCTTCAAGTTTTTGTTCCGGAGTAGCAGGTGCAATTCCGTCGCGTACAGGATTACCTGTCAGTATAACTTTGCCGGCCTTAAAAAACTTTTCCATCCCCTCATAAGCAACACATATTCTTTTGGCACGTCTTCCGAGCAGCTTGTTGGTCAACCCGGCAAATGAATTCTGTTCCTGAATAAGGATAGGAATGTTCATTCTGCCAGCCATCCAGAGGAGCGGCCCGCTTGCATACCCGCCTACACCAACGGCAACATCCGGGTCGAAATCGTCTATTATTCGTCTTGCCTGATTCAGACTTCTGATAACTTTAAATGGCAATGTCAGGTTCTCTATAGATAATTTTCTCTTAAGACCTGCAACCGGGAGACCCACTATTTTGTATCCTGCCGCAGGAATTTTTTCCATTTCCATTCTTCCAAGGGCGCCGACAAATAATATTTCACAATCAGGTTCAAGTTTCCTGAGCCCGTTAGCTATGGAGATAGCCGGAAAAATATGGCCTCCTGTGCCACCTCCGCTAATTATTATCCTCTTTGCTGCCATTTTCTTCGTTTTTAATCTGATTCTTCTCTTTTGTTACCTCTATTGTCCTGCTGACAGATAGTATTATACCGAAGGCTCCGCCCATTATAACCAGTGACGTTCCCCCCAGGCTGACCAGTGGCAATGTGTGACCCGTGACAGGTATAAGCGTAACATTAACCATCATATGTAGTAAAGCCTGCAGGGAGATGGTAAGTCCCAGCCCAATCACAAGCATCATTGAAAAAACCTTTGTACAGGCATAGGCTAATGTCATACAACGGAACAGCAACCATAGATATAACATCAGAACGACAACTCCTCCAATCAACCCCCATTCCTCTACAATGATTGCATAAATGAAATCGGAGTATGGATGAGGAAGGACATACCTTTGAGTGCTTTTGCCGGGACCTTTCCCGAACACACCTACGGAGGAGACGGCCACTTTTGCCATCCTTTTTTGAAACGTGTTTTTTTCAAGAGCCTTTCTCTGGTCAACAGTCAGGTTTTTATTGTCAAGCTGTTCTGTGTCATTGTGTTTGAAGCGGCTTATGGCAGTATCTACCCTTTCGAACATCCCGAAGCTGAAGTGCAGAAGGAGTACCATCATCAGGGCAACGATTGCAATACCTGCAGTTTTTACCAGGTAGGATCTCTTTATTTCCGATATGAATAATACAAGAAAGCTGACGGCTCCCAGAAGCAGGGCCTGTGATGCACTGCCGAAAAGAATAAGCACAAGCACTATACTCAGAGGCCCAAGAATCCATATTGCATACTCCCTGAAAGTCTCGAATTTGCGATCTTCAAGCACCTTGGCAAGATATAATATAGTGCATATCTTGGCAATTTCGGCAGGCTGGAATGATAACCCGAAAATACTTATCCATCTGTCCGCATCGTTCAGACTTTTGCCTACAATCAATGTAGCCACCAATAACCCGATGCTGAGTATTAATCCTATGTTTGCAAGGGATCTGTACCATTTGAGAGGAAGTTTGTAACACACATATAATGCTGTCAGACCGAAAACCACAAATCGCAGTTGTCGGAGCAATATGTCAAATGTGCTCTTATCCTCCCTCAAAGCCAGAGAACTGCTTGAAGAATAGACTGCGGCAATAGAAATCAGCGACAGAAGTAAAACTACTGTCCAGATAACTTTGTCACCCCTAAGCCTGTGGATTATAGAATCGGGATCATTCATACTATAAATTCTTTACGGCCTCTTTAAATAGGCGGCCTCTTTCTTCATAATTCTTGAAAAGATCAAAGCTTGCGCAAGCGGGAGAAAGCAGGACGGTTTCTCCGGGTTTTGCAATAGAGTAGGCCACTTTGACTGCCTCCTCTGCAGAGCTTGTGTCATACATAGAATCCACCATTCCTTCAAACACCTCGTGTAGCTTTCTGTTGTCCGCACCAAGGCATATTATGGCTCTGACCTTATCCTTGACAAGATCGAAAAGTGGTCTGTAGTCGTTACCCTTATCTTTACCTCCTGCAATCCATATTACTGGAGTTGTCATACTTTCCAAAGCGTACCATGTAGAGTTGACGTTTGTGCCTTTAGAGTCGTTGATATAAAGCACGTTCTTGACTTTAAGAACTTTTTCTAGTCTGTGCTCAACACCCTGGAATGTTGTCAGACTCTGACGTAAAACTTCATTCCTGATATTCAGAACTTTGCCTGTAACAGCGGCAGCCATAGAGTTATATATATTGTGCTTTCCCTGAAGTGAAAGTTCATTCAGAAACATGTTATATTCACGGTCTGCATATTTTACCTTAATCTGTTTATCCTCAAGGTATGCGCCCTCTTCTACCTTCTTTTCCTGACTGAAAGGAAGCTGTTTTGCTTTCAGTACAATATTGTTTAAATGGGAAATACTTATCTCATCATCAGCACAGAAAATAAAACAGTCGCTCTCCGACATATTCTGTGTAATTCTGAATTTTGACATTATGTAATTCTCCATCTGATTGTTGTATCTGTCAAGATGGTCCGGAGTTATGTTGAGGAGAACTGCGATGTCCGCTTTAAAATCGTACATGCCGTCAAGCTGGAAACTGCTCAGTTCAAGTACGTAATAATCATAATCCTGTGTGGCTACCTGGTATGCATACGACTGACCTATATTGCCCGCAAGCCCGACATTTAGCCCGGCGTTTTTCATCAGAAAGTATATAATTGAAGTAGTAGTTGTTTTGCCGTTACTTCCGGTAATACAAATCTTCTTTGATCTGTCATACCTACCTGCAAATTCAATTTCGGAAATCACAGGAATCTTTTTGTCACGAATCTCTTCAATAACAGGTGCAGAATCAGGAATGCCGGGACTTTTTACAACCTCGCCAGCATTTAGTATAAGCTCTCTTGTGTGCCTTCCCTCCTCATAGCTGATCTCCCACTTATCCATCAACTCTTTTGCCTCTTGGGAAATCATGCCGTTGTCGGACAGAAAGACCTCATGACCCTTTACTTTTGCGAGAACTGCAGAACCAACCCCACTTTCACCTCCACCTAGAATTACTACTCTTGACATATTATCGGATTTTTAATGTTATTAAAGTGAATACTGCCAGCAAGACTGCAATGATCCAGAATCTTGCAACAATTTTTGCTTCCGGAAGCAGTTTTTTGGGATACTGAATAATTGCATCATTTTCTTCTTTCTGAAAATGGTGATGCAAAGGAGACATCCTGAAAACACGGACCCCTTTTCCGTATTTTTTCCGTGTATACTTGAAATAGAATCGTTGTATAATTACCGAAAGACTTTCAACGAAGAATATTCCGCACAGTATAGGAATCAGAAGCTCCTTTTTAATTACAATAGCAGCTACGGCGATGATTCCGCCTATTGCCAGGCTTCCGGTATCTCCCATGAAAACCTGTGCCGGGTAGGAGTTATACCAGAGAAATCCTATGAGAGCTCCTATGAAGGCGGCAAGTACAATTACAAGTTCTCCTGTGTATGGAATGTACATTATATTCAGATAGTTGGAGTATATGACGTTGCCGGAGACATAAGCAAGAATGCCGAGTGTGCCCCCGACAATGGCTGAAATTCCCGTAGAGAGACCATCCATGCCGTCTGTCAGATTTGTTCCGTTTGAAACAGCAGTTACTACTAAAATAATAACAACTATATATACAACCCATCCGGCAATATCTTTACCTTTTCCCTGAACAGGAGAGAGCCATGTATAATCAAACTCATTCCCTTTGAAAAATGGAATTGTTGTTTTTGTGCTTTTCTCCTCCTGAAAGAATGAAATCTTATCAGAAAATCCCTCCTGAGATACAATCTCGGGATGAGCATCACTGCTTCGCTGAGAAGCAGGGGTGCGAATCACCGCCTGGTCACTGAAATATAGTGTGAGACCTACAATAAGGCCCAAACTGACCTGCCCGATAATCTTGAATTTTCCCGGAAGGCCCTCTTTATTCTTTTTAAAAACTTTTATATAGTCATCGATGAATCCGATGAATCCCAGCCAAATTGCAGTAACAATCATCAGTATGACGTATACGTTTGTCAGGTCGCCAAGTAAAATTGCAGGTATCAGGAAAGAGATGAGAATTATGATGCCGCCCATTGTAGGTGTTCCCTTTTTCTGCATTTGACCTTCAAGTCCAAGATCTCTTATTGTCTCACCGATTTGTTTTCTGGCAAGCTTGTTTATTATATGCTTACCCACAAAAAGGGCAATAAGCAAAGAAATAATTGATGCTGATATAGCCCTGAATGAGATGTACTTAAAAAGACCCATTCCTGGAAAATCTATATGACCGTTTAAGTATTCGAACAGATTATAAAGCATCTTCTAACTTATTAAATTAATTACGTCCGCTATTATCTCCTTATCGTCAAAGTGGTGTTTGACTCCCTTGACATCCTGATAGTTTTCATGCCCCTTACCGGCAACCAGTATTATGCTGCCTGCCCGAGCAGTGATGATTGCTGTGCGTATAGCCTCCCTGCGGTCTGTGATGAACATGGTCTTTGAAATGTCCGCGTGAGAGAAGCCTGCTCTTATATCGTTTATTATCTCTTCAGGTTCCTCAAACCTTGGATTATCAGAAGTGACAATTACTCTGTCAGAATATTTTGCTGCAATTGCTGCCATTTCAGGTCTTTTGCCCTTGTCCCTGTTGCCGCCGCAACCGAATACAGTTGTGATACTCTTGTCATCGGCAGACTCACGCAAAGTTCTGAGAACATTTTCAAGTGCATCAGGAGTGTGTGCATAATCAACAACTGCGGTAAGGTCATTTTTACCTTTCAGATATTCAAGTCTTCCGGCCACAGATGTCATATTGCTTAAATACAAGAGAACCTCCTCCTTGTCAAATCCCATTATTACGGCTGAGGCATAAACAGCAAGCAGATTGTATGCATTGTGCTCACCTATGAATTTTGTCCAGACCTCCCTGCTGTCTATATTGAGAAGCATTCCGTCCATCCCTTTTTCTATTATTCTGCAATTGAATTCAGCCGGTGAGTGGCATGAGTATCTGTAGATATGGGCAGTTGTGTTCTGAATCATAACCAACCCGTTCTTATCGTCAATATTTGTAAGGGCAAAGGCTGATGAGGGAAGAGAGTCGAAAAGGGATTTCTTTACTCTTATGTATTCATCAAATGTTTTGTGATAGTCAAGGTGATCACGTGTTATGTTTGAGAAAATCGCCCCCGAGAAATTAAGCCCTGCGACCCTCTTCTGATGAAGAGAGTGGGAGCTGACCTCCATGAAGCAAAATTCGCAACCGCAATCGGTCATCTGAGCTAACAGCTCATTTATCTGAATCGGATCCGGAGTTGTATGAGTTGCATCAATAGTCTTGCCGGCTATATAGTTTACGATGGTTGATAATAACCCGCATTTATATCCCAGGTCAGTGAACAGTCTGTATAATAGTGTGACTGTTGTTGTCTTTCCATTGGTGCCTGTAATACCTATCAATTTCAACTTCTCTGATGGTCTGCCGAAGAAATTAGAGGCTACAATCCCCAATGTCAGATGGCTGTCTGTTACTTGTATAATTGTAGCAGAGACCTTCCCTTCAGGCAGGACTTCGCATATTACTGCCTTTGCTCCGGCTTCCACTGCCTGCGGTATATAATCGTGACCGTCTGAAGTCTCCCCCTTTAAAGCCACAAATAGCGAGCCTTTGCTTACCTTCCTCGAATCAAAACAGACAGAACTTATTTCGATATTACTTTCTCCTAATATCTGTAGTATCCTGCTGCCTGAGAGTGTCTCTTGTAATTTCATGATAATCAGAAAGTTGTAAATATATTAAACCTTTGTTGTCCAAATTATTGCCTGGGATATAGCTCTGTGATATAACCTTTCCTTTTCCGGAAAACCTTACTTTATAACCTTTGTTTTCCAGTATATATATAGCATCCCTTATCCCAATTCCCTTGACTTGCGGTATTGAATCGCAGTTGAAAGAATCAAGGTTTGCCAGAATCTCTTTGCTTTTGCCTGTGATGCTGCCGTTACCTTCAACAGGTGATACCCACTCGGGAGAAGAAACATATATCTTATCGGCTATCTTCTTAAAAACCGGAGCAGCCCAACTTCCACCGTAAAAATTGCCTCTGGTTCTGCCGGTGTACAGAACAACTACTGCCGAGTACTTGGGATTTTCCGATGGAAAGAATCCGGCAAAAGATGCCTGATGTCTCTTGTAGCCCTCTTTATCGGTATAACCTGCGCCGTTGAATGCAACTCTTGCAGTTCCTGTCTTACCGGAAATAGCGTATCTTTTATCTTTTAGAGCTTTTGCCGTTCCCTCTTCTACAACTCCTCTCAAAGCCTTATTTACAAGCACAAGTGTTGATTTTGAGCATATTGAACCGCTCAGTTCCACTGGCTCAAATTTCTTTTCAACAACACCGTTCTTCTGAATATTGTCAACGAAATAAGGTTTCATCATCTTTCCTCCGTTGGCAATAGCGTTGTAAAAAGTAAGCGTATGCAAGGGAGTCAGCAATGTCGCATAACCTATGCCCATGAGAGGAAGGGTAAGTTTAGACCAGGATTTGTCTCCCGGAGCATATATAACGGCTCTGGCCTCTCCCTTAAGGTCCAGGTTGAACCTCTCGTTAAGTTTCATATTGTTGATCCGGTCAACAAATTTTTTTTCGTTATTTGCATAGTATTCAACGGCAAGCTTGGCAAAAGCGACATTTGAGGATTTTTCGAATGCCTTGAGTACATTAATCTGACCGTAACCACCAGGTGTAACGTCTGAAATTGTGTGACCTGCATAAGGCCATTTTCCGTTACCTGCATCAACAGGCGTTTCAAGAGTAACGTAACCATCTTCAATAAGTGCTACAAGAGTGGCGAGTTTGAAAGTTGAACCCGGTTCAGTTGCCTGACCGATAGCATAGTTGAAGACCTCGTCAAAATTGCCCTTGCTGTCTTTCCTCATATTTGCTATAGCCCTTATGGCCCCGGTTTTAACTTCCATGACAATTGCAGTGGCTCCTTCAAACTGGTCGGAGATTGACAGCTGTTCTTTTAGTGCGGCTTCAGCAGCTTCCTGTATATCTATGTCAAGTGTGGTCTGCACATCATACCCGTCTTTAGGCTGGACAATCTTGTCCATATCTACCGGCCGCCATTGATCTCTCAGCAGTTTTTGCACTACCTGACTCCCGGGGGTGCCTTTCAGATAATAGTCGAAACTCTCTTCTATTCCGACACCCTTGCCGGTTGAATTTATGAATCCGATTGTTCTGTATGCAAGTCTTCCGTATGGGTTATTCCTTTTGTTCTTCTGCTCTGATATTATACCGCCTTTTAGGGTTCCAAGCCTGAAAAGAGGGAAATTTTTAATAATCATTAATTCTGAGTGGTCAACAAGTCTGTTTCCGAGGGAAATGTCCCTGTCCTTTGTAGCTCTTGCTGTTTCCAGCCTTTTTTTATACCAGGCAGCCGAATTATCCCCGAAAAACTCGCTGAGAGCTATTGCCAAAGAATCTTTATACATGTCAAAAACGGATTGTTCGGGAACAATACAATCCATTCTTATTTTATAATAAGGTACGGAAGATGACAGGGTTCTGCCATCACAGGCAAGGATGCTTCCTCTGGTGGCCTCAATCTCCTCTATTCGAAAAGTCTTGACTTCGCTGCTGAGATCTTCGCTTGTAATGTATTGCAGATACACCATCCGCGCAATAACCGCTATGCCGGCTATCACAAAGAGTGCGTACACTACAAATGCTCTGTTCATTACTCCCTTCATCCTATTTCTCTATTATCACCCTTCTTGGTGGTTCATGCGGGTTTTTCAATGTGGAGTTATACTCCGTTAATTTTAGTTCTATCTCCAGGCGTTTGCTTTGGTATAATAATCTTGCTGTTTTTCCTGTGAAGTCAGCCTTAAGATCCTTTAATACTTTTACGTTGGTTCTTTCGGTAACCTGGCTTCTTTCAATGCCGAAATTCATGCCTATATAAAGGATCACAAGAAAAAAGATGTATATAACAAAAGTGGCATGCTTGAATATGCCTGTCCGTACAAGCCACATACCTCCAGCTAAATTGTCTATAACCTCTTTTGTCTTCATATTTTCTCTGCCACTCTTAGTTTTGCACTTCTGGCCCTGGTGTTGGAGGAGATTTCATCTTCCGACGGAAGCAGGGGTTTTTTAGTTACAAGCCTGAACGGACTCCTCGTATTGCCGAAGAAGTCCTTCTCGGTTGTCCCGCCGATATTGCCGCTTTTCATAAAGTTCTTTACCATCCTGTCTTCAAGAGAGTGGTATGTAATCACAACCAGTCTTCCTCCACTTCTTAGTGATGACATAGCGCCGTAAAGAAATCCTTCCAGAGCCCTCATCTCTCCGTTTACCTCAATCCTGAGAGCCTGATATACTTTGGCCAGGTACTTGTGTTCAGAAAACTTCGGCAACAAACTTTCAATTGCCTTGTTAAGGTCACTTGTCAGAGAAATTTTACTCTCAGACCTATATTTACATATAAGCGAAGCAACCTTTCGGCTGTTATCTACTTCACCGTAATTTCTGAAAAGTGTCTCAAGGTCGGATTCTGTATAAGTATTTACAATGTCAGCAGCGGTGATTTTTGAGTCATTGCTCATTCTCATGTCAAGAGGTGAGTCGAACCTGAATGAAAACCCTCTCTCTTCCGTGTCAAACTGGTGTGATGAGACACCAAGATCTGCCAGAATTCCGTCAACATATTCGTACCCGTTATGGCGGACAAAATTCTGAATGAATCTGAAGTTGTTATTTATCAATATTAGTCTTCCGTCATTCGGTGCATTCTTGAGGGCATCCATATCGCGATCGAATGCAATAAGCCTGGAACTCTCATTCATCCTTGAAAGAATCTCCTTGCTGTGTCCTCCTCCTCCGAAAGTGGCATCAACATACACTCCGCCTGGTGATATTGCAAGGGCGGATACACTTTCGTCTAACAGGACAGGTGTATGATAATCACTCATAATGTCGGGCCTCCTTATCCTAATGTCTTTTCAAGTAATGCGAGATAGTCGCTGTCGGATAATTTAGAGCTCTGATACTTGTCGCTTGCCCATACTTCGATCTTATTCCCTATACCCACAAAGACCACCTCTTTGACAACGCCGATTTTCTCAAGCAACTTTTTTGGAATGGAGATTCTGCCCATTTTTTCATCCGGGGTTACCAGTGCTATTTCCCTGTTATACTCACGCCACAGAAGTGCATGTTCCCGGTTGTTCATGTTAAGTCGGGCTCTTACCTTTTCCGATTCTGCATTCCAATCATCAAAAGTGAACAGTTCCAGGCAATCTGAAAAGATCTCCTTTCTCACGACGAAGCGCATGTCTCCGTCCCTGAGGAAGGACTTAAAGGTCGAAGGCAGCACCAATCTGCACTTATCGTCCATCTTTACAGTATATTCCCCGAAAAAGTTAACCATCTGAAACTCTCTTTTATTTCTAATGCAAAAATATAAAAACTTTTTACAAAATTACCCAAAATCATACAAACTTTTACACCGACTTACTAACAATTAAATTGAAATTGCTATCTTCGGGCTGAAATTAATTGTTATGAAGAGAGTACTATTTTTATTGTCATTATTTTTCACTGTCTCTTGTGCATGTGATAAGCCCCGGGACTTAAAAGCCGAACAGGAAAATAGCGAGGAAGTTGTCACAGAATTCGGAATTCCCACATCGGAGTTTGACATAAAGGAGGGAAACGTCAGGAGCGGGCAGTTTTTTTCAATGCTTATGACCGATTTAGGTGCTACAAATACAGATGCCTACGCTCTGACAGAGGCTTGTGACGGGGTTTTTGACCTGAAAAAACTAAAAGTTGGAAACAGCTTTAGGGCATTTTACACAAGAGATGAGACGCCAAAGCTTGCTTATCTTGTATATCAGGAGAGCAGAACCTCATATGTGGTTTTTGGTCTGCATGACTCAATATTTGTGAAGAATTTCACAGAGCAGACTGAGACCAGGACAAGAGTGGCTGAGGTTGTAATAGAAAATTCATTATGGGCTGATGTAGAGAGGGCGGGTCTTAATTATGAGATTGCAAGTCGTTTGGAAAATATATATGCCTGGTCTGTTGACTTCTTCGGATTGCAGAAGGGTGACAGTTTCAGGTTTTTATTTGATGAGGTTATTGTCAAGGATGAGGTGGTGAGTATCGGGACAGTATATGCAGCAACATTTACCAGTAAAGGAAAGGTGTACGATGCGTATCTCTTTAAAGAGGGTGATACAATCTCTATTCAATATTTCAATTCAATGGGAGAGAATCTTAAAAAGGCGTTCCTGAAGGCTCCGCTGAGCTATACGAGAGTCTCCTCCGGCTTTACATATTCCCGCAGACATCCGGTGACCAGGATAGTCAGACCTCATACAGGAGTTGACTATGCAGCTCCAAAAGGAACACCGGTAATGTCAATCGGAGACGGTGTCGTTATTCAGAAAGGTTATGCCGGTGGCGGAGGTAATACCGTAAAGATAAAGCATAATGCCACTTTTACCACAGCCTATTTGCACCTGTCCAAATATGGAGCAGGAGTTGCCAAGGGTTCGCGGGTGCGACAGGGGCAGGTTATCGGGTATGTCGGCAGCACCGGTTTGTCCACAGGCCCTCACCTTGATTTCAGGGTATGGAAAAACGGGAAACCTATCAATCCTCTCAGTATGGAGTCTCCTCCGGCGAAAAAAGTTGATCAGTCTAACATGGAGGCATTCAGGGCTAATATGACAAACATGAAGCATCAGATTGATTCATTGGTCTCTGTGCAATATCTGGACACACTTGTCAATAACTTGGGAAAGAAATAATCTCGTACTATCTTTGCCGGAAATTGATAAAATTATATGGCAGACGAAAAGATTATTTTCTCTATGAACGGAGTCGGCAAGATTTTGCCGAACAATAACAAGGCAATTCTGAAAGATATCTACCTCTCTTTTTTCTATGGGGCAAAGATTGGTATCATCGGTCTTAACGGATCCGGAAAATCCACACTCCTGAAAATCATTGCAGGTATTGAGACTGCTATTCAGGGAGAGGTCGTGTGGGCTCCCGGTTACTCTGTAGGATATCTGGAGCAGGAGCCTCATCTGGATGATTCAAAAACAGTTCTTGAGGTAGTGCAGGAGGGTGTGCAGGAGGTTATGGATCTGCTCAAAAAATATGAGGAGGTCAACAATAAATTTGCAGAACCGATGGAGGATGATGAGATGAACAAACTTATCGAACTTCAGG
>Ga0265297_10001129_pt1 | contig 65722 bp, 53 predicted proteins | sample Munlanlwell13791_FD_192502 | JGI IMG/M metagenome (GOLD analysis project Ga0265297, IMG submission 192502) | Leachate microbial communities from a municipal landfill in Southern Ontario, Canada - Leachate well 137-91 | ecosystem: Engineered > Solid waste > Landfill > Unclassified | place... | reverse complement strand
TCTTTGACCGTGTATCCGAGATAACTCACGAAAAATTAGACGAAAAAACAATATTCGAACTCACAAAAAAGCCCGTAGATAAAGAGAAAAGCAGAGCTTTTGGCTCTGCTCATCCCATATGGCTCCGCGGCTAGGGCTCGAACCTAGGACATCCTCGTTAACAGCGAGGCGCTCTACCAACTGAGCTACCGCGGAATATTTTTCTCGCGGTATGCTCAACTGAGCCCTGCCTGCCGGTAGGCAGGTACCGCGGAATATAGGCTTGTAACAAGCCACCTCTATAGTATCAAAACTAAACGCTATTTCAACATCAGATTATTTGACTTATTCTTTTAATGTGCTATATTAAGGAACGGAGGCTGACTACAGCCTAGATCTTTGAGACAAAAGCTGGAGGAATACGTAATGGGAAGACCACAACAGCTCAAGCCGAAGCCGTCATCTGTCGTTCTTTTTGTTGGACCCCCACTTGTAGGGAAGGACGAAATGATAAAGCTCCTCACCAAGGTAATGACAACGAAAGATGTACAAGGAACCGTTCGTTACATTTCGCCGAGTGAAGTGCTCCGTTGGAGCACTAATCCAACCATCCAGAGGTGTAGAGACGAGAATCGTCCCATTCCTCAAGAGGTAGTATCGGAGGTTATGAACGAACAGATTATTGAAAGCCTTCGGAGCGTGCATCTCACTGCAATTGACGATTACCCACGTGGGATGGAGGAGGCGCGGGACATGATTGCCATGTTACAGAAAAACAGAGTGCTTCGTCCTGTATGTGTGCATCTCATTGGAACCTTTAACCTGTTCACCGGACGACTGGCGACACATATAAAAAATAAAGGGTATGACGCCACTCTCCACGACAAAATGACGGAACGTTGGGAAGAATATCGGCGTTCCTGCGAAACAATGATCCCCTACCTACGCCAAGTTACGCAGTATGTAGAGATCAATCCGGAATCTCTCGAGGAGAAGAAACGTGAACCTTTAGATATCTTCGCCTCAATGTGGGCTCTCATGGGGCATCATGTTACAGAGCTAACAACGGCTCTGGCTTAAGCATATTCCCTCCTTGTCTCTGCAGGCCCTCTTTCACATTCGTGGAAGAGGGCCTTTTTACTTGACTTTTACTTGCAATAGGTGTATACTACCCCTTGTCAGTAGGCTCTCGGGTGAACTATTTTTTAGGGGTCATACGAGAAGTGTCGGTCTACTATATAGTAGTTAAGAAAAATAGTTCACATGGCAAAGAAGTTGTACATCGGTAGCTTGAGCTACTCCACAACCAATGACAGCCTTAAGGCCGCTTTCGAGCAGGTCGGCGCTGTCTCTTCTGCTTCTGTCATCATGGATAAGATGACCGGCCGCTCACGCGGATTCGGTTTCGTCGAAATGCCTAATGATGATGAGGCGATGAAGTCAATTGAGTTTTGGAATGGTAAAGAGCTTGATGGCCGCGCACTCGTCGTTAACGAGGCACGCCCGATGGCAGAGCGCCCTCCCCGACGGGAAGGTGGTTACTCTCGTTCGTTCTAAGTAACGAAACAAAAATCCCCTCCGCCACGGCGGAGGGGATTTTTTGTGTTCGCACTACTGAAATATGTTCTTTCCCGCAAATGAGATACTCTCACCATAGAGCTCCTCCAAACGAAGAAGCTGATTGTATTTTGCCACTCGCTCACCGCGCGAAAGTGATCCGGTTTTAATTTGTCCGCATCCACTTCCTACCGCAAGATCGGCGATGATTGTATCTTCGGTTTCTCCTGAACGATGTGAGATGATATTCCGATACCCGTGTGCTTCCGCAAAAATCATCGCATCCAATGTTTCCGTAAGCGTTCCTATCTGATTCAATTTTATAAGCACCGCATTTGCCGCCTTTTTAGCCACCCCTTCTTCAATACGCGAGAGTGTCGTGCAAAAGAGATCATCTCCTACCAATTGCACGCGAGATCCAAGTACTTCGGTAAGCTGTGTATGTCCTTCCCAATCATCCTCGGCAAGACCGTCTTCAATAGACACAATCGGGTAGGTGTCGCACCAGAGACGATAGCGTTCAATGAGTTCACTGGAACTAAAACTTTTTCCCTCGTGATCAAAATGATACGTACCGTCCCGATAGAGCTCGCTCGCCGCCACGTCAAGAGCAATTCCCATATGTACTCCTGGCTTATAACCGGCTTTTGCCATTGCCGCAAGGAGAAGTTCAAACACCTCTTCACTTTTTCCGAGGGCAGGAGCAAAACCACCTTCATCACCAACAAGAGTAGAAAGGGAACGCTCGGCAAGTATCATCTTAAGAGCATGGAAAGTTTCGGCACCATAGCGGAGCGCTTCCTTAAAACTTGGTGCGCCATAGGGCACCAGCATCCATTCTTGAACATCAGTAGAATCAGGAGCATGAACACCGCCGTTTATCACATTCATGAGAGGAGTAGGGAGAGTGAGGGGGTGAGAAAAAGGAGCCAAAGCATGAAAATAATCAGCTAAGCGTTTCTTCTCCGCAAGCGCGGAAGCCTTCCCAAATGCCAGAGAAACGCCGAGAAGAGCGTTTGCGCCAAGCTTTTCTTTATGAGGAGTGCCATCAAGGGCGATAAGTGCCTCATCCAACGAACGTTGAGAAAAATCTTTCCCGACAAGCGCGGAAGCAATAAGTGTCTTGACATTGCCAACCGCATGTGTTACACCTTTACCACGGTAGCGACCGTTTTTATCTCGGAGCTCCAGCGCCTCATGGCTCCCTGTTGAGGCGCCAGAAGGCACACTCGCCCGCCCAGCAGAGCCGTCTTCAAGAACACAATCTACTTCTATTGTCGGATTGCCGCGAGAATCAAGTATTTCCCGCGCATGGAGAGTTTGTATCTTAAACATAGTTTGGTTACGCAAAAAATTGTAACATTTTTGTATATAATAACAACATGGCATCAAGCACACTCATCACATTTTTGACTGGATTACCAACATTGATTAACTCGCTCCAAGCGAAGGATTTTATTGATGTGGCCGTCGCCGCATTCCTTATTTACCTCATTCTTATTTTCATCAAACAGAGTCGTTCATACTTTGTAGTGAGCGCGCTCGTGCTTCTTGCGGCAGTTAATCTCATATCCACGAGTTTTGACCTTAGTCTCACAAGACAGATTGTTCAGCCGATTCTCACCTTCATTATCGTTATCATCGTCATCGTTTTTCAACGCGAGATACGACGCTTCTTTGAATGGTTTTCGTTTACATCTCGCCGCCTCGCACATCAACGGAAGCAGAACGTTTCCGAAGGAATTTCCGTGGTCATTGCGCGTGCACTTATGGAATTAGCCAAACGCCGCTTCGGTGCCATTATTGTGCTCCAAGGAGAATATCCTTTAGATAATGTGACGGAAGGAGGATTCCCCCTTGACGGAAAAATCTCTATTCCCCTTCTCCTTTCCATTTTTGATCCTACCTCTCCTGGACATGACGGAGCGGTTATTGTTGATAACTATCGCATCCGACGTTTTGGCGTTCACCTTCCGCTTGCGGAACATTTTGATAAGTTTGCCAAGTTCGGCACACGTCATCGTGCGACCGTCGGCATCACAGAAAAAACCGATGCGCTTGCATTGGTCGTTTCCGAAGAGAAGGGCATCGTCTCATATTCTGAAGGTGGCGAACTTATCACCATAAGCGAACAGGATAAATTAGAAAAACTTATTGAAGACTACCTGAAAGAAGGTATTGAGATCGAAAAAAATTCTCCATGGAAAGATCTCGTCGTACACAATTTTTGGCATAAATTAGGAGCGGTCGGTCTTTCCGCCGTCATGTGGTTCACCTTTGTGTATCAAACAGGAGTTGCCACACAACAAGTAAAAGCATCTATAGAGTTTCGCTCTCTCTCCAGTGAGTTAATGATTAGTGAGACGGATATTCAGGAGGCAAATGTCACCATCTCGGGCAATTATCGCGATTTGCGAAGCATGACGCCTACCGATGTCAAAATCATAGTGGATCTCTCTGAAGCAAGCGCGGGAACGAAACGCTATAGCATTACCGAAGATAACATCACCCTTCCCAGTTATTTCTCCCTTACGAGTATCAAACCGAAGAGTGTCCGCGTCAGTATTGTTCCTGCCACACAATAAAAAGGCGCGCTAAGAAATTACGTTTATGGGATTTCCTGCCGCAAAGGCAGTGATATTCTCACAGGTTGTGGCGAGAATACGCTCAATGGCTTCACGGGTATTGTAGGCGTTGTGAGGAGTAACAATGACCCGAGGATGATCAATGAAGTATTGATTTGCAACCGCTCGCCTGAAGTCTTCCATGGTAGGAGATTCGTTTGCAAACAGTGCGCTCTCGTTGTCCATAAACCCTTCTCCTTCCAGAACGTCCAACCCCGCGCCGGCAACAGTACCATCTTCAAGCGCCATAACCAATGCTTCGCTCTCCACGAGACCACCGCGTGCGGTATTGATAAGATAACTTCCCCGCCTCATTTTCTTTATTGAGTCGCGGTTTATCATGTGATGAGTATGCTCATTGTACGGCGCGTGGAGAGAGACAATATCTGACTGCGCCAAAAGTTCTTCCAAAGATACGTAACTAAAACCAAGTTTCTCGGCTAAGTCCTTATTCTCCTTCACATCAAAAGCAAGAACCTTCATATCAAAACCACGTGCCATCTCTATGGCACTGACGCCAATGTGCCCAGTTCCCACAATACCGATAGTCTTACCTTTAAGGTCAAAACCGCGCAGTTCCGTTTGCGAAAAAGAACCTGTCGTTCGCACTTGATCGTACGCATCACAAGTTTTGCGTGAGAGCGAGAGGAGAAGAGCAAACGCAAACTCGGCTACAGTGTTTTCTCCATAGGTTGGCACCGATGAGACAATGATCCCCTTCTCTTTTGTATACGCAGTATCAACATGATCGTAACCTGTTGAGCGCACTGCTATCAGTTTAAGACTAGGGAGACGCGAGAGAGTCTCCGCTTTTGCAGTAGAGTTTACGAATAGTGAAAGAATTTCGGCATCAGCGGGCAATTCTGTCGCATTCTGCAATGTCCCTTGTACAAACACCAGCTCATGTCCGCCCAAACGTTCCGCGACAAAGTCGCGCTCCCATTCCTCGTTGTAGCAATATACGATTTTCATCTATCAATTTTACTGTCCTCCCTCCTCTTTCGCAACCTCAAAGGTCATAGGGACAATAGAGTCCGGATTGAGCGAAACTGCTTCAATGTGTTGAGAAATGAGAAACCGCAAGAAGTCCGGATAATCCGAGGGTGCCTGACCGCAGAAACCGATATACTTACCACGACGCTGACAAGCAGAAATTGCATCTGCAATCAGTTTCCGTACTGCAGGATCATTTTCATTTGAGATACTGGCAACGATGGCCGAATCACGATCAAGCCCTAAGGTGAGTTGCGCAAGGTCGTTAGAGCCGATTGAAAATCCGTCAAAAATATCTAAGAATTCATCCGCACGAAGTACGTTCGTCGGTATCTCACACATAACATATACCTTCAAACCATCTTCTCCTTTGGGAAGTCCCGATTCTCGCATAATATCCAAAACATGAGCTCCTTCCTCTGGTGTGCGACAGAAGGGTACCATAGCATGAACATTTTTGAGTCCGTATTCACTGCGAACCTTCTTCATCGCTTGGCATTCCAGAGCAAAAGCGGGAGTAAACTGCGGATTGCCATACCGCGAAGCGCCACGCCAACCGATCATCGGATTTTCTTCCTCCGGCTCATAATCAGCTCCCCCAATAAGCGTGGCGTATTCATTAGTTTTAAAATCAGAGAAACGCACAATGACTTGGTTAGGCCAGAACGCCGCCCCAATTTCTCCGATACCTTGCGCTAATTTATCTACGTAGAAAACAACTTTATCGTCATAACCAACAGTAAGGTCTTCAATCTTTTTTTTAAGAGATTTTGATTTGAGTGAGGAAAAATTGAGCAGTGCAAGCGGGTGAATGCGAATGTGAGATGAGATAATAAACTCCTCACGAGCAAGTCCTACCCCTTTGTTCGGCAAGAAGGAATAGACGAAGGCACTCTCCGGACTTCCCACATTGAGACAAAGCTTCGTCTTTACTTGTGGAATATCGGTGACATTATATGTACTCTCTTCCCATTCCAATTTACCCGTGTACACACGGCCAACACTTCCACTACTAGTATCAACGGTAATAATATCTCCGGTTTTAATTTTACTGGTCGCGTTACCGCTTCCAATCACGGCAGGAATACCAAGTTCGCGAGAGACAATTGCCGCATGTGAAGTGCGTCCGCCTTTTTCGGTTATAATGGCACTCGCAATTTTCATGATTGGCTCCCAATCAGGATCAGTGATCTCGGTAATCAGCACTTCTCCAGGTTGGAATTGGTAGAGTTTTGCCGTACTTGTAATAATACGCGCCTTCCCTGACACAATCTTGGTACCAACCGAAATTCCCTCTACTATCGGTGTTTCAGAAGTATGTAGGGTATAATCGGTGCGAGTAATATTTTTTTTCTCCGCTTGCACTGTTTCTGGTCGGGCTTGCACGATAAAAAGTTCTCCGGTAATACCGTCTTTTGCCCACTCCATATCCATCGGCATAGGATGTCCGGAACGTTCGCTGTAGTGCTTTTCAATCTGCATACCCCATCGAGAAAGGGTGAGGATTTCATCGTCCGTCAACACAAAACGATTGCGATCTTTAAGGTCAACTTTCACTTCCTTTACCGGCCGCTTTCCTCCCTTACCGTAAAAGGAACCTTTTTCGGCATAAATCATCTTTATGGTTTTGGAACCGAGATTTTTTCTGACTATCGGACGGAAACCTTGATCAAAGGTCGGTTTGAAAACAATATACTCATCCGGCGTCACTTTGCCCTGTACCACCATTTCCCCCAAACCCCAAGACGCGTTAATCTCTACCACATCTCGGAACCCACTTTCGGTATCAAGTGTAAACATGACTCCCGAAGATCCCTTATCCGAGCGGACCATTTTCTGAACCCCTACCGAAAGTGCAATATCAAAATGATCAAAACCCTTATCCACACGGTATGAAATAGCGCGGTCGGTAAAAAGGGAACCCATGGCGTCGCGGATGGCACGAAGCACATTATCTTCCCCAACCACATTAAGATACGTTTCGTGTTCCCCTGCAAAACTTGCGCCAGGAAGATCTTCCGCGGTAGCGGAAGAACGGACTGCCGTATCAGTCGCATCAGAATTGTACGCGCGAGAAAGATCACGATAGGCAGTTTTAATTTCAGCAACCATATCATCAGGAAACTCCACTTTATCAAACGCTTCGCGGATTTTTTTGCCGCGTACCTGCAAATCTCTGATATTTTTTGTATCAAGTCCATTTAAAGTCTCGCGTATCATTGCCGCAAGGGGCGTTTTGTTTACAAAATCGCGGTACGCGTGCGCGGTAATAACAAAACCGTTTGGGATGCGAATACCCTGCGGAACAAGACGCTGATACATTTCACCGAGGGAGGCATTCTTACCACCGACAAAAGCAACATCATCATTGCTTACCTGGTCAAACCAGAGAATATTTTTAGATTCTTTTGCTTCATTCATAATAAAAAAATAATTATCTACACTCGCAATACAATAAATAAATCAGAAACATTACTTCCTGTGCGTCCAGTCATAAGCGCCGCGCCAAGCGTGGTGAAGAAAGTATATGACGTATTGTCGCGCAGATGCGTGCGCACATCAAGCCTTTTATCCACTGCAAGTGTATAAAAAAGTTTATCGCCGATAGCGCCGGCAACATCAGTGTTGTCCCAACCGTCACTTGCCGCAGAAATGATAGTTGTATTTTCATCCAAATGTGGAAGTGCACCGAGTACAACTTCCTGATTCCTCCCTCCATATCCTGCGGAGTTTGCAACATGTACAATCGTCTCGCCTCCCGCAAGCACACAGGTATGATAGGGAAGAGGAAGTGTCGCAAGTTTTTCTCCTACTTCACGGGCTTCTCCAGTAAGTGTTTCCGTAAGAATTTTTGTATGGTATCCGCGCGATTCTGCCGCTTCTTTCATTGCGAGAAGCGCATCGTGATTAGTGAGGATAAGAATATTGTGTACCTTTTCAAAATATTTAGGATCCTTCGGAGTTTCGGAAAAACGAGTAATATCATTAATGCCATAGGTATTGAGTATTGCGCGCGCATCGGATGCCGTAGTCTCGTCACATACGGTAGGACCTGATGCTATGACAGAAATATCGTTTCCGGTAACATCAGAAAGAATGAGCGAAACAAGTTGCGCCGGATAGGCAAGACGCGCAAGATGACCTCCTTGGATTTCTGAAAGATGTTTGCGCACCGTATTCAGTTTGTGGATGTCAGCACCCTTATGCATGAGCGTGCGTGTCACTTCAGTCAGTTGTTCACTGGAAATATCAAAGGGAAGACAAAGGAGCGAAGAACCTCCGCCAGAAATAAGTATGAGGATGAGGTCACGCTCATTTACATTGCGAAGCATTTTTACAATCTCACGAGTAACGGAAATGTTTGTTTCGCTCGGATACGGATGGGTACCGGCAAAGGAACGAATCTTTTTTAACGGACCGACACGCACATCAAGAGCGATGCCGTCGGTAATCGTATCTCCTAAAATTTCTTCCAAAGCTTGCGCACCATCCAAGGCACACTTACCGATAGCAATAACAAACGTACGATCATAATCGGCACGGGGAAAAGAATGTCCGTCAAAAGAAAGTGAGGTATCGTCACAAGTGACCTTTTTTTTAAGTACGGTACGCGTATCAATCGCATCTAATCCTGCCTCAAGTATAGAAAGGGCATCACGGCGTGCTTGTGTTTTTGCAAGTTCAAAAAAATTCCGTATGTGCACGCTTCTATTTTACCACGGGTGTATTTTTTGCTATATTCTTTTATAGAAAGGAGGTTGAGAAGATGACAAAGATAAATGATGAAGCAACCCGAGAAGAAAACTCTAGAGGCAAAGAAATAGAGGCTTTTGAGGCTCTCTTGACCAAACCATTAAGTGCTCAAGAAATTAGACAAATTGGAGACAATGAGATGGTATCTCTAATTTGTAGCCTTTCTAGATTATTACCTTCCGAGAAATAGCCCCATCTCGCCCCGCGTAGAGAACATCTCGCGGGGCTTTTTCTATCTCAAACACGAATATCAAACACCGAGTGTTTAATATTTGAGATGGTACCAAGTATTCACGATCGTGAGTAGATGATACCACCGAAAAACCCCATTTGCGCCGCTACGGCAGTCTGATGGGGTTTTTCTTTTTTAGTATCCCAAGAGACGCTTCACCTTATCGTGCTGGCGGATTTTTTCGTGCGCCTTTGCTTCAATCTGACGGATGCGCTCGCGAGTCACACCAAATTCCTTCCCTACTTCTTCCAAGGTGTACATTACTCCGTCTTTCAGTCCATGGCGCATTTCCAAAATTTGTCGTTCCTTTGGTGTAAGATCGGAAAGAATTTCTTTAATCTGATCGGAGAGGATGCGCCGTGAGGATTCCTGATCCGGCGAGAGTATTTTTTCGTCAGCAATAAATTCGCCAAGCGTTGATTTCTCTTCGCTAGAATCCCCTGTCGGTTTATCCAAAGACGCCGTAGATTGGTTAATTTTTTCTATGATATGAATCTTTTCTACCTCCACACCCATCTCGGTTGCAATCTCTGCCGGTAGTGGCTCACGCCCCAAATCTTGCGAGAGACGTCGTACCACCTGCTTATACTTGGCAATCGTCTCAACCATATGCACAGGAATACGAATGGTACGTGACTGATCCGCAAGTGCACGGGTAATTGCTTGCCGAATCCACCATGTTGCATAAGTAGAAAACTTGAAACCTTTTGTCCAATCAAATTTTTCCACTGCCTTAAAAAGTCCCAAGTTTCCTTCTTGAATAAGGTCAAGAAGTGTCAAATCAGTACTTCTCCCAATATATTTTTTAGCAATAGAAACTACCAAACGAAGGTTTGCACGTGCCAAAATATTTTTTGCTTCTTCGTCTCCGGTAAGAATGCGCCGCGCTAACTCTTTTTCTTCCGACGCAAGAATGAGTTTATATTTACCAATCTCTTTCAAATACATCTGCACCGAGTCAACCGCCGAATCCGAATAGCGTGAGTGGCGAGTCTCTTTACTCGCCGGAACCGCGTCTTCATCCGGTTCCGTTTTCAACAAATCTCCTTCCTCCAGCACGTCTATCCCCTCCTCCTCAAAACGCTGATAGAGTGTATCCAAAAAATCAATATCGCGCTCAATATTGGGAAAGTCCTTGAGAAGTTCACTGTAGGTAACAAAACCACGCTGACGAACACGAGTAACCAACGCATCGGAGCGCTTTTCCAATTCTCCGCGAGAGAGCACCGGACGTGGTGCTTCTGTTGTCTGAACCGGTTTCTTTACAGGAGCTGTTTTTTTAGCAGGAAGTTTTTTTGTTTTCACTACCGGCTTCTTTTTTGCAACTTGAACACGTGTCTTCTTCGGCGTAACTTTTTTCTTATGTGTACTGACCGGTTTCTTTGCTTTCAAAGAATGCGCTGATTGTTTTTTCTTAGCCATGGTGTGTTTTATGTAAATCGTTTAATTGTTGAGTAATCCGTTGACACTCCTTGAGTGCCTCGTGCACTGCGCCCTCATTGCCTTCAGACTCCGCACGTTTGAGTTTATCCATTATTTCTGCAAATGCCTCTTTAAGTGCGTATTCCCTAAGAGAATAGGTAAGCGTCTCGACCTCGCTCTCCAAATTCTCTATATGCCCATACATCTGTTCTGCCTCAAAAACAAGCTCCTGTTTTCGCTCTTCAGAAGGAGTATCTTTGAGTGATGCGAGTAATTCTTTTGTAAAAGTATCAGTCGTCAGAGGACTTCCCTTTCCCTCCTGCCAGAAAAGTATTCCCCGTAGGCGATCTAAAGCAGTCGTATACGCAGTCTTTATCGGTTGTTCGGGGATAAGCGTATCAGCCTTACCATTATTGCCTGTGAGAGGACCTACCTGAGAAAGTTCACGCCACAGTGGTTCTTCACTAATAGAGAGAGATTCCGCAATTTTCCCTATAAAATGTGCACGATCAATTTCGCTTCCGAGGCGCGCAAGGAGTGGAATCACCTGGCGATGAACCGCCTTCCCCCGTTCCCGTACATCTGGCACCGTTCGTGAAAGTACAGTCAGGTAAAAATCTATCACATGGAGTGCTCCCTGCAAAGCAGTGTGCCAATGTGAAGGAAGTTCGCGTACCAGATCCGCTGGGTCTTTCCCTTCTGGAAGCACCGCGACAGAAACGTCAAAACCGGATTCAAGTGCCGCATAAATACTACGTTCAGCCGCGGCAATTCCGGCAGAATCCGCATCAAAAGCCATGATAATTTTATCGGTCAATCTCCCCAATATGGAAAGATGTCCTCCTGTAAGCGCCGTACCGGAAACTGCTACCGTATTACGTATTCCGGCCTGATGGGAAAGTACTACATCCATCTGACCCTCAACAAGAATAGCCACGTTCTCATGACGAATTGAGTCCTTTGCTTGCGAATACCCGAAGAGTGCTTTTGATTTATCGTAAAGCATCGTCTGCGGAGTGTTGATATATTTGGCCTGCCCCGACTGGTCAAGGCGGGCCTCTTTTTCCGCATCAACATTTTCTCCGGGTAAAATTCTTCCCGAAAAACCAATGACAGACCCTTCCGTATTCATAATCGGGAACATGACGCGTCCGCGAAAACGATCATAGTATCCAGCGCCAAGTGAGACGGCACTCTCATTCCTGCGGATAATGAGCCCACTCTCTTCTATACGTGAAGGAGGGAACCCTTTTCCTTTCAAATAGTCGTAGAGATTATGCCATTCGCGAGGCGCGTATCCAATACGGAAGCGCCTTACAGATTCTTCGGTAACACTACGATTTTTAAGGTACTCCTTCGGCTCCGCGGTTGTAAGAAGTGCCCGCTGATAGAAAAGTGTCGCTTCTTCCAAAAGTTTAAGAATTTCGTGCTTTACCGAGCGTTCTTCTTTGTTTACGGAACTAAGTGTTACTCCCGCACGTTCGGCAAGTGCCGAAAGTGCGGAACGAAAATCATATCCTTCAATTTCCTGCAGAAAGCTAAAGATATCTCCACCACGGTGACAACCAAAACAATGATAACTTCCGCGTTCCGGAGAGACATAAAAGGAAGCCGTCTTTTCCGCATGAAAGGGGCAACGTGCACGGAGAGTTTTTCCTGCGCGTTCCAATTTCACATACTCACCCACTACATCCACAATGGAGAGTCGTTCTTTGATTTGTTCGACAGGAGTCTGCATGGCCTTTTACCTTAAGCGTCTTCAACGCCTGGTACCACGCTACTCAAAATCTTCTTCCTTGTCTTCTTCTGCGAATTCTGATTTGAGTCCGGTACCAGCCGGAATGAGCCGACCAATAATAACGTTCTCTTTCAGTCCACGGAGATGGTCCATGCCACCCTTTATGGCTGTGTCAATGAGAATACGTGTCGTATTTTGGAATGATGCCGCAGAAAGATAGCTTTCGGTATTCAGTGCAACTTCCGTGATACCAAGAACGATAATATCTCCCACTGCTCCTTCACCGCCATCACGCGCAATACGATCATTTTCTTCAGTCAATTCACGCGATTCTACGATTTCTCCAGAAACGAAGAGTGTATCGCCAGGAACCTTAATCTTTCTCCTGCTAAACATCTGACGGATAACCACCTCAATGTGCTTGCGTGAAATTGATGCGCCTTGTAGATGATAAATACTTTCAATTTCTTTCAGGATGTAATCTTCAGCGGCGGCTTTCCCTGCAAGTTTGAAGAGGTCGGGAATGATGATAGGTCCGTCAGTAAGCGTTTGCCCTTTCTTGACGTGGTCTCCCTCCGATACGGTTACCGAACGAGGGAAGAGCACCGAGTACTGAAAACTGGAATCTTTTTTCTTCTTGCTTTCAATATCAGGAAGAATGGTGATGACACGTTCACGGCCGGACGTTTTAATTTCTATCACATTACCGTCCACTTCCGAGAGGAGGGCGGGATTTTTTGGCGTACGTCGTTCAAAGATTTCTTCAACACGAGGAAGACCGCCCACGATGTCTCCTTTTGTATCAACACCTCCCGAGTGCTTGGTGCGCATAGTAAGCTGGGTACCTGGTTCACCAATAGCCTGTGCCGCAACAATACCAACCGTTTCTCCAAGTCCAACAACTTTTCCGCGGCCAAGATCAATACCGTAACAGGTTGAACAAATTCCGTTTAAAGATTTACAGGTAAGCGGAGAGCGGACAATCGCTTCACTTACCTTCTGTTCATCTATTTGTTTCGCATCCACTTTCGTAACCAGATGTCCGCGCTTAAAGAGCACGGTTCCGTCAGGAAGAACGATGTCCGACGCAAGTACACGCCCGCGGATAGTGTTACCGATCCCCGAATCAAAGACGGGAATGTTTTCCATTGAAATTTTCTTTCCGTCTTTGGTACCACAGTCTTCTTCGCGAATAATCACGTCCTGCGACACATCGACAAGTTTGCGTGTCAGGTATCCTGCCTTCGCAGTGTTAAGTGCGGTATCCGCGAGTGTTTTGCGAGAACCGTGTGTGGTCACGAAGTATTCAATCGGAGAGAGACCCTCCTTATAAGAAGGGATGATCGGGTAATCAACCAAACGACCTGCAGGGTTAACAATGAGGCCCTTCATACCTGCCATCTGGCTTACCTGATTTATGGAACCGCGCGCACCAGAATGGAGCATATCTGCGACAGGACCGTTCACGGGAAGCGCGTTCGGAACTTCTTTATCAATACGCATCTTTGCGCGTTGCCATACTTCAATAATCATACGATAACGTTCCTCTTCAGAAAGCAATCCCTCCGCGTGTTGTTCTTCAATGACCAATGCCTCCTTTTTTGCGTCAGCAATAATACCGGGCTTTGCCAGAGGAACACTTACATCGTCAATACCCCACGTAATACCGGAAATTGTTGCATTGTGGAAACCAAAATATTTAATGCTATCCAGAATATCCGGAGTTTTTTCCGGTCCGTAAAGATCAAAGACGCGAGAAACGATCTCAGCAATATCCTTACGGGTAATTTCTCTATTCATGTAAGGGAAATCATCAGGGAAGATATTGTTCCACATAAGGCGACCAAGCGTTGTCTCAATTCGATCACTGTCATACGCGGAATACTTCTTTGCCTGCGGCTTCTCAATAGAGATATGCGCGCAGAAAGAAAGATTACCGAAATCGTGTGCAAGAAGAGCACTCTCGTAATCGGAAAAGACACTTCCTTCACCCTTTCCTCCCTCTATTTCCTTGGTCATCAAATACACACCAAGCACCATATCCAAGGTCGGATTTACAACAGGATCACCAGAGCCTGGGCGCAAAAGATTTTTTACAGAAGCGATAAGCTCGCGTGCTTCGCGTTGAGCGGCATTTCCAAGGGGCACATGCACTGCCATTTGGTCACCATCGAAGTCGGCGTTAAAAGCGGCACACACCATAGGGTGCACCTGAATAGCGTTACCTTCAATCAACACTGGACGGAACGCCTGAATACCAAGACGATGGAGTGTCGGTGCGCGGTTGAGGAGCACGTGCTTGTCGCGAATAACATCTTCAAGAATTGCCCATACTTCAGGAATTTCTTCTTCAATCAGTTTTCCTGCACCACGGATGTTGTAAGCAAGTTCCTGTTCAAGAAGTTTCGAAATGATGAAAGGGCGGAAAAGCTCCAATGCCATGTGCTTGGGAAGCCCACATTGACTTAGTTTCAGTTCAGGACCAACAACAATCACACTACGTCCGGAATAGTCCACACGCTTGCCCAAGAGATTTTGTCTGAAGCGTCCCTGCTTACCCTTAATACTGTCGGAAAGAGATTTAAGTGTTCGGCGTTGAGCTTGGCTCGTTGCACTCTGACGGGCATGAATGGAGTTATCAAGAAGATCGTCAACCGCCTCTTGAAGAATACGCTTTTCATTACGGAGAATAACATCAGGAGCGTTTAAGTCCTTCAGTTTCTTGAGTCGGTTATTGCGGTTGATGACACGACGATACAGATCATTTACATCCGAGGTTGCGTGACGACCACCGTCAAGTGCAACCATAGGGCGGAGCGCCGGAGGAATAACGGGAACAACCGTCATGAACATCCACTCGGGACGAACACCCGACTGAATCATTGACTTGAAGAGGTTGAAGCGCTTCTGAATCTTTGCGCGATCAAGAGAGTTTGCGGTCGTGAGATCGGCAGAAAGTTCCTTTGCAATTTCATTCAAATCAATACCTTTAAAAATCTGATGAATGGCTTCCGCACCAATTCCTGCCTCAAAGACCGTCGCGTACTTCATTGAGTAGCGGTGGTACGTCATTTCGTCCAACACACGCCACTTAACCAACGATTCAACTTCACGTTTTGCATCCAAAAGTGCATCACGGAGTTTTTCAATATCATCTTTTCCGGTAAGAGATTTTGCTTTCGCCTTAAACTCGGAATCCAAACGACGCAAAAGTTCCGTCTTTTCCTCCTCATTTACTCGGGTAATAATGTAGCCGGCAAAATAGATTACCTTTTCCAAATCACCCACCGAAAGATTCAAAACCATTCCGATACGTGAGGGAACACCGCGAAGGAACCAGATGTGCGCGACAGGACTGGCGAGCTCAATATGCCCCATACGCTCACGGCGCACGATAGAACGGGTTACTTCCACACCGCATTTCTCGCAGATAATATCCTTGTAACGAATACGACGATACTTACCGCAATAACATTCATAATCCTTTTCAGGACCGAATATTTTCTCATCAAAGAGACCTCCACGCTCACTGCGCTGTGTGCGATAGTTGATAGTCTCCGGTTTGGTTACCTCGCCGTATGACCACTCGCGTATGCGCTCGGGTGATGCGAGTTTGAGCGAGATAGCATTGAAGTCCGTTTTCATTTCTTTTCTAGGCATACGCGTTTTTATTGGAGATCCTCAAGCTCGACGTCCAGCGCGAGCCCGCGGAGCTCATTGAGTAATACGTTGAATGATGCAGGGATAGACGGGGTCTTAATTGCCTCTCCCTTTACCATTGAATCAAAAGCTTGGGAACGTCCGGTAATGTCATCTGACTTGATCGTAAGCATCTCGCGCAAGGTATATGCGGCACCATAACCTTCCAGTGCCCAGACTTCCATTTCTCCAAAACGCTGACCACCTCCCTGTGCACGACCGCCTAATGGCTGTTGGGTAATCAAGGAGTAAGGTCCGATGGAACGCATGTGAATCTTGTCCTCAACCATGTGGTGCAATTTGAGTATGTACATGCTCCCGATGGCGATTTTCTGATCAAAAGGTTCACCGCTTCTGCCGTCGTATAAGGTTACCTTACCGTCGCGAGGGAAACCGGCCTTCTCTAACTCATCTTTAATTTCTTCCGGCTCCGCACCTTGGAAAACAGGCGTCATGGCCTGGTAATTCAAAGTACGAGCGGCAAGACCTAAATGCATTTCCAAAATCTGTCCCAAGTTCATACGGGAAGGAACACCGAGCGGAGTAAGTACCACATCAATCGGCGTACCGTCTGCCGTATAGGGCATATCTTCTACAGGAAGAATCCGTGCGATAACCCCCTTGTTTCCGTGACGACCCGCAAGTTTATCTCCTACGGATACATTGCGGATTTGCGCTACTTCAATATGAATTTGTTTAATGATACCGCTTTCCAATTTGTCCCCCTTATCGCGTGAGAAGATTTTGATACCGATAATGCGTCCACGCTTACCGTGAGACATGCGGAGAGAAGTATCTTTTACGTCACGAACTTTTTCACCGAAAATAGAACGAAGGAGTCTCTCTTCTGGGGTAAGTTCCGTCTCGCCCTTGGCGGTAATTTTTCCGACAAGAATGTCGTTCGGACCGACTTCGGCACCAATGCGGACAATACCCTCCTCGTCAAGATTTTTCAGTTTTGTCTCGCCAACGTTTGGAATATCACGTGTCGTCACCTCCGGACCAAGTTTGGTGTCGCGAACATTGCAGACAAACTCCTCAATGTGAATGTTGGTGAAAATATTTTCGCGCACGAGCCGTTCCGAGATAACGATGGCATCTTCGTAGTTAGCTCCTTCCCACGTCATGAAAGCAACAAAGACGTTTTGACCGAGTGCCATTTGCCCTTGAGAACTGGATGAGGTATCGGCAAGAAGATCGCCTTTCTTAACCACATCATGAAGTGAGACTGCCGGACGCTGATGAAAAGCGGTAAAGTCGTTGGTACGACCGAACGTAACAAGTGTGTACTCGCGCTTTTCTCCGTTCTTACCCTTAATAAGAATATGATCACCGTCCACCTCGGCAACTTCACCGTCAATATCGGAAAAAATAAGTCGTCCGGTAAAACGTGCGGCAAGTTCCTCCATACCAGTCGCCACAAACGGTGCCTCCGGTTTAACACAAGGTACTGCCTGTTTCTGCATGTTTGATCCCATAAGCGCGCGGTTTGCATCATCGTGCTCCAAGAAAGGAATCATTGAGGTCGCTACAGAATAAGCCTGATTGGGAGCAACATCAATGAAGTGCACATCCTTACGAGCGACCACTCCAGGCTTGGTCATCGCGCGCACTTCAACCTCCTCATCAAGAAGGTGCATAGTCTCGTCATAGGCAACACTGGCATGCGCAATGTTGTACTGTTCCTCATCAAGAGCGTTCAGAAAAACAATTTCATCAGTAATGCGTTCATCCACCACACGACGATACGGTGTTTCAATAATTCCAAGATCATTGACACGGGCATATGTGGTAAGACGCAAAATCAGACCGATGTTTGGACCTTCTGGCGTGTGAATAGGACAGAGACGACCGTAGTGAGAAGTGTGCACGTCACGAACTTCAAAACCGGCACGTTCACGGGTAAGTCCACCAGGACCCATAGCTGAAAGGGTGCGCAAATGTTCAACCTCGGCAAGCACGTTATCCTGTCGCATAAACTGCGAAAGTTGGTTCGTGGTGAAAAATTCTTTGATACGTGCCTGCAGGGGTCGTGGAGAGATGAGCTGAATAGGATACATCGTATCAACATCAGCAGTAGACATTTTATCCTGTATGTAACGCTTCATCTGCGTCATACCGACACGCACTCGCTGTTGGAGCATCTCACCCACAAGCCGCACACGACGAAGTCCCAAGTGATCAATATCGTCCTCTTTCGCACCCTTAGTACTGTTTAAGGTAATGATGTGACTTATGATGCGGACAAGGTCATCAAAAGAGAGCGTGCGGGAATCTGCATCTTTGCCGCTTGAAGAAATTCCAAAGCGCTGATTGAGGCGATACCGACCGACGAGAGAGAGATCATAGCGATCACCAGAGAATAGGTTCTGAATAAATTCTCGCGCACCAGGAACAGTAACAAGGTCAGAGTCACGGAGGCGCTTGTATACTTCAACGAATGTCTGATCAATGGAGGTAAATGCCTCCTTTTCTAAAGTATTCTTGATATAGGGTATTTCTGTCTCAAGATGCGCAAAGGCTTTTTGGATTGCTTCCGAAGTTCCCTTCCCTACCGCATCACCAAAAAGACGCAACAATGCGGTTGCGGGAATCTTGCGCTTGCGGTCAATACGAACATAGACACAGCCGTCCAGCTCAGTTTCAAACTCAATCCATGCACCACGTGACGGAATGATTTTTGCACCAAAATGCTTTTTGCCGCGCAGATCGTTTGCAGTGAAAAAAACTCCAAAACTTCGCGCAAGCTGGGGAACAACGACGCGTTCAATCCCATTGATAATAAAAGTACCGTGAGCCGTCATGAGCGGGAAATCGGCAAGAAAGATTTTTTGTTCGTGCTCAAAATTCTTGCTCTTCAGCACCACACTCGCCACTAAGGGAGCTTCGTAGGTGAGATTATTCTCTTTTGCATGTTGTTCGTCATACTTGGGTTCCTCAATAGCAAAATCCTTGAAAGTTAAATCAAATTTTTTCTCCGAATAGTCCTTGATGGGAGAAAACTCTTTAAACACTTCCGCCAAGCCATCTTTCGCAAGCCAGCGGAAAGAGTTGAGCTGGAGCTCAACGAGGTCGGGAACCTTCGCAAGGGGTTTCTTATACTTTGAAAAGTACTTTTTGGTGAGCTTCATAACAAAAAATGTGGGTGCAAAAATATACCCAAAAAAAGAGTTACCTGTTAAAAGGTTATGAGCGAGAACTAGCTAATAATTGTGTTAGCAAATATCGTAACTCAATCGTAGCTAAACGTAAAAAAGAGTATATATGAGCCACTTATGCTTGTCAAGGGGGTAAATCTTCAACAGATTCCAGGCAAAAAGAAAGACCGTCAGATTGCGACTGGCGGTCTTATTGAAAAAGAGAAAATTTGTGCCAAGTATTCAGGTTGTACTTACTTCTTGGAAGCAGAGAAAGCCACTATTAACTCCCCACAGATTCTCGAAGTCGGCTAGGTGGAATTGGAAGACATCACCTGAGCGGATGTTCATGTATGGCAACTTATATTTGCCGCAAGTATCTGTCCAGAGACGTTCTTTTTCATCAAAGGAGATATACCACTTACCTTTCAGCAGTCGGTTACACTTTTGTTCAAAAACAAGGGACATACCTTGTACACCGGTATATATGGCCTTCTGAGTTACCAAAAATGCCATACATTCCTCAGATGTGGGAGTTCTCTGGTCGGAGACTGGCTTGAACGCACGAACATAGAATTTGTCACCAAATTTGAGAATTCGTGTTGGATTCGGGAAGTTCTTGTCGGTAATATTCTCGTCATAGTGATAAAACTTATGACTGTTCTGCTTACCAAATGTCATGAGCCGATTCGCATGTTCGTAATTCTCGGGCACAGTGATGATGCCGAGATCAATGAGTAAAGTGAACACCGGAGCTTCCGGCTTCTTCCAGTCGCCGAATCGCACTTCCCGATCGTCCATGGAGAGATTATTGAACCGTTCCCACTGACCAAGGGTGATCTGGCCACTTCGCACCTTTTGAAGGGTGTCAATTTGCAGACCAGCCAATTTGGCCGCATCTGCGCCGATGTTTACCATACTCATCGTTTTATCCTTCTCTCTTTCAATGTCCTCCACAGCCACGCTGTGTATCTATTTATTATTATAGCACAGTAAATCAAAAATTACAATCAGTCATAAATTAATTATATGATCAAACCAAATGATACCAAGTAGCCACGATCGTGAGTAGATGGTATCAACTTAAACATATCAAGATCACTACGATACGACAATTTCACGGTCGTGAAGTTATGGTATAGGAAGAAATTATAAAAAAATACTAGGGGAAAATAACAATTGGATTTTTAGGTTCCGAAGGTTCAGAGCGGCTTTTTAGATGTGGAACGATAGGAGTCTATGTTTTTGTGATGACCAGAGAGGAGGACTTTAGGGACACGGTACTTCTTACCCTTACAGATGAGCACCTCGGGACGTGTATAGGTTTCCCCGCTCGTTATTCTCCCCTCTTCTAAGGATTCCGCTTTACCCAATACTCCGGGAATATGACGAGAGACGGCATCAATGATAATGAGTGCGGGAAGCTCACCACCGGTGAGTGTGTAGGGTCCGACTGAAACTTCCTCTGCTTTCACTATTTTTTTAACCCGCGCATCAATACCCTCATAGTGCCCTGCAATGAGAACAAGTTCGTCATATTTTTTCGCATACTTCTTTGCCTCAGCTTGCGTAAACTGCGTGCCACGCGGAGACATAATAAGAATTTTTCTTTTTACTCCTTTCTTCAATGAGAGAGCATCCACAGCCTTCACAATAGGAAGAGCCTTCATTACCATGCCGGGGCCGCCACCATACGGCTTATCGTCAGCCTTATGATGCGGATCGTCCGTGTAATCACGAGGATTAATAACCTGTATGGAGATGGGGGCACGCTTCCGCTTGCCTACTGGCAGGCACGCTCGCTTAATCATTGAGGAGTTACGGTAAGATTCTAAGCTCTCGGGGAAAAGGGTTAACACGGTAAACTTCATTTTTTTATTATACAACAATACCGCCCTGTTGTACACAGAGCGGTATTGTTGCGCTTTCTCGAGAGCTTAAAATTGGAGATCGGCCATTGCCTGATCTACAGTTTTTGCGGCTACCGTGTTTGCAGTTGTCGCTTCATCATCTGCAAAGCGACGTCCTCCTTCCGGCTCGTTAATTTTCAAATTGACGCGGGCGTTATTCTTCATCCCCACCACGCGCAAGAGCGTGCGGATTGCCTTAGCGGTATTACCGCTCCTCCCTATCACCTTCCCCATATCGGCAGGATTAAGATCAAGGGTAAGGAGTACACCCATCTCATCAACGGTTCTCCCGATCTTCACGTCATTCGGATTATCCACAAGAGCTTTGATAACGTTCTCAAGAAACTCTTGATCGGAGTGTTCTGACATACGATGAATATAAAGTATTGCTTCTAATCGACCAATCTGTCTGTAAGTATACTAGACCGTTTCTTCCGCTTCAACAGGAGCAGGTTCTTCCACGCTAGGTTCTGCAACTTTCGCAGGGGCAGGAGCCTCTTCTACTACTTTCGTAGGAACTGTTTTTTTAGGTAATACGTTTCGTTTTTTATCTGAAATGATTCCGGCGGTAATGAGCAAGTTATGAACTGTTCCTGACGCCTGCGCACCTCGCTCCATCCAATACTTCACTCGAGCGGCATCTATACTGTGCACATCTTTACGGGGGTCATAGTTGCCTAAAATCTCAAGAAAAGAACCCGGCTTTTTTGCGGCCGTTGTGCGTTCTGTTACTACCACACGAAATGAGGGATCATTCTTGCGGCCAACACGTTGTAATCTGATTTTCAGCATATACGGGCCAACTATATCAAACAAGGCATATGCCCGTCAATCCATCGCAAAAGATGTGCTACTATACGGTGATATGAAAAAAGCCATTCCCCGTAGCCGAGAAATGATCTCCCGCCCACCACTCCCTGGCCCCTTTTCTCATGAGATGATTCGCGAAGCAGAGGAATTTCTTGCCCACGAGGAAGAGATCATGGAGAAGGAACGCGCGGTACGCAAAGACTTTCGCGACATACCAACAATTACGATAGATCCGCGAGATGCGAAAGATTTTGACGATGCGATCTCTCTGCGCCTGCTTCCCGGTGGCATTCGTGAAGTCGGCATCCATATTGCCGATGTTTCTTTTTTTGTGAGTTCCGGATCTGCCTTGGATAAAGAAGCAAATAAACGTTCAACTTCTATATATCTTGTTGATCGTGTCATCCCCATGCTCCCCGAGGAACTCTCTAACAACCTCTGCTCTCTGGTGCCGGGTAAAGAGAGGCTTGCCTACTCTGCGGTGTTTGAAATGAAAGAGGATGGAAGCATCAGTAAGGAATGGTTCGGGAGAAGTATTATCCGCTCCCGCGCACGACTCACGTATGAAGAAGCACAGATGATTATGGATGGTACGGCTCATGAGCAGGCAGAAATGATACAAGAGCTTACCCGTATCACCAGAAAACTTCGCACACAAAAGTTTGCACAGGGCGCAATCGCCATTCATGACACAGAACTACGCTGTGAGATGGATGAAAACGGCAAACCACTCTCTTTCTATATCGTACCGCACAGTGAAAGTCATCAGCTCATTGAAGATCTAATGCTCCTTGCAAATCGCCGTGTCGCGGAGTACGCCTCTCATACAATCAAAAATAAACCGGGAGCTTTTGTGTATCGTATTCATGACACTCCCGATATGGACAAAATTGCTTTCTTAGATCTCTATGCAAGACCTATGGGGTATTCCATACTCCGTGGCAATAAAATAGATCCCGCAGAACTCAATCGTCTCCTCATTGAAGTAATGGGGACTCCGCATCAATACTTTGTGCATTCCACAACACTTCGCGCTATGGCAAAGGCAATTTATTCAACCAAGAATATCGGGCATTTCGGTCTCGCTTTTAAACACTACACGCACTTTACTTCTCCTATCCGTCGCTATCCAGACCTTCTCGTTCACAGACTTTTGAGTGAATACCTCGCGGGAAGAACAGTGAAAGAGAGCACGCTTAAAGAATGTGACAAGGCGGCGCTCCATGCGACAGAACGCGAGGTCATTGCCGCAGAAGAAGAACGGGAATCGCTCAAAGCAAAACAAGTTGAATACTTGAAAGAGCACATCGGTATGGAAAGTAATGGCACCATAACCGGCGTTACCTACTTCGGTATCTTCGTGCGAGAAGAAACGACAGGTGCTGACGGGCTCATCCACGTGACCCGTCTTCCTGACGACTACTACATTTTTAACGAACAACAAATGACACTCATTGGAGAGCGGAGCAAGCGCGTATTCCGCCTTGGCGATACCGTACGTATAAAAATCTCCCACGTTGATTCCGAACGGAATCAGATTGACTACGAACTGCTATCCTAATTTTTACTTTGCTACTGTGACAGCATCATCAAAACGGATAGAGAGGAGTTTTGAGATAGAGTCGGCAGTCATGGTAACGCCGTAGAGGATACCGGCACGGCTCATCGTTTCGCGATTATGGGTGATCACAATAAGCTGGGAATACTTGGAAAGATTTTCAATCATATCGCTATAGCGCCGCGAGTTTGCCTCATCTAAGGCGGCATCCGTCTCGTCAAGAATAAGAAAAGGAGGCGGATTAACCTGTGAGATCGCGAAGAGGAGTGCAATAGAGGTCAGCGCTCGTTCACCTCCAGAGAGCATATGGATACCACGAATCTTTTTACGCGGAAGTGAGACCGTAATATCAATACCTGTTTCCTCCTCCCCTTCTTCTGGTGCTTCTTCACCCTGCTTATGGCGCTTTGCCTTAATAACAAAAATAGATGCAGTTCCCCCACCAAACATGAGAGAGAAAAAGTTTTGAAACTCGGCGTTGATTTTTTCAATCCCCTCATGGAACTCGTGCTCCAACGTTTCCTCCAATTCCCGCAAAACCTGATGCAGAGATTGTTCGCTCATACGAAGATCTTCCAGTTCACGCGCGAGGTAGGCATCGCGCTCCGAAACCTCACCATATTCTTTTGCAATATCTTCTCCTCCAGCGCCAAGATCTTCCAGTTTGAATCGCAGGCGGTCAATCTGCTTACGTCGTGTTTCTTGCGTTGTACGATCCTGAATATCTCCTTCAACATTCTCTGACGAGTAATTCAGTGCTTCCCGCCCAATGAGAATACGTGCCTCTTCAAGAAGCATTTTGAAGTCACGTTCTGCTCCTTCAACAGCAACTTTTTTGAGAGAAATGGTTTCCAATTCCTGTCGAAGTTCTGAACGTCGCGATTTAAGATCATAGAGAGAACGTTCCTGCTCACGCAATTGCGATTCTGATTCTGTAATGCGGACACGGAGTGTTTCCGCATTCGCACGGAGCGCTTCCTCGCGAGTAAGCACGGTTCCGAGAGCACGCTCCAACGTTTCCTTTTCTCGCTTAAGTTCGCTCAATGCATTACGGCGTTCCTCCGCGGCTCCGGTAAAACGATGCAAAAAAGAAGTGATACGTTCGCGAATATCCGCAAGGACTTGCTTGAGTCCCGCATAATCAGTGCTCTGCTCCCCTGCGGTAAGAGATTCTCCTATGTGAGAGGTAAGCTCTCGCACCTGTGAAAGCGGTATCTGTATGTCACCCTCTCCACTCTCCTCATTGATTGTCTCACTTCTCACCTCTATCATTCCTTCTACACGTCCCAATTTACGCGCAAGTTCTCCACGTTCGGCTTCTGTGACAGCAATATCCCGACGTAGTTCCGTCAATATGCGTTCATCGTCACTCTCTCCACCTTCCTCACGGGAAAGGAGAGCTTCCGCCTCTCGTAATTTTTCTTCTACTTCGGCAAGTGCAGACAGTGGTTCTTTGCGAGCTACATCAACACTCTCTTTTTCATGAGAGAGGTATGCTTCCTCAAGAGAAAAATAATTCTGGTAGAGAGCAGTGAGATCTCGTCGAACCTCCTCCGCCTGTCGTAATTTTTCCATCTGCTTTCCTAAGAACTTGAGATGAGGTGCGATTTCTTTGCGCAGTGCGTCAACCTGCCGCAGATTTTCCTGTGTTTTTTCCAGTTTTTTTTCGCTCTCGGCAATTTTTAAGTGGTATACCGTCAATGAGAGCGCTTCTTCAATCATACTCTCGCGTTCACGCGGACTCGCCCGTAAAATTCGATCGGCTTCTCCTTGAGAAATAATATGGTGGCTCGTACTCCCCAGCCCGACTGAAGCGAGCAATTCTACAATATCCTTGAGGCGTACTTTGGATCGGTTAATAAAATAATCATTTACTCCATCCGTATGAACTTCACGGGTGATAGAAACCTCATCAAACTCCAAGGGTAATATACGATCGCGATTATCAAACGTAAGAGTGACAGAAGCACGACTCTGCCGCGGTGCAGAGCCTGATCCGTTAAAAATAAGATCTTCTCCCCGCTTGCCACGTAACGTTTTTAGAGACTGCTCTCCAAGTACCCAGCGAAAAGCTTCGGCAATATTACTTTTACCCGATCCGTTAGGACCAACGATCGCAGTAATAGGTGCATCAAAAGTAAGTATCGTTTTTTTTGCAAACGATTTAAACCCGGAGAGTTCTAGGCTTTGTAATTGCACAAACCTATTGTAGCAGGTTTAGGAGCGATGACTCCAGCGCTTCTCATTGAGAGCCTTTCGTGCCGCATCCTGTTCCGCCTCTTGTTTGGAATGTCCACTTCCCTGCGAAATCTGCGTCGTACCCAAAAAAACTCCAACCGTGAATTTTTTATTATGGTCAGGACCGGATTCCGCCAAAACTTGGTAGTTTGGGGTAACACCCTCCTTTTCTTGAGCTTGTTCTTGGAAAAAGCTTTTTGCATCTAACCAGAGCTTATCCTCAAGTATGCCTTTCAAGCGAGGAATGAGATATGCCGCAATAAAGACGCGAGCTTTTTCATAACCCTGATCAAGATAGAGTGCTCCGACAACCGCTTCATAGGTATTGGCAAGAATTACCTGACGAGCACGACCTTCATCTTTTGCTTCACCACGAGAGAGGAGAAGGTAGTCATTCATTCCTAATTCCTGTGCTACCAACGAGGTCGTCACCGCATTTACCAAAGCGGAACGATATGAGGTCAATGTTCCTTCATCCTCTTTGGGATATGTTTTGTAAAGATAGTCAGTCACCACCAACTCCAACACCGCATCACCTAAAAATTCTAAACGTTCATTGTGCCCGAGACGAAATTTAGGATTTTCGTTCAAAAAAGAACGATGGATAAAAGCCTGCTCAAGTAAATCTTTATCCTTAAATGTCGCACTAATACGCTGTTCAAAAAAAGAAAAATCGGGTCCTTTCATAGCTACTGTTTCTGAATTATATTTTGTATACCTTTGGTAATAATGGGAACGATGTCATCGTAAATACGCAAGTCACCAAGTTCATCAAGTGTAAACCATCCTGCCTGATCAAGCCCTCCTTCTTTAGAGAGATTGAGCTTGCTCCTGTCTTTTGCTTCGGCAAGAAAATAGCTTACCTGTTTTCGCACCTTCCCCTTTTCGGGATGAGAGGCAAGATACTCATTGGTGCCTAATTCTGATTTAATGACAATTTCCAGCGAGAGTTCCTCGCGAATTTCTCTCATCGTACCCTCCTCTGCATTTTCACCTGCTTCAATATGCCCTTTGGAGAGTGTCCAGTAGCCAAAAACATCATGAACCAGTGCGAGACGAATAGTTCCATGATCATTTGAATAGACAACTGCACCGCCAAGCTTCTCTATGGGAAGTTTTTCAGGATCAATATCTTCACCTTTCAGCTTTCGCTTTTTGGCGGGTATTTCATCCTTCCCCGGCTCGCCCATTTCGCGATAGACAGAACCGAGCACTCCATTCACAAACTTGCCGCTAGATTCTCCACCGAACATTTTCGCCAATTCAATCGCTTCGTTGATGGCAACTTTCGCAGGAACCTCATCTTTGTCTCCAAAGAGAAGTTCAAAAAGACCTAAACGTAAAACATTTCTGTCAACAATAGAAATCTGTTCTATAGGCCAATCGGGGGCAAATTTTTCTATGACCGAGTCAATTTTCTCGCGATGCTCAATGACGCCAGAAACGAGAGACTTCGTAAATCGGGTATCGTCAAGCCCCGGAGCAAATTCCGTCACGTTCGCATCAACAACAGTGGAGAGCCCTTCGTCAGGCTGATCCATGAAGTCCCACTCAAAGAGTGATTGGAGCGCTATGCTACGTGAAAGGTGCCTATTGGCCATACTCAAAAGAGATCTTTTTTAAACAGCGAAACTTACTTGGAAGCCTGCGCCTCCTGCTTACGCTTACGCTCCTGCTTTTTCTCTACCTTTGCAAGCACGTTGAGCACTTCCCGCTTACGGTAACTCCCGCACGCTAGACAGACACGATGACGCACATGCAAAACCCCACACTTGGCGCACGTTGAAAGGCGAACACCAGTAATGGCGTGATGTGAACGTCTATTGCCCGTGTGGGCACGCGTATGGCGCATGCGTACTGACATGCCGACTACTATACACAAAGTGGGAAAATATGTAAAGAAAAAGACCCCGACGGCAGACAAGTGCGTCGGGGTCAAGGCTTATGCTTGATCCTGAACTATTTTGGGCTTTTTCTGGGGTCGCCGTTTGACCATGGACCGAGAACGGATAGCGCCCAACATATCAAGCAGATTTTGATGGCGGCGACAGTATTTTGAAGGATTGCTTTCTGACAACAAGGTAATGCACCCAGGATTGGCACATCTTCGCTGTTCCCCTTTTATTAACGGATAAGCTTGCGTTACCCCGCTACCTTCAGAGATTTCTACCATTGGGATCTGTCGGGTAGTTCCTCCAATAACACAATTGTACCGATAATAATCTTTCGCCACTTTTTTATGCCCCCTTTTAAAATCTTCTGAAAGTTATTATACCACATTAAAAATCTTTTTGCAAAAACTTTTCCTATGGAGAGGTGAGAGGCCGTGCTTTTTTAATGCACGATAATGGGCACGTGTTCCATATCCCTTATGAATAGCAAAACCATATTCGGGATATTTTACAGAAAGACGGACGATTCTTCTGTCTCGGCGAACTTTAGCGACAACAGATGCCGCGGAAATTATTGCCACTTTGTCATCCCCTCTTATAATGGTTTCCTGATTGGTCCACTCAAGAGGCGCAGAAAGTGATCCATCAAGAAGTACTCGGGATAGACGGGGAAGGAGCGCAAGTTTGGTAAGTGAGCGTGCCACGCCAAGAGCAGTTGCTTTGCTGATTCCACAACGATCAATGACCGTGTGAGAGACCATGCTTGAAGCAATCTTAATACGTCCCTGTTTTGCTTCTCTCAATAATAGGGCAAACCAACGCTCGCGCCCTTTTTCTGTCAGCTTTTTCGAATCACGAATGCCACCTAAGATGTGGTGACGTTTTTTATAGAGATCTTCCGGAAAAGCAACCGCCGCAACCGAAACCGGTCCTGCAAGTGGCCCCCTCCCCGCCTCATCTATCCCGACCACATAATGTATTTTTGACATACAAAAAATAGTATACGCTCACCAAGATTTTAAAAAAACAAAAACCTCCCTATTCCACGTGTATCTATTTTGTGAATAATACTAAATCACTCACGATCGTGAGTGATTTAGTATTATTAATTATTAAAGTGTAAAAGCCTCTCGGAGCCACCGATCATTTTCGATAGAATCCGCAGTAATGTACAAGACGTCCTTTCCAATATGCATATGCGCTTTAAGTAGTGTTACTACTTCCTGGCACTCGTAAGGATACACCCAGACACTCCGCTGAAGTTGAATAAAACCGAGACGGATAAGCCAAGTTCTGAGCATATCTCGAGTAGGACGCCGTGTCTCTTTAATATCAAAAATAATGATTCTATATTTTTTATCCCAATGACGCGGTTTTTGAAGGGTAAAATTTTTAAATTCATAATGAGCAAGAACTGTTTTTCCTTTTGGTGTAAGTCGTAAAACTATCCCCACCCCCTCCTTTTGTTTTCTTTCCAATAATCCTCGTTGAACACACCTCTCAACAACAGAATTGATATAGCGATGTTTTTGCGATTTAAAGAGGGGTGTGTATTTGAGAATCTGAACTGCATTCGGAGCAACTGCGGCAAAAGCAATGATACCTGCCGTACCAACAATGCGAAGCACTGTGCCACCTACTTCTTTTATGACCTCATACTTTTCTTTTTCTTCGTTCTTTTTTAGCTGTGGCATAGTAATAATTGTATCACGATCGTGAGTGATTTATTACATCGGCGGGGAGACAGAGCTCTGCTATACTGATAACCAATGGCATTCGTCCACCTACACAACCACAGCCACTATTCGCTTTTGGACGGCTTGGCAAAGATCCCCGAACTGGTGGGAAAGGCGAAGGAATATGGCTGTCCCGCAATCGCACTCACCGACCACGGCAACCTCTATGGTGCGATTGAGTTCTATAAAAAATGTATTTCTGCGGAAATTAAACCCATTATTGGCGTAGAAGCCTACATGGCGACACGGACACGTTTTGACAAGGAACCACACATTGACTCGCGGCGCTACCATCTCACTCTTCTTGCTAAAAATGAAATTGGGTATAAAAATCTCATTCGTCTCGTCACTAAGGCAAACCTTGAAGGATACTATTACAAACCACGCATGGATACAGATCTTCTGCGTGAGTATCACGAAGGAATTATCTGTCTCTCTGGTTGCCTAGGAGGCGAACTCTCACGGGCCGCTTTTGTGGGAGACAGAGAAAAGATGATAAAACTGATTCGTGAGTATCAGGATATTTTTGGTGCAGAGAATTACTTTATTGAAATAATGCACCACCCGACGATTGAGGGACAAGGACGGGTGAAGGCGCTTCTCATTGAAATCGCTCACGAGTTGAAGATTCCCCTCGTTGCCACTCATGATGTTCATTATCTTAATGCGGAAGACAGTCGCGCACATCAGACTCTCGTGGCAGTGCAAACGAATACAGATATTCAAGATGCGAATGATGTCGCGAACAGCACGGAAGATTTTTCTTTTGTAGATGAGGAACATTTCCGTTCTTTTTTCACCGATGCACCCGAGGCAGTAGACAATACGCTCCGTGTGGCAGAACTCTGTTCCGTTACACTTACTCTTGGTAAGTGGCGCTTCCCCGACTACACAATCCCTGCAGGAGAAACTTTTGAAAGTGTACTTACTACATGGGCAGAAAAGAGGCTTGCCGAATATGTAAAACAAAATCCCGATTTCAGTACCATTGCTCCGGAACGTGTGCACTATGAACTGGACATTATTTGTCGCAAGGGTTACGCGCCATACTTTCTCACTGTCTCCGATATCTACAGTGCCGCAAAACGTCTTGACGTACTTACCAATACCAGAGGTTCCGCGGCAGGATCTTTTGTTTCTTTCTTAATCGGAATCGGTGCCGTAGATCCACTTAAGTTCAACCTCCCTTTTGAACGTTTCCTGAACCCTGATCGTCCATCCCCTCCTGACATTGATATGGACTTTGCCGACAACGGGCGGGAAAAAATTCTTGAGTACGTAAAAGAAAAATACGGTGAGGAGAAAGTTGCACAGATTGGCACCTTCGGCTCTATGATGGCACGCGGCGCAGTACGAGATGTGGCACGTGCACTTGGGCACCCTTACGCGTTTGGTGACCGTGTATCAAAACTTATTCCAATGGGGAGCCAAGGCTTCCCTATGACTATTGATCGTGCAATGGAATTGGAACCGGAACTGAAAAAAATGTATGAGACGGAAAAGGAAGTGAAAGAAGTTATTGATCTGGCAAAAAAACTGGAAGGGTGCGCACGACATATCAGCGTCCATGCCGCAGGAGTAGTTATTGCACCGTCCGAAATTACCGACTTTGTTCCTGTCCAGCTGGATCCGAAGGGCGGTAAAATTATTACTCAATATGACATGCACGGGGTAGAAGATGCAGGACTGCTTAAGTTTGACTTCCTCGGCATCAGAAATCTCGCCATTCTGGAAGGAGCGGTTCGCCTCGTAAAAAAAACAACGGGGGAGATTATTGATCTCAACACCATTCCGCTTGACGATAAAAAAACATTCACCATGCTCGCACATGGAGAAACGATGGGGCTCTTTCAATTAAATGGTTCCGGAATGACCCGCTGGCTCAAGGAGCTCAAGCCTTCCACTATTCACGACATTAACGCGATGGTTGCACTCTATCGTCCAGGACCGATGGAATCCATTCCTGAATACATACGGCGCAAACACAACCCACGTATGGTGAGTTACATTGATCCGCGCATGGAGAAAATTTTAAATCAGAGCCACGGCGTGATTACCTATCAGGACGATGTCATGATGATTGCCATTGAACTTGCGGGGTATTCATGGACCGAGGCAGATAAATTGCGTAAAGCAATGGGAAAAAAGATTCCCGCCGAGATGGCCATTCAAAAAGAAAAACTCCTAGAAGGATTTGTTGCCCATGGAAAATTAAGTACAGAGAAGGCACACGCACTCTGGCTTCTCATTGAACCGTTTGCCGCCTACGGATTCAACAAAGCACACGCGGCCAGTTATGGGCATGTGGCGTATCAAACTGCGTATATGAAGGCAAACTTCCCCAGTGAGTATATGACTGCCGTGCTCTCGGCAGAATCAGGAGACGTAGAGGAAGTAGCGCGCATCATTGAAGAATGTAAGCGAATGCAAATCCCCGTACTTCCGCCTGATATTAATGAAAGTTATGGTGACTTTACCGTCATTAAAGACTCCGAACGGGATAAGATACGCTTTGGTCTCTACACCATTAAAAATCTTGGCACTGAAATTGCAGACGCAATTGTTGCAGAACGGGATGAACATGGACACTACGTCTCTTTTGCCGACTTTTTGGAACGAGTACGCCACAAAAACCTGAATCGGAAGTCTTTGGAATCACTCACCAAAGCAGGAGCATTGGATAGTCTCGGCGAAAATCGCGCAACGATACTTGCGAACGTTGAAGAAGCGCTTCTCTACACACGTGAACTTCATAAACAAGGAGATTCACAAGATTCGCTTTTTGGCCTCATGTCCGATTCTGGAACGGTTCCCGCATTAAAACTTAAAGAAGCGGAGGCTCTTCCCACAGAAACGATTCTCGCGTGGGAGAAAGAATTACTTGGGCTCTATATCTCGGGACATCCCTTGGATAAACATCGTGAAAAACTTTCATCAGAGAACGGTGTAAAAAACACCATTGCGCATGCAAAGAGCTTGACCGACGGCTCGCTCGTGGTAGTGGCAGGACTCATTGATGAGATACGAGAAGTTACAACCAAAAAAAATGAACACATGGCTTTCATTAAACTCTCGGACTTTAATGAAAAAATTGAGTCCGTTATTTTCCCCCGAACGTACAACGAACATAAGGAAATGCTCATTGTTGGTACCTGCGTTGCGGTACGCGGGCGAGTCTCGGAACGCAATGGGGAACTCTCTATCATCGCGGAAGGAATGAAAAAGATTTAGTTCCTCGAGACCCCCACGAGACAAAAAACGCTTTTCCTGTTACTATCTCAACATGGAAACAAACGACAAACTTACCCGTATTCGCCACTCGCTTGCACACCTTCTCGCGATGGCTGTCAAGGAGAAGGATCCGGAAGTAAAGCTCGGCATCGGTCCCGTTATTGATACTGGTTTCTATTATGACTTTGAGTTTTCAAAGGCTTACTCCCCTTCTCCAGAAGATTTGAAACAATTTGAAGTACGCATGCGTGAGTTGATTAAGGAAAAACTCCCCTTCACCATTTCTGATATACGTACCGATGAAGCACAAAAACTTTTTAATAATGAGCCGTATAAACAGGAACTTATCAAGGAATTGACGGGGGAAGGAGAAACTCTCACTGTGTACACGTCCGGAACTTTTACCGATCTCTGTGCAGGTCCGCATGTAAAGAACACATCAGAAATTGACCCAGATGCCTTTACCATCACACATTCCGCCGGAGCATATTGGCGTGGAAGCGAAAAAAATATAATGCTCACCCGTATTTATGGAGCGGCGTTCGCGCATCCCAAAGAACTCATAGAGTGGAAACACATCAAGGATGAAGCGGCCCTGCGTGATCACCGTAAATTAGGACGTGAACTCGGGCTTTTTGCCTTCTCCGATCTCGTCGGGCCTGGACTCCCTCTCTTTACTCCTAAGGGTACAAAAATGCGAGACCTCATTGTAGAAAAAATCCAATCGCTCCAAGAGGGCTATGGTTACGAACGGGTTACTATCCCCCACATCACCAAAAAAGAACTCTATGAGACGAGCGGCCACTGGGAAAAGTTTAAAGATGATCTCTTTCATGTACATGGACGCGGGGATACGGAGTTTGTGATGAAGCCGATGAATTGTCCTCATCACACACAGATTTTTGCAAGTGCTCAAAGGAGTTATCGTGACCTCCCTGTTCGCTATATGGAAACGACGATGGTCTACCGTGACGAACAGCAAGGCGAGTTGCTCGGTCTTTCACGTGTCCGTGCCATCTCGCAGGATGATGGGCACGTATTTTGTCGTATGGATCAGGTTGGTGATGAGGTGGCAAATATCATCAGTGTCATCAAATCTTTTTACACCGACCTCGGTATGTTTGCCGAAGGCAAATACTGGGTCTCACTGTCGGTGCGCGATATGGCACATAAAGAAAAATATCTCGGAGACGACACGCATTGGGGAGAAGCCGAAGAAGTTTTAGAGGAGTGCGCAAAAAAAGAAGACTTGAACTACAAACGAATAGAGGGTGAGGCGGCGTTCTACGGACCAAAGTTAGATTTTATGTTCAAAGACTCCTTGGGACGTGAGTGGCAATTGGGAACCGTGCAGGTTGACTTTGTTATGCCGGAACGTTTCGGGCTTGAGTACACGGGAGAAGACGGGAAAAAGGAACGGCCGGTCATGATACACCGCGCCATTGCAGGATCACTGGAACGTTTTATGAGCATCATCATTGAGCACTTTGCGGGGGCCTTCCCCGTATGGCTCTCGCCGGTACAGGCAGTCATACTTCCTGTCGGCGGCGCACATAAGGAATATGCGCGAGAAGTTTTGGGTGAATTAAAAAAGCGAGGCGTTCGCGTTGAAGTGGACGAACGTGATGAGTCGTTGGGTAAGCGTATCCGCGACGCTAAAATGCAAAAACTTCCTTTTATTCTTGTCGTAGGTGACAAGGAAGTTTCCTCACATACGATCACCACTGAAGGCCGTGAAGGCACACTCGGTGCCATGAGCATTGAGGACTTTATCTCACAACTTTAAACATCCAAATTTGCCAATTTGGCGTGGGTTTGGATGAAGTGCTTACGCATAGTGACGTCAGAACCCATAAGAGTGTCAAAAGTATGATCTGCTTCCGCGGCATCATGCACAGTAATCTGTTTAAGAATGCGTCTCTCCGGATCCATCGTAGTTTCCCAGAGTTCTTCGGGGTTCATTTCTCCCAGACCCTTGTAACGTTGAACTGACACCTTGTTCCTTTTTCCTCCCTTACTTACCACTTCGTTTTCTTCCCCTCCTTCTCCTTCCTCTTCTTCTACCGCTTGAGTTTGAGTGACGGCGTCCGCTCCAAAACGAGCAAGTATCTTTTCCTTCTCTTCGTCACTAAACGCGTAATGAGATTCTTTCCCGTATTTGATTTTATACAAAGGTGGCTGGGCAACGTAGAGGAATCCTCCCTCAATCACTGGCGCAAAATGTCTGAAAAAAAGCGTCAAAAGAAGCGTGCGAATGTGTGCACCGTCAACATCGGCATCGGTCGCAATAATAATTTTGTGATAACGTAATTTAGAAAGATCAAAGGCATCACCAATTGCCGCACCAAGTGCGATGACAAGATTTTTGACTTCTTGAGAGGCGAGCATTTTATCCAAACGGGCACGTTCAACATTTAAAATTTTTCCGCGTAAAGGTAATATCGCCTGCGTACGCCTGTCTCTCCCCTGCTTACCCGAACCGCCGGCTGAATCTCCCTCCACAATGAAGAGCTCCGCTTCCTCGGCACTTCTGGTCTGACAATCGGCGAGTTTACCGGGGAGTGTCATTCCCTCCAATGCACCCTTACGCAAAACACTGTCTTTGGCCGCTTTTGCCGCCTTGCGCGCCTTCATAGCGAGAGAGACTTTCCCGATAATCAATTTTGCATCATCCGGCTTTTCCTCCATGAAATCGCGGAATGCTTCACCAAAGATGGTTTCCACAGCACTCCTCGCCTCTACGCTTCCCAATTTTGCCTTTGTTTGCCCTTCAAATTGAGGATTGGGTAATTTGACCGAAATAACCGCAACGAGTCCCTCTCGGACATCGTCTCCGGTAAAGTTGCTGTCACCATCCTTTGAGTTGCCGTTCTTTTTGGCATAATCATTCAAGATGCGCGTGAGTGCGGTGCGGAAACCGGTTAAGTGCATGCCTCCTTCCGGCGTACCCGTATTGTTCGCAAAACAAACTTCTTGAGCCGAAATTTCATCTACATACTGAAGTGCTATTTCTACCATCACATTCTCTGCCTCCTTCTCAACGTAAAAAATATTTTTATGTACCGGATTCTGCCCATGATTGTAATGTGTCACCAGCGCAATAAGTCCTCCTTCAAAATAAAATGAATAGGAAGGTAGTGAGAGCCCGAGTTCAGAAAGGAACAGGGTCTTTTTTGTATCCAGCGCCCCCTCATATTTCCTCGCATCTATGACACGGATACGGAGGTCCTTAGTCAGATATGCTTGCTCACGCATATGTAAAATAATGCGTTCATAGATGTATTCCGTTTCAGAAAAAACTTCTCTGTCCGCTTTGAAAGAAACGACGGTTCCGCTAGAGTTGGTACTCCCCACTTTTTTAACACTCGCTTTTTTTATTCCCCGCCCATATTCCTGGTAGTACATACCGCCATCGCGATGTACCGTTACCCACATCCATTCTGAAAGTGCATTTACTACCGAAGCGCCCACACCATGAAGGCCTCCTGAAATTTTATACCCCTTGCCTTCAAACTTGCCTCCCGCATGCAATGTGGTCATCACCGTTTCCAATGAAGATACTTTCGTTTTTGGGTGAATATCCACTGGAATACCACGACCATTATCTGCTACACGGATGGCGCCGTCAGGGAGAAGCACCACTTCAATCTCGTCAGCAAAGCCTCCCATCGCCTCATCGCGGCCATTATCAAAAATCTCCGTGAGCATATGGTGGAGTCCATCTATGCCCGTAGAGCCAATATACATACCCGGTCGCTTCCTGACCGGTTCCAGCCCCTCAAGGACGAGAATATCCGCCGCCCCGTACCCTTTTGAATCTCCTGTTTTTGCCATAGCGTACAATAAAAAAATACCGCCAAGTATCTGTCTAGTATAGCATATTCCACCTACTTCCGCACCTCCCAATTAGGGTGTTTTTGGGTAAGAGAAAAGCCCTGTTTCGATGAATCGAAACAGGGCTGAGAACTAACTTACTTGTCCTTCCGAAGTTTAAGCGCAGAAGGACGGCATGGCGTACGCGAATCCAAAACCATAGAGCTCACAGCTTGTCCGGTCACGGATTGTGCGCAACCAGCGACCATCGTCGTCACGATCTGCACCAAGTAGACATGGCACGTGATCAAAAGATATGTTAGATTCGTGAATCACTTCGATCCGCCGGAGGCCCATGGCTTCGATTTCTTCGTCTGTGAACTTCTCACGAATCAAACAGGAAATCTCGGCATTTGGTTTCTTAAACCCGTGCTTATCAACCTCAGAGCGAAGACTACCTGTGTTTCGTCCGCGGTTCTCAAAGAGAGAACCTCTGAAGACGGCGACTTCGGTTTTCACACCATTTGACGGCTTAAAATACGGAGAAAGAAGTACTCGTTTTGCGTGATACCCGATCCGGAAGCCTTTTTTCTCCAGACGAGTAGTCCAATCTTTGCCGGTTGTACCGTCGGAGGTGACGCCGAAGTAGATGATGTCGTCTTGTTCATGCCACGAACGGATCGGTTCGGAAACGATCAGCTTGTCTTGGAGAAATCGCTGAAGGCATTCCATCCCTCCAAGCTTATTTACCACTGCCTCAATCTGCCCTAGGGTAAGGTCGTTATACTTCATAGTACTACCCATCCTTTCTTCGGCTTTTAGCCGTAGAACTCCCTACTGCTCGTAGGTTGAGAGGACTCGCAATGCAAGTCTATGTCAATAATCTAAATATCATTATAGCAAATATGTAGAAAAAGTCAACTGGTAAAACGCAAAATCAATCAATGATACCATCTACTCACGATCGTGAATACTTGGTACTAACTAATTCGTTTACTAATTATTAAACAAAAAACATCCCCTATTCAACTGTCCAACCTCGGAGGTTGGACATATAAGGGTTATTTGCGCACCTCCCATTGGGAGTGTTTTTCGAGGCTTGAGATGACACTGAGGAGAGCTTCATTTACCTCTGCATCAGTCAGTGATTTTTCGTGAGATTGGAAAGACATACGGAAGGCAAGGGAGGTACGAGACTCCCCTTCTTTACTAAACTCATCAAACTTTACCGGCCCCTCTACGAGGAGTGACCCTGTAGATTCTCTGATGACTACTGCCACCTCATCTCCCGATACTCCCTTGGGCACAAAGAGTGCAATATCGCGAATAATGCGGGGGAAGAGCGAGAATGGTTTAAACACTGTTTCTGGATGGAGAAGCGGGCTGGGATCCACATTAGGGAGTGTATCCAGAACAGGGAGAAGTTTTTCTAGGGGAAGTTCTATCCACTCTCGTGTTTCATCACTCTTCAAAAATTCGCCGAAGTTGTGTAGCCATTCTGGTAAGGTCTCTTTCTTATACTTCGGTTTGGAGTAGGCGATACCTGCGGCAAGATGTAACTCTTCTCTATCAGGGAAAAAGACTGTACCGATTTCAAATAATTTCATCGCCTCCTGCTCAAAAAGCGGATACTGAAGATTAAGTGAGAGCGCATTTGTAAGTGCGTCACTTAAATTCGTTCGCAAGAAAGACTTATGGCTTGCCAGTGACTTTTCCACTTCATGATTACCAGTCGCACTAAAAGAATAGCTATAGAGCTCCGTATACCCAAGAGAAGCAAGGATACGCCGCAATGTATGCGCCGCTTCATACAGTCTTCCTTCGCGCAAAGTTTCGGAAGAATGATTCGGGATAGAGGGTAGTGCAGTAGACGGTACCGTATTCACTCCCTTAAGACGCAGTACTTCATCCGCAAGATCTTCAATAAGGGTTAGGTCTGTACGATCTGCAGGAATATACGCACAAGTACCCGAATCCCCCTTTCTGACGCCCACACGGACTCGCGCGAGAAGTGAAATAATTTCCTCGTCACTTATATGCATACCGAGTATCTCATTTATTTTTTGACAGGAAAACTCAATTGTTGCCCCCGCATTCTTTTCGTCAGCAAGAACCGAAACACCTTCTTTCAACGGCCACCCCATCAGCGCGGAGAGTTCTCGAGCAAAGCCATCGGGTATCTTCGCGTCATTTCTATCCGGCAATATTTTTACATCTAAAATCCAATCGTCCCCTGACTGTTCTACTGACTCCACTTCACAAAATGAATTAGTGAGTATCGGCACCGCACTATCCGGTGTAGGCAGAGCTTCCAAGAAATATTGATTTAATTCTTTCCAATGTATGGTCATATTAGAATTGTTTTAAAAAGCGGGTATCATCGGCATAAAAGAGACGAATATCATTGATACCATATTTAATCATCGCAATACGATCAAGCCCGGTACCGAACGCAAGTCCCCTCCACCGTTTTGGATCACGACCGGCCGCAGTAAATACATTAGGATGGAGCATACCCGCCCCCACTACTTCCAACCACTTACCACCCCATTTTATATCAAGCTCTACTCCCGGCTCAACGAAGGAAAAAAAACTTCTCCTCCAACGAAACTCCAGATCCGCGCCAAAGATGTGGCGATAGAAACCTTCTAAAAGCCACTTAAGATTTCCTAAGTTCACGTCCTCACCAACAACCAATCCGTCAATCTGATAGAATTGAGCCTCGTGAGTTGCGTCCGTTGCCTCATTACGAAAAACACGTCCAGGCACCATAATGCGAAAAGGCGGTTCATGCTCCTCCAAAAAGTGAGCGTCAACGGATGTTGTGTGGGTACGCAACAGAGGCCTGCCTTGTTTTCCCGCCGCCTCTTTCAAATAGAACGTATCCTGCATAGCGCGGGCAGGATGATCTGCAGGAATATTAAGCGCATCAAAGTTATAATGCTCGCTCTCGATTTCTGGACCTTCAGCGATAGTAAAACCGAGGTCCTTAAAATAACGTCCCGCGGTGTAAATTATCTGGGTAAGCGGATGAAGGTGTCCGGTTCGTTCCATAATGGGGCATTATAGAACGAAGTGAGGAGTATTGAAAGCTACTGTTTACCTGCCGTCGCGTGCTAAACAAAATGGAGCCACCTCTCGGATTCGAACCGAGGACCTACTGTTTACAAAACAGTTGCTCTACCAACTGAGCTAAGGTGGCACGCTTTGGCAAGGCAGGCAAAACAGTTACTCTACTGACTGCTTGTCCCGCCATAGTTTGAGTATAACGAAAAACGACGGCGGAAGCTAAGGTGGCGTAGTACTAATGCTCTGATCCTGGGAGCTCAAGACCGTCTTTATGTTCTTTCAGCTCTCCAAGAAATTTGGAAGGTAGAGCAGTGGTGTTCTCTATTCCCTTCCCCCGCACCATATTCATAAGTGCAATGAAACGATGTTCAAGCGAACCGGTGCTGTTCTTTAATCTAACATAGATCCATTTAAGTATAGAGAGTGTTATCGCACGTACTTGAGCAATTACCGTTCCGACAAAATCTCGTAAGTAATGCTCATATAAGTCAAGGAGTTTAACCTTAAGCACTCGGCGAACGTAGAAATTATTTTGTACAGATACTTCTCCTCTCCGCAACGCCAGAAGACGAACTTCCCATACAGAAAGTGCAAGACATCCTGTTACAAGCGCAATAGAAAAATACCATAACATAGAAGAGATTTAATTCTCCAAAAGTGTGAAGCGAACAAAACGTGCAAGAGTAATATTCTCTCCAAACTTTTGAATGTAGGATTTAATAAGCGCATCAACCGTGAGCGATGCGTCTTTGATAAACGGCTGTGCAAGCAGTTCTGTTGGATCAGCAGGAGCCGATGCGGCAATATGCATAGCAATGTCACGGGCAAGAGCGATAAATTCCGGATTTTTTGCAACGAAATCAGTCTCGCAGTTAAGTTCAACCATAGCGCCCAATGTTGCCGTAGCGTGTACGTACGCACTGACGACACCTGCCTTCACTTCACGTGAAGATTTCTTTTCTGCAATTGTTTCGCTTTGCTGTCGTAAAGATTCAAGTGCTTTTGTTTTATCTCCTCCCGACTCTTCAAGCGCTTTTTTGCACTGGGCAAAAGAGATGCCCGTTTGCTCCCGCAATTCCTTGATGTCGGTTGCGGAGATCATGCGGCCTCTATGGGAGCAGTTACTGCGCTCTTTTTACCTTCAAGGTATGCATGCGCAATTTTGTGACCGATGTAATCTATTGTCTCACGGGAAGCATCGTTTGCCACTATCGGGTAATTAACTTTGGCAATATCGCAATCAATACTGGAAATACTGATTACAGGAATTTTTAGATCGCGAGCTTCCTTCACTGCAATTGCTTCATGCTCAGAATCAACAACAAAGAGCGCGTGGGGAAGTTTTTCCATACGATCAATACCGGAAAAATAACGTTCAAGTTTTCCGATTTCTTTGTCAATCGTACCACGTTCTTTTTTGGTATATACCGAGAGCTCACCCTTCTCACGTTTATCTTTAAGGTCACGCATACGAGCAACACGCTTCTTCATCTCGCTCCAGTTGGTAAGTGTACCACCAAGCCAACGTTCGGTAACATAGGGCATTTCCGTCATATCTGCCGCAGTCTGTACAGGTCGTTCCGCTTCAGACTTATTACCGACAAAGAGAATGGTCTTGCCTTCTGTACCGAGCTTTTTGACAAACTCAAGTGCAGTTTCCAATTGTTCTGCAGTCTTCTCAAGATCAATAATCTGGACACGGTTTTTAACCCCGAAAATAAAGGGTTTTACTGACGGATGCCTGCGACTGCGCGAGTACCCAAAATGGGCTCCGGTCTTAAACAGGTCTTCTACATTAAGACGATGTGTTTGTTCCATTGATTGATTTTACCCCCTTGCTTAGACAGACGATACTGTATCACAATTTAATATTGAACACAAGAAGATAACTACTGTGCTTGCTTGGTAATGACATAGCTGGGGTCATCATGATAGTATCGAATATTTTTTTGACAAGTTATTAACCCTCGTTGTGCTCGTAATGTTAGGCCATATTCCCCACTTCTAAAAGAAGGGGAATAAGAATAACTACTAGTTTGAGTATAATAATAAGGCTTTACATATAGAATGAGACTTGAGTTATCAGTAGTAGATAATGCCTTATTTTCATAAGACAGACGTGAAGTTTGCACCCCTCCGTTGGTATCCCCTGACACAAGAGATAAAGAAACGTAAGAATTACCAGAAACATTTCCCAACAAAGAAGCCAGAGGAGATGGCTCAAGGTAAAGATCCCAACTACCTCCAGAAGCTTCCGCTTCTCCGATAACTTTAACTATGATTGGTCCGGCATAATGAACTTGATTTCCAAAATCATCTCGTATTCTTCCAATAGAACAATCTGAATTATTTTGATTTACACAAGTAATCGTACAGGATCCTTCTGCCACCGTTTTCTCCTCAAACGTCGCAGTGACATTCGTGTCAACAGAGATTTTGAAACTTGAAGGATTAACCGTATCACTTAATCCACCTGACCAGCCTTTAAAGTCATAGCCTGTTGAAGGAGATGCTGTAAGTTCAACTATCGTACCACTAGGTATTGATGAATAAGTACACGTACTGCTTAAACATGTATTTGTTACTTTACTTCCTATATTTCCAGGGCGATAACTAGTCACTACCTTTCCACTTCCTTTAAGAGTAACGCTTAATGACACCTTCGTAGGAATAGTGCTACCACTGCTAAAGCTCGCATAAACGGTTTTTGACGCAGAAATCGGAATACCATAACAGTAATTTATAATTTTTCTTCCTCCGTTACCCGTACAGGTGTCAAATCCATTTGCATCTATCCATCCGTTAAAGGTTGAGCCATTTGGTTCCTCTTTAAGATTTACTTTACTGAAAGGTGAAGTAACCTTATATACTTCCGAACAATCAGCCCCACATGAAATACCGGTTCCAGAAACTGTCCCTATCTCTGCCCCTGTCCCAACTTTAATTACTGAAAGAGTCGCTGTAGTTGCGGCATTTGAGGTAAATTTCGCATTCACCGTTATTGTTTTTGAAGTTAAAGCAGGAATGGTTATGTTGCAAGCCCCCGCTGAAGATACCGTCCCCCCATTGGAAGTACAGGTATTCGTTCCGCTTGCATCTATCCATCCGTTAAAGGTTGAGTTTGAATCTGCTACAGCGGTAAGGCTCACGGAAGTAATGGAAGTTCCTGTGTTATATGTTTTTGATGTTTGCGTGCAAGTCGTTCCGCATGAGATACCTCCGCCCGTTACCGAACCTGTCCCTGTTCCAATTTTTACAACATTGAGAGTTGTCGCGATATTTTTGTCTACAAGACATACACCAGGGCAACCATTATTCTGTGAAGTTTGAGATGCCGTTAACGGATCAAATTTTATCCAGCCAAGATTAATTGCTCCCCACGCAAAACCTCGTAGAGCAGAAATAGTTATCGTATTAGTTGATGAAATAGTGCTGGTACTTATCCCATACGCAGGGTTACCTCCCTTGAGAGAAATCCATCCGTCCCATCCTCCCAACTCCAAACCGTTTGCATCCTTACTCTTAACAGCTCCCGAACATCCACTCGCGTAGACAGTACAGGCCCGTGCCCAGCCGGCTGTTTTACCACCAAGAAGATACGCATCTCCTGCGATATTACCACTCACCGCATACGTTGGAATGGGATCACCGCCTCGACTCCATGGGTCTTGATCACCAAAACGAATCCAACCGATACTTGGGCTCCATGCATATCCTGTTATTTTTCTTTGTCCGACCGTTATTGTTCCGTTTGACAAGAAGCTTGTTTTACTTGGTTCAATAGAAACTCCATAATTTACCCCTGTACACGTACTCGTAACGGATGGGTTAGTACAATTATTAAAACTGATCCAACCAATAGTAGAGCTCCACGCCCATCCATACACATTATGTTCCGTTCCTGCGATTGCTTGAGTTGGAAGACAAAGAGCACTAATAAAAGCTATGGATAATACGAAAAAGAGGGCGTGATGTTTCCTAATCATTCCTCTATCATACCCCCCTCGCGGGCAACAGGGAACTTACTTATCCACACTATCACCAGCGGTGGCTACTTCACGGAGCGCCTCCACAACCGGATCTAATCCTCCGGCAAGAATTTTTTCAATATTATGCCACGACTGCTTGATACGGTGGTCGGTTATGCGGTCTTGGAGCACATTGTAGGTTCTTATTTTTTCTGACCTATCCCCTGTGCCTATCTGGTTACGTCGTTCCTCCGCGGCATTTTTTGCCCACGATTCTTCTTCCTGTGCACGAATTTTCGCTGAAAGAATCATCATGGCCTTCTCTCTATTACTCTTCTGGCTTCGTTCACTTTGACAACGCACCACGATGCCCGTTGGCTTGTGCGTGAGTCGGACTGCCGTTTCTACCTTATTCACATTTTGCCCCCCCGCGCCACCAGAACGAGTAAACTCAATTTCAATATCATCCGGCTTAATATCCGCTTTCTCTCCCTCACGGGCAAGCGGCAAAATTGCCACAGATGCGGTTGAGGTGTGGATTCTCCCCTGCTTTTCAGTTGCGGGAATTCGTTGAATTCGATGCACCCCCATCTCGTAACGAAGATCGTCATAGGCGCCCTTACCTTTTATTTCAAAAACGGCTTCTTTATACCCACCCATTTCTGCAAACGACTCATCAATAGTGCTCACACGATAGCCATGTGCAGTTGAGAATTTCTGATACATCTCCGCAAGCTCTTGAGCAAAGAGCGCCGCTTCTTCTCCTCCCGCTCCTGCGCGTACTTCCAAAACAAGACCATCGGCCTGTATTCCATCACTCTCTTCCGGAGCTACAATTTCCTGCATATGCTTGTAGAGCTCTTCCTGTTCCATACGCAAACCTTTTATCTCTTCTTCTGCCATCTCACGGAAGCTTGCGTCACTCTCTGCAACTCGCATAAGTTCTGCTATTTTTGTCTCCAATTCATCATAGCGCACAGCCAAATACGCCGTCTTTACATCACTACGAAAACCTGAAATGTCCATAAAAGAAAAATAAGAAATTACTCCCTACTCCGTTACCGCCTTGCTCTTTTTGGGAGTATGAGGAGAAGCCTTCGCCGCACGTGCGCGGAACTTTTCTACACGTCCAGCGGTATCCATTACCTTTTCACTGCCAGTAAAAAAGGGATGGCAGGCACTACAAATTTCTACCTTAATATCAGGCTTTGTTGACCCTACCGTAAAGGTATTCCCGCAGGAACAGGTTACTTTTGCGTCTGTATGATAGCTTGGATGGGTATCTTTTTTCACGGAGACAAGTATACCAGCAAACTAGAGATCCTGCAACGGGTCAATCATATTCTGCTGGATATTAGTGGCAATTTTCATCACACTATCCCCATAGAAGGCATTTGCCGGTTTTGACCAATTACCTCCCGCGTAGTAACGCAGAGCGGCTTCACGTTCCGCCGCAAAGGTTTGTTTTGAGGCTCCCAATTCGGAGAGATAAATCGCCGAGGCCATAAAGGCATCTTCAGGTTCCCAAGGGTTCGGCGGAGTATGCCCTGTCGCCGCGGCAATCTTTGATTCATATGCCGCCCAAGTAGTAGGAATAAATTGTGAAGGGCCCATGGCACCACCCCACCCATTACCCATAGGACAAGAAAGGGGCATTGATGTTGGATCGAGTCCGAGCGCTTTGGTAATACGTAAATAAACTGTCTCGTCGTCACGTTTGGAGTTATCTCCTGGGCCGGGCATGATTGCTCTCCATTGTTTTGACACGGGATCCCCCGGCCGATTACACGTACCGATATTTTTCCCTAAGTTTGTTTCTTGCGTCAGAATTGCGAGAAGAAAAGCTGGCCGTATGCCTGTTTTTGCTGATGCAGAATTAGCATATTCCAAAGCCTTACCAAAAGGAATTGCGCTACTGTCACGAAGAGAAAAAAGTGCACTTCTAATATCAGCGGCACGCTGTCGTCGTTCAGAAAGAACTTTTGCATATGCCGCCTCCTGTGATTTTGACACAGAAAGAATCCCTTGCTTGCTTTTTTCATGTGTTTCTACCTCCTGTTTTTTTGATTCAATTTCAAGTTTTGCGCTCGCTTCTGAAACCTTCTTCTCTTCCAAGCTTTGTTTCTCTACCTGTGTTTTAGCCTTCGTACCACGGATAACATCCATGGAGTCTCGTATGTCGGTCTGTACGGTCTGTAGAGAATCAACAACGCTGTAGAAATCAGAAAACTGCTCGTTGCCCAAGAGAACTTCAGGCAATGAAGATGACTCGTACTCTTGGGAGTTCTGTAGAAGTCGCTTGAGATATTCACGACGAATAGCTAAATCTTCTTCAAGAGTAAGGATGGTTTTCTCTTTCGTACCAATATCCTTACTAATAGTAGAGATAGCAAGACTACGCGCTTTAATTTCCAATTGCGCCTGTTTTATTTGTGCATTAAGAATGGCGATATCACGTTCAATAGAAGCGGTCTCTTTACGCTTAGTCTTCAGGAGTTCTGCCTGCACAGCAATTTCTGCCTCTACTTTAGCAAGTTCCGTTTCAAGATTTTTTTTACGCTCCTCCACTGTAAGTGCGGCCTCTCCTTGTAAGAGTGGCATAAAGAGTGCGGTAAAAATAGCAACAAAAAGAAACAGAGGGAACCTTGTACGGAACATACCTTTTAGTATAGCAAAAACGGCGAGAGTCTACTCGCCGCCCGCTTCTGCTCCTTCTTCTTCCTGTTTACCGCGTTTTTCAACTTCAATTTGTGAGATATCCATTGCCGGAGCCTCTTCCTCTTCCTTGGCAACAGTAAGAGCCGCAATAACCTCATCCGGTTCAGCGAGAGCCTTTACCCCCGTGGGCAAAGCAAGGTCTTTAACCATTATCTGACTCTCGAGGGTTTCTAATTTACTTAAATCAACAACGATCTCGTGGGGAAGGTCTTTAGGAAGTGCTTCCACTTCAAGTTCGTGAAGAACCTTCACGACAATACCTCCGAGTTTTACCGCAGGAGCGTCACCTTCCCAGACAAGTGGGACCGAGACTTGGAGTACCTTACCTTTCTCAATTACATAGAAATCAACATGGATGAATTCGCCCGTGGAAGGGTTCTTTTCCACCTCGTGAATAAGTACATCCAAGTCACCTGCGGGAGTTTTGAGTGTAATAACCGAGGATTCGCCTGCAGTACGATATACTTTCTTAAAATCAGGAAGTGCCACAAAATATGAAGCGGATTCCTCCTTGCGTCCATAGGCCACCACAGGTAAGAGCCCTCCTTTACGGCTCGCGGTAAGTGCCTTTCCGTATATATCTCTCTTTGTTGCAGAAAGTGTAATCACGGCGGCTATTATACCGCCCCAACTCAAAAAGTCAAAATGTTAAACACTCGGTGTTTAACAAAAGAAGAAATTAAAGTATTCCGTTAAACAGTTTAAGGCGAGATGAGGCGGCGGATTCTATAGCCGAGACGGCACTTTTCATAATTTTATAGGGAGCCACCTCTTCAGGATTTTCCTGCAGGGAGAGCTTTACTGCGTCGCGAAAGGCAACGCGCAGTTCCGTAGAAATGTGCACCATCGGCATCCCCGCCTTAATTGCCGCTACGAAGTCCTCGTCGGGTGTACCCGAACCGCCATGGAGCACGAGTGGCACTCCTGCCTTCTCACGAATAGCTTTTACTCGTGGAATATCTAAGTGCGGATCCTTGCTGTGCTTCAGCATTCCGTGGATATTGCCAACCGCAGGAGCAAGGAGGTCCACTCCCGTCTCTTTTACGAACTGTGCCGCCTCTTCCGGTGAAGTAAAACTTTCCGCATTCTGCGCCGCGCCTTCGGGCACTTCGTCAAGAAGTTTGGACGATTTACCAATAAAGCCGAGTTCTCCTTCTATGAGAACATCCCGTCCGCATGCACGCGCATACGCAACACACTCTTTTGCTTTTGCAATATTCTCCGCAAGTGAAAGTTCTGCCCCATCAAAAATAACCGAATCAAAACCAGCGTCTATTGCTTCTTTTACCCGATCAACGGAATAGGTATGATCTGCATTTAAGAAAATGGGATACTCTTCGTATTCTTCACGAAAACTTCGCACTAACGCCACAACCTGCTTAAGACCGATAAAATCCCGTTCACCTTCAGAGACACCGATAACCACAGGGAGCTTGAGTGCGTACGCGGCATTCCATACGCCATGGAGTCCTTCAATGTTTGAAATGTTGAAATGACCAAGGGCAACGCCACGTGTTTCTGCATCTGCCAAACTTTCCCGTAAAGTTTTCATATATCTATTCTAGCACAAGGCTTTCTCGTGATATAATCCCGCAATGAAGCAATATGATTTCGTCGCCATTGGTGACATCGTCGTAGACGCATTTATTCGTCTTATCCAAGCCAACATCTATACCGAAGAGGGAATAGAGCAACTCTGTCTCGTAAACGGTTCCAAGATTCCTTATGAATCGGTTACCGTTGTCCCTTCTGTGGGTAATAGCCCGAACGCCGCAGTTACCGCGGCACGACTCGGACTCTCTACTGCCCTCATTACCAATCTTGGTAATGATGAGGATGGAAAATCTTGTCTTGCGACTCTCACCAAAGAAGGGATAGAAACTCCGTTTGTTCGTATTCATGACGATAAAAAGACTAATTACCATTACGTGCTGTGGTTTAAAGATGAACGGACCATACTCATCAAACACGAAGAGTATCCGTATGAATTTCCTGACATCGGTTCTCCGCGGTGGATATATTTGAGTTCTCTCGGTGAAAAATCACTCCCCTATCACGAGACAATTACCACCTATCTAGACACACATCCGGATATAAAACTCGCCTTTCAACCTGGGACTTTCCAAATTAAGCTGGGAAAAGAAAAACTTGCCGCACTGTATGAAAAAACAGAGGTTTTCTTTTGTAATACCGACGAGGCGCGAATTATTTTAGGAAATAAAGAACAGGATGGGATAGTGCTCGCACGTACCATTTCAACACTCGGACCAAAGATTGCTGTCATTACCGACGGACCACACGGCGCATATTGCTATGACTCACACACGGGAAATGCTTCCTTCATGCCTCCCTATCCGGATCCGCAACCTCCCTTTGAGCGTACTGGCGCAGGAGACGCATTCTCCTCAACGTTCACTGCGGCGCTCGCTTTGGGACAGAGCATAGAAGATGCACTCCGCTGGGCTCCCATTAATTCCATGTCCGTCGTACAAAAAATCGGTGCACAGGAAGGATTACTTTCTCAATCCGCAATTGAAGAATTCTTACAAAAAGCGCCGGCAGGCTTTGTGCCAGAAAAGCGGTAAAGTATGAAGGTATGGCAGAAAGCACTCGTCCTCATATCCGGGCTCGGAGTCGCTTTTCTTGTCTACTCTCCTCATCTTAACTATTCCTACCCATTCCATGTAGACGAGTGGCACCACATATCCCAAGCTCTACGCATAGGGAGCGGTGCGTATGTTCTTTCTTTCCAGAGTGCCGAGCTTGGTTTCCATCTTTTCCTTTTTCTCTTGAGTACCGTCACCGATCTGGTGAGCGTGTACCGCTTCCTCCCCGCCATTACAGCCCTCGTAAGTGCCAGTATAATATTTTTTCTGACCTATCGGGTAAGTAATTCATTCTGGACGGGGATTGCGGCGCTTTTCTTTTTTGCAACAATTAAATCCAACGTGAACGTAACCGGTATATGGTTTTTCACCCCTCTCTCGTTCGCAATCCCACTTATCTATGCATACCTCTATGCATTTTATCGCGCAGGTGAGGAAGGAAGTGCTCTATATCTAAAAATCGGCATCTTACTCTTCGCCCTTCTTATTCCTATTCACGCGGTTTCCGCATTGATGAGTCTTCCTGCCCTTTGTATCTATGGAATAATTCAGCGAGAAAAATTACAAGGACAGATGAAGTACCTGTATGCACTTATTGGGGTGCTTGTAGGAGGCACATTTTTTTTCACCTGGTTACTCCCCGGCTCTGTACTTACAGACCTCACGCAACTTTTTTCTCTCGTGCAATTCCGTTACGGCTGGGGCGTAGTAGAGATGGAAAACTCTCTCACTGAATTGTATAGCAGTATCGGGTACATTTTTGCCATTATCGGTGTTATCTCTCTTGCCATTCAAAAAACGTACCGACACTATGTACTGTTCCTCATCTTGCCAATCACGCTTCTTGTTTCAATACTATTATTTAAATTGACCGGCATATCACTCCTCTCTCCTTATCAGAGAAATCTTTATTATTTTACGCTTATCCTTCCTCTCTTCAGCGCTCTCGGCCTCGTCTATTTATTTTCTCTCATACAAACACGAATTTCGGTAACTCCGGTTCGCGTTTTGATACTGCTCGTCCTAGTGGGCATTACTGCAAGTTCACTGCACGGGTACGGGAAACTCCCTGCACGAAGCGAGCTCTATTACACCATCAACGATGCGGAATATAAGGCACTCCGCTTTCTCCGCGAGTATCCTGAAGGACGGGTCATGGCAGAGGCACTTCCGTCAGTATCGGTATATGCACTCTCCGGACATGAGCCAGTAGCATCTCTCGTCTTTGACGGAAAACAGAACATAAACGATACGTTTATGCACGGAGAAAATTGTGCAACAAAACGTGCATTTCTGTACGAGAACCCCGAAGTCCGCTATATACTTTCCACTGATAGACTTACCTGTGGTTGGATACAACTCTATGCAAAAGGAACCTATGTGTATCAAACCAGAGAATAAAATTTCCATCATTCTCCCCTGCTTGAACGAGGAGCTTGGCATCGGACACTGTATAGAAAAAATCCATTCTGTATGTCCCTTCGGAGAGATACTCGTCATTGATAACGGGAGTAATGATCGAAGTGTACACATAGCAGAAACAATGGGAGCACGAGTCATACGGGAAGAGATTGTAGGGTATGGCGCCGCATGCAGAAAAGGATTTACCTCAGCACAAGGATCAATCATTATTCTCTCAGATGCAGACAACAGTTATTCACTAACCGATATCCCCGCGTTTGTAAACAAACTTCAGAATACGGATATGGTGGTTGGAGAACGTGTCATACAAAATTGGAATACTATGCCGCTTACTCATCGCTTGTGCGGAAATCCATTCTTTTCAGTTCTCCTGCGAACTTTTTTTCATGTTCCCGCACGTGATACACAATCCGGTTTTGTCGCTCTCAAAAAAGAAGCACTGAAGAAACTTACCCTTAAAAGTACCGGCATGGAATTTATTTCCGAACTGTATATTACTGCAACACGTGCAGGACTTTCCTTTGTAAGTTACCCAACTATTTATAAACGACGCCTCGGCCATTCAAAACTTCGCACGATACGAGACGGAATTCGCCATCTACGACTCATTAGTGCACAGGCTCTTCGTTCATATGCGTATCGCTATCTTTCATAATTATCTGGATAATATCGGCGGAGCGGAAAAAGTAAGTCTTCTCTTTGCTCGTGAGCTTGGTGCGGATATTTACACGACAAATATTGATGAGGAAAAAATTCGCCGAATGGGTTTTGACACAAAGAATATTTTTTCAATCGGTCATGTTCCCGTAAACGCACCACTACGACAAGAAGCAACCGCATATCACTTCAGTCGTCTGTCTCTCGGAAATCGCTATGACATGCACATCATTGCCGGTGACTGGGCAATCGGCGCGGCACTTCACAATCGTCCGATACTTTGGTATGTATTCTCCCCTGCTCGTGAACTTTGGGATCTCTACGAAGAAACACGCGCACATACCGTTCCTTGGATTGGACGTCCTCTCTATGACTGGTGGGTACAAAGAAATCGGGCAAAGAATCTTTCTTTGCTTTCGCATATGGACGGGATTATTGCCACTTCAGGAGTGGTGCAGACACGTATCCGCAAATTTTTTCACCGAGAAGCGCCCATTATTTATCCGCCTATTGACGTGTCGCTCTACCACAACGATAGTGATCATGGATATTGGCTTTCGGTAAATCGACTTATTGGACACAAGCGTGTAGACGTACAACTTGAGGCATTCAGACGCATGCCGAAAGAACGTCTAATAATCGTTGGCAGTTATGAACGCTCTGTTCATTTCAAAAAACATGCTTCGCACATCGCCGCTTCACTGCCACACAATGTGAGCTTAAAAAGCTGGGTCAGTGATGAAGAATTGCGAGAACTCTACGCACAGTGCCGCGGATTTATCACCACTTCACGCGAAGAAGATTTTGGTCTTACCGTACTGGAAGCGATGGCAAGCGGTAAACCAGTTATTGCAAGTGATGAGGGAGGGTATAGGGAGACCGTTACCAAAGAGACGGGAATACGTATCTCGCCAGTGGCATCGGAGACTCTCATACGAGCAGTCACTTCATTAACAGGAAAAACACACCTCTACAAAAATGCCGCGAGAGCACGCGCAGAATCGTTCGGATACCCACACACATTACAGGCACTTTCAAATGAATGCATACGAATCACGACCTGCTATCGGCATCAGGAAAATGCGCAAAAATAGTTGCGTCAGATGAAGAAAAAGGATCATATGCGATGTATTTTTTCCAATGTTTTCTCATATAGTCAGCATCAGCTTTTGGTGCCCCCATAGGTCGTGTTGCGGACTCGTGATGAATCATTTGTGCATACGGGGTAGCTAAAACAGAATAGCCTTGTTCCCGCAAGCGCAGACAAAAATCAACATCATTAAAGGCAACGGAAAGACGTTCCTCAAATCCGCCAACACGTTCCCACGCGTCGCGCTTCGTGAGCAGACAGGCACCGGTTACCGCAAGAAATTCGCGCACGATCTGTGCCGTATGGAGATCTTTCGCCGTCTGTGGTGGCGTACCGCGATACGCATTCAGTGCGATAGTTTCTGGACCCTGTCCCATAAGAACGCCGAAATGTTGAATTCTGCCGTCTGGATACCAGAGTTTTGCCCCTACCGCACCGACATGAGGCCGAACCCCTTGTTCAACAAGAGCAAGAAGCCAGTGAGGATCAATGATGCGTATGTCATCATTAAGAAATAGTATCTGCTCCCCGTTCCCGAATGTTGCCCCGTAATTCACAAATGCAGAAAAATTAAAATCTCCATCACGAACAACTTCCTTGACCGTATCGGGAAAACATCGAGAAAGGTAACGGTGGATAGCTGGCGTATGATTATGGTTCACAACGGTGACAGAATAAGAATCGTACTTTGTCAGACTAAAGATGCTTTCAAGACAGGGACGAAGGAGACTTTCGTCTCTACTCACAATAACAATATCTACCTTCGGATGTTCAGAAACTGAATATCGAATATCAACTCTGCAGGAAGTATCAGAATGGAGCGTCACGGTAGCACGTTCTTCGGAACGCTTAAGTTCTTCAGTGACTGCACGCAAAACGCTTTTAAGTGCATATGGTTTCGCACTAACAGTAAAAGAAGTGGAATTCTTGTGTGCACGCCAAAGATAGAGAGGAAGAGGTATATGCACGACACAATGGCAGAGAGGACGGACACGAAGAAGAAAATCATGATCCTGTGCTCCATCGTACTCCGAGCGTAAACCACCAACCTGACGCAATAATGACGAACGAACGGCAACGAGATGAGAAACATAATTGACAGAGCGGAGCATCTCCGGAGACCAACCTGGTTTCTGCGCAACTTGACGGATTCTACCGTTGTCATGAGAGACAATTTCGTCAGTATACAGAAGGTCTGCATCTTTCTCTTCAAGCGCATGTGCGAGCCGATCCAACGCAAGCGGATCAAGAAGATCATCCTGATCCATAAAAACAATATAATCCCCTGTCGCCTGTGAGATTGCTTTATTCGTATTTTCTGAAATACCGAGATTTTTTGTAAGTTCTACCACAAGGATACGGGGGCTTCGTTGTTGAGCGGCAGAAATCACATCCCGTGCCTCTTCCGATATTTCCGAATACGCAATACACATTTCCCACTGTGTATATTTCTGTCGAAAAATAGACTCCAACGCTTCACGAAAATGTCTCGTCTCTGGACGCCATACTGGCATAACAATACTAAAGAGAGGTCCATCTTTTTGAACAGATTTGACATGGGAAGAAATCGATTCATGTGAGAATAAAGATATCCGTTCCGGTAATTCTGGAATCAATTTCCGAAGAGCAGAGAGGGCGGCAGGGGGAGAAAAATATTTTTCAATATACGTGAGTCCATCGCATGAAAGTTTTTCGTAGAGAGATTCGTCATGAAAAAGGGAAAGAATGTGAAGCGCCAACTCTTCGGCATTCTTTCCCACAAGACACGGTACGTGTCCGTAAAAACCTTCAGCACCGATTGGTGTGGTAACAACAGGAACACCATACGCAAGAGACTCTACAATTTTCCCCTTCGCTCCTGCTCCATAGCGAAGCGGCGCAATGGAAACGTGTGACTGCTCATACAGTTGTGCTAATTTCTCCTCACTTGGATGATGAACAAATTCAAGACACGAGGCACGTGTTACCAAAGAGGTAGGAATGTATGACCCCGCAACGATAATGTGAACATCGGGAAGATGTGCATGAATATGTGAAGCAACTTCATCTGCTAACCACATAAGTGCGTCACGATTCGGCCCATGTAAAAAACCTCCAACAAAAAGGATTGAATCTCTTTTATGTTTAAATAATTTTTTTTGAGAATTATAGATAACATGATTGGGGATAATAGTAACAAGAGTTGAGGAAGATACGTGAGATCGGATGAGATCCCGCTCTACTATTGAATGAGTCGCTATCCCCTGCGCCCATCGAAATGCCTCCTGTTCATCCGAAAGAGCACGAACACTTTCACGATAGAGAGAATTTGGATTTCGACTTTCCCGTAAAGATTCCATATCCGCGACACAGAGAATAAATCGGGCAGACGTATCAGGACGAAGTTCAGCGGCCAAATCCGCCATAACTGAGGAACGGAAAAAGAGTATTGTGTGCACATTCCGTCCGTGCAATTTAATCCACGCGGACAAAGACATCGGATGAATAAGCTCCACACCAAGAGACGCGAGGGAAGTGTCAAAAACATCTGGACACCCATATTTCCATGGAACAAATTTAACAATACACCCAAGAGATATGAGAAGGGTAAGGTATTGGGAGGTACACTTGGAACCTGCGTCTTCCTCCGGTCGCGGTACATGGTAATCAATAACAAGAATCACCGGTGCGGAATGTCGATTTTCAACGCCCATAGTTCGTAATTGATTCGTTGTAGAGAATGAAGGCAAGAGTTCACTCCATTTCTTAACAAAAATATCTCTTCTTTCATTAATCAATGATTCCATTCGAAAAAGACCATCTATCCCATAGGAAGTGTGGCTCCAATGAGCAATTTTTGACAGCGGCTGATACATAACCTCATATCCTTGAGAAATAGCGGTAAGGGCAAGATCCGTATCTTCATAGTACGCAGGCGCAAATCTTTCATCATATCCACCAACCGAGTCCCAAAAAGATTTCTTTACACACAGCGCCGCTCCAGAGACATAATCAACGGGACGACTATAACGATATTCAGAAGTAAGTGACATTTCACCATTTCCAAACTGCGCGGCACGCCCGTCAGAAAAAATTCTGCCACCGGCTTCCTGAATAGATCCGTTCGGCCATAAAAACATAGGCCCTGCGATAACCGCATTTAATCTCCTTTTAAAAGTATCAACGAGTGGAGCAAGCCAGTCAGGCTGAGGTATAGTATCATTGTTAAGCTGAACAATATAAGTTCCTCGTGCATGTGAGGCACCCTCATTTGCGCTTTTGAGATACCCCTGACTTTTTTCATGTCTGATAACAAAAACGTTCTGCACAAGGAGGAGCTCCGAGGGAGTTTCGTCATTGGATCCATCATCAACAACGATAACCTCGTAAGGAACATTTTCTGTATGAGCGCGAAGCGCATTCAGACAGAGCAGTGTGGAACTCCATTGTTCAAAACAACAGACGACAATACTCACCAGAGGATTTTGAAAGACAGGGAAAATAATAGGTTCTTGTAAGGGTGGCATAATGACGCGCACACACACTGGGTCAAAAGAGAGGCGCGTCCGCTGAATTTCTTCAAAGATAAGAAAATCGTAGGCATCCTGCATCATGGAACGCAATCCATATCGAAAAAAAATTTTTACACTTCGCGTTACACGCCGTGGCCGTGTAGAGAGCACCCACGGATAGCGTAGACACACAAAGAGAGTTTTTTTCAGTAAATCTATACTTCTATATACATTCATACGCTAAGAAGAAATGCTTGCTCGATAATAATCCATCGCACAGTGAGGGTCTCCGTCAAAAATAATTTTTCCTCCTTCAAGCACTATTGCCCGAGTCATATTTTTTTCCACTGATTCCAGATTGTGTGTCGCACAGAGTACCGTGCGCCCCACAAGCGCCTGCGACCCAAGCCATGTAAGCGCACGCGTTTTAAATGCCTCATCCGCACCAATATCAAATGCCTCATCCAAAAGCAGAGTGCCGGGATTAGTTTCTTCAATAATCTCTTTCATACATGAGAATCCAAGTCGTGCGTACATTCCAGAAGAAAATTGCCTCACATATTCTTCGTCGTATCCAACAAGCCCAGAAAACTCAATTACCCGGGCATAAAGTTCCGATATCTTTGAAAATGGAACTCCGAACATCTGTGCCGTAAGAAATACATTTCGACGCATAGAGAGATTGGGTGACAAAGTAAATGAATATCCGGAAATATACAGCGAACGACCACGCGTAGTAAGCTGTCCCTGATTGGGAAAGTATACTCCCGCAATAGTCTTAAGAAGTGTGCTTTTTCCAGATCCGTTACGACCGATTATCCCCACACGATCTCCCTCATGAACATGAAAATAAGGAATGGAGAGTGCAATTCTAATCTCTCTTTTTTTTCTAAAAAGAAGTGTCTTGAGTACATTAGTATCTCCTGCCTGCACAGTAAACTCCTTCACCACATCGTTCATTCCGATAATCGGATACGTACCATTACACATATTCAATAGCTCGGGAATTCCACAAAGAATAACAAACTCCGGCAAAAAGAATTGATACGAGGGTGAGCACACCCGCATGAAAAAGCGTTGCAGAAGAAAAACTCTCGTTAAACAGCGCGGCACGAGAAAGAATAAGAAACGGATAAAATGGATTGAGAAGTGCTACAAAATGAGGAATAATATCTGCATAAAAAATAGGAGTCCCGATAAAAATCATCTGCAAAGCAAAACGAATTACATTCGCAGTATCAGCAATAAGAGCACCTGCAACAGAAAGAATATAGACTCCTGCGGTAAGAAAACATAAAAGAAGTACAAGAATAGGAAGGTAACGGATAATTCCAAAAAGAGAAATATCGCTGATAAACATAACCACAGCAAGAAGCGCTATCTCAAAAATATGAGCATATAATTGACGAAGAACAAGAGAGATGGAAAGAATCGGGATAGGAAGATGCATTCCGATTAAAAGATGACGGTACCCTCTCATCAATCCAGGAGCTTCAGCAATGACCGTTGAAAAAAAGTTGTATACGATCAAACCGGAAAAAAGGTATACCGCATAATGGGCAATGTGCGCCCCTTCACGTGCACTAAAAATAGAAAAAATAATCAGAAAAAGAACAGTCGGATCAAGAAGATACCAGAGAATACCAAGTACCGACTGTTCATTACGGAGTAAAAATGAGGAAAAGGAAAGTGCTCCCACTTGCCGCATTCCAAGCCGCAATTGCGTTTTATCCATCCAGACCATTGTACCTACTTTCGTGTTCGGGACAACACGGATTGCGCAGTACGTATAATTCCCGCTTCGTCAAGTCCATACTCTTTGAGAAGTTCCTGCGAGGTACCGGACTGACCGAACCTATCCTCCACTCCAACCATCTGCAAAGCGGTGGGACGCGATACGGAAAGAAGTTCGGCAATAGCACTGCCTAAGCCTCCACATTTCTGATGTTCTTCAACAGTAACTACCGCACGTGCATTTTTTACACTGTCTAAAATTGTTTTTGTATCTAAAGGTTTTATGGAAGAGACGTTGACAACAGTAACGGAAACTCCCTCTTTCATAAGAGTGTGCGCGGCACGAAGAGTGAAGTATACGAGCGCGCCGGTAGCAAAAAAGACGAGTTCGGCTGAACCCCCTCCGGAAAGCACCGAAGCTTTTCCTATTTCAAAAGGGGTATCATCCGTGGTGATCAGAGGACTCTTTTCTCGCGAAAGACGTATATACACGGGACCGGTGTATTTCGCGGCGGCAAGCGTGGCCTTACGTGCTTCTATAGCATCAGTAGGAACAATGACTGTCATACGAGGAAGCACACGCATGAGTGCGATGTCTTCCAGTGCCTGATGTGTACCGCCATCCGGACCAACCGAGACTCCCGCGTGTGATCCGACAATTTTTACATTCTGATTATTGTAGCAAATGGTCGTCCGTATCTGCTCCCAATTTCGCCCTGGAGAAAACATCGCATACGAAGTAATAAAGGGAATTTTCCCCATTGCCGCCATACCGGACGCGACAGAAGCCATATTTTGTTCTCCTATTCCCATTTCAATAAAGCGTAGAGGAAACTGTGCCGCAAAAAGATTCGTCATCGTAGATTCTTTGAGATCGGCGCAAAGTGCCACTACTCGCTCATCATCCTTCCCCGCACGGAGAAGTCCTTCGCCATAGCCTTTACGAATTGGTTCCTGAATTACTCCCACGTCAAAAAGATGGGGATTTAATTTCTGTTCTGCGTTAAGAAAATCATTCATAATTACTGTACTTACATTTATTTCCACACTGCGTGAATAAACATCTGCTTACCAAAAAGCTTCCATAAAAAAGGAAATCGTAGATATATTTTGACAAGGGACAAAGACCGAGGATAGGCACTCTTGGTGCTATACGGTAAGAACTGCGGAATACACGTTTCTATAACAAATCCCGACAACTCCAAAGCTTCACTCATACTTTCGTGATCCAAAGGAGTAATATGGTCATAAAATTGCCAATACTCTTTATATGCGTAGCGTATATTTGGTTGCAAAATTAAAAGGGACTTTCCGTGACGTAAAACCCGACCAATTTCCGAAAGAGTGTGCATGATAGCATCCTTACCGATGTGCTCAAAAAAATTACTAACGAACACAACGTCTATTGATTGCGCAGGTACTTCCGAGAGGTTAGTTGACGGCGTTAAAAAAACAGTGACATCATTGTTTACCATTTCCCGCACTGATACATTTAAATCAACGACGTATTTTTTTGCACAATGTATATTATTGATGAGCTCTCCGTACCCTGCTCCTATGTCCAAAACCACATCATTGTTTGTAATGTATTTCTGAAAAAAATTATTACACAAAACCTTCCAGAGTTTATCTCTATAGTTCTTGTCTTCATCAAACCTCCTTGCATACTGTTTTTGTAGCAGTACGTCCAAAACGTGACCTTGGGTACTTTGTTGTTTTTTCTCACTCATAGTCGCTCTGTATTCTCCCACTTAAACTGCGCAGTTCGGCAAGTGCCCGTACCGCTTCCTCTTTTCCTGGTGGTTTGCCGTGCCAAGAATACTTCCCCTCAAACTCTGGCACTCCTTTCCCAGGAATAGTATAGGCGATGATGAGCGTCGGTTTCGCAAAGACCGCCTTTGCCTGCTCAACAGCCGCATCAATATCTTCAAAATCATGTCCGCTTACTTCTATTACGTGCCAATTGAACGCTTCCCACTTATCTTTAAGCGGATCCAGTGGCATGACATCCTCCGTATAGCCGTCTATCTGAATATAATTCCTATCAATAATCGCAATCACATTATGGAGCTCCTCCCGTGCGGCAAGTTGCGCCGCTTCCCAAACTTGTCCACATTCCTGCTCACCGTCTGACATAAGCGCATAGAAGTAATGACGAGAAGTTCTTCCCGCATCAATGCGATCGGCAAGTGCCATTCCTATCGCCTGTGAGAGACCGGAACCAAGGGGACCGGAACTCGTCTCCAATCCTGGAAGCCATTCGCGATGTGGATGCCCCTGCAGACGCGATGAAAACTTGCGAAGTGTTTTTAATTCCTCAAGAGGAAAATACCCCGCATGCGCCATTGCCGCATAGAGCACCGGCGCAATATGTCCGTTTGAGAGGATAAGCCGATCTCGTTCACTCCAGAAAGGATTTTTAGGGTCATGACGAAGTGCATGAAAAAAGAGATAGGTAAAGACATCTGCCATTCCCAGTGGACCTGCGGTATGTCCAGAACCTGCTTCAAGAAGCGACTCTATGACAGAGACGCGGATAGCATTCGCCTTCTCCTCAAGAAAGCGGATTTTTTCATCGTGTAAGTGTGCCATTATTTAGGTAAATAAGGCGTGTTCAAATTCCTCGTATGCTCTCTCCGGATCAAGTGAGGAAAAAATTGCTGAACCGACAACCACATGCGATGCGCCCGCCTTCACCAGTCGCTTTACGTTGTTCAGTTGTACGCCCCCATCAACGCTTATTGTAACAGAAGGGTAACGCTCCCGCAAAACAGAAATTTTTTCAAATATACTCTCATCAAAAGAACCCCCGTAAGATCCCAGTGATGCAATGCTCATCAATTGCACTCGTGCTATTTTTTCAATAAAAGGATCAAGAACAGAGACGGGGGTTTCCAATGAAAGCACAATGCCAAGTTCTGTGGGAGAGGAAGTAAATGTAGCAATAAGTGATTCTATATTCTGTGTTGCTTCATAGTGAATATAGACACGTTTTACTGCATCCATCCACTCGGAGAGTATACTCTCCGGTTTCTCTACCATCAGATGTGCCTCAATGTTGAGTACAGTATGCATCTCACGCACATCGTCTGGATTATCCCACGTTTCAGGACTAGCAAAAACACCATCGGCAATATCTATCTGTACCCACGAGGCAAATTTTTCCGCAAGAGAAATCTTTTCGCGCACACCATCAAAACTCCGCGCAATAATGGAAGGAATGATGAGCACTTCAGAATTCATTTTCCTTAGAAAGCGAACTATCTAATTTCTGTATTCTACGTACATGTCGTTCCTCACGGGAAAAGTCTGTAGAGAGCCATAACGTAACAGCGCGCTTTGCATCATCGGAAGAAATGAAGCGTGCGCCGAGTGAAAGCACGTTTGCATTATTATGAAGACGAGAAAGACGGATAATATCCTCCTGATATGAATAGAGTACTGCGGCACGAACACCACGTACACGATTAGCGCATATCGCCTCCCCCTCTCCGGAACCGCCAATGATAATGCCTCGGTATTCTTCGGGATTACTTGCAACTTGTTTTGCAACAATTGCTACCACGTCAGGATAATCATCTTCCGAGTTAAGCTCAAAAAATCCTTCATCATTCACCGTATACCCCGCCGTTTTGAGATACTCCTTCAGCTCGCGCTTGAGTTCAAATCCAGCATGATCAGCCGCAATAAAGATTTGCATATTATGGAGACGGTATATGTGTTAGATGCCCCGCTTTAATCACATGGTCAATAAGTGCATGGGTGTAGCCACTTTCATTATCATACCACGCAAGCACTTTCACCAGATTCCCAATGACACGAGTGAAGGAAAGATCAACAAGTGAAGCATGGGAGATACCCACAATATCTGAAGAGACCAGCTGTTCATTGGTAACCGCAAAAAGCTTTTTCCAACGCTCTTCTCCCGCGGCACGAGTAAGAATAGCGTTCACTTCATCCTTTGTCGTTTCTCGAGAGGCAATGAAGGTTATATCAGCAACGGAACCGACAATAACCGGCACACGGAGAGCAATACCATCAAACTTTCCCTTCAGTTCTGTTACGGCTTCCGTAACAGAAATTGCCGCACCGGTTGAAGAGGGAACAATATTTTGTGCCGCGGCTCTCCCTCGCCGCCAATCTTTTGCATCCGGTGCATCTACGAGCTTTTGTGTCGCAGTATATCCATGTACCGTATTCAGCATTGCCCGTTCTATACCAATCCCCTCGTGAAGTATTTGTATAACTGGACTTGCCGCATTTGTCGTGCAGGACGCGTTAGAACTGATTGCGCAATTTTTAAGAGCATCTTCGTTAATACCAAGTAATACCGTCGCACCACTGATGGCACCAGTCGGATCTTCTTTTGCTGGAGCAGAAATGACCACGCGCTGTGCACCAGCAATAATGTGTGCGTTCGCCTTGTCATAACGTTCAAAAAGCCCCGTACATTCTACAACAACATCAATGTTGTGCTCTTTCCACGGAAGTTTCTCTGGATCTTTCTCTTGTACAAAAATAATATCCTTCTGATTTACAACCAAACGTCCGTCTCGCACCATACTATCAAACGGCGCCTTTCCATACGCAGTATCGTAACGCAGTAAATAGGCAAGATTATCTAATTCGCCCAAATCGTTAATGGCAACAATTTCTATATCGGGATTATTATAGGCGAGGCGCACAAAAGCTCTCCCAATACGCCCAAAACCGTTTATCGCTACACGTATGCGATGCGACTCTTCCATACACTAAGTATACAACACCAAGGAAAATCAATCCTTCTCTTTCTGTGTATTATTAAACACCGAGTGTTTAATAATTGTAATAATTTGAGACTATAGGAGCTGTGTGCGGAGTATCTGTGCGAAGAGTAGTGGATTAGCGCGACCGCCGCTTGCTTTGATACCTTCACCGACAAGACGTTGGAAGACACTTTCTTTACCACTTTTAAATTGCGCAACAATATCGGGATGTGCGGTTATAATTTGTTTTGCAAGTTCCGTAAGTGCACTCTCATCACTTTCCTGTATAAGCCCATGTGCCTCCGCAAGTTCGCGAGGTGTTTTTTTCTCCGTCATCATACGAACAAGAACATCCTTACCACCACGAGAAGAAAGCTCCCCGATGGAGAGCATCCGTACTAATTCGGCAAAATGTACTGCATCTGGGAAAATCACGTCAGCATTGGCTTTGCGCATTCCCGCAAGGTCAGAGCTAATGTAGTTTGAGGCGAGTTGAAGTAGGGTCTCACTCTCCTTACCGAGCGCAATGCTCACCGCGTCTAAGTACAAACCGAGAAACTCATCCGCGACGTACATTTCCGCATCTTCGGCTTTAATACCGAGCACGAGCAGACGTTCGCGTTTTTTTGAGGGAAGTTCTGGCAAGGTATCCGCCAAATATTGAAACTCGGGAATTTTAGAAATGTTAAGCTTAGGCAAATCTGGATCGGGAAAATAGCGGTAGTCGTGTGAAGACTCCTTGCTCCGTTGAGAAAAAGTAAGTCCTTTTATTTCATCAAAACCTCGAGTCTCTTGTGTAATCACCTCCCCTGCCTCAAGCGCTTTTACTTGCCGACCTATTTCGTATTCTATAGCTCGTTCAACAGAACGGAATGAATTAAGATTTTTGACTTCCACTTTTGTACCAAACTGTTGTGCATCAGGAAGAGCAACACTTACATTTGCCTCCACACGCATTTCACCCTTTTCCATATTTGCATCCGAGGCACCAAGCGCACGCAAAAGAAGTTGCAATTCGCGCGCAAAATCAGCCGCCTCCTTCGCGTTCTTTATTACTGGCTCTGTGACCAATTCCATCAGTGGCACTCCCGCACGATTAAAGTCCACCAGACTCTCCTTTGCTCCGCCGTTATGTGATGAACGTGCCGTATCTTCCTCAAGATGCACACGGGTAAGCGCTACTCCATGGAGGGATCCACCCGAGACAAGTGGGTACTGGTATTGACTCAATTGGTACCCCTTGGGGATATCTGGGTAGAAGTAATTTTTACGATCAAATTCGGTGTAGTCCGCAATAGTTCCGCCAACAGCGTAGCCCACGCGAAGAACCTGACGGACAGCCTCCTTATTGATAACAGGAAGGGTTCCTGGATGCCCCATACACACAGGGCAAATGTTAACGTTTGGTCGTGTTTCGTCCGGATCATTCTTGGACAAACAAAACATTTTAGTCACCGTTTTGAGTTCGGCATGAATTTCCAGACCAATCGTGGGGATATAGTTCATAACGAGGCGATTATACCACTAGGCGAACCTCTTCTTCCAGCATGATGCCAAATCGTTCACGTACCCTTGATTTTAAAAGAGTGGTGAGACGTTCCAGATCAGCGAAGGTGCCCGTACCGTCATTGATAATCAAATTGCCGTGATAGGAAGCGGTAGAGAGTCCTCCTTCACGCATCCCGCAAGCACCCACTGTTTCCAAAAGATATCCAGCCGGAATTTTTCCGTCAATAACTTTAGTCATATCAATACGCGTGAGCGCATCCTCTGTTACTTCAGCCGTTAACACATTTTTAAAATAACTCCCTGGACAGCGGAGTCCTTCGGGATACTTTTTTCCTCGAAGTCTGCGAATTTCATCTGAACGATTTTTCAGCGCGGAAGAATCTCCTAGGGTACAAACACAAGTAACAGAGAGAACAATCATATGACAATGTTTAAATATACTGTCACGATACCCAAACTCACATTCTTTTGCCGAGAGAGTCCGTACAGAACCATCTTCACAAAGAACAGTTACCTCGTGAAGTATTTCCGAGATAGATTTTCCGTACGCGCCGGCATTCCCTACGACCGCCCCTCCTACCGATCCGGGGATACCAGTGAGAGATTCCAATCCTGACAATCCTTGGGCAAGAGAGACGGTAACGACTTCGGCGAGTGGAGTCGCGGCGTCGGCGCGCAATTTCGTTCCTTCCACTTTCACTTTTCCGTTACGTAAAACAATGACGAGTCCTGGGTATTCCTCGTGACAAAAAACAGTATTACTTCCACCAGCAAGTATAGAGTACGGGAGAGTATGCTCCTGTGCCCACAGGAGGGCTTCTTGTATTTCGGAGGTATTTTGTACCTCAACAAGATAACGTGCAGTTCCCGCAATGCCGAACGTTGTATAGCTTCTAAGATCTACTGATTCTTGATATATCATGCGGGATTAAGGGGTGGGAGTGTCACTACTCGGAGTAGATTCTGCCGCCGGTTCAGACGATGAATCCGAAGCTGGTTCCGGTGTTGGTTCTGATGTAGAGGTGGGTTCTGAAGTTGCTGGTGTTCCTTCTGTGGAAGAAGTCGTAGATTCTGGAACTGCGGTTGAATCAGAACTTGATTCTGTAGAAGAAGTTGAGGAAGCAGTATCACTTGGTATCGTGCTATCCCCAGACGATCCTCCCGTATCAGAAGATGATTGGTCGCTAGTGCTTGAACTTGAGGAAGAATCAGATGAAGAGGATGATGAAGCACCACATTCTCCAAAAGTTGCCTTGACTGACCCGTTACTCACCCGCAAACAATAGGGCTCGCCGCTTATTTCATCAAAGAGAGTGACTCCGATGCGATTCTCCGAAGTACCGATGGTTGCCGAATTTTTTACTTTCAAATCTTCTGCAACAATTGCTCCATTCTCATCAATACTCCACGTACCCGAGTAGCTCTGGATTGCCTTCACATTCAAGATGGGGAAGTTGTTGAAATCAACGGGGCCAAGCGCGCGGATAGAACCCGTGTCTTCATCAAGGGTCCAAAGACTGGCAAGAATCTCCCCTGCTTTAATTTCAGAAGCAATCTTGTAGTAAGAGAGGTTAACCAACACTTTAATGGTTCCCACACCGTTCCCATCCTTTTTTGAACTTGAGTCAAAAGTATCTAAGGCAATGCCTACCACAACACCGGATGTTGTCGCCTTGGCACCAACACCAGACATTGTAGAAAGCGTGATACGGTCTCCTGGCTTAATTGCACCACCATCCATATTCACCTTCGTTGGCACGCGTCCAGCCATAGCCACAATGACGTTGTATTGATCCTCATTTCCTTCACAGTTGAGATCGTCAACTTCACACATAGGTGCATTCCCCACAAACCCAGGCGATGTGGCAACAATGCCTATCGGTGATGATCCAGGCATCGCACGAGATACCGTTTCCGTTTTACCTTCTACCAAAGTAACCAACTCACCTTTCTCCGGTTTTTCAGACGGATTGGAAATGTGGAAATATTCAGAAAAGTCAGCACCGGAAGTTTCGTATGTAACTCCACCTGCTCCATCACCGATAATCCTCCCTGCAAGAGTAGGCACACCGGTGGCAGTAGAGTCCGCAAACCCAACAAAAATGTTTCCTGTTGTGCCATATCCTGTTTGACCGATTTGGACGAGGAGTCCATCTGCAGTAGTACCGGTATTTGAGTTAAATACTCGAGCGACATACCCTGTTGAAGAAGCGGCATAGACATCAAGATTCATGAGTGGTGTTGTGGTCCCTATCCCCACCTTCCCTTCATTCGTTATGGTCATTCGTTCTGGTGGTATTCCACTTGTCCCCCCTGTTCTAAAACGAATTGCACCGGCATCAGTCCAGTTATCCAAAGCGATCATCTGTGCACTACTTGCTTCATCCCGTA
>Ga0265297_10001128_pt1 | contig 65843 bp, 61 predicted proteins | sample Munlanlwell13791_FD_192502 | JGI IMG/M metagenome (GOLD analysis project Ga0265297, IMG submission 192502) | Leachate microbial communities from a municipal landfill in Southern Ontario, Canada - Leachate well 137-91 | ecosystem: Engineered > Solid waste > Landfill > Unclassified | place... | reverse complement strand
TGGTCTGGTTGTTCAATTTGCTCAAAAAATCTTCCAGGTCCCGGTAGGAAAAATGGATAAGATCCTGGGTAAGATGGCCGCATGGGTCATCCATAAAAGCGCGCGGATGCACGCCTACTTCCTCGTAACGGAATTTATCTTTCTTGAACAATTTCAATTGCGGGCTGGGATACCACCCTCCGTGCTTCACCCAATAATCACCGATAAAGTTCCTGCGCGGGATCGTAAAGCCGTTTTCCGGAGGGTCCGCCGATAAACATTTGATTATTTCTTCTTTAAGCCCCGGTGTGATTATTTCATCGGCATCGAGGCTTAATACCCAGCGGTTTTTGGCTTTAGCGTATGCCCAGTTCCTATGCCTGCCTTCAACGTCCATCTTGCGGATAAAGATCTTTTCCGTGAATTTCGAGGCAACCTCTACGGTACGGTCAGTGCTCTCGTCATCAATGACGATGATCTCATCAGCCCAGACAGCCGATTCCAGGCAGCGTGCGATCCTGGGTTCTTCATTTTTGGTCAATACTACGATACTTAAGGGAAAGGCGACCGTGCTCATCGTTTAAGCCAACACCTCCTTAACTGCCCCGACAACCGCCTTGATCTGGTTAAGTTTTAAATGCGGGAACATGGGAAGGGATATGATATCCTGCGAAACCGCTTCAGAAACCGGAAAATCTCCCTGCTTATAACCTAAATCAGCATATGCCTTCTGCAGATGGCAGGGTTTCGGATAATGAATGATCGCGCCGATGCCTTTTTCTTTAAGGTGCGCAAATACCTCGTCCCTTTTCCTGGTCCTGAGCGCATAGACGTGATAAACATGGCTGGACTTTTCCGAGGCGTAAGGGGTAATTACCCCGTTTACCCCCTTAAATAGATCATTGTATTTTCCTGCCACGCTGACGCGCATATTATTCCAGGAACCCAATTTCTTAAGCTTCAGCCTCAATACGGCCGCCTGAATAGTGTCCAGCCTTGAATTATACCCGATCATGTCGTGCTCGTACTTAGATACACGCCCGTAATCCCTGAGCATCAGTAGTTTTTTATAGATATCTTCATTATCGGTGACGATCATGCCTCCGTCACCCAGCGCGCCCAGATTCTTTGTAGGATAAAAACTGAAGCAGCCGATATCTCCGATGCTCCCCGCCTGCCTCACTTGCCCCTGGGAACCAAGCCTTACGGCGGCTCCGTGCGCCTGCGCCGCATCTTCAATGACCCGCAGGCCGTATTCTTTGGCGATCTTCAATATTTGCTCCATATCTGCCGGTTGGCCGTAAAGATGCACCGGCATTATCGCACGGGTATTCTTCGATATAGCCTTCCTGATCTTAGCGGCATCCATATTATAGGTACGCTCATCTATATCGACAAACACCGGCCTTGCCCCCGTATAAGAAACAGCCAGGGCGGTTGCGATATACGTAAAAGCTGGCACGATCACCTCATCCTCCCTGCCGATACCAAGGCTAAGGAGCCCCAGGAATAACGCGGCAGTGCCGGAGCTGACGCCTACGGCATAGCGGCTCCGGCAATACGCGGAGAATTCTTTTTCAAACATTGCTACATCCTGCCCTAAAATAAAATCGCATCTTTTGATTGTGCGGTTGATGGCGTTACGCATGGCCGCATCTATTTCTTTATGCTGCGCCTGTAAATCCGTAAACGGTATTTTCATTATAGCAGTCTCCTTACGGCGTCAAAAACCTTATCCGAAGTAATCGAGTTCAAACATTCCCTGTCTATTGAACAAACCGATATCTTGAATTTCCTGTAACAAGGCCTGCACTCCACCCCGCTTTTGATGACTATATGTTCTTCTGACGGCGGATACGGTCCGTAAACCTTCTCATCTACCGGCCCGAAGATCGAAACGGTCCTTGTCCCTGCTGCCACGCCGATATGCAAAGGCCCTCCGTCATTGGTGATCAAGAGCCGCGAACGCTTTATTACAGCTGCCAGCTGCATTATCCCCGTCAAACCTGTCAGGTTTATTAATTTATGGGCAGCGGCAGCCGCTATATCCTGCGCGATCGGCCTTTCCGAGGCATCACCTAAGATCACGACCTTGATATTATATTCCCGGATTATCCTGTCGGCGACCTGCGCGAACCTTTGGGCAGGCCAGTGCTTGAACTTGGCGTCCTTGCCCCAGCTGGCACCCGCTCCCGGCGCCATCGCCACCACCGGTTCACTTTCATTTATCCCCAGATCGGCTAATAATTTTGCGGCCTGCCTGGCAGCATCATCGCTAATGAATAAGCTCAGTTTTCTTTCCCCGGCAACGATATTGACGAACTTTAAGAGGCTCAGGTAATGCTCCACTATATGCCTGTGCTCAAACCCTTCGGTATCTATCCTGTCGGTCAAAAACCTCCCCCGGTTTCTGAAATTAAAACCAATACGCCTTTTTATTCCGAGGAACTTTGTGAAAAGGCTGTATCTGTGGTCAAGAGAAAAATCAAAGGCAATATCAAACTTTCCGTTTTTTATCTGCCACAAAAGGTCCAGGAACACCCTCGCGCCCTGCAATTTAGAATCGCGGGAAATCTTCTTTAAGTCCCCTCTTGACAACGCAAAGACCCTGTTTATATCGGGGTTGTCCCTGAAAAGCTCGGCAACCCTTTCATTACACCAGTAACCGACGAAACTTTGCGGATGAGCGGATTTGATCGCCCTGACGACAGGAGTGGTAAACAGGCAATCGCCTATCCCGAACGGGTTAATGACCAGGAAATTCGGCGGCTTCATCTTTTGAAATCGTCATCAAAACGCTCGATATCGTCCTCTTCAAGATACTCTCCGGTCTGCACTTCCACTATTTTTAATACTGACCTCCTGGGATTCTCCAGTCTGTGCTTTGTGCCTCTGGGTATAAAAATGCTTTCGTTGCTTCTGATGAGCCTGGCGCTGCCCCCGCTTGTGACCCTGGCCGTGCCGGAGACAACTACCCAGTGTTCAGCCCGGCTTTTGTGGCGCTGCAGGCTAAGGCGCTTTCCCGGGTCTATCTCGATCAACTTGATCTTAAACCCGGCAGCCTCATCAAGGACCGTATATGCGCCCCACGGCCGCTTTTCAGTGGCATGCACAAGGCGCTCCTTGCGGTTTCCGGACTTCAGCAGCTCGACGACTCTTTTCACCTCCTGCGCCCTGGACTTGTCGCAGACAAGGAGCGCGTCGGGAGTATCAGCGATGATCACATCTTTAAGCCCAATGGTAGAGATCAGCCTGTTCCCTCTGCTTAAGACGCAAATCCCTTTGCTGTTTAAATCCAGCGAATCGGCCCTGATTATATTGCCGTTATCGTCCTGAGGCAGTATTTCTCTTAAGGCATCCCAGCTTCCCAGGTCGGTCCAGTAAAAATTTGCCGGCACCAGGGCGATCTTTCCCGAATGCTCCATGATGCCGTAATCGATCGAAATAGGGATGATCTTCTGCCATATCCTGCCAAGTTCGTTCAATGAATCCAGCGACATGAGCAGGGAATACAGTTTCGGCAAATGCTTCCTCAATTCGTTCAAGAATACCGAAGCCTTCCAGATAAATATCCCGCTGTTCCAGAAAAAGCTTTTATCCCTGAAATATCTTTTTGCTTTTGATATTTCCGGTTTCTCAAGGAATTTTTCGACGCTGAAATAATCAAATTTCTTCTTTTTTATATTAGGCCCTGGATTTACCTTGATATATCCGTATCCGGTGGAAGGGCTCCTTGGCCTTATACCGATAGTGGCCAAATAACCCTTTTCTGCGCAGGCTATTGCCCGGCCCAAGGTCTTTTTAAATGCGGCCCTGCCCTTGACGTAATGGTCGGAAGGCAAAACTACGAGCACCGCATCCTTATCCTTCATACTGATCAGCCTGGCGCATAAGCCTGCGGCCGGAGCGGTATTTTTACCTTCAGGCTCAAGGATAATATTTGCCTCAGGGATAAAGAATCCTTCGACCTGTTTCTTTAATTCGTAAAAATGCTGGCGGTTTGTAATAATGAAAATATTGCCAGGGGCAACTATCCCGTTTAAGCGCCTGATGGTATCCTGCAGCAGGGTCATATCCCCTGAGATGCGCATGAACTGCTTAGGTTCCAGTTCTCTGCTGAACGGCCAGAACCTGCTGCCTACGCCTCCGGCTAAAATGACCGCGTAATTATGCTTCATTTATTAAGCACCTCTTGGATTTTACTAAGCACCTCTTCAACCCCGATTTTGGAGAGATCGGGTTTTTCCACAACTACGCTCTTTTCGCTGAGCGGCCCCCATCTTTTAGAACCCTTGCCGGGCATATCGCTGCGGAAAATAGCGACCACCGGGATATTTAAACAGGAGGCAAGATGCACAGGCCCGCTGTCACAGGAAACAAGCAGCCTGCTTCTGTTAAGTATAGCTCCCAGCTCCTTAAGCGTCGTCTTCCCTGTCATATCTATTATAGCGTCATTTCCATAAGAAGAAAACCTGAACTTCATAGCTGCCTCTTCCCTGCCTCCGACAATGACGACTTTCATACCCAACTCAACGGTGATCTTTTCCGCCAGGAGCAAAAAAAAGGCTACCGGCCATTGTTTTACCGGGTCGCTCGTCCATGGATGCACTGCTATAAATCCGCTCTTTTCATTGAATTCCTCCGGCAGGCTCAAATAGCAGTCTTCGCTGATATCTAACGACGGCCGCCTGCCTTGCGCAGAGGCGCCTATCAGGCCCGCCAGCTGCAGGTTGTAATCTACCTCGTGCTTATCTTCGAGATATTTCAGGTCTTTGAGCGTATGCGTAAGCAGGAAATGCCACTTTCTGGAGTAGCCCACACGCACGGGTATGCCGCTTAAGAAACTGATTATATTGAACTCCTTTGAAGGATTAAAGATCACACAAAGGTCAAAATTCTTTTTTCTTAACTTCGCGCTGAACCTGACTATTTCGCTCATGCTATGTCTGCGGTTCTCCCAGGTGAGCACTTCATCCACGCAATCTATGCATTCAGCCAGTTCTTCCACATACGGATCAGCCACTAAAGAGAGTCTTGTTTGCCCCGAAATACCTTTCAAGGCCCTGAAGGCAGGTATATTCAAAAGGAACTCTCCAAAGCGGTCATTTCTGAAGGCAAGAATATTTTTGTATTCCATTGTTTATGCCAGCCTCTCAAGCCCTGACATAATACCGGCTAAATACCAGAAAATAAGGCCGACCCTTGAATAATAGAGGCTGCTTTCCGTCAAACCGTTAACCAGAAAAGCGATCAAACAGATAATCAGCAAAAGGGAAACCTCCCTGCAATAGCCTTCTTTGAATTTCCCGTAAATTGAGCGGGATTTCGCGAACAACCGATACAACAACCAGACAAAGGCCCCAAAACCAGCCAGGCCTATTTCTCCTGCCATATGCAGATAGATATTATGCGCCTTCATCTCATCAAGGGTAACTACGTTCCTGTATTCAGGAAACTCCTTGAATTCCTTATAACTTTTCATGAATGCGCCCGCGCCTACTCCTATCACCGGATGCGCCTTTATCATATTCAGGCTGGTCAGGTAAACAGCAATCCTGTCGTCGTTGCACATAAAACGTATCGGGTTATACTCTACCGCCTTTGCCCACTCCTTTACGGATTTAGGCAGGATGAAGGGAGACAGCAGCCCCAGCGCCAGAAGAAAAACAATAAGGGCCTTGCTTTTCTTGACCGCGGCCAGGAAGAATACAGACAAATAAACAGCCAGCAGTGTCGGCCTTGAGTAAGTAAGGGCTGTGCCTGCCAGGACTATCAGGCTAAAGAGAGCAAAAACAACCCTCTTTGCGCCTTTAAAATGATAGAGGGTAAGCCCGAACAGGACAGGCGCAAAGGCGCTTAGATATATGCCCAGCGTATTTGAGTCCTTAAAAGAAGATGTCGCACGCACCAGCCCTAAATTTATGACCGGAGGATAATCGCGCCTTATGAAGCTGTATCCCGTTACGACCTGCCATATACCGTCTACTGAAACCAGCAGGAGGCCTGCGGTTATCGACAACATGATCCGCCTTAAGTGAGTTTCGTCCTTGAGGCTGTCTGCCGTAGCGAAGAAAAGAAAAACATACAACATTAACCTCAGTATTCCCCCCTTTAAACTATCCGTGAAATTCACTGTATTGACCAGAGAAAGACAGGTTACCGCGATAAACAAAAAAAGAGGCATGTTTACAGGCGTCTTCGGGATTATCCGCTCTCTCTTCAACGCCTTCTTCAGAAGAAAAGAAGCTATCAACAGGCCCATAAACACGCTTATCGGTGCCGGGGCAATCGCGGCCGAGAAAGGTATGAGGATGATGCACCAGTAAATCACATGATCGGAATAAACAATGATCTCTTTTTGCATACTTGACGATATCTTTTTAGGCAGTAAATTTATACTTTATGATACTGAATGCCGCCCTGATGCCGTCCCAGCACCTGATCTTTTTTCCTTCGGCGTAGCTGCGCGGATGATAGGAAATAAAGGTCTCTGCTATACTCAGCCTTTTCTTCAGGGACTTTGCGATGATCTCGATCTCTATATCGAAACCGTCCGCCTTGAGATCAAGCTGATTGATCGTGCCGCGGCGCAGCAGCTTATAGCACGTAAAACAATCGTTTAACCTCACACCAAACAAAAAATTAAGCATGTTCGTCAGGAACCTGTTACCCATGCGGTGGATCATAAGTCCTTTATATCCCCTGATAAACCTTGCGCCCAGGACAATATCCGCGTTCGTGGACCTGGCCGTCTCCATCAGCTTGAAATAATCCGCTGGTTCGTATTCTAAATCGGCATCCTGGATGATCACGAATTCACCTTTTGAAAACGAAAGGCCCGTCCGGACGGCAGCGCCCTTGCCTCTGTTGGTCGCATGATGGATCACGGTTAAATTACCGTATTTGATCTCTCTTAATATTTTTCCCGTATCGTCGCTTGAACCGTCATCCACGACGACTATTTCTTTGTCGATATCTAAAGAGTTTATCTTCTCTAGTATCTGCCTTATTGTCTTGGATTCGTTGTAAACGGGTACGATCACGGAAAGTAGCGGCATTATTAAAATACCCTCCTTAAGATGTAATAAAGGAACAGTGCGCCCAGCGCCAACAGAATGACCCTGGCTATAACCCGGTAAACTTCCTTTGTCTCAATGCTTAATTTAATCACGTATATCAGGCTCGTTAAATATTGCCGCATACCGGCCTTGCTCCCCCCTTTTTCCCTCTCCTGGAAAAAATAGGGGAACTCAACGGCCTTTCTATAGCTTCCTTTTGCCAACACCTCAAGCAGTATCTTATAGCCCATCGGGGTCAAGTGTCTGCCGCTGATAACGGACTTACGTAAAATAAAATAGCCCGACATCGGGTCCCGGACCTGCGAAAGTGTCCGGGGCAGGAAAAAATAGCTGGTGTATGTCCCGGCCAGGGAAAAAAATCTGCGCAACAAACTCCATTTTAATATCCCGCCGCCTTTAATGTTGCGGCTGGCAACCACGATGTCCACCGCGGCGTCTTCGGATATTATCTTTATCATGCCCGGCAGTATCTCCGGAGGATGCTGAAAATCACCGTCAATAACACCAATGACCTCTCCCCTCGCCTCAGCCCAGCCGGCAATGACCGCGGAACCGAGGCTTCTTTCGTTCATCCTGCGTATAAGCCTTATCCTGTTGTCTTTTTGCGAGAGGCGCTCAACAACCGTCCAAGTGCCGTCAGGGCTGTCATCGTCGACTACGATGATCTCAAAATCAACCGCGCTCTCCGAAAGGACCTGGCTTATGCGCCCACAGAGCGATTCTATGTTCTTTGCTTCGTTATACGTAGGTATCACCAGGGAAAATCTGCTCATATCATCCTTAAGCGTCTGAAAATCGCCCAAACATATAATTTTAGGTAAGCCGGCAATAATTTGAATATCTTGAAGCTCGACTTGCCTTTTGTCCTTTCCTTCCAGACCGTTGGGACCTCGGTGATCTTAAAGCCCAGATAATAGGCCTTAAGCGGGATCTCCATCGAGATCTCGAAACCCTTAGCTTGAATATCAATGGATGAGATCACTTCTTTCTTATACATCTTGAAGGCATTGGCAATGTCGTTTGTCGGCACACCCAGCAGTAAATGTTGCTACCTGCCCGCGGAAGCTGAAAGGAACCCTTTGAACCTGGAACCGCCCAGGCGCCGGCCTCCGTGCGAATAACGGGAGCCGCACACTATATCGTATCCCGAACTTATCTTTTCAAGCATCCCGTTTATGACGGCCAGGTCATCGCAAAGATCAGCCATGACCGGGATAAACACATCTCCTCCGGCAGAAGCGAACCCGGACTTAACCGCATTAGCGAAGCCCTTATCGAGTTTATTCTCTACAAGCCTTATATTGTTATATTGCCCTGACAGGCGCTTGATGAGAACGGCTGTCCCGTCCACAGAATGGTCGTCAACCACAACCAGCTCAAAGGGCACGCTGACTGTCGCCTCTATCTTATGGACGACCTCTTCGATATTGTCTTCTTCGTTATGCGCGGGAACGATGATAGAAAGTTTCATCCGGATATTTTATAAATATGCACTGTTCCGTTGGTAAAGACCGGGCTGAACTGGCCCGGGTGGAGCCTTGCCCACCCGTCTTCAGGCGGGAATTCGATATTTTCAGTCTGGTGCAAAGAATAAACGAACAGGTAGTCTATCTTGCGTTCTTTCAAATTAGAAAACCAGGTAGCGTAATCTGCCTGTCCCCTGTAATTATTTGAGTCTTCGAGATTCCGGTGGAGGCTGGAAAAATCGCTTCCCCAGCGGTAACGTCCGCTTGGGAAAAAATGCAGCTTGGCAGGCTCTATCTTATTGACTGAGACGTAATATACATTGTTCTTAAAATTCTCTCCGTACAACGGGAACGGGACCGGCCTGCCGATATAGGCGATATTGTTACCCGCCGTTCGGCCGTTCAACCAGACCCAGGCATCCACGGCGTCGGGCCAAAAGTGCGAATATTTTACCATCTTTTTATACCTTTGAAACTCATTTTTTTTGTAATCGCGGGAACATAGCCCCAGGATGCCCACTGCAAGGATGATCAGGAATATGACGATACCCGGCCGTATCTTTATCCTTTTGCCTTTGAAATATTTGACTATAAAGGGGTAAGCAAAAAAAAGGAGCAAGGTTGACGGAATGGAAATGGCCAGCTCATATGATTTGGCCAGCTCAGACATGGAAGCCAGCGCACAAAGCGCAACCAGGATGCTTGTCACCAAAAGTGGAACCCTTAAAATCTCAAAGAGATAGAATCCCAGGATCATGCCGCATGCAAGAAGCGCGTATAAATATCTGGTATTAGCTAAAGGAATGACATACCGATAGACAAGATATAACAGCGCGGGCAGCAGGCAAAAATACGCCAGATACGGGCTGATTTTCTTTTTCTTAAAAATCAGGCCAGCCAGCGCCGCAAGCGTTCCCGGTAAAACGAAAATCAACGTCTGCGCGCCCAAGCCCTCATGGAACAGAAGCTTGCCCGGCGAATAATCCTGAATCTTAAAATGGGCGCTGTAAGTCAAAGTATCCATCACTCCGCGGAATACCGGTATGCCCATAAAATTGAAATCCAACGGATAAAGGGGATTTCCGGTCTCCAGGTAATTCCTGATAAAACTAAAACCTCCCAGAAGCGTAATAACAAAAGCGGAAATAACGCCGTAGTAGGCCCTGGTAAAATGCCTCAGAAGGAAATAAGCAAAAGGCAATAGCAGTAATATAGAATACGGGAAAGCGACCGTCTTGGTGCCTAAAAGCAGGCCAAGGCTAATACTGTAAAGCAAAACTTTTTTCAGAGAAAAATCTTCTTCCAGCAAAAAAAGATAATACGTACCGGCCAGGAAAAGCGACGCCACCATCACATCAACATAAGAGATTGAAAGCTGCTTAAATAAATTGGGTATTATCAAGAACAAAGCCGCGGCATAAAAAGAGGACAGCGGGCTTACTCCTATCCTCCTTGAAATAGCATAGGCCGATACTACTGCGAGCGCAAAGAACGGCACCTGGCCGAGATCCGCCAGAAATACGCTTTCTAGCGGCAGGATCAGCCAAAGAAAAAAGAGGCTCCCGTTAATGGGATAATAAGTCGGGCTCGGGTCGTCCGAAACGGTAATGGGGGTGTCAAGGTTGCCTTGTTTGAGCCATTCCACGGGAAAGGTAAAATGATAATTCAGCGAATCCCATCCGAAAGGCGGGTTAGTGAGGTTTATAAATATTTTTACGCAGCCGAAGACGGCTATTATCGCAAGCAGGAAACAGGCGGTCTTGTTGTTTAAGATCGCGGCTATCTCTTTTTTCGCTTTGTTCAGGTCCAGGGCAGAGCCCATCTTCCTTGTCGCAAGCAGGACAAAGATCAAAATCGCTGACTCAAGGATCAAAAGGTTCGATAAGAACAAGGCCCCTAGAATCCCCAGCGCTAATTCGGAAATCACTATCTGCGCCAGGTAAAGGATAAACGCAGAAATAAAAAATTCACAGGCCCCTCTTGCCTTAAAGACGCGCGAAGATAAAAGCCACGCAGACAACAAGACCGGTGCGTTCATCATGCAAAAAACAAGCATTATCAGCTACCCCTTTCTCTCCACTTCCTGCCTGTCATAATCTTTATTATGGTAAATAAAAAACTCTCCCCCGGGGCTTTCAAAAACCTTTTTGTATCCTATCGCGGATATTTTCGTAAAATAACGCGGGATCTCTTCTAAGTCTTGCTTTGACAGATACTCAAGAAGAGTCATATCAATGACCAGATATTCGGCTGCAAAGCTCTTTTTATTCCTGGGATTCCATTCAAAAATATACTTACGGTGCGACAGATGCGGCACCAGGTTGAAATTAGCGGCTACCGATGCTTCTTGCGGCACCTGGCTGAGAAAGGATATCTTCTCCAGCGTTGCCCTACTCCTGATCGTAGCCAGATAACGGGATAATTTTCCCGCATCAGTTCTGCCGTAAAAAAACAGGGAAGAAATCATAACCAGCAGCGCCAGAAATACCGGTGCCCTCTTATCTTTTATTTTATCGACTATCCGGCCTGCCCCGTAAATCGCCGCGATATAAATAAAAGGTATTAAGGCTGCCGTGTAATGGGAGGTGATATTATACCAGCCGCTGAAATTGGGGTCTAAAGGCATGAGATTCCTGAAGAACGGGACGGCAATAAGTATGTAATGCGCGGGGCTAAAAAAAGAAAGAAAACCCAGGGGTGCGAAAATCTTTAAAAAATATTCCAATTTGTCCTTAGTGCAGAGAAGCCTGATGATCAAAGACGGATCGGAGGCCGCCGCTTTAAAGTTTTCCTCATAAGTCATCCCGAAAGGCAGCCTGTTCATATACGCAAAAACATGCTGCGCGCTAAAGTGCGGGATGATCAACTTTGTCTCGATAACCCAGGCAAAAATACCGGCAGAAACAAGCGCTGCCCCGAGTAACTTTCTTCTTTGGAAAATAAACGCAAAGAGGCCTAAAGCGCAGATCAAAAAAGCCACGTCTTCCTTACAAAGCAGCAGAAAAACCACCGATATTATCAAAGGCAGATTTCTTTTTTTTTCGAGGAAAAAATATGCCCAGAACAGGAGCGGGAGAATAAAACATTCGGGGTGAAAATCCGATAGCCCCACCCCTCTTAAGGGCCGGGATAAGGCATAAGAGATGATGAATGATGAAACCAGTAATTTTTCCTTCAGCCGTGATCCAGCCAGAAGATTTAACGGTATTAAGGCCGAAGCCAGCAATAACGCCTGCACTACAAGCAGGGTAACGGCACTTGGGAAGACCTTGTATAACGGGGCAAGCAAGAACAGGATAGGTTCGAAATGGTCTCCGATGATGTTGATATTGCCTTTTAGTGAAGAGAAGAGCGGCCTGCCCTGGGTCGTATTCCATATTGCCTGGTCGAATATCCCTAAGTCAAACGAGCCTGAAGAAAGGCTGAAATGCCGGGCAACGCTCAAGGCTGATAAGGCTGTAAAAACAAATAAAATAAGCAGGATCAATAATCTGTTCCCTTCGATCCTCTCAAACGACCTCACCGCAGGCGAGTTACGAAAGCTGCCCCTGTCCAACAGGAACCTTAAAGATAACAGAAAGATCAGGCCCGCTCCGGGACCGGCAATGTTTGAAATGCCTTTGCCTGACAGAAAGGAATAATCCGTCAAAAAAAGCGAGCAAAAAAAGCAGGAGTAAAAAACTAATAAGATATCAAAAATCTTTACTATAGCCACTTGATGTATGGTTAACCGGGGTTTTGGATATCGGTCAATTTGATACCGAGCAGGAACCCGCTTGAAAATACCTTGATAAATAACGGAATATTTTCTTTGCCTTTAAGGAAAACTATGCTGATCTCGGTCTTATGATACGGGTTTTTGTCCCTGCGCTTAATGACGCCCTTAACGATGAAAATTTCGTAATTCTTGCGGTTCACCTTCAAACTCTTGCCCGAAACTTCGCCTTTGAACATATAGTTCTTCTGGTTGGTATTTATGTTCATGTCAAAGGCCTTCACTTTAGCGAAGTCCATCTTACGCAGATTGTAGATTGCCGAAAGAAAATCCTGCGTATCCGGCAGTATAGAACGCCGTACGCCGGCCAATTCCATGGCCCCGTTCTTTTGGTCGTAAATTATTTCTTTCTCGGAGTCTTCTTTTCCGGAAATGCTTATTCTTTGTTTAAAGTACAGCGGATTTCCGCTTGACGGGTCTATGTAAGTATCCAGAGCAACGTTTGCATCAAATAGCCTGGAAAAAGACCGTTTTGTAAAGGTCCTGGCGCTAAGATGATCAACTTTCTTCCCTTTATATTCCTCCTGCTTCCCCGAATAAAAAATGGCGTCGGCTACGGGAAAAATATTGAAAAGGTTAACCTGGTATTTCAAATCTCTATTTTCCGCTATGCCCTTTTTATCAAGCTTAAGGATAATCCCAGAGATGTTGCTGTTGACCCGATAGGCCCAGATCAAGACCACACCCAATAATACGATAAAAAGAAGTATTTTCTTCAATTTTTCTCCTTTTTAAAATAAGGTATAAATAAAAGGCGCTACCGATGAAGGAGTGAAAAAGATCAGGATCCCCAGCAAAAGAAGCATGACTATTATCGGCGTCAGCCACCATTTCTTACGCACCCTTAAAAATGACCAAAGCTCCTTTAACACGGCGAGCTTACTCATCGATCCCCTCCGATCTTAGAATTGTCTCTCATAATCAGATTTGCTTGAGGCACCGCGCTTTTTTTCTTTCCAGTAGGAAGTTTCATTACTATTGATCTTAAGGCCAAGCGGGTCTTGATTGAACAACCGCATCAGTAAGGATACCGGCGTCAAAACCAGATAAAATAAAATAATCAGAATCAGCCTGGTATTGACCCAACTCAATATACCGGCCAGCTTCATCCAGATCATGAATATGGCTTTTAGTGATTGCGGAACAATGAAAGCGAAAATAAGGAAAACTCCCGAAAAAACAGCCAAAATTACCGGGAAGCCGCCATTTTTGTAGAACATTAACAGCGCAATGATGAACAGGGCCGCCGCCATCGTAATGCCGAAATTCTTAAGCGTTTTGACGTCGCTGTTTATTTTTTCCATGATCTAATCGAGCTCAAACTGTTTCTGCCAGTTTATGTCCTTTTCAAGCGGCACCTGGTCTTTTTTGCTAAGAAGAAAACACCCTATAACAAGATAATCCATCTGTGTCCTCATAAAGCATTTATAGGCATCCAGAGGCGTGCAAACAAGCGGTTCTCCTCTTACGTTAAACGATGTATTAATTATAACTGGGCAGCCGGTCTTTTTATAGAATTCATTGATCATGCCGTAAAAAAGCGGGTTATCGCTCCTGCTTATGGTCTGGATACGCGCAGAATAATCTACGTGAGTCACCGAGGGTATAAGAGAACGCTCAACCTTTAATTTATCAAAACCGCTGACCGAAACAGGGAACTTACAGCTATCTATCCTTTTATCCTGCTTTACTTGAGCGACAAGAAGCATGTAAGGGCTTTCGGCTTTAAGCTCAAACCATTCGGACGCTTTTTCCTTTAAAACGGCAGGCGCAAAAGGCCTGAACGATTCCCTGAATTTGATCTTCAAATTCATTCTAGACTGCATATCAGGGTTTCTGGCGTCTCCTATGATACTCCTTGAGCCAAGCGCCCGGGGGCCAAATTCAAGTTGCCCCTGGAACCACCCGATTACATTCCCTTCCATTATTAAATCCGAGACGATGCCCGGTATATCGGAATAGGATAACTTTTTGTAAGGGGCTCTTTCTTTTTTCAAAAAATCTTCTATTGAAGAATCACTGTACGAAGGTCCGAGCAACGATGCCTTCTGCCTATCTGTTGCCTCATCTGCCGTGCGCGGATTACCAAGATACTTATGCCACGCCAGCATCGCCGCGCCCAGCGCACCGCCTGCGTCTCCGCTCGCAGGCTGAACCCAGATTTCCTTAAAAGGGCCTTCCCGCAAAATCCTTCCGTTGCCGACGCAATTCAAGGCAACCCCTCCCGCAAGGCACAACCTATCCATTCCGGTAACTGTATGCACGTGCCTGCTCATGCGCAGCATAATTTCTTCGGTAACTTTCTGGACAGAAGAGGCGATATCCATATCTTTCTGGGTGATTTTTGTTTCCGGTCTTCTGGGTGGCGCGCCAAACAGCTTTTCGAACCTGGCATTCGTCATCTTCAGCCCGTTACAATAGCCGAAGTACCGCATATTCATCTTAAAGGAGCCGTCTTCTTTGAGGTCTATCAGTTCCCGCAGGATCAAATCGGCATATTTAGGCTCTCCGTAAGGGGCAAGCCCCATTAGTTTATATTCCCCGGAATTAACCTTAAATCCGGCATAATAAGTGAAAGCCGAATAAAGCAGTCCTAAAGAATGGGGGAAACGCAGGTAATATTGCAGATCAAGGTCGTTTCCGCGCCCGACGCCAAAACTGGCGGTCTCCCACTCCCCTACTCCGTCCATAGTCAAGACCGCCGCCTCCTTAAATGGCGAAGGGAAAAATGCGCTTGCGGCATGCGATTCGTGATGCTCCGTGAATAGAATTTTTCCTCTAAACCCCAGTTCCCTGCCGATCAGCTCCTTAATCCAGAGTTTCTGCTTAAGCCACAAAGGCATTGCCTGGATGAACTGCCTTATCCCGGAAGGCGCGTAGGCAAGCGAAGTCTCCAGGATCCGCTCGAATTTGATGAACGGCTTGTCATAAAAAACAACATAATCCAGCTCTTTAGTCGATATGCCCGCTCTTTCCAGGCACCAGTTTATGGAATTGACCGGAAAACTGAAATCGTGTTTTTTACGGGTAAAACGTTCTTCCTGGGCCGCTCCGGCGATCTCACCGTCCTTCAACAGGCAGGCAGCGCTGTCATGATAGAAACAGGAAATACCCAGTATGTTCATTTCTTAAAATAAATAGGCGTTTAACACGTACTGCTGAACCATACGGTGTGTATTAAAGAATGAGGCGTTAATGGCGATAGAGCTGCGCATTATATCGATCCAGCCCTTGCGGTTATCGTAAAAAGCAGGGAGAATCACCTGCTCCAGCTTTTCATAGAGGGAAGCTGCGTCTTTTTCATCAGAGCTTTCGATATCGCGCTTTGAGCCGATGGACCAGCCGGTTACACCTTCTATGCACCCTTCGAGCCACCAGCCGTCCAGGATGCTAAGCGACGGGACTCCGTTATGCGCAGCCTTCATGCCGGAAGTCCCGGAGGCCTCTTGCGGTTTTCTCGGGGTATTCAGCCAAAGGTCAACCCCGGACACGAGGATTTTTGCCAGGTCCATGTCGTAATTTTCCAGATAAACGATTTTTATGGAGTCTTTCAGCTCTGAAGATATGGAAAAAATCCTTTTAATAAGTTCTTTACCCGGCCAGTCCTTAGGATGCGATTTCCCCGAAAAAACCAGTTGAATGCCTTTCGAATTCTGCGCTATATTCCTTAGCCGCTGCGTATCAAAAAACAATAGATCGGCTCTCTTATAAGTTGTTGCCCTGCGGGCAAAGCCGATAGTCAATGCGTCATAGTTCATGCCTGCGTTGTTCTTTTCGTTCAGAATATCGATCATCGCCTTTTTCGCTTCCTGGTGCGCGGACCATACCTCTTCTCTGGGAATACTCAAGGCATACCTTAGGCTGAACGAATCATTCATCCATCCGGGGGTATATTTATCAAACAATTTCTTAAAGCTATTGGCGACCCAGGTTGCCGAATGGACCCCATTGGTAATAAAATCAACGTGGTATCCGGGGAAGAGTTCTTGAGAAACCTCTCCGTGTTTTTTGGCTACGCCGTTGACATATTCGCTTAAATTAAGGGCCAGGAGCGTCATATTTAATTTTTCCTCGCCGCCCAGGCGCCTGAGCATTTCAAAAGGCAGGAATTCACCCAATACCGAGTTTACGAGTTCATAAGAAAACTGGTCGTGGCCGGCCGGCACCGGCGTATGCGTGGTAAAGACGCATTGCCTCCTTACGCCTTCAATATCCCATCTGCGTTCGTCCTTTTCCTTTTTCTCTTTCAGTAATTCAAGGGTGAGCAGGCTTGCGTGCCCTTCATTCATATGATACCGTTCCAGGCTTTCAAATTCCAATTTCCTCAATACCCTCACGCCTCCGATACCAAGCACTATTTCCTGCGCGAGCCTGTATTTCTCGTCCTCTCCATAAAGGTAATAACCCAGGCTGCGGTCATAGGCGCTGTTTTCTTCTAGGTCTGTATCCAGGAAAATCACCGGCACAAAATAGCCGCCTGCGCCTTCAACCTTGTACATCCAGGGCTGTATATAAACAGTCCTGCCTTCGATCTCGACGATTGCCTTTTCAGGCAAAGGAGTAAGCAGTTCCTGAGGGTTCCATTCATGCGGCAGTTCACTTTGCTCGCCCTGGCCGTTAAGCTTCTGGAAAAAATATCCTTTTTTATAAAGCAGCGTCACCGCGACGAGCGGGACATTCAGGTCGGCGCAGGATCGGATCGTATCGCCGGCCAGGACACCCAGGCCGCCGCTATAGGTAGGAATACGGGAATTAATGCCGATCTCCATGGAAAAATAGGCTATTTTCCTGTCTTCTCTTCTTCTCTTCCTGAAATATTTCTGCAGAGGGAAATTCACCATTGGCTTAAGCCTTTCTCTATGATTTATAATGAATGAAAATGTTGTTATATATTATCACAACAAGGGGTTATGGACAATAGATTTTCTTGGAAGGACCTTAAAAAAGGTAGAAGAGATAAACAGAAATCAGCTTATCTTCTCCATTTTTTAGGAACGAGTTTCTGAGGGAAGAATATCCGCATTACTTTTATTATCGTCCAGAGCAGCCTGCCTCCGGTTACATGGTACCAGACCATTCTTGGCTGAATATTGAACAAAAATACCGCTTTTCTCCTCATATCATCCAGCTGGCGCTTTGTCATCCCTTCGGGGGCGTATAAGACGCGGTCGAGGTCTATCTGAGAATAGTCAAAATCAGCCGGCAGCTTTCCTTCCTCGATAAGCCTGTTTGTCGCGGCAGTTCCTGGCAAAGGGATAAAAGGCGCGAAACACGCACCGCCGATTTTAAGTTTAAGCGCCATTTTGATAGTCTCTTCCATCTCCTGTTTTGTCTCTCCCGGATAACCCAGGATAAAATTGGCCGAAGGCCTGATACCATGCCTGTTCAATATTTCCACGCCCCTGAATATTGTCCCCTCAGGAAGGTTCTTATTCATAAGGTTGCGCACGCGCTGGGAGCCTGCCTCAACTCCGATGCCCACCCTGCGCATGAAATTTGCTTTTATCATCAGCTCGCACATCTCATCGTCAACGGCGTTCAGGCGAAGCCCGCAGGCCGCAAAGTAACTGAAGTTATCGTTCTTTTGTATCACATAGCGGCAAAAATCCTTCAGGCGGTCCTTGTTTATGGGGAATCCTTCATCTCCGATTATAAAATGCACGACCCCGTATTTTTCATTCAATAATTTCATCTGGTCATATACCTTCTCAATGCTGTGAAAGCGCAGCTTTCTCCCCAGCTTTACGCAAAAACCGCAGCCGTAAGGACAGCCCCTGCTGGTATGTATTGCGCATGTCTTACCCTTATAATCGGGAGAGGAAAAATATCTCGGCGGTTCGATCAAGTCCCAGGCCGGGAACCCCAAACTATCCAGGTCTTCAAATTCAACTTTATCGTTCCAGGAAACGCGGCCGCCTTCCCTCCAGATAAGCCCGGGCACATCCTTCAGCTTACCCTTCCCTGTATCTAATATCGGCATAAGGTGCGAAAGCGGTATTTCGCCTTCGCCGTTTACTCCATAATCGGCTTTATCCAGGTAATTCAGGGCTAACTGAGGCACAGCGGATGGATGAGGCCCTCCGACTATTGTTATGATCTTTGCGTCATGTGCCTTGATCCTCTCCAATATCAGCTTGACGTTCGGCAAGGCCTGGGAATATACGGTTATCCCGACGATATCCGGCCTGGATTCTTTAATATAGCCCAGGAGGTCTTCAACACCCCAATCCCTGATGATACAATCCTTCAGGTCTGCCTCATGCCCAAGCCTCCTTAAGGCAGTCGCAAGATATCCTAATCCTATCGGGACATTTTCTTCATGCCCCGCAATGCCTCTTTTAGGCGGAGAAACCAAAAGGAATTTCATTATAAGCCTTTCCTTAATATCGGAGCGATTTCATAAACCTCAGCCTCTGAACAGGTTTTTACTGAACGCAGTTCCCGGCTTTTACGGATATTACTTAATGCTTCCAACTCCTCCATAATCCCCGTATTCTCGTATTCTGCGGGATGGACAACGACATATTTAACCCCCATTCTCCTCAGGAGCAGAATTGTTTCAGGTTCGGCGAGCCTGGTCATCTTTCTGGCAAAGGTATTGGCAAGCGTCCCGGGCAACGTGCCGTTAATAATCTTTTTTTTATGCCTGATCTGATAAAATTTATAGGTTTCGTTCGCCCCTCCCGTATCGAGAGGATATTCGGCGATCACAAAATCTCCCGGTTGTTCACTGAGCCAATCGTAAACCAAAGGCGTCCGGGAAAGGTCAATAACGTGCTCTCCCGGATTACTCCAGAACTCCCATAACGAAAAGATGGTAAAGGCCGCTATCAACGCTGCTTTGGCTCTATTTTGTTTTAAACTGCTAACAAGATATAACAGTCCAAAACCGGCAAGCACGCTCACCGACAGCATAACAATAATTGCCCAACGCACATAAGCGCGGAACATCGGGACGATCTTATAAAAAACAAACGACGGCATGTAAAGCTTAAACCCGAATATGTCCCACCATGGCGGCTGTGAAAATATGAAGCCCAAGACGAAGAGCGAGACAAAAAAATAAAAAATAAAACCGGCTTCCTTTTTTTTATAAGGAAAAAGCTCGGTTATCCGTTTTCTTTTGATAAAAGCCAGGATCGCCAACGACAGAGGAATAAACCCCAAAAATACATTGTGCTCGGTGAGACTCTCTCCCCAAAGGCCCGTGCCGATAAACATCTTTGTGAAGCCGCCAAAGACAGGCTGCTCCGTAAAAGGCAATAAATAGCTTAAAGGCCGCGCAGACTGAGAAAACAGATCTTCAAACGGCCTTACGAGGCTTTGTGCCAGCACAGCCTGGTGCTTCGTTTGTAAGAATTTTACCAAAAACGGCACTAAGGCCGGCAGGATAAGGAGGACCCCTATGACCATTGCCAAAAGGAAAAGCTTAAAAAAACGTATTTTCTCAGCCAAGCCGTCTTTTGCTGTCAGCACGCAGATCAAGAATAAGAGGCCGGCGAAAAAAAGATAATACGCGTAATGGACGTCATGGTAATAATTCAGAGCTAACGAGAATGCCAGAAGAAAAGCGAACCTGATATTCCTGGTTGAAAACAGCTTAATGAGTGAGAAAATATATAAGGGGATCCATTGGATCTGGGCAGTGCCAAAATGCTGCCAGACCCTGACAAAGTGATAGGGGCAAAATGAAAAAATAAGGGCACTAAAAATACTTACCCCCCTGTTTTTCGTCAGCTCCATCATCAGGGCATAAGCCGAGAGCGCCGTCAGGACGAACGTAAGAAGCAAAAGAAAATTATACGCGAAAATCTCGTTAACACAGATACTGAGGTATTTTGCCAAAAGCCCCCAGAGAGGAAAAAACGGAACTGATTCCACCGTATCGATCCCGAACGGGAAAGCGATCATATTGATGAAATTGGCGGGGATCTTCTGTAAGGCAGCGGTCTTAAACCACCAGAAACTCCATATTACGCCATAGGGTTCGTCAGTAGAGCTGAAACCCGCGATATGGGTATTGATATTCAGGAAAACCGGATAGAGGAAAACGAATGTCACGATCAAAATCAAGGCCAAGATCAACAGGTTCTTTTTCATTTGGTCCTATTTAGAATTATCCCAAATTTAAACAGCCGGTTAGGTATAAGCCCGTTTTCCTTTGAAAAATCGCTGAATGCGGAATTATCTGTTGTGTCATCGCAGATCATCACGCCATTTTTTTTAAGGGAACCGATCACCTCGCGCATTTCAAAATACATGTTGCCATAGCTGTGGTCGCTGTCATGATAGAAAATATCGGTAGTCTTCAGATCTACAAGAAGCTGGGGTAGTTTTTCTTTTGAAGGGCCATAGGTCAATGTCCACCGGCTCTTTAAATCTTCGGGGATGAGCCATCCTGTATTTCTGCCGGCACCCAGCTCGTGCCCAGGCTCATTAGGCAAATCAATAGAAAACAGCCGCCCTTTCCTGTTAGACGCCAGCGCCTTTAGAATAAAGGCCGAAGAAAAACCATCCGCTACCCCGGTTTCGACCACGTTTTCCGGCTTCATAATCCTGCAAATTACGTATAGCGTTGGCGCGCGCAAAACCATAGACATATTAAAATCAAAAAAACCGTTTTTCACCCCGGCCTTATTGATTAGATCCCGGTAAAACCCAGAATCCAGGATTTCCTTATACAAATCCGCCACTTGAGCTTTATCAACGTCAAACAGGCGCGCTACCTTCTTCTTATAGGACATCCTTTCCAGGCAATACTGGATGAGTTTAATGAAGGCCGGCCTCTGCATTATTTTGAGCCCTTTATTATGATAAACGAACCGAAACGCTTTAACAGGAAGCTGCTCTTCCTGAACAACGCATGGACGTATTTCAAGACGGGATGTGTCTGGATAGCTCCGAAGGTTGTAATGGAAATGTCGAGGTTGCTGAAATTTTTGAATATTCTCCTGATTTCTGAAGAAGAATACATCCGGGATAAAGGCGTCTTATCGTATTTGCTCATCAATTTATCCTGGGTATAAAGCCCGAATAACCTCTTATATCCGTGCAAGGCCAGGAGCGCGTAATAGGCGTACCCTTTATGATAAAGCATTACCGTGCATTTCCCTCCCGGTTTCAGGACGCGCAACAGCTCATTGATCGCCTTCTGGGTATCCGGGGTATGGTGCAAGACGCCAAAAGAGTAAACCGCGTCAAATGAGTTCTCCTTAAAAGGCAGGTTTTCGGCATCCGCGCAGACGCCGGAACCTTTCAGGTTTAACAGGCGCATGCCTTTTAAGGTCAAGGTAACGTTGTTAAAACTTAAGTCCAAACTGGTAATATCAGCGCCTTTGCGCGAAATATACCTGCTGTCCGTGCCCATGCCGCAGCCGACTTCCAGTATCTTTTTTCCTTTCGAGACAAAAGAATCGATCAGCGGAAAAATATACGACTCGTATTTATAACGGAAGTTATCCGTCTCAATATAAAATTCTTTGTCTTCCCTGGTGTATTTTGCAGCTACCATATCAAGCCCGGGGACATTCCTGGTCCAGTAATCCTGTATTACCTTTTTATCTACCGTATCATTTGATTTAGGCATTTTACCTGCTTTTTAAGTTTGAAGTATTTTTCTTGCACTTAAATACGAACTGAAAGGCAAACATTTTCATCCATATCCGCCCCAATATCCTTAGTGGCAACGTAGCATTGTTGTTCAATACCGATACTATGTCAAGGCCGCTGTCCAGCAGAAGCTCCCTTGCCGTCTTATAAGTGAAAAACTTTAGATGCCCTTTATCAAGTATCCCTCCGGAGAAATCGAAATTGCCGAACAGGAGCCGCAGCCTTATCATCCAATTAGAAACGTTGGGGATTGAAGCGATCAGGATACCCTCGTCATTCAACAGCCTGCTAAAATACTTTAACAAGAATTCCGGGCAGGTTACATGTTCCAAGACGTCCCCGAATACGATAAAATCGAATTTTTCATCCTGGCTGATCGCCGCGGTACCTCTGGCTAAACCCTCCAAATCCATAATAATTACTTCATCGTATATCTCTGAAGCGGTCTTAGCGGCTGGCGCGTCAAGTTCTATGCCGGTGACCCGGCATTCCAGGCGCTTTTTGACAGCATTCCCCAGCTTTCCCGTCCCGCAGCCGATATCCAAAATCTTATCGCCTGGCTTTATGTCCTGAAAAATAAACCTGAGGATCACCGGGTTAATTGTGTCGTAGATCATTTATGAAGGCCGCAGGACTCTAAAGCGGCATCGAAAATCCTGTCTGAAATAAAATTTTCCCCTAATTTATAAGAACGCTGCCTGAATCCCTCAAGGCGTCCGTCGTCTTCCAGCAGATACTTGACGGATTGCGCAAGCTCATTGACATCGTATTCAATCACAATCCCGGCACTTTTTCCAGAAATTTCTTCATGCAGCATATAACTATCGGTAGTAATGACAGGCAGGCCCAATAAACAATAGAGCTTTGGTTTTCCCGTGTCCGCGCAGGCCTGATTGCCAAAATCGTCTTTGGCATATAACGCCACGCTGATCGCGCTTGCGCAAAGTATATCCAGCATTTCATTTTCGTCTTTTATAAACCCCAGAAAATTGAAATGTTTACCCAGGTTAGAAGAATTTACCATTTTTTTAAGGTCTCCGAGGTAAGGGCCCTGGCCGATTACGGTAACGGTTACCTGAGGCAAAACCCTGGTTATTTCAGGCATTGCCTCTACTAGAAGCTGCAGCCCCTGGTTTGCGCTTACCGAACCGACAAAACCGATATCCCAGCGCCTGATGCCTGGAAACGGCTTACACCTCCTCAAATGCGAACTGTAACCCAGCGGCACGACGGTATTTTTATATGAACCGAATCTGATCCCGCCTCTTTTCTCTCTTTCGACAGGGATACGCCTAGATAAATCCCAGATACAATCGGAATTTCTTACGGTGAACCTGTCCAGCCAATTCAGGAAATTCACGAACAAATAATTGAAAGTCAGCTTGTCTCCGGGATGATAATAATCTATGCAATAGTAAATGAGCGTCTTTACGATCCCAAGCTTCTTAAGCAGCGCCCCCCACAAGGCAAAAGAATGAGAAACGCCGAAATAAAAATCAAATTTTTTCCTGAGCCTCAGCAGGCAATAACACACAGAGAACCAGTTGACCATGAAAACAAGGACCACCAGCGGCTGGCGCCACCATGTGTAATCCTTTATCCTGAAATTGGGGATTTTAAAATCTTTGACCTTCCTGCCCTGTTCATATACCCTGCAGGAACTAAGGTTTTCTTTCAAGAAACAGCTGGATATGGAAATGACGGTGAGTGTCCCGGCTTTATCTTTCAGGTAATCTTCCAGCGTCTCCGTCCTGCTGGTAAACGCCAGGCCTGCCAAAAGCACGTCTGAATCGTTAAGTCTTGGAGTATTTTGTCTGTTCATTGAATTCCGGTACGCCCATGTTAAGAAACAACTTAACCTTACCGCTCGCCTTGCACATGCGTCCAATTATAGAAATATCGGAAACCTTTCTTTCCTTCTGGATCTTTGAACGCAACCTTAAGGTATCTTTGAAGTATTTCATGTTGTCTATATAAGATTTTAAGTAAGTATTCCTGACAACCACGGCCTTCCCCTTGAGGAGGAAAAGGAAGATTTCCGCCAAATTTATCGTGAAAAACGCAGGAAGGATAAAAAATAAAGCCGGTAGGCTGTAATTTTTAAGGATTGACCGGAGCGCGTTAAACTCGCTCCAGTACCTTTTGTTAATGCTCGTGCGATACTCGCTTAAGTTATCGGTAATGCAGGCGCTATCATGATAAAATTTTGCATTATCGGCCACGCTGACCTTGAACCCATAGAGCCAGGCTCTCCAGCAGATATCCCTGTCTTCTCCGTAAAGGAACATCTTCTCGTCAAAGCCGCCGATTGCGTCAAAGAGCTGCGCACTTATAAAGATGCCTGCGTCAACATAAAATGGCTCCCCTGAACCATAGGGATATCCAAAAATGTCACAGGCTACACCCCGGTTGATCAGCGACTTTCCGGAATAAGTATAAGTGCTGCACCCGGCGATACCGATACTCCCGTCAGATTCCAGGGCCGCCACTAAATTGGCAATGAGGTCTTTATCTGCGATTGTATCGTTATTGAAAAAAAACAGGTATTTGCCGCCGGCCTCAGACCTGCCACTGTTTGAAGCAGCCGCCAGCCCCAGATTAGCCTTATTGTCTATCACCCGGATATTCTTATAATTTTCTCTTACAAACTCAATACTTCCGTCGGAAGAACCGTTATCAACCAGGATTATTTCTATCTGCTTATACGAACCGTTCAGCAAAGAATCAAAACAACCCTTAAGGTATTTATTCCCGTTATAATTGATGATTATTATGCTCACCAGGAGAGGATTGTTCATATATCAGCCTGCCCGGTTAAAGCGGAGGCGTATTTGGAATTTTGGGTTACATAAAAAGGCAGCTCATCCATCACCGTCCCTATTGAACCAAGGGCTGCCTTGGAAAATTTTAATTCTATTACCGCTTTCTCGCTCCTAGGGATAGCAAAAGAGAGATTCGGCCTTCTGTAAATCCTCTGGTCATAGACGGCCTGGGAATGGTCCAGGGTGATCCGAAATAAGCCGTCCCTTGTTTCGTAATATTCCCTGTAATAACGGTTGATGATGGCAGGGAAGCAGGCCCGGTCAAAGCGCAACCTCACCAAACCGCTAAGGTTTCCCCTTAATAGTTTCACGATGGAACTCCAGTCCATGGAACCAAGCTGCAGAGGGACGCTGACTTTTTCGATGACTTTCCACCCAAGATTATTGTTTTTAAATTTTAGCTCCAGGTTCCCGTAAATATCATCCGTTCCCTCACCATACCAACGGAAACGGACCTTCTGCCTTAATGCGGAACCGTTGATATTGGCGCGCAGGCAGTCAAAGTCCTTTGTGTCAAAATATATGTTATTCACCCTTCTTTCCGGGTAACGCGCGTAAAAGGCCCTGGAGTGCGTGAGGATCAAGGACCTTACCCATGACAAACCGGATTGGTTTACGACAATTTTATATTCAAACCTTCCCCTATCCATAGATTTAAGACTAAATTCAGTATATTTCTTTCAGGTCCACCCTGCCGCCTTTGATATCTTCTCCGTTAACCGACAGAGAGGAACCTTCCTCTAAAAGCGTTTCCCTTCCTACGCCGCTGAAAGAAACATCGGAAACGCTTAAATCAGCCGGTCCGTATTCCGGCTTTTTCTGAAAAGCGGCCAGGGAGATGTGGCAATCATTGATGCTGCATTTAAAAACAGCGGCGCTTGAGAGGTCCTTTGAGGCGATGCCTATGCCTGAGCGCTCAATCCTGATGTTCTCCGCCTTAAGGCTGCTTTTTTCGCCCACGCTTATGCCCTTGTCTTTCGCTCCCTTGATAACGATGTTCTTAAGCTCGATCTCTGTCCCGCTTACGTCAACCGCATCTCCCTGTATATCCTCAAAAACAGAGTTTACGATGATACCGCGGGAAAAATCGGAATCAAAGGCGTCCGAAGAACATTTGGAGAATTCCATATTTGACATCAGGAATTTTGACCTAATAATATTTAGTCCGTCTTCAGAGAAACTATTTTGTATCTTGACATTCTGCAATTCAACGGCAGATTGATAGAATGTGATCCCTCCGGTCAATATCCATCCCTCCCGCGATATAGATCTTGTGCCGCTGACGGTTACACCTTTCATCAGAGATGTCCTGCCGGAAGGATCCAGAACGATCATTCCCGGCCAGGAACCGTTACAGGGAGATAGCTTGATAGGCCGCTCTATCGTGCCGTTTAAGAAAACAGGACCAAAGCACACCAGGGCTGCGTTTTCATCAAACTCTAATACTGTATCCGGAGGGATATTTAACGAGGTGTTTTTCGGCAAAACAATATCGCCCTTTACTCTCCAGGTTCCGGGCTTAACAAAAAATTCTCTGGAATCCCTGTAATATACGAGGAAATCATATTCTTTTATCAATGCCTCAGGGCCTGGAGACCGGGGGATGCCGGATATGAATTCCGGTTTCGGCAAGAATTCCACATCCGTTATCCGTTCGTTATTGCTTCCCAGCAGGCGCGTCCTTAAACTGACTACCGACCCTGTTTTTAACTTTCCTCCTTCAATGAATTTCTCTGGCACCGCGATATACAGATCGAAAAAGTTTATTTTTTCAAAAGGGTTTAAGCTCCCCAGAACTATGCTTGTTGAGTCCTCTTCTTTTTTTGCACCTGCCTGGACAATAGCGGTATCCTGTCCGTCAATGGCGGCGCTAACGACCTCAACCGGCAAAGTCAACAGATTAGCTATGGCAATGTGAAGCCTGCCCCTGCCGCTTGCGGGTTCAATATGAACCTTGTTGTCCGCATAAACATCCACTTGTTTAACCGGGTTAAGCAGTTTTCTTAAGAATGCCGCGTTGGATTCTACTATCCTCCAGTCAAGGTCAATATCTGGATATTCCCGCCAAAGATAACTCAATTTCTGGCTCAGTTCAGGGCCGATCTTGCTCTTTAGCCAGGATATATACTCAGGAGAAGTCACGCGCAGAAGTTCTTTCACGTATAACTCTCCGACGATCTCATCGTTTAATACATATGCCAGCCAGTCGATCCAGCCGAATGGAAAACCAGAAGACGGTTTACCGAGGATAGCATTGATATTACCTTCGGTTTCCTGTTTATGCCCGCAAAGGACATCAAAACCTATGGGTTCAAACTTCAAGGTAACGGGATTAAAATAGAACCTCAGGTTTGGCCAGTCAAAATTATGCCCGCCGCCCCAGAGGCTTACCAATGCCAGGTATTTCGCCAGCACCGGGGCATCAAAGGCGTCTGAGGCCTTTATTTTACCCTGGCGGAATGAATCCAATAAACCCAACGCAATATCCCTTTGACGGGATAAATCCTCGCTTTCGTTTACTTTATTGTTCCTGAACACGTTCAGGCGGCTCCTGATCCAATTTTGCGGCTGAAGTATGAATTTTGACGGGTCGCTCGGCAGGCCAAGCGTTGAACCTCCGGCAAGATAATAAGGCGCCCAGTTATTCCACTGCCGCCACAAAGTGCTTTCGTCGAACCTGGCGATCACCCCTTCCCTTCTATTTTGGGCCTCAATAAGCTCCTTTGAGAAACTCTCTTCCAGGGCGTAAATCCCTTTATGCTTTCCGTTGATCCAGACGTCAACAAATTCATACCTGACGCCTAAAACATCTTCCAGCATCAAATTCTTTAAAAATGCCCAGTCGTAAATATAATTCCTGGTCGCGGGAGACTGGATCGCAAACTCCCTCATTCCTTTGAACTTTGTGTCTTTACGCGTTTCAATGCGAAACGACCATTTTTCACCCGCCCAATGGTCAGGCAGGTCCCCTTTAAGCCGGAGCCTTACCGGGAAATCCCGGCCGTTATAATGGATGGATGCTTGCACGTAATCGTCTTTGTCGGCCAGAAGAAATCCCCTTGCTAACGCTTCCTTCCTCTTTTCTGAAAGCTTCAGATAATCCTTCATCTTGATGTCGAATAAAACCTTTTCGGGATTTGCGGAAAAGAGGCTTTTAAAATGCCGTTTCGCCTCGGTTAATCTGGTATTGATCTGTTTAAAATTTTTATCAACGATTTTCTGAAGCTTGCCGCGCCTGATGGCCTTTTCTAAAGAGAAGCCGCCTCCCAGGACAGCGCCGCAAATAAAGATCACAGATACGACACTCATTATCCTGAAACGTGACTGCCACCATTTCTTGCCCTGTTTCTTTCTCTTTAGCCTCGCGTTCCTTTTGGCCGAGGCGTTATCGTGGATGATCATGCTAACCCATTACCTCCCTGTCCTGGTCAATAAAGGTGACCTGCGCTTCGGGAATGTTCTTCTTAAGCTCGTCAATGACCTTAATCACCAGCTCATCGCTGTTGCAGGAAATATAATATACGCCCTGAAGATGACTTTCGGTGAGGTCGAGCCTGCGCATATCGACTATTTCAACATGGTGCTTAATGGCTCTATTGATCTCATTGAACAAAGAGGTCCCGACATGCGCTTTTTTTACTTCTACGCTCAAATAAAGATTGTGGCTCTGTTTCTTCCCGGATCGGAGCCGGTAAATAGCCCCTGCCAGCAATATCAACAAAACTATTGTTACAGTGATCGCCTTCTGGTCGGCGCCTATACCTAAGCCTATCGCGATGCATACAAACAGGTAAGCAAGCTCTTCCGGCTCCTTTATGGGCGTGCGGAAACGCACGATGGACAAGGCGCCTACTAGGCCCAGTGATAAAGCCAGCGAAGACTTGACGACCGCGATGACCAAAAAAGTCGTCGAGGCAAGCAAGGGGAAGATATCCGCGAAGATCCTGCGGTTCGATAAAGAATGCCCGAACCGGATATAGTGCCAGCGTAAGACATACGCCAAGCCCATAACTACGCAGAAATTAACGAACAGAACAAGCAGGGAAACCTGCCCTTCGCCGAAAAGATTAAGCGTGTTGACTAGTTTATTCACTTTCTATCCCCTTCCTTTTTTTGCCCGCCCTGAAGCCGGCCTTCTATCCATTTAAAGGTTTTTTCCATCCCTTGGCGCAGGGGCAGGGACGGTTTCCAGCCCAGTTTTTCAAAGATCAGCCGGTTATCGGAATTCCTTCCCCGCACCCCTTGCGGGCCCGGCACATTCTCTATCTGTAATCTCTTGCCCGATATTTCAATGATCATTTCCGCCAGCTTGTTAATGGCGATCAATTCTTCAGAACCGATATTGACCGGCCCGGAAAATCCGGAACCCATAAGGCGCATAACGCCCTCCACGCATTCATCAATATAAAGAAAAGACCTGGTCTGCTTTCCATCCCCCCATATCTTTATCTTCTCTCCGTCCCTTGCCTCACAGACCTTGCGGCAGATCGCAGCCGGCGCCTTTTCCCTTCCTCCCCGATAAGTCCCTTCGGGGCCGAAGATATTATGGAACCTGGCTATTCTGACATCTATTTTATAATTGCGGTTAAATGCCATGTATAACCTTTCGCTGAATAATTTCTCCCAGCCGTACTCGCTGTCAGGCTCAGCCGGATACGCGCTTTCCTCGGAACAATTAGGATTTTCCGGGTCGCGCTGGTTATAATCCGGATACATGCACGCGGAAGAAGAATAAAAAACCTTCCTTATCTTATTCTTTACGCATGCCTCCAGCATATTCAAATTGATCAGCGCAGAATTATGCATGATATCAGCGTCATTTTCTCCCGTAAAGACGAACCCGGCGCCTCCCATATCAGCCGCTAACTGGTAGATCTCGCTTAAGTCGCCGGTAACCACCTTCCTGCATATAAACGGATCCCTTAGGTCTCCGATGACAAATTCATCCGCGCAGGATTCTGAGAATTCGGGGTATTTCAGATCCACGCCTCTTACCCAAAAACCTTCACTTTTTAACCGCTTAACCAGATGGGACCCGATAAACCCTCCGGCGCCGGCTACCAGGCAATTCTTTCTCATTTATTTCTCCCTCTTAACCGTTACCCAGGAACTCTACTTTTCTTTCTTTTAAACCTTCAAACATCTTCCAGCAATCAAGCAGGATAAAATTCTTTTTAGTCGTTTTAAAATTTATTTTTTTAAATTGCTGCCAGGGGACGGCGATGACGCCTAAATCTGCTTCCTTAAGGCAGTCAGGCTCGTCCTTAGAATATTTAACACCGGCGCCCAACACTGCCTTCGCGTTCTCCATCGCCTGCGGGTCGAATACAGATACCTTAAAACCCTCATTCACCAGGAACTGCGCGATGTAGAGCGCCTGAGAATCCTCAATGATCGGCGTATTGGGTTTATACGAAAGCCCGAGCACCCCCACCCGCGCGCTCGCCTTATCTTTCCCTGCTTCTTTAAGGATACTGTTTATCCTGCTTACCACCCTGGCCACCTGGTCGCGGTTTACCTCATCAACCATTTCCGCCAATTTCGCTTTTGTTTCAACTGCCCTGGCAAAAGCGGCAAACGCCTGATTATCGCGCGGAAAACAGGGGCCGCCATAACCCAACCCCGGCCTTATGTATTTAGGCCCTATGCGCGTATCCATGCCTAAAGCCCTGCTTATGATGTGCGCGTCCGCGCCTTTTATTTTCTCGCAGATCGAAGCCAGGGAATTGGCGAATGTGATCTTAGTGGTGACATAACAATTGAGAGAGATCTTGGTGATCTCGGCGTTTACCGTGCTCATTCTGGCAAAATACGGCTTATTCTCACACGTCCTCTCATATATATCCTGCAGGATATCTCCGTCCTTCTTTGAGGTCTCCCCTATCAGTATCAAGTCCGGGTTCAGGAAGTCGTGGATTACGCTCCCCAGCGCAATAAATTCCGGGTTATAAGCGATGCCGAAACCCTTCCCGCAGGCCTTGCCGGATACCTTCTCCAGGATAAATTTGGCTACCCGTTCCACGGTCTGGGGCATGACGGTTGAAGTGATCACGACCAGATGGTATTCTTTCTTCTTTTTTAAAGATTCCCCTATTTTATGCAGTGATTTTTCGAGGTATTCGTTTGAAAAACTTCCGTCTGCCAGGCTAGGAGTAGCAACGACTATAAAAGAGACTTCGGTATCTAAAACGGCTTTATCGTAATCCGTCGTGGCTGTCAAACCCCTGCCGCATTCTTTAAGCAGCGCGTCCAGCCCGGTTTCGGCGATCGGGCATGAGCCTTTATTGATCCCGTTGATCTTATCTATATCGATATCTACGCCGGTCACCTTAAAACCCTTGCTGGCGAAACAAGCCGCTGTGCATAAACCCAGTTTCCCCAGGCCGAACACTGAAATATTCCTTACCTGTTTCATCTGTGATTGCTCCTTTTCAAAAAGATCTCGCTGAATTTAAGGGAAGCGAAGATAAACGAATTAAGGTCGCGCGAATAATCCATCAGCACCCTCGGCTGAAGGTTGAATTTCCATATTATGTCTTTCTTGATCCTGAAAAATTCTTCTTCGCTCATGCCTTCGGGGACACGGGTAATGTTATCAGTCGATAAAGACGCGTAATCGTAATTTTTCGGAAGGCTTCCTCTGTCTTGCAGTTCTTTATAAATTCCCGTGGACGGAAGGATCAGCAGCGGAGAAAACGCCGCCCTGTAAAGTTTAAGCTCGCGCGCGAAGGCATAGGTCTCATACATTTCTTCTTTCGTCTCCGTAGGAAAACCAAGGATAAAGTACCCTATCGGCCGGAAGCCGCATTTGATCATGAGCCTGATCTTCTCTTTCACTGTTTCTTTGCTCAGGTTCTTTTTTATCATCCGCAGTATCCTCTCAGAGCCGGATTCAATACCTACTGCGACGTTCGGGATGAAACCTGCCTTGCGCATCAAAAGCAGTAATCTCTCATCCAGCGTATCAAGCCTTATGCCGTTAGGGAGGAAAAAACGCATATTCAACTTTTGGTTTATTATACCCTCGCATAACTCGGTGGCGTGCTCCCTGTGAAAAGTAAAGTTCTCATCCATGATCGCGATGGTCCGCATGCCGTGTTCTTCTTTAAGTCTTTTTATCTCAGCGATTATATTCCCAGCGGAGCGCCTCCTGACTTTCCTGCCGGCGATGATATGCGGGGAGCAAAACGTGCACAAATAGGGGCATCCCCTGGTAGTAATAATAGGCGCTGTCCTTCCGGAAGTTATTGAGCCGGGCTGATTGTATTCTTCCGGCTTGATCAGGTCCCAGGAAAGATAATCAAAGTCATCCAGGGCTTCGTGATAGACCTGGTCATTTATTTTCCAGTCTTTGCCGTGCCTCCAGATAAGTCCGGGTATACGCTCAAACGCCCCGGTATTATTTGTTTTCAGGCCCTCAAGCAGTATCGGCAATCCAATTTCCGCTTCCCCCTTAAAACCGTAATCTGCTTTACTAAAGAACTCCATTGCTTCAGCGGGCGCTGCAGAAGGATGAGGCCCCCCGACCACAGTGACAATGCGCTCATCTGTCGATTTGGTCAGAGCGAGCATTTCTCTGACCTCATTGACAGACATAGACCAGGAATTTATTCCCACAGCCCCGGGCTTATACTCTTTCAGGCAATCGCTGTATCCGGATGCATCGATACCATCTTTCAAACAATCCAATATCCGGACTTCGAAACCCTTCTTGCACAGAGCTGACGCGAGGTATCCTAACCCGATGGGAGGGAATTTCGCCAGCCCAAGGTAAGATTTTTTATAGGGAGCTACCAGCAATACCTTCATGCCTTATCCATTCTATTACGTCACTGATCCTGTCCTGTAATCTCAATTTTGCTCTAAAACCGATGATTTTTTCTGCCTTGCCTGTATAAGCGACTGAATCCGCGGGCTCTCCCGGCACAGGCGCCGCATGTTTCACTTTTACGCCCGGATCGATCTTTCCGATCAGGAGCCGCGCGATCTCATTCACCGTCGTGCCCTTACCAGTGCCGACGTTGACCACGGCCTGCCTTATATTCCGGCGCATGGACAGGATATTTGCCTCGACTATATCGTCCACATGGATAAAATCCCTCTTCTGTTCCCCGGAGCCAAAAACAACCGGGGTTTTACCCTGGAGCAGGCGGTTTGTAAAGATAGTGATCACTCCCACGTAAGGCGTGAATGTCTGCCGCGGACCATAAGTATTAAAATAACGCAAGGCCACGCAGTCAAACCCGCTGAACTCACTCATTAACAGGCAATATTTTTCCGATGCCAGTTTCCCCGCTCCGTAAGGCGAGACCGGCTCAAGCAGTCCGTCTTCACGCACAGGCAGAGGATTCCTGCCGTAAACCGCCATAGAAGAGGCATAAATGATCTTCTTTGCCTTTAAGTCCCTCATAGAGCGCAAAACGTTGATCGTACCCATCACATTTACGTTTGCATCATCGTAGAGGTTATCGAAAGAATTGCGGATGCTCACCTTTGCCGCGTTATGGAACACAACTTCCGCCCCTTTCATCGCCCTCTTAAGCGCCTTAAAATCTAAAATATCAGCTATTATTAACCGCGCTCCCTTTGGTACGTTCCGGCGCCTGCCCATCGAAAGGTCATCGATAACGGTCACTTCCATACCTTCGTCTATCAATCTTCTGGCTATATGCGAGCCGATAAAGCCCGCGCCTCCGGTGACCAGGGCCCTGCGGTATCTAAGGTTATTATGCATTCTTATCCTCGCTTATCACGGAATGAACGGTAACTAAAGAGGACATGATATCTTTCTTTGTGTTCCAGGCGACATTATCCAGGATGACAGAATCCTCGATTCTGACGGGGAATTTTACCCTGGCACCGCTGCCTATGACCGAACGCTTTACTATTGCACCGGGATGGACCTTTGCCGTATCAGCAACGATCTTATCGGCGCCCATCAACTTAAGCTGGAACTGGTTACAGCTTAATAGGTCCAGGGCATAGGTTATATTCATGTCCCAGCGGATCACCTCGGCAGGATATACCGTAAAACCGTCCTCGATGAGTATCTGGATGGAATTTGTGATCTCATATTCGTCCCTCATAGCCGTGCGCGGTGTCCTGCGGATAGCGTCAAAGATGTTCAGGTCAAAAAGGTAGATACCACAGCCCTTCAAATTACTGTGCAGGTACCGCGGTTTTTCAATCACCCGCTTGACCTTTCCGTCGTCCGACAGCTGAACGGCGAAATTCTTTTTCAACAACTCGTAATCCGGCTCTTTTTTTACGGCTAAAACAGCCGAGGCCGCCTTCTCCTTATGGATACTAAGCAGGAGTTCGATATCCTTCGGGATAAAGAAAATATCTCCCAGCCAGAGAATAAAAGGATTATGGACGTAACTTTCAAGCTGCCCCACCGCATGGGCTATACCTAAAGTTTCTTTCTGCTCGACATAACGGATATTCACCCCTAAACGCGCGCCGTTGCCAAAATATTCCGTAATCTTGCTTTTAAGGTGGCCCACCACGATAAATATGTCGGTTATGCCTATCCGTTTCATCTCTTCGATCTGATACTGGACTATAGGTTTATTACAGACAGGCAATAGCGGCTTCGGTATGGAAAGGCTCAAAGGCCGGATACGCTCTCCTGCCCCGGCCGCTAGGATCACACCGCAGATATTATCTTGTTTTTTCTGGCTCATCTTGGCCTTTCGTTTTAGATTTCGTTGATGAATTTCTTATTACTAAGGTAAATTTTCAGTTTTAGATACAGGAAAAACATTATCATCGCGTAGGTAGTCCTGAATGTACTCAGGGCGGATTTGCCCTTTTCCCTAAAGGCATGCGTAATGCCCACCTCCCGTATCTCGATGCCCTGGTTTTTCAACTTCACCATGATCTCCGTAGGCGTCTGAAACCCTCTTGATTCTATCTTTAAAGACTTAAGGAGCGCGCCCTCGTAAAGCTTAAAAGCGCTGTTTGCGTCTTTTAATTTTAAGCCGAACAGGCAATTGGTAAAAAAACTTAAGACTTTATTCGCGAAAACCTTTAAAAACGAATCCATCTTTTTCTTTCTGTAACCGGCGACCACACGATATCCTCTGTTATATTCAGCCAGCAGCAGGGGCAGCTCCCCGATGTCGAATTGCCCGTCCGAATCGATCGTGACTATTAAATCTCCTGAGGCGACCTTTATGGCGTTAGATAATGCGGCGCCGTAACCGGCATTTTTTTCATGCTCTATGACCACAAGGTTTCCGATATCTTTCTTTAATTCCGCCAAAATTACGCCTGTCTTATCGGTGCTTCCGTCATTCGTCACCACGACCTCGCCCCTTACACCAAATTCTTTTAAGGCCCCGGCGCACTTTCTGACGACATTCTCGATGTTCGTCTCTTCGTTATACGCAGGCATCAGGATAGAAACAGATTTGTTAAATGATCCCGTCATTTTAATCTCCGATCTTATAAATTTTTATGACAGGCCCCAGGTTATTGGACCCTGGAGAAAATTCATTTAGCAGCCTGACATCTTTTCTTTCGGTATTCAATAGCGGCAAATAAAAATCGCGCGCACGCTTGGCCAGAAAATACAGCAGTCCGTATTTTGAACCCGGTTCGTATTTATCTGCCTGGCGGTTACTGAGCAGCGTATCTTCGAGCATATAAGGATTAAAAAGCCCGCTTTTTTTCATCGCGTCATCATCCAGGAGAAAATGGTTATATGAATAACTGGAAATGATGATGTAAGATGCCCCCTCTGACCTTAAATCAGCGATACTGCGAAAATTAAACCACCTGTACAGGCGCCCCACCAAAGGGATATTTTTTGCCCGCTCGACCGCTTCGCCAGGCATGTCGTCCGGCCAGGACGGATCTTTAGATTCGTATCTTGCCTGCACGAGTTCATAAAAGGGCTTTTTTTTCGCAAAATCCCTGTATCGCCTGCGTGTCCCCTCATCGAAAAAATTTATGTAAAAAGACCTTAACTTATCGTCCCTGAACAAAACAGGGAATTCGCTTTCTAATGGAACGGAAAACTCATACCAGTCCTCTGCGATCGTTGCTCCTGCAGGGATATTGCTTTCAATCCAGGCCCTGGCTTCCAGGCGCGTATCGGGATTTGACCTCTTTATGCCGAAGAGCAGGGCGTTGTTTACGCAGGGCGCTATTATAACGAAAGAGGCAATGATCGGATAAGAAAATTTATATTTTTGTCTCAAAAAATATCGGGTCAATTGATACAGGAACCTGGCCCCGAAAACGCAGATCACCGGAAGAGCAAAAACCAGTATATGCAGGGACCTGAACCCGAAACCGGTGATACTGAAGAAGCAGATTATTATATAACTTAAAAAAAGCAGGTCCTCCCTGCCGTGCTTATAAACGGAATAAATGATACCTGACATCAAAACTGCTCCCAGCAGGGTTTCCTGACGTATTAATTCCTTCGCGAACCAGAAAATTACGCTTAAGAGGCTGTTCGAAAACGGCCGCAGGGAAGAGATCCCCATTATCTCATCCCTTAACTCAAGGAGCCGCGTAAAGCTTGCTTTAAACTCGAATAAAAAACTTAAATTACCGGCTAAAGCCAGCACACCTGTAACAAGAATTGACAGAAACAGGTATTTAAAGAACCCTGTCTCCTTGCGAAAACGGCGGAAATTCAGCATTACCATCGCCAGGAACGGCACTGCCAAATACGCCCCCTGGTACTTGGTCGCAGCCGCAAGCCCGATACAACAGGCAGAAAGCAAAAGATCCCTCGGACTGAAAGCCTTATTACATTTAAGGATGAAATAAAATCCTGAAGCGGAAAAAAAACAAAGCATCATATCCTGGGTCGCCCATTGAGAATGCGCCGACAGAGTAAACATAAAAGCCGTAAAGACGCAGGCAACCACCCCGCAAGTCCTGGAATTAAGGACCTTCCCGGATAAATAGGCCGGTATCAGGACAGACAGGCCGAAAAAAACACTTAAGCCTCGGGCAATAAGAAAGATCTTCCCCGGGTCAACCAGGAATTTAAAGATAAAATCATTTACGCTATAGAATACCCTTGCAAATAGCCCCGCTAAAAAATAAATGCCAAAGCATAAAAGCAGCGCGTATTTATGCAGCGCCGGATACGTGAAGTCAAGCGGTATAAGGCTTTTTCTGGCGCCCATGGAAAGGGCGTCCAGCACCTGCCGCGTCTCATCAGGCCCGAAGATATATGGAAGCCCGTAGTTCAGGCTGAATAAGCGCAAGATAAGCCCGGCAAATAATACAAAAATAAGGATTTTTTTAGGGTTTGCTATTTCCGTCATCTTCCTATCAGAGATGCTCAATCAAGGCCTTTCTTCCCTCAGGCAAGGCCAGCGTCCAGTAGATATACGTTATAGTCTGCAGGAAACACAATAAGGGATGATATATCCAGTGCCAGTCCCTGTCGCGGGCCATTAAATAAAGAGAATGAACAAGCGAAAAGACCGGCACCAGGCTATAGATAAGCCAAAGGGACATCTTGAACTTAAAATTCCCCTGATAAAACCAGTCGATCCTACGCTCATGCCTTGTTTTTAAGAAGATCTGCGTATAGTTTCTCTTCCATTTTTTTACCCAGTGCCATACAGAAGTGACCGTATGGTGATAGATATTTAAATCCGGTGAATAAGCCACGCGCCTCCTGCCTTCTTCGACCATGTACTGGAATATTTCATTATCCCCGATATAATTCTCACCCAGGAACAGATGCCTGACGCCTGAAAGACGGTACACTATGCCGTTTGCGCCCCAGCAAAGAGGCTTTTCTGGGTCAACATCGAATATCCTGTATCTTAAACCGTCAAGGCGCTCCTCTTTTGCGGTTTTTAAGTATCCCTGCAGGTTCCGGTTCAGGAATTGCGCCAGCGGTTCGCTCTGGATCAGTTCATAGTAGCCCATTATCGCCGGGTCATCGCTTGATGCGATCATCTTGCCCCAAAGGCAGGCGAGGTCCGGGTATTTCAAAAACAGTGCCGACGCTTTATTTAACCAGGACTCACCGCAAAGGCCGTTGTCTGCCGCAAATAATATAAGCAGGTCACCCGTCGCTTCTCCGACCGCGATCTGCATCCCATATTCGCCGAGGCGTTTTGGATTGTTAAAGACCCTGGCGCCGTATTTTGCGGCGATTTCAAGGGTATTATCTGACGAGCCGGCGTCCACAACCAGGACCTCGATCAAATCTCCCGGATAATCCTGCTCGTATATGCTCTTTAAGCATCTTTCCAGGTATTTCCCGGAATTAAACACCGGCAGAGATATGGAAAATTTAGGCAGGTCTTTTCGCATACACCGTCTTTCCTTTGACTCTCACCGGATACACGTTTTCAAATTCATTGATCCTGAAATCAACCAGCATGCTCTCTTTGGAGGCAATAAGTTTTTTTAATAGCGGTAAAACATCTCCCGATTTTTTACAGGAAAACGCCTTTATACCGTAACCGGAAGCGATCTTCACAAAATCCACCCCTGAATTCATCCTTGTTGACTCATATCTTGCGCAAAAGGCGAATTCCTGGATCTGCCTTACCAAGCCCAGGCATTTGTTGTTCAATAGGATGATCTTAACAGGCAGCCTGTTATCTTTGATCGTCGCCAGTTCCTGGATGTTCATCTGGAAGCTGCCGTCGCTTGTGATATTAATAGCCTCTGCCTTGGGACGCCCGAATTTTGCCCCTATCGCTGCCGGCAGCCCGAAACCCATTGTCCCCAGGCCCCCGGAAGTAACCAGTATCCTGTCCCTGTCAAATCTGAAGTATTGGGCGGTCCAAAGCTGATGCTGCCCTACATCGGTAGTAATAACAGCGCATCTGTTCTGCGCTGCCAGAAGACTCGAAAGCCCGCCTAAGATAAACCGAGGCGTCAATTCAGGGCTTCTCGCCAAAGCGGCATTATGGACCTCTGACTTCCATTCGCGGACCTGTTCTAACCAATCTTCATCTATCCTGAGCCTTCTTCCCTTTAACGCACTATTAAAATCCCGCAGGAACAATCTAACATCTGATAAAACCGCCTTATCCGCGGCTACGCGGTGATTAAGCTCGGCCCTATCGCAATCAACATGCACAATGTAGGCATTCCCCGCAAACTCTTTTTTTGCCGCGGGGAAGGCGCGGTTATCGAACCTTAATCCCAGGCCGAGGATGAAATCGGCGCTTTTGACAGCCAATTCCCCGGCACGGCTGCCGGCATACCCGATTAAGCCCAGATTCAGCTCATAATCCGAGGGGACACCGTTTATCCCCATCAAAGTCTGAACCACGGCGAGGCTGTTGGCTTTAAGGATCTTTAATAATTCATCTTCGGCCGAAGATAAAACTACCCCTCCTCCCGAAAGGACGAGCGGCCTGCGTGACCTTAAAAATCTCTCTGCTATTTCATTCAGCGCAGATCCGGAACAAGCTGGTTTTTTTTCTCTCAAGGCTAAATCCGTTTCCTTATATCCGGCCATGGTATATTGCACGTTGATCGGCACGTCAACCAGAACAGGACCGGGCCTCCCCTCGCAAGCAATAAAAAAAGCCTTGTCTAAAACCCCGGCTAAATCCGTCAGGCTGCGCACCCTGAACGCTGCCTTTGTTATCGAGCCGACCACGGAAACTATATCAAGCTCCTGAAAACCACGCTGCCGCACCGGCCTGCTTTTTTTAAGGTCCCAGACCGCGACCTGCCCGGTAATAACAATAAGCGGCACTGAATCCATGTAGGCGTTAGCTATGCCCGTAACGAGGTTTGAAGCGCCGGGCCCGGAAGTCGCCATGCAGACCCCCGGTAGTCCGGTGACCCTGGCATAGGCATCGGCGGCGTGTATCGCTGCCTGTTCGTGCCTGGTAACGACTGTCCTTATATTTTTGTGCCTTGAAAGCTCATCCAGTATCGGGCAAATAGAGCCGCCGGGGAATTCAAAGATTATTTTCACCCCATGCTTGATCAATTTTCTAGCAATAACCCTGGCTCCGTCAGATCTCATATTATATTTAGAGCATGCATTGCCCGCCATCGACCGGGATAGTCTGGCCGGTTATATAATCCGCGCTGTCAGAAACTAAAAATTTAACGGCTGAGGCAACATCCTCAGGTTTTCCCACGCGCGCAAGCGGAACAACCGATTCAATAAAAGGCCTTTTTTCCGTAAGTAAATCGGCTATCATATCCGTCTCAATGTACCCGGGCGCTACCGCATTGACGTTGATATTATAAGGAGCGCCTGATTTTGCCAGCGATTTAGTAAGCGAGATCATCGCTGCCTTGCATGCCGCGTAGTGCGAGGCCTTTGATGAACCCATCTTCCCGGCGCCTGAAGCAATGTTGACGATCTTGCCTTTCTTCTGTTTTTTCATCTGGGCAAAGACTCTCTGCAAAAGTAAAAACGGACCTTTTAAGTCGATGTCTATCACGGCGTCCAACTCTTCTTCCGATATTTCCGTGAATTCCGTCTGCTTAAAGAACCCTGCGTTATTGACGAGGATGTCTATCCTGCCAAAGGATTCAAGGGCTTCCGAGACAAGGCTGTCGATATCTTCTTTTTTCGACAGGTCCAGTCTTATTTTTTTTGCGTGAGCAAAAACATCCAATGCCTTCAGGTCCTTCGTGCAGGTCAATACTAAGTCTGCCCCTTGCGCCTCAAAGGACTTTGCTATCGCAAAACCTATGCCTCTGCTTGCGCCGCTGATTATCGCAACCTTACCTTCTAGCGATCTATTCATGTTTAATTTTTTTAAGACGCCTGAGCAAAGCCTCATCAAATGAACGGATCTCTTTTACGGAAGTCAGTACCGGCTCAACATCCATACCTCTTACCCAGGCGAGTCCATTTTTTAAAGGATTGATCCTTTTCTTAAGGCGGGGGGTCTTTTCTCCGAAGGCAAGCCTGACGTATATGTAAGGCATATTCAATCCTGCCTCCGTAAAGAACTGGTGAGTGGTGAAAAACCTGCCTATATTGATCTCCGTAGGGTTAGGCACACCTTCTTTATCGTAGGTCATATCAACGCCGTAAATACCGTGAGGCTCACTATCTATGGCCCGAATAGCTTTTATTGCCAGGTTATCCAGCTTCTTGTCGCTTACCGTAACGCCGGTCCCCGTTATCCCCGTTACTCCCGAGACACTCCTGTTGGCAAACTCCCAGTATAGCCGTTTACGGGACTGGGCAACTATTAATTTTCCTTTTTCCCAGATGGACAGCCACGTTATGCTCTCCGGGCTCAAATATTCAGCTACGGTAAAATTTCCCCAGCCGTTATAATAACTGATCCAGTCCCTGGCAAAATCCATGTTCCTTGTAGGTAACGACCACTTTCCGAACGCGCCGCTTACAGCCCTTACCCAGGCCTTCCCTTTTATCCTGCTGAAAGCATCCGAAAGGTCGCTCTCGTCGTTGATTAGAAATGTCCTGGGCACGCGTAATCCCGCTTTTTCCCAGGCTAAAGCCGATGCGAACTTATCCTGACATGCCAGGATAATTTCATGGCGCGGCAGAAAGGTTCTGACCCTCAACTCGTGTCGGTGCCGGGAAACAACCGCGACCTCTTCATCATTCTGCACGTGCATAAAATCCGGCCTTGTCTCGCTTATGATCTGCTTCAAAACAGGCACGTAAGAAGGCTCTTTTGCGGCAGGGACAAGGAATCTTTCATCAGCCAGTTCTGCTGCCTTGCATAAATCGTACTTATTGCACGTTATGCCGATGATATGAAACTTTTCTTTGGCCCGTCTCAGAGAACGTATAAAATTTAATGCCGGGGCCCCGCCGGTGCCGCCGACAATAATCCGCTTGATCTTTGCCATATTAACTTTACCAGTACTTGTCTTTATATTTGCGGTAGTAATCCACTGTCGAGATGATCCCGTCTTCAAGGGAAACCTGCGGCTGCCAGCCTACAACCTTATTTATCTTGGATATATCGGCGTAGTAATCGCCCGGTTCGATCTCTTTTCTCTCTCTCGTAAAGTCCGTGAATTTGAAACTTCCGCTCTTTGCGACCTTGATCACTAATTCCGCCAGTTCCACAAAGTTGACCGGTTTCCCCGTTCCGACATTGAATATGTTCCCGTAGGCCTGGTTACTTGCGCCCGCAGCAAGCAGGGCGCTGACCAGATCTTCTACGTAAAGAAAATCCCTTAATATCTTACCGTTTCCGAAAACAGGTATTTCCTCATTATCTATCGCTTTCCTGATAAACCAGTTCAATACGCCATATTCATCGTGCATCATCTGGTGGCGCGGCCCGAAGGTGTTGGTGATCCGTAGCGCTACCGCGCTTATATCATGGATCTCGTCATAGACCATCACCAGGTTCTCCGCGCAAAGGTTAGTTATAGCATACACGCCCTTCGGACGCATAGGGTGGTTCTCGTCAACCGGAAGGCGCACGCTTTCGCCGTATTGGCCGCGGGTCCCGGTAAAGATCACCCTGGCCGTTTTATTGAATTGCCTGCAAGCCTCAAGTATCACCAGCGTCCCTTCCACGTTTATGCTCAAGTCCTGAAGCGGGTTCCTGATGCTGTCCACGTGGCTCACCTGCCCCGCCAGGTGAAAAATATAATCCTTGTCCCTCACCAGGTAATTCATTGATTGCGGGTTTCTGATATCGGAAAAACTGATCTGTATCTTGTCTTCTACGGGCTTGATGTTAAAAAGATTGCCTCCCTGGCGGGGCAACATGTTATCTACGCAGGTTACCTGCGCCCCTTCCTTGACCAGGGCTATAGCGAGATTGCTCCCTATGAACCCTAAACCTCCCGTAACCAGGACCCGTTTATTTTTATAAGTATTCATCTTTTCAACCGCCTTTTATAACCTCCCCAATTCTTTTTCATGGCTATGTATCCAGAAATAAATATCCTCCAGGATCTGCGGGCTTGTTTTCTTCGGATGCCAGCCCAGGTCAGCCTCTGCCTTCCTGTTGTCAGTAAAATAGACGGCAATGTCCCCTGGCCGGGTCTCCATGTCTTTCCCCACGGCCACGTGATTCCCCGTGATCTCCCTGGCAAGCGCAGTAAGCTCAAGAAGCGACAGGCTTATTTTCCTGCCGCCGCCTATGTTGTAGATATTCCCGTTGATCCTGGGCAATACAGCTATCTGTTTATCTATCAATTCAAAAAGGTCTTCGATATGTAAAATGTCCCTTACCTGCTTTCCTTTACCCCGGAATCCGATATACTTGAGGCTGCGCCTGAAGTAATGGGCGAGCATCCAGAAGGTAAAAATACCCTGGTCCACCTTCCCGAACTGCCAGGGGCCGGCGATGACTCCGCAGCGGTTAATTACACCTTTTAAGCCGTAAGCATCAATATACTCCTCCAGTATCAGCTCGGAGGCGAGTTTTGTGGCACCGTAAAGCGTTTTCGGCCCGGATGTGGTAAAACCTGCGCTTATCCCGTGTTCTGAGAACCCGTCAATTCCGCTGGCATGGGCCCAGTCAAACCTGCTGGCGAGCTCCATCCTTTTTAGCCCATTTATCTTTGAGAAGGGATAGACCCGGCTCGTGGAAAGAAAGATCACGTCAGCCTTATTCCTTCTTGCCAGCTCAAGGCAGTTTATTGTGCCCGTAAGATTTGTATTTATGATATAAAGCGGATTTTGCCCGTATCCCGCCAGGACCGCGGGTTCCGCTGAACATTCTAACAGAAGATCAAATTTCAAATCAAGGACCAGGTCTTCTGGGCTGCGGATATCGGCGTGCAAAAAATCTATCCCGTTCTCTTTCAGGCGGGTCAAGTTCAGCTCGCTGCCGCGCCTTTTAAGATTATCTATTGAGATAACCTTAAGGCGAGGGTATCTTCTCTTGAATAATAATGCGAGGTTACTCCCGATGAAGCCGGCTCCTCCGGTTATAAGCATAGTTTTATATTTCATTTTTCACCTCTTGATTCTTCCTGCGCCTGAAATATCTGTCTGATCGTGTCTTCGATGTTAAACTTCTGTTCCCATCCGGGATAATGGGACCTGAATTTTCCGCAATCGCTTATCCACCAGATATGATCCCCTATCCTGTTCTGCTCTACGTATTCATAATTAAGTCTTTCCCCGCATATGTTTGAACAGATATCGATCGCCTCAAGGATAGACACATTCGCAAATCTGCCTCCGCCCATATTATAAACCTCGGCTACCCGTGGGTTCTTAAAAAAATGATAGAAGGCATTGATGAGGTCAGAGGAATGGATGTTGTCACGCACCTGTTTTCCTTTATAGCCGAAGATCTTATACTTACGCCCGGTCACGCAGCATTTTACGAGGTATGACAGGAAGCCATGCAGTTGAGCCCCGGAATGCGCAGGGCCGGTAAGGCAGCCGCCCCTGAATATCGCGGTACGCATCCCGAAATACCGGCCGTATTCCTGCGTCAATATATCCGCGCTGACCTTTGAGGCGCCGAAGAGGCTATGCAAACAGTTATCTATACTCATTGATTCGTCGATCCCGCCGTAATATTGATGTTCCTTCGGCAACTCAAACCTCTTTTGAAGCTCAATAAGAGGCAGGGAATTCGGCCTATCGCCGTAAACCTTGTTCGTAGAAACAAAAATAAACACCGCCCTGGGCGAAAAGAGCCTTGCCGCCTCAAGCATTGTGAATGTGCCTAAGGCATTTACCCCGAAATCTGTTTTGGGGTCGCTCGCCGCCCAGTCATGCGAAGGCTGGGCCGCCGCGTGGATGATAAGGGCGATATCTTTGCCGTATTTCTTGAATTCTTTTGAGATCTTCGCTTCGTCGCGGATATCGATCGAACGGTGGATGTATTTTTTGTATTTTTTTTGCAGCCTTTTTTTATTCCATGCAGTACTGCCGTCCGGACCGAAAAAGAACTTACGCAAATTATTGTCAATGCCCACTACGTCAAAACCTTTATCCGCAAAAAAACCCACTGCCTCCGACCCTACTAAACCGCATGAACCTGTGATCAATATTACCGGCATTTTTAGTCTCCAAACCTAAAAAGTTTAAAAAGGTATCCTAAGCCCCGCCTCGACGCCTGATCCGCCTCCCGCGATCTTTTTGATACGCAGGAATGCCTCGGCATCTGATTTTTTTAAAAATTTATGCGTGTATGTAAGAATAATCCCCACAGATTTTCCTTCTTCGTTCTTAAGGTAAAAACTTAGCCTGTCGCGTCCATAAGGATAAATGTCCGCTCCGAATTCCATGCTCCGGAGGCGGCCCTCTGAATAATTCATCTCAAAGATCACTCCCAGGGCGCGGCTGAACTTCCAGGCGCCGTAGAGAGTTATGATCTTTTTTTCGGCCGGCCGCCCAGCTACAAGCCCTATGCCTACGCGGTATTTGATCTTCCCTTCTTTCGGATTAAGATTTGGAGAACCGACCTGCACCCGGAAGTCAAAGCGTGACCCGCTGCTGTGCTCAAGGATATAACTTAATGTGTTGGCATCCTTTATCTGCCAGGACCCTTTAAAAGTAAAACTCTGGCAGGCCCTGGTTTTGCGCTTAAGGAACGTGTTTTCGTATTTATAAATTATCTCCTGAGTCTTATTAAGCTGCCAGCCGCATTTAAAGACGAGCGCGTCCGGAGACCCTTTCCTGGCCACTTCAAAGTTGAGACGGTTATATTCATCGGCATGCCAGGTGCCGGAAATCCGCAGCATGCGAATATGCGCCAGCCCTTTTTCGTCATAAGACTTCAACTCAAATACAAGCGCGTCCCCTTCCGCGGCAATGAACCTGCCCTTAAGCGTAAATGTATCCTGACCCCGCTGCCTCTGCGTTTCCTTTAAGCTGAATTCCAGGTCGTGGTTTTGATCTATCTTCCAGGTCCCCTCAAAACCGGTCTCTAAAGAAAACCCGTGCTCCCTGCACCACTCCGAAGACTTATTGATCTTAAAAGAAAGTTGATTATTGCGCGCTATGCCGAAATAGCCGGGTAAAACTACGGGCTTATGCCGACTTTGTTTTACCACGAGCTGATTGTTCTTATTTACAGAATACCTGGGTTTCATAGGCCGCATTTTTGTGTTTGAAATCAAAGATATGCGCTGCCGCCTTCCTGGCGGCACGCAAGTAATATTTCAGGTCATTAAAATCGCGGATAGAAGTGATCTTTCTCATAATAAATTCGGGGTTAAAAGAAACCTTATACATACCCTGGACCATATCAAGGAGCCTGGCGTCATCGATCTTAGACCGCATAATCGGTTGTTTCATATCGTAATCATCCCAGTCGAGGCTGCGCAGGAGCCCTGAACGCCTGCATTCCTCAAAGAGCGGCGTGCCCGGATAAGGGATAACGAGGGTCGCCTGCATCGTATAAGCGTATCCCTTTTTCAACAACCACGAACCCAGCCTAAGGGTCTTTGAGGCGTCTTCGTAAGTCTCCCAGGGGTAACCGAACATAATAGTGATGTGCGGGTAAAGCCCGGACATGGTCGCTTCCTTGCAGTCCTCGATGATGCTTTCTACTTTCACTCCCTTTTTTAACCTGTCCAGGGTGTTTTGGTTTGCCGATTCAAGCCCGAACAAAAGCAGGCGGAAATTGGCTTTTTTCATCAGCAGGAAATCTTCCTTTTTAAGCGAACCGAAGCGGGCATTGCAATCAAAATAAACGCCTCTTTTACGGTTATCCTGTTTTACCAGGCCCAGGCAAAATTCGCGCAGCCAGTCGCCGCGGGGGAAACACCCTGTGTCATCCATGATCTCACGCACCCCGTATTTATTTGTCAAGGCCTCGATCTCAGCCAGCACATTTGATACGCTGCGAACCCTGAAATCCGGATAAAGCGTGGTCCATGAACAAAACGCGCAGGAGTGATACCAGCAATCCCGGCCGGACATAATATATGTGCCGGGAGTATTTTTATAATTCCCGTTCTCTTGCGAATACAAGCGCCATTTAGTAAGGTCGCGGTCGATGAACGGCAGGGCATCCAGGTCCTGGGTTAACTTGAAGGAACCTGTATTCTTGATGGAGTGGTCCTGACGGTAATAAATGCCCGGCTGGGTAAATCCATACCCTCCTGCCCCTCTCTTAAGGTATTTTTCCAGGCAATCGCAAAGATGCAGCAACAGAGAATCGTAGTCGCCTCCGGTTAAGACAAAATCAACACCGCAGTTAGCGAAAGACTCTTCGGGTAAGGCGGTAACATGATCTCCGAATAAGGCTATCCTGGGAGATACCCCCTGCTGTGATGGACCGGTTTTATTTTTTAAGTCATCTATTATCTTCCAGTGCTGTTTTACTACAGGCGTCTTTGTTTCAAATGCTATGAGGTCGGGCCTCTCTTTAAGAATGATCTCCTTAAACGCCGCATACGAAATACCTTCGGCGACGCAATCAAGCCAGATGACTTCGTGGCCTGCCTCTGCCAGCAGAGTAGCAGCTTGAGCAGGCACAACCGGGTATATAAAGGTCGGCGCCTTAAAATATTGAAACTGCCTGTTTTGCGCCAGGGTGGGGGTGCCTTTTGAGCTTAAGAGCGGTGGATAGGAAATCGCGATCTTCATTGAAGCCGTTCCTCTTTGAGCCCCTTTGAAAAAAGGCCTTTTATGAAATAAAACCCGTAATAAAAGTGACTTAATATTATACCAGCAAAAATATCGATTATCAATATGGCCTTCTGACCGGGATTCCAGCCCCTTACGAACACCTTTAACCCGCTGGAAATGCCGAAGATAAGGACCATTGTCAGGTAAAAAGCCAGGCAGTAGAGGTACACCATCCTGAGGTAGGAAGAGAAGATCGATAAAACTGCTCCCAGGAAAACACAAAGCAGAAAAACAGAAGGTATAAAATATGCCGGCTTAAAAGAAGTTTCAGGATACTGCTTGACGAAATAGCCCCTTGTCCGGGCGTAATTGGCGATCTGCTTAAGATGCGGGGCGAACATCTTGCGCCTGTGGTGGTAAACCAGGACTGCCGGGTCATAGATTATGGTCCTTTTTAATTTCTTGATTATATCAAGGCACAATTTAGTATCTTCGCCCGGCCAAAAATCGGTGTTAAACCCACCCAGCTCAATCATGGCGGACCTGCGCACAAGGAAATTACAGCTGGGATAATCCACCACTTTTCTTTTTGCTCTTACCTGATACCGGTAAGAATACCCGGCGCTGACCAGGGGCGTTGAAAAAACAGCGCCGCTGGCTTTCTGAAGCAATGAATCACCTGGAGGGGTAATGGCTGGCCCCCCTACTGCCGCAACCGTTTTGTCGGTGAAATTCACCATGGCGTTCTTAAGCCAGTCCTTGGCAGGATATGCGTCATCATCCAGGAAAGCGATGATCTCCCCCCGCGCATGCTGCAAGCCGATATCCCTCTTTTTTGCCGGGTTTACAGGCCCCGTGGGAATCACCTGCAGCGGGAGAGGCCCTAAATTCTTATTAAGGCCTCCTTCCTTACCTAATGGCGCGTCGGGAAGTATCAATATTTCAAAATCGGAGAAATCCAGCTCCCGGCATTTATCTACGCATTCTTCTAAATTCTTTTGCCAGGTTTTTACGGCGATGATAATCGATACGGTCATAGTATTTTAAGATGTTCATCCTGAAAAAAACCGCCAGGGTATCCCATAATGTTACGAAAATGGCCTTTGGCTTGATTACCGAAAAACTTGTCCTTGAGGCAATGACGATAGGCGCGTCGGTGATTTTATATCCGAGATGATGGGCGTTTATGAGTAATTCAATATCAAAGGCGAATTTCTTGACCAATAAGCGGGGAAAGACATTGCGCAATACTTCCGTTTTGAATAACTTAAGCCCCGTCTGAGTATCCCTGCATGGGAGGCCGAATAATGCCTTAACGAGCATATAATACACTCCGCTGACTATCCTGCGGTGCCAGGGATAATTAACCACGGAGTTCGGATGCAGTTTCGAGCCGATGACCACGTCGGCATTATCCAGGCGCATAATATCGAAAAGCGTCTGTATCTGTATAGGTTTCAGGTCAAGGTCCGCGTCCAGGAATACCACGTAATCCCCGCTCACGTAATGTATCGCCTTCTTAAGCGCTCTCCCCTTGCCATAGTTAACCGGATTCTTTTTTACGATTATCTTTCCGGGGTGCCTGCTTTCAAACTGTTTGGCGATCTCATAAGTACCGTCTGAAGAGCCGTCATCCATCAGGACCAGCTCCCAGGGACAGCCAAAACCATCCATAGTCTTTAAGGTTTCTTCCATGCTGGACCTGATGCGGAACCCTTCGTTATGCGCCGGCATGATAATAGAGATTTTTTTCTTGATATTCTTCATATTAATACGCTTATGCAGCCCGTAAAACATCCTTAGCCGGACTCTTGATAAGCAGTCCGAGATGGACCAGCAAAAGTATGCACGAATTCACGCAAAGTATGACCTGGATTTCCAGGAGGCTCCGGTGAAACAGGGCTATCGCGAAGAACTCAAGCCCCGTCAGGGCTATCAGATATTTTAAAAAACGCAAATCATTTATGGAAAGAAAATAAGTGACCGTGATAAAAAGCAGGGTAAAGAAGCTCATAGAAACGCTGAAAAACCTCCCCAGCATTATAGATTCGGGAAAGATCTTTCCCGTAAGAAGCTCTAAGACCAGTGAGGGAAATACGTTGTAGACAAAAAAGGCCGCCAGGCACAGCGCCGTTGCGTATAAAAGCGACCTCTTTAGGATAAACTTTGTGTCGATATTCCTGGCATTCAAACCGCTTGTTCTGGGCAGCATCACAACGCTTATCGCCGCCGGCAGGAACAAAAAGATCTTTCCCACCATCTGCGCCAGGGAATAAATACCGGAATCCTGAGGAGGAAAATAGTACTTCACCATTATCATGTCAAGATTGACCAGGGCTATCAGGCAGAAGGAAGCGCAGGCTACAGGCAAGAGATAAAGGAAGAATTTAGCGAAGTCAATGCCTGCTTCCTTAGACGCCCCGGATAAAAACCTGCGCAGGGGGAATAACGCGATAAAAAAAGTGGCCAGGCAGCTTAAAAAGAACGCCCCCATTGCCCCTGTTATGCCGAAGCCAAGCCGGATAAAGGCCAGGGTCAATATTAATTTCAGCATCCCGCCTATTATGGAAGTAGAGGTAAGCCATTTAAATGACTCCATGCCCTGCAAGGCGCCGGTAAAAACCGGAGTGGCCCAGGCCAGGATCAGCAATAAGGCCAGTATATGGCCTGACCATGACGATTGGATCTTCATCCTTTGCAATAACACTGGCGAGAAAAAGAAAAGAACGAGGAACGTAAGGACCATTGGCAGGGATATCCTTTTGAGGACACCCGACAAGAGGCCGCGCAGCTTATCCCATTCTTTCCTAGCATTGAACTCGGAAGTATATTTTGCCATCACGGTCTGCAAGGTAATCAGGGGGGATGCCAGCAGCATAAAGATCGACAGCAAAGAGTTAAAGCCGGCAAAGTCTGCGGGAGTCAGCTTATGGGCGATCAAAAGCTGATAAATAAGGTTGAATATGTTTATTATAGTGGAACCGCAAAAAACAAGCGCGATATTCCTGCTGAAGGCATCGAACTTCTTAATAATTTTGATCATCGGGATAGTTTTTAGGCCTGCTTCTTAAGGCTTATGAAACGGCGCTTTCCAACTTTGAGTATCCCTTCCTTGTCGATGGTCATTCCGTCGTCGCTCAGTACCTCATTATCAAAAGCGACGGCGCCCTGCTTGATAAGCCTCCTTGCTTCATTACGTGTCCCGACTAGGCCCCCCTCCAGGAGGACATCTACGATATTGTTCCCCTCGGGAGAAAGATTGAACACAGGCACGTCGGAAGGAACCTCTTTGGAACTGAAGACACGCTCAAATTCAAGGCGCGCGTTCCGGGCATCCGCAGCCGAATGATACTGGCCTACGATGATCTCAGCCAGCTTCAGCTTCGCCTCCTTAGGGTGCATGTCCTTGACTTCCCCGAGGTCTTCGTCCGTAAGCAAGTTATAATATTTGAGCATGACACCATCGGAAATTGACATTATCTTACCGAACATGTCTTTGGCAGGCTCATTAATCCCGACATAATTACCGTATGATTTACTCATTTTTACCACGCCGTCGGTACCTTCCAAAAGAGGCATAGTGATAACGACCTGCTCTGTTTTGCCGTAATCCTTCTGAATGTCCCTGCCGACCAAGAGGTTAAATTTCTGGTCGGTTCCTCCCAGCTCAATGTCGGCGTCTAAGACCACGGAATCATAACCCTGCAGGATAGGATATATCAATTCATGCATATAGAGGGGTTTTCTTTCCTTCAGGCGGAGCTGAAAATCGTCGCGCTCAAGAAGCCTCGTTGCCGTATAGTGTGTAAGCAGCTTGCCGAACTCAAAACCGTTCATTTTCTCAAACCAGCTGCTGTTAAAAACAATGCGCAATTTCTTTAAGTCGAGTATTTTGGATACCTGTTTTTTATAGGTAAGCGCGTTTTCGTCGACTTCTTCCTTTGTAAGCTGCCTTCTTTTCTCCGATTGGCCGCTGGGGTCACCGATCCTACCGGTAAAATCACCGATGAGCAAAATAACCTCATGCCCCAGGTCCTGGAACTGCCGCATCTTGCGCAAAAGCACCGTATGCCCCAGGTGAATGTCGGGGGCAGTCGGGTCAAAGCCCGCCTTGACCTTAAGAGGTGTTTTATTTTTCAGGCTCTGTTCCAGTTTCCCTTTTAATTCCTGCTCAGAGATTATTTCCACCGCGCCGCGCTTGATAACTTCGAGCTGTTTTATTATGTCCATGCTGCTCCATCCTTAAGGACGGTTCTCAAGCTCAGAGCAGAAACACGCCTTTTATCAAAGAATGCTTCTAACTCTGGTTTGAGAACCGTCCCTGGTATTAGATCCTGGCAGAGAGACCGATCTTGCCTTGCTCTATATCCACCTTGATGACTTTAACGTTGATTTTATCGCCTGGCTTAAGCTGAGCGACTTTCTCTTTATCTATCTCGCTTGAAAATACCAGCCCTTCAAGCTCTTCGCTGATCTTGACGAATACTCCGAAGTCGGTGATGTTGACAACCTCCGCTTCAAGTACCGTCTCGAGGGGATATTTTTCCGCGATCTCCGTCCAGGGATTCGCCTGCAGCTGCTTAACCCCCAGGGTAATGCGCCTGTTCTGCGCATCGACTGAAAGGATCACGACGTCCACTTTCTGGCCTTTTTTCAAGACATCCTGCGGGTGCGATATGCGCCTGGTCCAGGAAATATCTGAAACGTGGATCATGCCTTCCAGGTTCCCGTCAAGCTCAACGAACGCGCCGTAATCGGTAAATCCCCTGATCTTTCCCGAGACCTTAGCGCCGGACGGGAATTTTGTTTCCGCCTCAAGCCAGGGGTTTTGCTCAAGCTGCTTGGTGCTTAACGATATCCTGCGCGATTCCTTATCCACGTTTATTACCTGTGCCTCTACCATGTCTCCGATAGCAAACATCTCGGAAGGATTATTGATCCTCTTGGTCCAGGATAACTCCGATATGTGCACCAGGCCCTCTATCCCTTTTTCAAGCTCAACAAATATCCCGTAAGCGAGGATATTCACGACCTTGCCCTTTACTTTCGAGCCGGCCTGATATTTATTTTCGATATTATCCCAAGGGTCAGGCAGGCGCTGTTTCAGGCCCAAAGAAACCTTACCGGACTCTTTATCCATGTTCAGGACCATTACTTCGATCTTGTCCCCTAAAGCGACCACTTCAGAAGGATGGCTTATCTTGGACCAGGACATGTCCGTGATATGCAGCAACCCGTCCACGCCTCCCAGGTCAACGAAAGCGCCGAAATCGGTTATGGCCTTCACCGTCCCGGAATACACACCCTTGATCTTCAGGTCCTGCCAGATCTTTTCTCTTGCCTCCTCCTTCGCTTTCTGCATCGCCTCGCGCCTTGAAACTATGAGGCTCCGGCGCAAATTATTTATTTTAACGATCTTAAATTTAAATGGTTTATAAAGGATATCCCTGTCTGACATCCCCTTGAATGCCGATAAGGAAGCAGGCAAGAATCCTTCTATACCCATTACATCCACGAGGAACCCGCCCTTGACTTTTTTGACGGGCTTGCCTTCTACCAGATCGCCTTCCTGCGACTGCTTTACTATCTTGTCCCATCCTTTTATGCGCATCGCCTTTTCGCGGGAAAGGACTATCGCCCCGGCATCGTTTTCGATTGATTCGACGAAAAAATCAAGCTCTTTGCCGACTTCCAGGTCTTCTTTGCTGAATTCCTCAAGAGCCACAATGCCCTCTGATTTGAAACCTACGTCTATCAGGACCTCCTTGGTCTTGATCGAAACGATCCTTCCTTTTGTGATCTGGCCTTCTTTGATCAGCTTGATACTCTGGTTATACAATTCCGCTAATTCCGAATTTTGTTCAGACATTTTAACTTCCCCTTTATTTTATTTTTTTTAAATTGCTAAAACGCTATCGACACAAAACTCACTCATTGCTGCAAAACTTGCGCCTTAAACCAAAAACACCCCCTTTACCCTACATCCCGTCCCTAAAAAAGGGATTCGGGACATAGCCAGGACCGCGTAATAAAAATACGGCAGCCTGAAAATATTTTTCCAACAAAACAAAACAGCGTAAAAAATATGTAGTAAATAATTAAAACGGAAAACGATTGATCTATCTTTAATGAAGACGGGCAGGGTGATAGCCGGGCCTTGCGAATATTTTCTTTTCCATAAACTATCGATCAACATGAAAGATGCCTGATATGCGCCATTATTCGTTCTGCGATCTCTTGATAAGGCATGCTCCTTTCTATGGGGATTTGTTTGCCGAAACGCACGCATACCTGAGAGCGCCTGATGAATTTAGCGCCACGGGGCAACGCAGTATCGGTACCGCTTACAAAAACCGGTATCACCGGGACCTTGCTCTTTGCGGCAATAAAACCTATCCCCGGCTGCGGGGGTTTAACCGAACCTTTTTCCTGGCGCGTGCCTTCGGGAAAAAGAAGGACGCCTTCCCCCGACTCAAGGAGCTTTATCGTGGACCTTAAGGCCACCAGGTCAGCTGAACCCCTTTTCACGGGAAATGCGCCCACCGCCAAAAGCGACCATCCTGCCAAAGGGATATTGAACAGATCGTGCCTGGCCATGTAATTCAAAGGCCGGGGGCTCGCCACACCGACAGCAGGCGGGTCCAGGAAGCTCAAATGATTACTCGCTAAAATAAACCCTCCTTTTTCAGGGACATTCTCCCTGCCGTAAGCTCTTATGCCGCAGAAGACCTTAAGGACTATCGCACAAATACTGCGTCCGATAAAATGCATTAACCGGTTACGCTTACTCTTTGAGACCAAGAGTGATTTCCTTTCCCAGTTCCAATAATTTTTTTGCCCTGCTTAAACTTTTTGATTCGGCATAAATGCGCATTATCGGCTCTGTCCCTGAGCCTCTGAACATCAGCCAGCTGGAATCCTCGCAGATCAATTTAATGCCGTCATAATCTTTGACCTCGGCTACCGGTGAACCAAGAAGGCTGGAAGGAAGGTCTTCTCGTTTAGGCTCAATACGCCTGCTTAAATGCAGGTCGTCGCGCAAATAATAATATTTTCCGAATTCTTTTTCAGTATCATTAAGTATCTTAAGTATGTTTTTCTTACGAAAGGCCATCATCTCCAAAAGCAGGAGGCCGGCAACACTTCCGTCTCTTTCCGGGATATAATTTTTGACACCCATTCCTCCGGCCTCTTCTCCTCCGGCGACTATATCCTGAGTTTCCATAAGATTGGAGATATATTTAAATCCCACGGGTGTTTCATAAAGCTTGATATTCAAGGACTTGGCGATATTATCTATCATGGTCGTGCCGCATATCGTCTTTACCACCCCGCCTGACCATTTCCTATCCTGGCTTAAATGCAGGGTAAGCAGGCCTAATATCTTCTGCGGATGGATAAATATGCCGCCTGGTGCGACCGCGGCGATCCTGTCCGCGTCCCCGTCAAGCGCTATCCCTAAATCGAATTTTTCTTTTCCGACCCTTGCCTTCAACTCCTCTAAATTCTCCTCTACCGGTTCCGGCCTCCTGCCGCCGAAAGAGGGATTAATGGTATTACGCATGAACTCTAACTTTATACCGGCGCCCTTTATGATCTCGCCTATAAGGCTGTCTCCTGAACCGTACATTGCATCAACAAGGACCCTGAATTTTTTATTCTTTATTTTCTTCAGGTCAATATAGGAACGGATGAATTTTACGTATCCGGCTGTAAGATCCTCTTTTTTTATTTTACCGGAAAACGAAGCGTCTTCTTTCACCCTGCTTTTGCCGATCAGCCCCTCGACTTGCCTGGTTATCTCCGGGCCTGCCGCACCGCCCGTTGAAGTCTTGATTTTAAAGCCGTTATATTCAGCCGGATTGTGGGAAGCCGTTATCATGATACCTAGATCCAATTTCTTTGATTTGACCGCAAAGCTTAAAGTAGGCGTAGGTACCGGCCTGTCCGAGAGGACCACCTCGATGCCGTTACCGGCAAAAACCGAAGAAACAATCTGGGCAAAACGCCCGGACATGAACCTCGTATCAAAGCCGACAGCGACCTTTTTTCCTGCCCCTAAGTAATCGCAGACTGCCTGCGTCACGATCTTTAGATTTTTGAATGTGTAGGTATCGCCTATTACCGCCCGCCAACCGTCAGTCCCGAACTTGATCTCTTCGTTCTCCAGCATTCCTGATCCTTTCTATAGCCAGCCTGATATTTTTTGCCTTAAACACATAAGAACCCGCAACCAGGACGTTCGCGCCTGCGCGAGCCGCAAGATGCGCAGTCCTGTCGTTAATACCTCCGTCAATGGCTATGTCCCCTTTAAATTTAGAACGCAGGTATCGTACTTTTTTTAAAACCTCCGGCATGAACTCCTGTCCGCCAAAACCGGGATTTACTGACATTACCAGGATAAAATCTATTAGGGGCAACACCGGCTCGAGCCTTGACGCGGCTGTCCCCGGATTAAAAGAAATACCTAATCTTACGCCTTTCCTCTTAAGCCAGGAACGCATTTCTTTTAATTCCCTTTTATTGACCGTTTCTACGTGCACGGTGATCATATCGCTGCCGGCATCAACAAAACTCTTCACATAGGCCACAGGATTATCGATCATCAAATGGGTATCAAGGGGCAGACGGGTGAACCTGCGGATATCGCGCACGGCCTTGGGCCCTATGGTAATATTGGGTACAAAATGCCCGTCCATAACATCGATGTGCAGCAGGTCAGCGCCCGCCGCCTGAGCCTTTCTTACTTCTGCGCCCAGGCAGCTGAAATCCGCGGACAAAATTGACGGGGCTACTTTTATCTTCATATGTAGAGCCTCTTTTTATTGATATAATCAAAAACTTTTTCGGAAACCAGGTAGCGGAACGACTTGTTCTCCTTTATGCACGCGCGGATCTCAAACGCCGATACATCCACCGCCCTGATAGCGACTGTCTGGATATAAGAAGGTATCTGCTCCAGCGGAAACCCGGGCCGCGTAGCCACCACGAATTTGACCATCTTTATGATTTCCGAGAGGTCCTTCCATTCGCTCAGGTAATTCAACAAGTCTGAACCGCTTATGAAATACAGTTCATCATGCGGATAGGCTTTTTTTAATTCTCTCACCGTATCGATGGTATAAGACCTGCCTTTCCTTTTTATCTCTATATCGGAAGCGATAAAATCCCTGTTTGTCTCAACCGAAAGCTCTATCATTTTGTATCTATCGCGGGCAGGGGCGATATCCGAATTATCTTTATGGGGAGGAAGGTTTGTCGGCACAAAAATGACCTTATCCAGGCTCAGCTTTTCCCTCGCCTCATCGGCAAGTATAAGATGGCCGATGTGGATAGGATTGAACGTGCCTCCTAATATACCGATCTTCATAGCTTTGTTTGTTTAAAGTTCATTGTTCAAGGTTCAAAGTTCATTGCTTAAGGTTAAAGGCTTTGGTCCAAAGTTTCAGATTTATGCTTTTACTATGAACTATGAACTATGAACTATGAACCAAACCATTCTATTGCTCTCTTACCTGGCCATTTCCATGAATCTGATACTTATACGTCGTCAACTCCTCAAGCGCCATTGGTCCGCGGGCATGCAGCTTATCCGTTGATATGCCTATCTCGGCGCCCAAACCAAACTGGTAACCATCCGTAAAACGCGTGGAGGCGTTAACATAGACACAGGCCGAATCTACGCGCGCCAGGAATTCGTTTGCGTTCGCTTCATCTTCCGTGATAATGCAGTCGGAGTGGTGCGAACCATAATTGTTAATATGGCCTATTGCCTGCGAAAGCCCTTCAACAACCTTTACCGAAAGCTTAAGGTCCAGGTATTCTGTCCGGTAGTCCTTTTCCGAAGCCCTTTTCGCATCCTTGACCAGCTTTCTCGTAATAGGGCAGGCGCGGATCTCGACATTGGCCTCTTTGAATTTTTTTGCCATGCCGGGCAGGAACCTTGCCGCAACATCTTTGTGCACGAGCATGCTTTCCATGGCGTTACAGACACCCGGCCGTTGCACCTTGGCGTTAAAACAGATATCCTGCGCCATATTCAGGTCAGCGTAATCATCGACATACACATGACATATCCCTTTATAATGTTTGATTACGGGGATCCTGGAAGCGCTCACTACCTTCTTTATCAAGCTTTCTCCGCCCCGCGGGATTATAAGGTCTATGTAACTGTCCAATTTTAACAGTTCATCAACTGCCTTCCTGTCCGTCGTAAGCACCAAGTTAATGGCTCCCGCGGGAATGCCATGCTTATTTAAGGCGCCTTTCAGGGCTTCATAGATACTTTGATTGGAATTCAATGCCTCGCTTCCTCCGCGCAGTATCACGCTGTTGCCGGATTTAAAACATAAACCAATGCACTCGGCCGTTACATTAGGCCTTGATTCATAGATTATCGCGATGACGCCTATCGGGACGCGCACTTTCTCGATTATGAGGCCGTTGGGCCTTTTCCATGACTTGATAACTTCTCCTACCGGATCAGGAAGCCGGGTTAATTCAAGAAGAGAAGCTGACATCTCCTCAATGCGCCTGGCGTCAAGCCTCAGACGGTCTATAAAAGCCGGGCCTATGCCCTTTTTGCAGCAATTAGATATGTCGGTGTTGTTTGCCCTTAAAATCCGCTCCTTAGCAGCAAGCAGTGCCTCTGCCATGTCCTGCAAGACTTTATTCTTTACGGAGCTGGACAACACAGCCATCTCCCTGGATGCTGCCTGTGCCGATTTAGCTAACTTTTCTATTCCTGTTTTCATGTCTGCGCCTTATAAAATGACTATGTTATCGCGATGGGCCACTTCTTTTTCGGAACGTCTGCCTTTTATCGCTTGAAGCTCGGCGTTTGAGATGTTTGTCTTGGCCCTGGCAAATTCTCGGCCTTCTTTATCCGTAATGCTGATGATATCGCCTTTCCTGAAATCCCCTTCCGAACCCAGGATGCCTACCGAAAGCAGGCTCTTTTTTGCGGCAAGCGCGTTCCTGGCACCGTCATCAACAATGATGTTCCCTTTTGTGCTCTTAGAGCCGAAGGCGATCCAGCGCTTTTTTGCCGCTAGAAATCCGCCCTTAGGTATAAACAATGTGCCTTCCGACAAAGGATCCGCGGCTATAGATAAAAGGATATCCTTTTTTCCGCCGTTTGCAATTACACAGGGGATCCCGGAATCAACGGCTATTTTTGCGGCTTCGACTTTCGTGATCATCCCGCCGACGCAGGTGTGCCTGTCGGTAGGACAGGCAAGCCCCTTCACCCGGGGAGAGATCTCATCCACCACCCGGATAACGGATTTTCTGTCTTTATCAAGCAGTCCGTCCACGTCCGAAAGAATGATCAAAATATCCGCTGAGGTCAAGGCCGCGACCAGGGCTGAGAGCCTGTCATTATCGCCGAACCTGATCTCTTCGGTTGAAATACTGTCGTTCTCGTTTATAACCGGGATGCATTTCAATGCCAGGATCTTTTGCAGCGCGTTCTTGGCATTCAGATAGCGCTTGCGCTCGCTGAAATCTTCCCAGGTAAGAAGGACCTGCGCGCATTTCACGGTATCTTTGTGAAAGAGCTCGGAAAACTTGTTCATCAGCTCATTCTGCCCCACCGCAGCTATGGCCTGCAGATAAGACAACTCCTTAGGCCTTGCCCTGAGCCCCAAAACAGACATACCCAGGGCGATCGCCCCTGAAGAAACAACAATCACTTCTTTATCCTGCCTGATAAGGCAGTGTATTGAACCTGCTACCTGTTCAAGAAGCCTGAAGTCAAGGTTCTTTTTATCGGGATAAAAAAGGCTTGAGCCGATTTTAACCACAATGCGCTTATAATCTTTTGCTGATAGCTTCAATCAATTCCTCCAGACCTTCTTTGTTTTGCGCAGATATAGGGTATATCTTCTTTTTAACCGCAGCCTTGAAACGTTTCAGGTTCAAGTCTGCGCCCTCAATGTCCATCTTGTTGGCAGCGAGTATCTGCGGCTTTTTTGAGATCTCGCTGCTGTAATCTTTAAGTTCTTTATTTATCTTCCTGTAATCATCCAGGGGATCCCGCCCTTCCACCCCTGCCATATCGATCAAATGCACAATGACCTTTGTCCGCTCTATGTGCCTTAAGAATTTATCCCCCAGGCCCCTGCCCTTGGATGAACCCTCGATCAACCCGGGAATATCAGCCATCACAAAGGAAGAATCATCACACCGCACTACCCCCAAAACAGGAAATTTCGTGGTAAAGTGGTATGCCGCGATCTTAGGATGGGCATTGGAAATATTGGATATCAAGGTTGACTTGCCGGCATTGGGAAACCCCACTACCCCGGCGTCGGCGATCAATTTTAAATCAAAGAGAAGCTCTTTCTCCTGTGTTTCTTCTCCGGGCGTAGCTTCCCTTCTGTTCCTGTTGCCTAAACCGCCTTTGCCTCCCGCGGCGGCGATCAGTTCTTCCCCGTCCGTTTTAAGGTCGCGCAACAGGGAATTTGTCCCGGCATCCATTACCGTGGTCCCGCAAGGGACACGTATGATAACGGGCGGGGCATCTTTCCCCTTTTTCTGCTTGCCTGAGCCATGGGCGCCGTGAAGCCCCCGAAAATGGCGGTTGAACTGGAAATCAAGAAGGGTATGAAGGTTTCTGTCCGCTCTTATGATTATGTCCGCGCCCTTTCCGCCATCCCCTCCGTCGGGAGTACCCAGGCGGTTATATTTATCGCGGTAAAAACTCTGGCAGCCCCTTCCCCCGGCCCCTGCCTTTACATATATCCTGGCGCTGTCAATGAACATTAAGGCTAACCTTCCGACTCTATCTTCTCGATTTTGATCCTTGTTAGTTGCTGCCTGTGGCCTTTTTTCCAGTGAGAAGACTTTCGTCTGCGGTATTTAAAGGATATCTTTTTATCCCCTTTTATCTGATCTAATACGGTTGCGCTTACGCTGGCGCCTTTTACATATGGCTGGCCTACCCCGATCTTATTCTCTTTTGAGACAAGCAGGACGTTCTTAAGCGTTATTTCCTTTCCCACCCCGGCCCCCTGTTTCTCAACTTCCAGGATATCCCCCTTTTTGACATTATACTGTTTTGACCCAACTTCAATTATTGCATACATTTTCATCGCTCCTTTTTATGTACACACCGCTTATAATAAGACTTTTAATTATATATTAAGGATTCGGGCGGGTCAAGAGAAAAAACAGGCGGTTTAGGCAAAAAAACAGCCGGTTAAGGCCGGCTGTTTTCGAAAAAGTTCTTAAACTATCCTGATATCTTCAATATGAAGGGTAGGGTTTGATATCAGGTTAACCTTTGTCTTGAATTTGTGCTCAATTGACCTCAAATTATCCTTATCTTTCAGGATTTCGTCAACGACGTCAGGGTTTAAAGTAAGGTCCACCTGACGGCTGCCTTTGTTTTTCAGCAGGAACCTTCTTAATTCCTTAAGCGCGTAAATAGAAATGGTCAGACCCGACCTTACCTTGCCTCTTCCTTTGCAATAAGGGCAATCCTGGAATGACAGCGTCTGGACCGTTTTATGTATCCTCTCCCTGGTTATTTCAACCAGCCCGAACTTGGATATCCCCATGATGTCATATTTGGCTTTATCGCTTGCCAATGCCCTTTTTAAAACGTTCAAAACCTCCCTGCGATGGCCCTCTTTTTCCATGTCTATAAAATCAACCACGACGATACCGCCTAAGTCACGCAGCCTTAACTGACGGGCAACCTCGACAGCCGCTTCGCAATTCACTTTAAAGGCGGTCTCTTCCTGGTTCAGCTTCTTGGCAAAACCGCCGCTGTTTACGTCGATGACTACCAGCCCCTCGGTAGGCTCTATCACCAGGTACGCCTTTGACTTCAGGTACACCCTGCTTTCAAAGATCTTGTTTATCTGCCGCTCTATGTCTTTTTCCTCAAACAGGTCGTTGCCCCTGTAAAGCTCCACCTTCCTTGTCAGGTAACTAAGGAAGGTTTTCATGAACCTGATGATCCTGTAATATTCTGCCTTGGAATCCACGATCAGTTTAGAAACGTCGTCGGTGAACGAGTCCCGTATGGCCCTGAGCGTAAGGTCGTATTCTTCGTAAACCAATGCCGGGGCCTTGCTGTTCTGGATGATCTTTTCGATACGCGACCATAGCTTGGTGAGAAAATTGGCATCCCTTATCAGTTCCTGCTTGGTTTTACCCGAAGCAGCGGTGCGGACGATGAAACCGCCTTCTTTCGGCGTTTTGGTCTCCTGAAGCACCTGCTTCAGGCGCCTTCTCTCTTCATCTTCTTCGATCCTGCGCGAGACGCCGACCTGGTTATCCTGTGGCATAAGCACCAGGTACCTGCCTGCCAGGCCGATATGACAGGAGAGCCTGGGGCCTTTTGTGCCGAAAGACTCCTTGACCACCTGAACCAGTATTTCCTGGCCTTTCTTTACCTCTTTAGGCTTAAGCTTCGCGTCATGCAGCGACTCAAAGGCATACTCGATCTCCGAAAGATAAAGAAACCCCTTCTTCGGCAGGCCTATATCAACGAAAGCAGCCCCTACCGAAGGCAATACCGCTTCGATCTTCCCTTTATAGATATTTCCTACGATAGTCTTGTCCTGGGGGCGTTCGATATAGAATTCCTCCAGCGCCCCGTCGGATACGATAGCAACACGCTTTTCTCCTGTTTCCACATTGATAAGAATCTCTTTCATTTTTTAGCTTTTCTCCTTACGTCCGGATTAGGCCGGACAATTTTAATGCCCCGGATGGATATACGGGTTCAGAAGGCTGGCTGATATTATTTCCAAGCCCTCAGGCAACTGCGCCTTCAATCTTTCCATAAAATCTTCGGCTTTTAGGAAGTCCCTGAAATAAACGGTCGCCTCTTCCCCTTCGCTCTCAAGCCCCAATTTTAACGCCCTTTTTAAGCTTAATTTCGGGTGAGGATTAAACCCCTGGGTCAATTTTAGCGGCAAGTCTGCCCTGCGAAAGGCCCTGGCGAAAAGCCGCATTAGATCCAAATGAGAGATATACCTGCACATCCCTCTCTTGGCAAAAACAAAATTCATTTTATACATTTTTTTAAGACTGAGCACTCCCGGAGAGACAAAAGAGGCTTAACTCTTTTTTAACTCTAAAGGATTATTTCTTAGCCTTATTGTTCTTCTTTTTTTCTTCTGCCTGCGGACCGCGGTCCAGCCTTTCTTCCAACTTTACAATCTCGGCAGGAGAAAAATCATTGTCTTTCACGATACGCGCAGTGATGAATATAAGCAGGTCCACTTTTTGAGTATCCGTGGTTTCCCTCTGAAAGAGGAAACCGACCATCGGTATTTTGCTCAAAAAAGGTATCCCTATTGTTTCTTTGGCTTTCACGTCCTTAAGCAGGCCTCCTATGACAAGCGTCTCCCCGTCTTTCATCATCACCTGTGTCTGCGCCTCACGGACATCAATAATAGGATAATTTACTTCTACGGCGACCCTGTCATCTCCGGTGCCTGCTGCGGAGGTAGCGGTAACGCTTGAGTTTGAGTCAGTAACACTGGGATGAATGATCATGTTGATATAACCTTCATCGTTTACCTGCGGGACCACATTAAGCCGTATCCCGATCTCCTGATAATAATCAAGTGTCTGCGTCTGTGTCGGGCCTTCGGTGGTCGTGCCCGCCGTGACCGAAGTGCTCAATATCGGCGTATGGAAACCTACCAGAATGGAGGCCTCCTGGTTATCCAGGGTCAATACTCTCGGAGCCGACAGGGTATTAACGTTGGCGTATTGCTCAAGGGCATGGATCAAGATCTCAAAATCCGTGCCGCCTAATTTCTTAAACAGCAGTTCCAGGCCTGCTTTATAAGGATAAGTGCCTGGAAAAAGCGTCGTCCCTTCAAGGGGATTGAAGACACCCGGAGTAAATTCAGACAGAAGGTTTCTGCCGGCGACAGTCCTGTTGCCTTTTCTGTTCAAAGCGATATCTCCGGGCGCGGTGGTATAACCATGGGCCCCGTCAGACCCCGTGCCCCAGTCAAAGCCTATGTCACGCAACTTATCAGTATTGACCTCGATGATCCTGGTTTCAATCAGGACCTGATAGGGCTTCTTGTCTATTTCCGAAATAAAAATCCGCATTTTATCCAGGGCAGCCGCCGTATCGGTAATAATAAGGGTCTTTGATTTGATGGAGGCTGGAAGATCCACCTTTGTCGCGACAATGCCGCCTGCGGGGTTTTTTTCTATTGAAATAGTCTCTGACACCGCTTGTGTCTCCTGCACCTTGGTCGTTTCTCCTCCCACTGTCTCTTTCCCGATTTTAAACGTCCCGAACTGCCAGCCTTTCTGGCCCTTAGTGTAAAGTATGGCTATCTTCCCGCGTGGAGAAAGAAGCGGTATTAAAACTTTCTGTGCGTCCTGGGCGTCAAGGAATTTCAGGTGAAAAACCTCGGACTTCAAAGGCTCCTCTGCCTGGATCTTGGAAATATTCTCAGCCTTTGTAACAAGAATAATATTGCCTTGCTTTTCATAACCGTAGCCGTAAGTCTTAAGTATTACGTCCAGGGCCCTTTCCCAGGGGACGTCAACAAGGCGGATAGTCACGTTTCCTATGACATCCGGGGTTGCCACGATATTTACCCCTGACTTCAAAGAAATGATCTTTAAAACATTCGCGATATCGGCGTCCTTGAAATCAAGCGTAACGTTTTGGGATAAAACGAGGCTTTCCGGTTCTTCCGCGATTTCAACAACTTCTCCGGCTGCTTCAGGCTGCGGCGCTGGCCCTCCCGTAGTTATCCCGGCAGGTAATGCCTCGATATTCACACCCTGCTCGGCCTCTCCGGCAGTGACTTCCACCGCTTCGGTTTTTACCTCTTCCTGATTGACAGGCACCTCGGCCTTAATCTCTTCCTTCTGAACCGGTGTTTTCTCAGTCGGAACACTTGCCTCAAGCGGTGCCTCTTTGGTCTCCTGCGGCACGGCAACCTCTGTCTTTTGGGTTGCCGTCTCCGATGGATCTTTTTTAGCATCGCCGGCAGACGGCGCCTCGGCAGTATCCTGGGCAAAGAGCAAGCTGCCTCTGTGCTGACGGGAAGCCGCCGCGCAAAGGATCAATAACAATATAAAAAATGGAAGGTAAAATTTTCTCATTCGTCCCCCTTCTTTAGCCTGACCTCAGATAGTTGTCCGTCTTTTATGAAGATAATCTTGCTCTTTTCTATCTTAAGGATTTGATAGCCTTCGACCATGTCGCCGGTTTTGACGACCGCGCCGTTCACTATCGCAAAAGATAGCCCGCTCTTATCGTAAATTATGCCCTGCAAAACCAGTTCTTTATTGCTTATATCTTCCTCGCTTTCCAGCTTAAGGAATTTCCCGTCGCTGGTTACAATGGGGATAAAGGGATTCCGTTTTCCTTTGGGGTCGTACTTGAATTGTTCCTCGGCGCTTGAAAGCAGATGAAAAAACATACCAGAAATAAATATGAGGATAAAGATAAGGAACGCTTTATTCTTTGACATATGCCTTAATGACCAGCCTTACGTCCTGGCGGAAATATTCTTTCGGGTTAGAGGAAATCTTCATCTCTTCCAGGGTCAAGAGTGTTTCGGTGTTTTCCAGTTCGTTTAAAAACTGGCCGCAATGGTGATAGTCGCAGGACATCTCCAGCGTTATCAGCTCGGTGTTGAATTTCTGCGGCTTTTGACCCCGGGCGGCATCCCTGGGCTGGCCCGACGGCTTTATCTGAGTGATCCTCACCTGGTTGCGGTTTGAGATATCCGAGATCTCTTTCAGCAGCAACGGGATCTGATCAGATGAGATCATCTTTTTCGTTTGAGCCGCCTGCTCTTCTCCAGCTGAATCCTGTTTCTCTTTTAACTCCCGCATCGTTATAAATTCTTTTTGAAAAGTCTCGATGTTTCTTTTGGTGTTTTTCAGCCTCAGGCGCACAGAGCTTAAATCCTTAAACTGCGGTTCAAGTATATATTTGTAATCAAGGTAAAAAATAAAAAACATGGCGATCGAAAGCAGGATCATCTTCTTGGCGTCAAGCCTTAATGCCTGCAATTTTATTTTTTGAAGAAAACCGTTCATTTTTCTTTAATTTTCCCCGATAAGGTGAAATCCACCACATCATAACCGCCGATGGTCTTCCTCTGCACGGAACCCAGGTCAAGCCCGGAAAAATCCCTGGAGAAATTTTCGTCTTTCTTCAGGTTATCGATGTATCTATTGATGAGATTGACTTCCTCTTTCTGCAGGGAGACGGCCGATGCCTTAAGGGACAGGTCTTTGCTTGACAGAGAGATTTCCGTGAACCATATCCCGCTGGGAAGGTTGAGGCTCATCTTATTAAGTTTTTCCGACCAATTTATCCTTTTGCCGATTATATCCTGCATCATCTTGGCGTCCTCTAAAGAAACATCATATTCCCTTCGTAAAACCTCAAGCTGCTTCCTCTGTGGCTCAAGTTTTTTCCAATTGGCCTCCAGGCCCGTCAGTTGAAATTTATTTACCAGGAGTCGGGAGGTAACGTAGACATGAGCTAATATAAAAATGACCAGGACCGCCGGAGCCGCGAACAAAAACAGCTTCGGGTCGATCCCCGCAGATTTCTTAGCTGCTCTTTGCTCTTCCGGTAAAAGGTTAATTTCTATCATTTTTCGCTATAAACGCAGTGCCAACCCCGTAGCTACCGCCAACTGGCTG
>Ga0265297_10001127_pt1 | contig 65845 bp, 49 predicted proteins | sample Munlanlwell13791_FD_192502 | JGI IMG/M metagenome (GOLD analysis project Ga0265297, IMG submission 192502) | Leachate microbial communities from a municipal landfill in Southern Ontario, Canada - Leachate well 137-91 | ecosystem: Engineered > Solid waste > Landfill > Unclassified | place... | reverse complement strand
CCGCTTTATAAGCGATCACCGGCCGGCCGCTGGCCATTGCTTCAACAACCGTAATGCCGAAATCTTCTTCTTGCGGATGAATAAACGCTTTGCAATGCGATAAATAATGAGCTTTTTCTTTTTCCGAAACAAAACCCAAAAATTCTATATTCGGACCGGCGATTTTTCTCATTGCCTTATCTTCGCCAATGCCGATAAGTTTTAAAGGTATTTTTAATTTATTGAAAGTTTGAATAACCAAATCCACTTTTTTATAAGGTCTAAATCGCGAAACCATTAAAAAATAATCGCCTATCTCATTTGAGATATGAAATTTATCCGTATCTACCGGCGGATAAATTATCGTTTCCGCTTGGCGGCGATAATATTTTTGAATTCGCTGAGCGACGAATTTGGAAATAGCTATCATAAAATCCGGTCTTTGCGCGGCGATAAAATCCCATTTTCTCAAATCAGTCAATATTGGAGGTAAAAACTTTTTTACCAATCTTTCCGCTCCGGTTAAACCATCAAGATATTCATAAGTATCAGACCATAAATAACGAGTTGGTGTCAAGCAATAACAAATAAAACGAGTATGCGGTTTGGTAATCACTCCTTTGGAATACGCCGAAGTATTGGAAATAACCAAATCAAAATTATTTAAATTAAATCTTTCAATTGCCGCCTGCATCAATGGAAGATACCATCTGTATTTTTTAACGCCAAAGGGCAAATTTTGAATGGGCGAAACCTTAATATCATAATCTTTGAAATGCTGGCCCATCGTATCTTTGTCATAGAGCAAAGTAAAAACCGGCGCTTCTGGCCAAATTTCATGGAATACTTCCAAAACTTTTTCCGCTCCTCCGTATTGAGTTAAAAAATCATGAATTAAAGCTACACGCATAATAATGCTAATCTACAAATAAATACGAATGCTACGAATAATTTATTCGTGTGGGCGCATTTGTAGTGCGCTATTCGTGTGCAATTTGTAGCATTCGCATGCATTCGTAGATTCGGATTATTTTTGGGTTTTTCTAAATAAAAGCAAGAATGGGCTGGCGATAGCGATAGAACTGTAAGTTCCAACACTGATACCAACGATCATAGCAATAGCAAAGTCTTGAAGAGAAACTCCACCAAACAAATAAATTGCAATCAAAGCCAAAATTACAGCCATGCCCGTATTTAAAGATCGAACGATTATTTCATTAATACTCTTGTTGATTGTTTCTTCCATACTGCGAGTGCCATAAAGTAAAACATTTTCTCTGATTCTGTCAAAAACTACAATTGTATCATTAATGGAATAACCCAGAACAGTTAAAATAGCGGTAATAAAATTAGCATTAATTTCTACCCCTTTAAAATGACTCCAAACAGCAAAAAAACCGCACATCACTAGAACATTATGTAGTAATGCAACTATAGCCCCACTACTATATCTCCAATATTCGCCCTGACGAGAAAAATTAGCCAATTTCCTAAAAGCCCAAGCAATATAAAGAAACATCGCCATTAAAGCTAAAATAACAGCCCATTGAGATTTTCTAACTAACTCTCCGCCGATAATCGGACCAATGGATTCAAATTTTGATTCTTCTGCATTATTGCCCAATGCTTTTAAAACAGCCTGATGCGTGTCTTCATTGATTTCTTTAAATCTTAAAACAAAACTGTTCTGGCCAATGGTTTGGATATTAATTTCTCCCAAATTTAGAGGAGATAGTTGTTGAACAATTTCAGAATTTGCCGGTTTATTTGTTGAATATTTAATCTCCATTAATGAGCCGCCTGTAAAATCAATACCGGGCTTAAGGCCCCAAAAAATCAAAGCTAAAATTGAACAGCCGCAAATAACGCCGGAAATAATAAAGAAAATTTTACGATGACCGATAATGTTATACATATATAATTTATTTAGTTACTAATTTTAAGAATGTTCTGGTAACAGTAATGGCCGTGAACATACTGATTAAAATACCTATGCCCAAGGTTAAACCGAAACCTCTTACCGTGCCCGAACCTAATTGATAAAGAATAAAACAGATAATTAGGGTTGTAATATTACTATCGCAAATAGCTGACCAAGCATGGACAAAACCGTCAGAAATAGCGCTAGTTGAAGATTTCCCCAATCTTTCCTCATCCTTGATGCGTTCAAAAATTAAAACTTGAGCATCAACCGCCATACCAATAGACAAAATAAAACCAGCTACACCGGCTAAAGTTAAAGTAACCGGGATCAATTTGAATAGAGCTAAGTTGATTAAAGCGTAAATAATTAGAATAATACTGGCTAATAATCCCCGCCCGCGATAAAAAATAGTCATAAATAATATAACCATCAAAAGACCCAATATTCCGGCAAGTAAACTGTTTTGTACGGAAAGTTTGCCTAAACTCGGACCTATATTCTGCTGACTGATTAATGTTATCGGTACAGGCAGAGCACCGGCAGAAAGTCTTGTTGCTAATTCTTTGGCTTCTTTTATGTCAAATTTTCCGGTAATTACGGCCTTGCCGCTGGTAATCGGTTCATTAACTGTTGGAACACTCAAAGGAACACCGTCTAAAAATATCGCCACAGGTTTGGAAACATTTCTGGTAGTAATTTCTCCGAAAAGTTTTGTTCCCTCTTCATTAAATTCCAAAGAAACCTCCGGTTCATTGGAATTAGGATCAAAAGTCATTGTCGCACTCTTTAATTGTTTACCTGTCAAACCGGTATATTGCCAATTAGTATTTTGCGGCGTTGTTTGAGCTTGAGTTAAAATTAAAATATGGCTGGCCATTGCTTCTATCTCACCCTTGTCATTAGTTCGCTCGTCAACTTTTTGAATAATATGATAACCGAAAGATGTTTGAACTAATGTTTTTGTCGTTTCTCCTTTTTTAAGACCAAAAACAGCTGTCTCAAATTCAGGAACCATCATCCCTTTGGTAAACCAACCTAAATCTCCGCCCTTATCTTTTGAGCCCGGATCTTCAGAATATTGTTTGGCTAAAGTACTAAAATCAGCGTTAGGTTGAAGCGCTTGTTGTAAGATTGATTCCGCTTTTTGCTTGGCCATTTGATTGTATTGAGCAATTGCCGCCGGATCACCCGCTCCTGTTTGCGGGGCCTGTTCTTTAAATTCCAAGGTTGGAGTTTCGCCAATCATTTTAATGGCATCGCTGACATTTTTAATGCCCGGTAATTCCACAATCACGCGCCAATCTTCTCCCACTTTAGCGGTTTGAATCAAGGGTTCGGCAACGCCAAAAACATTTACCCGTCGTTCAATCACGTCGCGCGCTCCTTCAACGGCTGAAACCTTTTGATCATCGGGAATTTGCGAAGTATTGGCTTGATAAATCAATTGAGTGCCGCCTTGCAAATCAAGTCCTAGATGAACTTTTTGCTTGGTAAACCATTGATGTCCCGGAACCCAAGATGGAAGACGAGGAATATCAATTAAAAGAGACAAAACAGTCAAAACGATAATGCTTAAAAAAATTGTCCAAAGTTTATTGCGAGTCATAATATCTTTTTTCTAACAATTTAATTTAAATAAATATATGATTATTCTAACATTAACAAAAAAAAAGTCAACTATTTATACCCAGCTGCCTTATTTCATTTACGCAGCCAAGGCGATAATTTTTCTAAAACCTTGTCAAAACCGGGCAATAATTTTAATTTATTCGCCTCTTGCAAATTAACCCATTGATAATTTCTCGCCTCCCAATCAAGTTTTATTTTATCAGTTTTCACTTTTACCAATACCGGATGAACAATCCAGGTTTTTTTATATTTTGGTTCGTCTTGATCAAAAACTTCTCCGAGCCGAATTTGCAAAATATCTTTTTTATTAATGCCCAATTCTTCTTTTAATTCCTCTCTCACTTTTTCCGCCAAGGTTTTATTGTCATCCAAAAATCCGGAAATTCCATTCCAATATCCGGGATAAAAATTTAATTTCTCGCTTCGCTGAACCAAAAGAAATTTATTTTTATATTTAACCACGCAATTTATCACCGGCGCCCAACGCGCTTTTGTGTAATCAATTTGTCCCGATTTTGGCTTAAATTTTTCCATTTTATTTGCCATAACTTTTTATATTTCTTCCTTAACCTGTAAAAAAAATTCTTTATCTTTTTGATGAGTTAATAAATCCGCAACTTTTTCTTTTTCAACCCATCTTGCTTCCGGATTTTCCGGATCAATCGGTTTAAGTATGTTTTCCGAAGTTTTAAACAAAAATATCGTGATTGTCTTTAACTCAGACACATCTTCTCCGCTATCTCTTGCCAATCTATACCGTTGATAATTGCCCAAATTTTTTATCAATTTCAAATCTTTTATTCCTGATTCTTCGTAAATTTCTCTTTTTGCCGTTGTCAATTCATCTTCGCCTTCATCTATATGGCCCTTTGGCAAGGACCATGTTTTGCCACCTTGACTTACGACAAGAATTTTATTGTCATTGTTGACAACAACGCCTCCGGCGCTTTTTGTATTTCTTATTAATTTATTTTCTATAGTTTTTTAATATTATTCTTTATGTTTTGTATATTATAACATTCTCACATTCTCAAGAATGTGAGAATGTTTTTTATAATATTTTTAAATTTTTATTTCTTAGTTTTCAAAAATTTTTTAATCATTTCAACTTTTTCTTTGCGGCCGATTTTTTCATATACATTCAATTCATCATTTAAAGGCATACAGGGAAGTTTTATTTTATCAAACTCTATATAAATTTTATCTTTCAAACTATCCTTTTTTCTGGAAATATTATTTACATTGCCCAAGACCTCAATTTCTACGCCATCAATTTCATAAAAACTTCTGAATGAATTCCGACCCTCGCTTTTATCAAAATAAATCTCTTCCGTCCGATACTCTTTTAAAATTTTGTCTATTTCTTTTATTATTTCCGGAGTAGTTAAAATATCAATATCTCTTGGTTTAATTTTTAAACCCTGGATATACAAATTGACCGAACCAATAAAAGCGTAGTCAACGCTTTTTAATTTTTCCGAGATTATTTCCAAAACTTTATCGATTTTCTTCATTTTATTTTTCAGTATTTTTATTCCCAAAAAATCTCAAAAAATTAAGAAAATGGAGAAAATTAAGATAATTCCATGCATTATATTTTCCTAAAAATCCCAAGAAACCGAGAAAACCCAAAAATCCTAAATAATCTAATCCTCTAATTTTTTTCATAAATTTTTTAATTATTAATAATATTTTACACAAATTAAATTTCTTCCATTGGATATATGTCCAATGCAACTTCTTCGTAAGGATGAACTTTCTTAATTGCCCTTATCACGTCGGCCGCCTTATCTCGTTCGCATAAAACTTCTATTCTTTCTTCTGTAACCGATTCAAACTTACCCACTTCTCCAATACTGGGATGCGCGCCTTCTTCGGGTTTAAATCGCCCAATACCTTTTGATGAAAAACTGCAATAAGTATAATTGCCGATTTTCCCCGCACCTGCCCTGCCCATAGCTTCACGAACTATGTCTGTATGAGATTCTGGCACAAATACTACAATTTTTACGTTATTGGATTGGCTCATATTTTAATTTCTATTTTCCGCAGCACTTTTTATACCCCAGTACTAGAACCTGCTGGTTCAGTACAGGGCTGCGCTTTGCTTGTTTTTTTTTATTTTCCGTGACAATGTTTATATTTTATTGGAGTTCCGTCTTGTTTTTTTGCTCCGCAAGGACACGGATCGTTTCGTCCGACTTTTTGTTTGCTATTTATCGGCTCTACATTATTTGTTGATTTTTCCGCTCCGCTTAAACTCATTTTTTTGGATTGCTGCATTGGCGCTCTTTCCACCAAGCCGACTTTGTAAATGGAATAAACCACTTGTTTGTCAATCGCATCAAGAAGCTGATTAAATTTTTGAAATGATTCTTTTTTATATTCCACCAAAGGATCGTGCTGACCGTAGGCCCTTAATCCAATGCCGTCTTTAAGATTATTGATAATTTCCAAATGATAAATCCAATAACGGTCAATGCTTTGGAGTAAAATTGATTTTTCAATTTTTTCCAATAAATTCGGTTCCGGAATTGACAATGATTTGCCGGATGCTTCAACCGTCGCTTCCAATTTATTATAAGCTTCATGGGCCAATTCTTCCAAATATTTTATCAATCTGTCGCGAGTATAAATATCTTGCGAGCGATCACCTGCTTGACTATAAATATCCCCCAAAGCTTCTTCTAAATTTGCCGGAGCAGGAAAAATATTTTTAATTAAATTGATAATACCTTTAACATCCCATTTATTTTCCGCGTCGCCGGCCGTATGAAAAGCGACTATTTTTTTAATTTCTTCTTCAATGACGTTTAAAATTTTTACTTTTAAACCTTCCTTATCCATGGCTAAAATCTTTTTTCTTCGGCCATAAATTGTTTCGCGGTGCTTGTTTAAAACATCATCATAATCAAGTAAGTGTTTTCTCATGTCAAAATTAAATTCTTCCACTTTTCTTTGAGCTGATTCAATGGCTCGGGAAACCATTCTGTTTTCAATCGGGAAATCTTCCGGAATTTTCAATGTTTGCATTAAACCTGAGATGCGATTGCCGCCGAAAATTCTCATCAAGTCGTCTTCCAAAGAAATGAAAAATTCAGTTGAACCCGGATCGCCCTGACGTCCGCTTCTTCCTCTTAACTGATTATCAATGCGGCGTGATTCGTGTCGTTCTGTGCCAATCACGCGCAAGCCTCCGGCTTCAATAACTTTTTTTTGTTCTTCCGGATTTGGCGGATTGCCGCCTAAAATAATATCTACTCCACGACCGGCCATATTGGTGGCCACGGTTATTGCTTTCATTCTTCCGGCTTGAGCGATAATTTGCCCTTCTCTTTCGTGATTCTTGGCGTTTAAAACTTCGTGAGGAATTCCTTTTCGTTCCAATAATTGAGAAACTAATTCATTTTTATCCACTGAAATTGTGCCGACCAAAACCGGTTGGCCTTTTTCATAACACTTTTTAATTTCTTCCGCCAAAGCATTATATTTTCCCTGTTCAGTGCGATAAATTTTATCCGAAAAATCTTCTCTGGTTACCGGTTTATTGGTAGGAATAGCCACTACTTCCAAATGATAAATTTTATCAAATTCTTCCGCTTCGCTGAGAGCCGTACCGGTCATACCGGCTAATTTTTTATAAAGACGAAAATAATTTTGAAAACTGACCGTAGCTAAAGTATTTGATTCTTGCTGAACCGCCACATTTTCTTTGGCTTCAATGGCTTGATGCAAGCCCTCGGAATAACGGCGGCCGAACATCAATCTTCCGGTAAATTCATCAACAATCACTATTTCTCCATCCTTAACCACATAATTGCGATCCAATGTAAAAAGGCTTTCAGCTTTTAAAGCAGATTCAATATGATGAACTAGAGTAAAATTACTAGTCGCCCATGGATCCTCACCTAACCAAGCTACTAATTTATTTTGCCCACCTTCGGTCAAAATGACAGTTTGCATTTTTTCATCAACAATATAATCTTCTTCTTTTTTAAAATTTTTAGCCAAGCGTGCCAATTTAAAATACAAATCCGCCGATTCTTCAGCCGGCGACGAAATAATTAAAGGCGTTCTGGCTTCATCAATTAAAATGCTATCCACCTCGTCAACAATGGCGTAATTAAATTCTCTCTGCGCCATATCATCCAAACTGTAAACTAAATTATCTCTTAAATAATCAAAACCGAATTCATTATTCGTGCCATAAGTAATGTCGGCCTGATACGCTTCTTTTCTTTTAACCGGCCTTAAATAACTTTTTATAATTTTAAAAGCTTCCACTTCTTTATTCTCTTCATTTTTTTCTGTATTTATCACCGATTTATCCTGGCTGTTTTCCGTGTCGGTCCGTGTCTCGTCCGTGTTAGTCTGTGCAGCGTAATTCGGATCATAAATAAAAGCCGCATCGTGAATAATGCAGCTGACGCTTAATCCCAAAGCATAATAAATTTGACCCATCCAAACAGTGTCTCTACGGGCCAAATAATCATTGACCGTAATAATATGCACCCCTTTCCCGTCCAAAGCATTCAAATAAGCCGCTAAAGTGGCGGCTAAAGTTTTTCCTTCACCGGTTTTTAATTCGGCGATTTGCCCTTTATGAAGAATAATACCGGCCATTAATTGGACATCAAAATGCCTTTGCTGCAACGTTCTTTTTGACGCTTCTCTCGTTAAAGCAAAAGCCTCTGGTAAAATTTGATCCTTGGATTTTCCATTTTTCAGTTCATTTTTCAATTCATTCGTTTTTCCAATCAAATCACTGTCAGATAATTTCTCAAATTCCGATTCCAAAGAATTAATTTTTTCCACGATTGGCAGAAGTTTTTGAACTTCTTTTTTATTAGGGTCGCCAAAAATTTTTTTAAAAAGGGACATAATAGTTTATAGTTTTTAGTTGATAGTTATGGTTATTCAGTTATTAGTTAAAAACAAAAAACTAAAACTAATAACCAAAAACTACATTGAACTGCTTCTATTCTTCGTCTTCGTTCTCCTCTCCCTTCTTAAAAAATAAGGAAGAAATCGCTTTTGTGCCTCTGACAAATTTATTAATCAAGCGTTTTTTAGATTCGCGAATACCCCGATAATGCTCTAATTGTTTTCTGATTTTTTCTTCAACTTTATCTACGGCCTCTTGAATATTGGCCGCTTGAACTGAAGCTTCCAGTAATCTGTCCGGCATTTTCAAAACCAATTCCAATGTAAAAGCTTCTGATTTAGCATAACTGGCATTATGATTTAAATCCACTTTTGCCTCCCAAATTTTGTCGGAAAAACGATTTAATTTTTTAATTTTTTCTTCCAGATAATCTTTTAATTCTCCTGAAAGAGTAACGTTTTGAAAAAAATACTTTATTTCCATACCAAATTTATTAAAATTTTAGCCCCCCAATTGATTAAAATATGTTAATTAAATTATTAATTTATATTACTTATTACTTTGATAAATACAATTAAAATTTTACTAGAAATTTGAGTACCCCCTCCTTTTAGACGCTCTTATACGTAATACATAAGATTTTATTTCAAGAGCGCTCAAAAGGAGGGGGTAAAGGTTTTGTTGCTCCGACTTTAACGTCCGGAGACAAAACTCTTTAAATTAAACTGATTCCGGTCATTTCCGCCGGTTTTTCCAATCCCATAATTTTTAAAACAGTCGGGGCAACATCGGCTAAAACACCACTTGGTGCCAATAAATTCAATTCTTGCGCCGTCTGGACAATAGATTTATTTTCTGAATTTTTATCTATCACAATAAAAGGAACCGGATTGGTGGAATGCTCTTTATCTATTTCACCCGTGCGAAGATTGGCAAGTTCTTCACTATTGCCATGATCAGCAACAATAATACTAACCCAATTTTCTTTTAAAGCCAAGCTGACAATTTGACCCATTGCCTCATCTAAAAATTCCAACGCCTTGATCGTGGCCGGTAAATTACCGGTATGGCCAACCATATCAGCATTGGCAAAATTTACCACGATAAATTGATATTTATTGCTGTCAATCGCCCACAGAACTTGGTGGGTTACTTCTGAAGCTGACATTTCCGGTTTTTGATCATAAGCAGAAATGCGCGGCGAAGGAATTAAAATGCGATCTTCTCCGGGAAACGGTTCTTCATGCCCGCCATTGAAGAAAAAAGTGACATGAGCGTATTTTTCCGTTTCCGCGATATGGAGTTGTTTTAATCCTTGATCGCTGATAATTTTGGCTAATGAATTTTTAATTTCTTCCGGCGGGAAGGCTATTTCAACCGGTAAATCTTTTTCATATTCTGTCATGGTGACAAAAAATAAATTTTTGATTTTTTCTCTTTTAAAACCCTTAAAATCATTTGAAACAAAAGATCTGGTCAATTCGCGCCCGCGGTCAGATCTGAAATTAAAGAAAATTACTGCGTCATTATCCTGAATTTTACCCAAGGGCTGAGAATCTTTTGTTATTATGATTGGACTGAATTCCTCATCATAAATTTGTTTTTTATACGAAGATTCAATCGCTTCTAACGGATCTGTAAATTCTTGTTCGGCCAAGCCTTTGGCCATGGCCAAATAAGATTGTTCAATTCTCTCCCAATGATTATCGCGATCCATTGCCCAAAAACGGCCGGTAATTGTCGCAATCTGCCCTACTCCTATAATTTTAATTTTTTCCAGCAGTTGAATTAAAAAACTTTTTCCGCTGTCTCGCGGCGTATCTCTTCCGTCTAAAATTAGATGAATATAAACTTGTTTAAAATCATTTTTAACCACTAATTCCAAAAGCGCGTATAAATGTTCATTTGACGAATGGACTGCTCCATTTGACAATAATCCGACCAAATGCAAACTGGATTTATTTTTTTTAGCATGTTCTATCGCTTTCAAAAAAGTTTGATTTTTAAAAAAACTTCCGTCGATAATTGACTTGTTAATTTTTGGCAAATTTTCCCAAATTATTTTTCCTGCTCCCAAACTCAAATGTCCGACTTCGGAATTGCCCGGCTCGCCCCAAGAAAGACCGACAGCTTCGCCTGATGATTGTAAGGTTGAAACAGGATAAGAAGAAACCAATTTATTAAATATTGGTAAATTAGCCAAAGTAACGGCATTACCTTGACTTGGCGGAGCAATCCCCCAACCATCAAGAATTATCAATATGACTGGCTGGATTTTTTTTATAGATTCTGTCATTTTTTAAATTTATCTGTTATTTCAATAAACTAACCCCTGTCATCTCTTTTGGTTTCGGCATTCCCATTAATTCCAAAATGGTCGGAGCCACATCGGATAGAAAACCGTCTTTTCTCAACTTTTTACCTTTATAAGTGGAATTGATTAAAATAAATGGAACCGGATTAATGGAATGTTTGGTGTCTATTTCACCGGTTGTCAAATTAATCATTTCTTCGGCATTGCCATGATCAGCAGTAACAATAATAGAATAACCATGCTTTTTACCCGCCTTGATTATTTTGCCCAAACTTTCATCAACACATTCTATTCCTTTTACTGTCGCCTGTAAATTGCCGGTATGACCAATCATGTCCGCATTGCAAAAATTCATCATAATGAAATAAAATGTTTCATTTTTAATTTTTTCCAAAACTATTTTTGTTATTCTTCGCGTACTCATTTCTGGTGTTGAATCATAATGAGAAACATCCGGTGATGGAATAATTATTCTTTCTTCACCGGACACGGAATGATCATAACCACCATTAAAGAAAAAAGTAACATGGGCGAATTTTTCAGTTTCAGTAATATAAAGTTGCGGTAAACCGTCAATAATTACCGGCAAACTGTTTTTTACTATCCGGCTTGGATAAGCGGTTCTGATGTGATCCAAATCCGGACCAAAATCGGCCAGAGCGACGAAAAATAAATTTTTCGGCCATTTTTTTCTTTTAAACGAACCCGGATTTTTCTGATTAAATTCCTTTTGGACAAAAGCCTTGCTTAATTCGCGGGCTCGGTCAGATCGCAGATTCATAAAAATAACCAAGTCGTTGTCGTCAATAATGGCTGTCGGTTGATGATCTTTTTTGATAATAGTCGGTAAAATAAATTCATCTGTTTCTTGCCGATTATAAGCTTGAACAATCGCCTCCTTGGGATTGGGAGCTTGAAATCCTTTTCCTAAAACCAAAAGATTATAAACTTTTTCAACTCTGTCCCATTGTTTTGTTCTATCCATGGCATAAAATCTGCCGGAAATACTGGCGATATTAACTTTCAAATGATGATTATTATGATTTATTTTTTGTTCAAATCTTTCCACAAGACGAATAGCCGCGTGCTGGGAAGAATCTCGGCCGTCGGTAAAAAGATGCAAAAATACTTCTTCAACTTTTTGTTCTTCCAAAAGTTTCAACATTGCCAACCAATGTTCAGGTGAAGAATGAGCGCTGTTTTCTTCAGTTACTAAACCTATTAAATGAACTTTTGATTTATATTTTTTAAGATGTGAAATTCCTTCTAAAAAAGCCGGATTTTTAAAAAAAGTTTCATCTTTAATGCCTTCAGAAATATAAACTGCATCATCTTTAACTATTCGTCCGGCACCTAAATTCAAATGACCGGCCTCTGAATTTCCGGGTTGATTTTTAGGCAAGCCAACGCATTCTCCGAAAGCGCAAACTTCGGTATAAGGATATTTTTTTCTATAATGATTAAAATTAGGCGTATTTGCCAGAGTAACGGCATTTCCTTTACTTTCCGGCGCCACTCCCCAACCGTCCAAAATAATCAGAATTACTGGATTAATTTTTTTCGTAGATTTTACCATACAGCTATTATTTTTATTAAAAACAAAATTTTAAAATTTGGTATTATTTAGAAATTAGGCATTTCTACCAAGCTCTTCTTCAATTTCCATTAATCGATTATATTTTACCACTCGTTCTCCTCTGTTCGGTGCGCCAGCTTTGATAAAATCAGCGCCGACAGCCACGGCCAAATCGGAAATAAAATCGTCGCTTGTTTCGCCGGAACGATGAGAAATAACAATTTTATAATTATTCGCCTGGGCAAATTTGATGCAATCTATCGTTTCAGTCAAAGTACCGATCTGATTCGGTTTGATTAAAATAGAATTTGCCGCTCTTTCTTCAATGCCCTTTTTTAAATGATCAATATTAGTGGTAAACAAATCATCGCCGACAATCATTATTTTTTGCAAACGCGCATGAAGATCTCTCCAACCGGCCCAGTCGTCTTCAGACAAACCGTCTTCAATGGAAATAATCGGATATTTTTCAGCCCAAACTTGATATAAAGCAATCAAATCTTGAGATGACAATTTTTTATTTTCAAAAACATATTTTTTTTCTTTAACATCATAAAATTCTGAAGCAGCTACGTCTAAGGCAAAAACTATATCTTGGCCGATTTTAAATCCTGCTTCTTGAGCTGCGGACATTAAAACCTTCAACACTTCTTCATTATTTTTAAAGCTTGGAGCAAAACCTCCTTCGTCTCCCACGGCTACTGAAAAACCGTAAGTGCTCTTAATAATATTTTTAAGAATTTGAAAAAATTCCGCGCTTAATCTCATTCTTTCTTTAAACAATTGATCGGGTTGATTTTTAAAATTTTCAGCCAAAGGCACGATCATAAATTCCTGAACATCCAATTTATTGTCAGCATGTCTTCCACCGTTAATCACATTAAGCATCGGGACAGGAAGTTGATAAGCGGACAAGTTAGCAAGTTGATAAGTTTCGCGAATATATTTATATAGAGGAATATTTTGCGATTTAGCACTAACCCGAGCGCAAGCCAAAGAAACTCCCAAAATGGCATTGGCGCCCAACTTGCTTTTATTCGGCGTTTTATCCAAATTAATCATCAATTTATCAATTTCTTGAGGATTTGGTTCGTAGCCGATTAAAATCGGGGCGATTATTTTTTCCACATTTTCACAAGCATTTAATACACCCTTGCCGCCATAACGATTTAAATTATTATCTCTTAATTCAAGCGCTTCACGAGCGCCTGTTGAGGCTCCGGAAGGAACCGCGGCTTTGGATTCCATCCCATTTTCTAAAATAACCTTAACTTCAAGAGTCGGATTGCCTCTTGAATCTAAAATTTCACGAGCTTTGATTGATGTAATTTTTGACATAAATTTGAATAAATTATTGAATTGATTTATTAACGAGTTAACGGATTAACGGATTATTTTAACTTGTTAATCCCAAGGGGACCCCCTTGGGGCTCGCTAAATTCGTTAATTCTTAATTAAAATTTAATTAGTGGTTTAATTCCCGGCAATATTTTCCCTTCCAAAAATTCCAACATTGCCCCCCCGCCGGTTGAAACAAACACGTGCGCTGACCCATACTGACTTAACACTGACTTACGCTGACGATTTCCGTGTAAGTCTGTGTTTTTGTCCGTGTTAGTCTGTGATTGCCGCAGAGCGGCAATGGTCTCTCCGCCGCCAATAATAATCTTAGCCTTACGATTGTTTAAAATTATTTTAACTATTTCTTTTGTCCCTTGATCAAAAGATTTTTTTTCAAAAAAACCCATCGGACCGTTCCAAATAATTGTTTTGGCGGTTTTAAGATATTTTTGAAATAATTCAACGGTTTTAAGACCAATATCTAAAATCTTAAAATTATTACCATTACCTTTAATCTTGGTGTCTAATGGCAAAATAATTTTTTTATTTTTTAATAATTTTTTAGCGACATTCAACATGGTCGGTTCATAAAATGAAGATCCAATATTAACCCCTTTTATTTTTAAAAAAGTATTGGCCAAGGCTCCGCCTATTAAAATTTTATCGGCTTTTTTAGCTAAATTTTTTATGGTTTTTATTTTAGTGGAAATTTTAATCCCGCCCATTAAAACTATAAACGGATGAATCGGCTTGGCTAAAATTTGACTTAAATTTTCAACTTCTTTGGATAGACGAAAACCGGCATAGGCCGGCAAATAACGGGTAATTGCCGAAACTGAAGCGTGCGCCCGGTGGCAAACCGAAAAAGCGTCATTAATATATAAATCAGCCAATTCTGATAATTGCTTGGCAAATTTTAAATCATTTTTTTCTTCTCCGGAATAGAAACGTAGATTTTCCAATAAAATAATTTCCCCCGGCTTCATTGTCTTAATCGCTTTTCTGACTTTTTCGCCAACGCAATCATCAATAAATCTTAAATTTTTAATTTTCAATTTTAAATTTTTATAGACCGGCCTTAAACTATATTTTAAATTCTTTTTACCCTTGGTGTCTCCCAAATGGCTGATTAAAATAACAATGGCTTTTTTTTGAATTAAATATTTGACAGTTTCCATACTGGCCTGAATGCGCGCGTCATTAATAACGCGTCCATTTTTTATCGGACAATTAAAATCAACTCTCACCAGCACCTTCTTTCCTTTTAAATTTTTGATTTCTTTAATTGTTTTTAACTTCATAATTTTATATATTATTATAACACAAAAAACAATCATCTACAAGCTTTAAAATGTAAAGAAGGGACGAAAAAATTTCATCCCTTCTTTTGTTGGCAATTTTAATTTTTTAACGGTCAATACTTTCTTGTTCCAATAATTGTCTAACTTGCTGGACTGCTTGCGGGTTTTTGCCTTCCATTTCATTAAAAATTTTCTCAGCCATTCCTTGATTACCACCTTTAGCGTAAATCAAAGCGCAACCCAATTGAGAATTCAGATTGTCAGGTTGCAAACTGATAACCTTGTTGCAAAAATCAAAAGCATTTTTAAAATCTTCAATTTCGGCATAAGCCCGGGCAATATTAAAATCCATACCTTCTTTATAATAACGCAATTCTCCGTATGCTTTATTTATCGCTTCAGTAGCCTCTTTGTTTTTTCCCCAAATTAAATAAGTCATGGCTAAATTCCAATGTGATTCCCCTATTTTATCGTCAAAATTAATCGCCTCTTGAATAATATTGACCGACTTTTCATATTCTTTCTTATAAAGATAAGTTCTGCCTAATTCAAAATAAACTTGCTGGCGTTTTGGCGAGAGTTCTGTCGCTTTTTTTAAAATTTCTTCCGCTCTCTCAAGATACGCCTTATTATATTTTGAACCCAAATTATACAATTGGCCCAAATATAAATAATTTCTCACATCGCGAGGATGTTCTTGAATGCTTTTTTCAAATTCTTTAATGACAAAATCCGTGCCATTTTGCAAAATCATCGGATCGAGATTTGACTGGCCGGTAAATTCAACAATAGTTTTAGCCAATTGCGTCCTGATTTCGGGATTTACAAAAATCGATTTATCCAAAGCTTTTTCATACCATTTAAGACCTGCTTTTAAATCAACATTGGAAGCGGAAATGCCGATTACCGCCGCTTTACTTTGAATAAAAGGTTCAAGATTAAATTTATAAATTGACCATGGCAGAAAAATTATAATCAAAAAAATCAGAATTGGAAGCGGAAACTGATTAGTTTGTGGTTTGTGGTTTGTGGTTTGTGGTTTATTTATAATATTCGTAGCATTTGTACTTATTTGTAGATTCGGATTATTATTTTCTGTTATAAAATAGGTTAAAGCCAAAGCAAAGTAAAATATTATGAGTGGTGCTGGTGTATCAAAAACGGTTAAATTCTGGATAAAATACGCGAAAAACATGCAGGCAAATAACGCACCGCAAATCCTATATTTATTTGTATTGCGTTTCCGTAATAATAACCAAAAAATTGCCCCAAAAACCGCCAAATAAGCTATTGTACCGACACCACCGGTTAAAGCCAATAAATCCACAACTTGATTGTGCGAACGATCAAACCATGTATTTCCCTGACCCAAACTTAAATAATAAGGATTATAGTACTTATTGAAAATTATATTATAATTTTCCCAACCCCAACCTAAAATCGGTTTTTCTTTAAAACTTTGCCAACCGGCATTCCAGGCAATAGTTCGCTCTTCAACACCGCCAGTCAAATAAACAATTCTATGAATAAAAACCGGAGCTTTAACAGTCCAAAGTTTTCCTTTTTGGGTTTGGAAAAAAAATACTCCGCCGATTAAAATTAAAATCAATAAAATAAAGATTGGAATGAAAATTAATTTTAATCGTTTAATTCGTAGAGTAAATATTAAATAACCCAATAATAATAAAAATGACAAACCAAAAGCTCCTAATACTCCTCGACTGGCTGCCCAAAGCATAATCCCAAAATTAAGAAGCAAAATCAAAAAAGACAAAATTTTCCCTAATTTTATTTTTTCTGAGATCATTAAAAAACCAGCTAAAAAAACATGCAGCATGGCGTAAACCGCCAAAAAAATAGAATTACCCAGAGTTGCAGCCATACGCGAAGCACCGTCATTCTGCAGTAAAAATTTCAATCCTATTTTTTGTCCCAATCCGTAAAGCCCAACCAAGAAAGAACAAACTAAACTCGCCCAAATTAATTTTCGCCAATCTCTATATCCTTTATCATCTGTGTCTCTGTCAGTGTAAATCCGCACTTGTCCCTGTCCGTGTGAGTCTGTGTGTTTGTCCGTGTAAGTCCGTGTGTTTGTCCGTGTAAGTCCGTGTCTACTTGTAAAAGTAGAGGTTAAAATTAAAAACCATGCATAAAAATGAAACAGAGTCAAAACGCCGGTCATTCTTTCTTGTGTTGACCAAAAAGAACGCGAAATATCAATGCCGGTCAGCATAGTCAAAACCAAAACACCCATAAACGCCGTTAAACTGAAAATTAAAGGATTTTTCCAAGCAGGCCGATAATTTTTATCATAAATAGCCAAAAACAACCAGGCGGCAAAAATAATTTCAACCAAAATCCTGAAAAATATAATCTTGCCGAAAATATAAGGATATAAAGTGTATTGATAAACCAAAAGCGGCAAAAATAAAATCAAACAAGACCCGTAATGGATAACGGCCAGACAAATTTTTTCCGATATTTTGGACATATTTTTTAATTAATTATTCTAAATTTTGAGGAATATTTTTAGAAAAAATCAAATTTTTAATTTCTAAAATATCTCCTCTTTTTATCACTCCTAAAAAATAAATAAATACGCCATAAATTATTATTCCCAATAAAGTTAGAAAAATCACATTTAATCTTGTCTTGAAAATTAGAAGTCCGCCAGCCATTATCGAACCGGCTAATAAAATCTTGGCTATTTTCTTGAAAAAATATTTTTCTTTAAAATTAACCAGTTTTAAAACCCAATAAATTTCCATGATAAAAAGAATAATATAACTAAGCAAATAAGATATGGCAGCTCCGCGCTGAGAAAATAAAGGAATTAAAATAAAAGAAAAAATAATTAATAACACAAGTCCTATTCCCTGATTAATCATATTATTTTTTTGTCGATTGGAAGCATTAAGCATGCTAATCACTAAATTATCAAAAAACATCAAAGGCATGGTCAAAACTAAAATTTGAAGAACTGCGACCGCACTCAAATAATCGTTTCCATAAAGCAAACTGATTATTGGCCGCGCCAAAATTAATGTTCCTAAAAAAATCGGGCAGAGAATCAAAAAAAGATAAAAAATCGCTTCCTGAAAAACTCTGGAAAAATCTTGACGGGAAGAAATAAAATGACGGCTGAGAGTCGGGTAAATAGCCGCACTTAAAGGAATGGGTATTAAAAATAAAAGGCTTGAAATCAACCTTTTAGCGGCATTGTACCAACCCATGGCTCGATCATCGGCTAAGCGGGAAAGAAGAACCGTATCAATATTAATATATAAAACACCGATCAATCCGGCGGCAAAAAATGGAAAACTGACTTTTAATAAATTTTTAATAAATTTTTGATCAAAAAATAATTTCAGCTGAAAACCCGTACATTTTTTAAAAAGAACAAGCGCGTTCATCAAATAAAATAAACTTCCGAAAACATAAGGCATAAATATCAGAAGCAATCCAAATTTTAATTTCATGAAAATCAAGCCGGCAGCGATAACAATTGTCTGATTGATAATAATACCGACAGCTTCATATCTAAAATTAAAATAACCGCGAAATGCAAAATATAAAGTATCGGCGAATAAACATAAAATTATAAAAATAGTTCCCAAATATACCAAATTTTTGGTAATTGCCGGATAGTGAAGCAAATTAATGACAATGAAAACAACGGCAAAAATTAAAATACTGAAAATAAATTTTATGCCTAAAATATTCCCCAAATAAATTTTAGTTTTTGTTTTTTCTCTGGCCGTCTCGCGAGCCAGAAGAGCATTTAAACCAAAATCAATAAAAGCAGCAAAAATAGTGACGAAAGAAAGCGTAAAAGTAATTTTGCCGAAATCCGCCACTCCCAAATATCTGGCTAATAAAAAATAATAGAATAAAGCGGTTAATTTTTGATAAATTCTGGCAAAAAAAAGATATAATGTATTTTTGGCCGTTGAAGACATAAAAAAATATTTTTAATTATCTGAAAAAAATCAATAGATACGATAACACTATATCACATTTATAGCAGTGGACAAGCCCCTTGTCTGATTTTAAAAAGATAGTATAATTTCTCTTATAATATTTTATAATATTGAATAAATATATGAAAAATTTAGAAACATTAATTAAAAATAAAAAAGCTAAAATTACGATCATCGGACTCGGTTATGTGGGACTACCACTAGCTGTAGTATTAGCCGAAAAAGGATTCAGGGTTTTTGGTTTTGATGTTCAAAAAAATAAAGTTAAGTTGGTCAACCAAGGGCATTCTTATATTGCCGATATCTCCTCGGCTGACTTGCAAGGAGTTATTAAATCTAAGAAATTTTCAGCCACCGCTGACAAAAAAATTCTAAAACTCGCCGATGTGATTATTATTTGCGTCCCTACTCCGCTGGATAAATATAAACAACCCGACATTACTTATATTCAATCCACTGTTAAAGAAATTGCTCATTTTATCCGAAAAGGACAATTAATAATTTTGGAAAGTACTACCTATCCCGGAACAACGCGCGAAGTTATTTTGCCTGTTCTTCAAAAATCAGGTTTAAAAGTAGGAAAAGATTTTTTCTTGGCTTTTTCGCCGGAACGAATTGATCCGGGCAATCAAAAATTCAATGTCAGAAATGTTGCCAAGGTGGTTGGCGGTATTACTCCCAAATGCACCAAGCTTACACATTTGGTTTATAGATCATTCTTGGAAAAAGTTTTCAAAGTTTCTTCGCCTGAAGCTGCGGAAATGACTAAAATTCTTGAAAATACTTTCCGAATAGTTAATGTTTCAATGATTAACGAATTGGCTCTTTTGTGTGGAAAAATGAATATTGATATTTGGGAAGTAATTGAGGCGGCTAAAACAAAACCTTACGGATTTATGCCATTTTATCCCGGGCCTGGAATTGGCGGACATTGTATTCCCTTAGACCCATTTTATCTTTCTTGGAAAGCCAAAGAATACGGATTTTATACGAGATTTATAGAATTGGGCGGTGAAATTAACGATCAAATGCCTCATTTCGTCGTGACTAAAGTTATTTCCGGACTTAATCAGCATAAAAAATCTTTAAATGGAGCCAAAATTTTAGTTTGGGGCGTTGCTTATAAAAAAGACGTGGCTGATCCGAGAGAATCGGCTTCTTATCATGTTATCCGCGATCTTTGGAAAAAGGGAGCCAATGTGGAATATTTTGATCCGTATATTCCGGAATTCAAAATTGACAATAAAAATTTAAAATCCATTGAATATCAGCCGAAAAATCTTAAACATTATGATTGCGTTTTAATTTTAGCCGACCACTCCAATCTTGATTACGATGAAGTGGCAAAAAAATCTCTTTTGGTGGTTGACACTCGCAATGCAATTAAAAATAGAAAATTTAAAAATATATTATGGTTATAGAATCATCAAAAAAAAATATCGCCGTAATCGGCGGCGGCTATTGGGGCAAGAATTTAGTCAGAAATTTTTATGAACTGGGTGTTTTAAAAACCGTCAGCGATCTTAATCAAAACGCGCTTGATGCTTTGAAAAAAAATTATCCGGAAATCAATATTACGCAAAAATTTGAAGACGTGGCTCTTGATAAAAATATCAAAGGCGTAGTTATTGCCACGCCGGCTGCCACTCATTATCAAGTGGTTAAAAAATTTCTTCTGGCCGGCAAGGATGTTTTTGTAGAAAAACCATTGGCTTTAAATATCAAGCACGGCGAAGAATTAGTAAAATTAGCCGAAAAACAAAAACGAATTTTGATGGTCGGACACCTTCTTCTTTATCATCCGGCTGTGATTAAATTAAAAGAATTGATTAAACAGGGAGAACTGGGAAAAATCCGCTACATTCATTCCAATCGCCTCAACTTCGGCAAGCTTCGCACTGAAGAAAATATTCTTTGGTCCTTTGCTCCGCATGATATCGCGGTCATTATTGACTTAATGGGGAAATTGCCTAAAAAAATTTGCAGCCACGGCATGGATTGGTTGAGTAAAAACGTAACGGACAGCACTTTAAGTTATTTTGAATTTGATAAAAATCAAGCTGCGCATATTTTTGTTTCTTGGCTTAATCCTTTTAAAGAACAAAAATTATCCGTAATCGGCGAAAAAAAAATGGCCGTTTTTGACGATCAAGCGGAAAATAAATTAATTGTTTATCCCCATAAAGTTGAATGGTTGGGCAAGATTCCTGAAGCGAAAAAAGCGGAAGGAGAAATAATTTCTCTGCCGCAGTTTGAACCATTGCGCCAAGAATGCCAGCATTTTCTTGATTGCATTGAGACTCGCAAAAATCCTAAAAGCGACGGAATCGAGGCATTAAATGTTTTGAAAATCTTGAATGCTTGTCAAAAATCTTTAGATAAAAAAGGTAAAATAATCAAATTATAATAAAAAACTATGGAGAAAAAATTTTGGGCACATTCATCAGCAGAAGTTTCGCCGGAAGCTAAAATCGGTTCCGGAACAAAAATTTGGCAAAACAGCCAAGTTTTAGGCGGCGCTGAAATCGGCGAAAATTGCATGGTCGGCCATAATTGTTTTGTCGGCGGCAAAGTAAAGATGGGCAATGGCGTTAAATTGGAATCCAATATTGATGCCTGGGACTTAGTTACTTTGGAAGATTATGTTTTTGTCGGACCGTCGGCGGTTTTTACCAATGATCCTAATCCGCGCGCCAAATTTCCAAAGAAAAAATATCCGGAATATGGAAAATGGAAATCAACCTTAGTTAAAGAAGGAGCATCAATCGGCGCTAATGCAACAATTGTTTGCGGCGCCACGATTGGCAAAAGCGCTTTTATCGGCGCTGGTTCGGTTGTCACAAAAGATATCCCCGATTACGGTTTGGCTTATGGTGTACCGGCTGCTGTTCATGATTGGGTTTGCGATTGTGGAAATAAATTACAATTTAAAAAAAATAAAACCGTTTGCAAAATTTGTGGTAAAAAATATTTAAAAGAAAAGAAAAAAGTCAAGCAAATATAACTTATCAACTTAATAACTTAATTTTTTATATGCAATTTTTAGATCTTACCGCTCAATATAAATCCATTAAAAATGAAATTAACAAAGCCGTTAACAAAGTATTAAGCAATGCTCATTTTATTTTAGGCGAAGAAGTGACTGAATTGGAAAAAGAAGTTGCCGCATATTGCGGAACGCAATACGCCATTGGCGTTAATTCCGGAACAGATGCTCTCCTTCTCGCGCTGATGGCTCTTGATATCGGTCCGGGAGACGAAGTTATTACCACTCCTTTCACCTTTTTTGCCACAGCTGAAGTAATCGCTGTCCGCGGCGCCAAACCGATTTTTGTCGATATTGATCCTAAAACTTTTAACATTGATACTGAGAAAATTGAAGAAAAAATTACCGCGAAAACCAAAGCAATAATTCCGGTTCATCTTTACGGCCAGCCATGCGAAATGGATAAAATAATGGAAATCGCAAAAAAACATAAACTTTATGTTATTGAAGATTGCGCTCAAGCTATTGGCGCCAAATATAAAGGAAAAAATGTCGGATCCTTCGGCGAATTCGGCTGTCTTTCATTTTTCCCTTCTAAAAATCTCGGCGCTTACGGCGATGCCGGAATGGTTTTAACCAATAACGAAAAATTGGCGGAAAAAATAAAAATGCTTCGCCAACACGGTTCAAGAAAAAAATATTATCACGAAACACTCGGAGTCAACAGCCGCATAGACGCTCTTCAGGCGGCAATTTTACGCGTTAAATTAAAATATCTGAATAAATGGGTAAAAGGCCGCCAACAAAAAGCAAAAAAATACAATCAAAGTCTGGTAAAAATAAAAGGAATATCTATCCCCTATCTCGCCAAAAATAACGAGCACGTTTATCATCAATACACCATTCGGGCGCAAAAACGCGACGAACTCCAGCAATATTTAACCAAAAATAATATTCCTTCAGTTGTCTATTATCCGGTACCGCTTCATCTCCAGCCGGTTTTTACAAATTTAGGCCATAAAGAAGGTGATTTTATCCAAACCGAAAAAGCGACAACAGAAGTAATGTCTTTGCCGATTTATCCGGAGCTTTCTCAGAAAGAACAAAATCATATCATCCAAAAAATCAAAGAATTTTATGCCTCAAAATAAAAAGATAAAAGTATTGTGCGTTGTCGGCGCGAGGCCTAATTTTATCAAGATTGCCCCCCTGTTTAAAGAATTCAAAAAATATCCAAAAATTAAGCCAATTCTTATTCACACCGGACAGCATTATGATTATAAAATGTCCGGTGCGTTTTTTAAAGAATTAAATATTCCTAAACCAAATTATAATTTAGGCATTAGAGCCGGTCTTCATGGCGAACAAACCGGCAAAACAATGATTGAGTTTGAAAAAGTTTGTTTGAAAGAAAAACCTGATTTAATAATTGTAGTCGGCGATGTTAATGCTACTTTAGCCGGAGCTCTTGTAGCGGCAAAATTACATATCCCGGTTGCTCATATTGAGGCGGGACTGCGCTCTGGCGACATGACCATGCCGGAAGAAATTAATCGTATTTTAACTGATCATATTTCTGATATTCTTTTTTGCCCGACCCAAACCGCGGTAAAAAATTTAAAAAAAGAAAATATTATAAAAAATGTTTATAATACAGGGGATTTAATGTATGATGTCTTTTCAAAAAATATCAAAATTGCGCAAAAAAAATCTAAAATTTTAAAAATCTTAGATTTAAAACCAAAAACTTATTGTCTCTTAACCATTCATCGCGCTTCAAATGTGGATAATCTTGAAAATTTAAAAAAAATTCTTGAAGCAATTCAAAAAAGTAATGAAAAAGTTATTTTTCCAATTCACCCCCGCACGCAGAAACAATTAAAAAAACTTAAATTAAAAATTGTAAATTGCAAATTGAAAATTATAGCCCCTGTGGGCTATCTCGATATGCTTTGGCTTGAGAAAAATGCAAAAAAAATTTTAACCGACTCTGGTGGTGTTCAAAAAGAAGCTTATTTTGCTAAAACTCCCTGTATCACTCTAAGAGATACTATTGAATGGATAGAAACACTTAAATATGGTTGGAATATTTTGGTTGGCAGCGATAAGAAAAAAATTATCAAAGCAATTAGATTTTTTAATCCCAAGAAAAAACAAATTAATTGTTTCGGCAACGGCAAAACCGCAGAAAAAATTGTTAAGAATATATTGAATAAATTACTAAAGAAAAAATAAATGACAAATTTATCAATTGAAAATTTATTATGCTGCCCGATTTGCAAAAACCGCCTAACTTTTGATTCAGAGTTATTTTCTTGCGCTTTTTGCGGAGAAAAATTCACAAAAAATAAAAATATTTATGATTTCCAAATACGAGTTGACGACCAAGATAGAAATCATAAAGAAAAATTTGAACAATTAATTCTGAATAATAAATCTTCTAAATGGTTTACTCAAATATTCAATTATCTGTCCCCTGTAGAATATTTTGAGGCATTACTTGATCCCCACTTGAAGGAAATCAATGAATACAATAAAAAATTCATCGCGGAAGGTATTAATATAGGAGAGAGATATGACAACCTGATTTTTCATCAGAGTAAAAATGATCTCCATATTATTAGCGCCATGAGATATATTTCCAAAATTAAAAATAAAAATATCGCATTGGACGTAGGTTGCGGAACATTAAGGGTGACTAAGGCCTTGCTGAAAATGGGATTTAAACAAGTTATCGCAATTGATTTTCTCCCGGAATTAATGTCATACGGATATGAAAAATTAAGCGACGAAGATAAAAAAAGAGTATTTTTAGTTAAAGCTGATGTAAGATTTTTACCATTTCAAGAATCATCTATTGATCTTATTTTTGCTCTTGAATTATTTGAACATATCAATGCCCCCAAACTTATGCTTTTGGATCTTAAAAGAATTCTTAATAATAATGGCATAGGGATAATGAATACTTGGAATGCTTCGGAAATCAGGCATCGCAAAATCATCAAACAAGAAGGCAAATCTTACTACAAAAATGGTTTCTTTTATAAACTCTATGAATTGAAAGAGCTGAAAAAAATATTAAAGGAAGTAAATGTTGATTTTTCTGTAAGACTTCATGGAATTTATTTTGGGGCATATCTTTCAAATCTTTTAGGGAATGGATTCGCCAAAATCATCTCCCTTTTAGATTATCTGTTCAGTTTTTTTCTGCCTAAATTTTTATTTCATTATTTGCTTTTCGTATTTAAAAAAGAAAATATTGTTTACAAAAAATGATTGGTAAATTTACAAAAGACAGTTTAATTACTTTTAGCGCCAGATTTTTAAATGTCATATTGGGAATAGTAATTTCTGTTATTGTCGCTCGAACTCTCGGTCCGGAAAAAAAAGGAATTTATTCTCTGGTAATTCTATTCCAAGTAATCTTGATAAATTTTGCTGATTTTGGAATTGGATCATCGGCGGTCTTCTATATAGGGAAAAAAAAATATTCACTAAAAGAAATCTTCGGCGCAAATATTTTATTTTCAATTTTAATTAGTATTTTAACAATTTTAATTGGGCTGGTCATCATTTTCTTTTTTAGTGACAAAGTTTTTCCTTATGTGCCCCGCGAATACCTTTTTTCTGTTTTATTTCTGATTCCTTTATGGTTTTTTTTAAAGTACATAATTTGTATTTTCTCGGGAATCCAAAATTTTAAAAAATATAACTTGATTAATTTAATAGAACCGATTTTATTTCTGGCCTTAATGGTTATTTTTCTGTGGCAGCACTGCATTACCGTCAGCACGATAATAATGGCTTTGATAATTTCCTGGTTTATCCCTTGCGTTATTTTATTTTTTCAAATCAAAAAAGAGATAGGAAGACCGGTCTTTTCATTAAATAAAAATATTTTTAAAGACCTCTTTGTATATGGAATAAAAAATTATTTAAGCAATCTCTTTTCTGTTTGGCAGTCCAGAATAGATACTTTTTTGATAAATATTTTTTTAAACCCGATGGCGATTGGCTTTTACTCAATTGCTACCGGCATATCAGAACAGCTTTGGCTTATCCCCGACTCAATCAGTACGGTGCTTTTCCCGCGAGTATCCTCTGAAACAAATGAAAAAAAAATTAAAGAATTTACCCCCATAGTCTGTCGAAATACCCTTTTCATCATGTCTTTGTTGGCTGCTTTTCTTTTCTTGATTGGTCATTGGCTGATAACCTTTCTTTATTCTGAACAATTTATTAATTCAGTTATACCTTTTCAAATATTGCTGATAGGAATGGTAATGCTTAGCGGCAGAATAATATTGGCTCATGATTTTTTCGGACGGGGCAAGCCGATGTTAAATACCTATATTACGGCAAGCGCCCTTATTATAAACACTATTTTAAACATTATTTTGATTCCGAAATTCGGTATTATTGGGGCGGCCACTGCCACCTCAATTTCTTATGCAATCAGCTTTATTATAACTTCTATAGTTTATATTAAAATTTCCGGCAACAGTATTAAAGATTTGGTGATTTTAAAAAAAGACGATATAAAATTATATCAAAATCTGATTATCTTAATTAAAAATAAATATTTTAATTTTTCAAAATAGATGAGAAATAATTCCAAAAAATATCCATTTTTTCTAATTATTGACGATGGTGGATTTGATTACCTTTTTCCTGAGAAAAAAGAAGGGAAAATAACAATGGAGACATATGTTAATATCTTAAAAATTGCTAAAAAATTTGATATTAAAATTCCTATTTGTTTTACAACAAAATATTTAGACAAAGAAAATATTTCCGGCACTGGAGCACCATTAGAATATATTGACGAATTAATTGATTTTTTAAAACAAAACAGCAAATATATTGAAATAGGTTATCATGGTTTAACACATGAAGATGATAGCCATATTGGAGAATTTTATCATTTTGAAGAAAATAAGCCCGTACCAGAAAAAATCCAGAGAGAACATATTGAAAAAAGCAAAAAAATTTTCGATTATTGGGAGTTGGATTTTCCAAAATTATTCGTCCCCCCTTATCATGCCTGGGAAGAAGGCGTTACCGATAAAATTCTTTCAGAATATAATATTAAATACTTGGTTTCTTGTAAAAAAATTGCATTTGATAAATATAAATACCGCTGGTCTGGATCAAAATATTTAGAATTTTTGCCTCGAACCAGTCTTGGTCTTTCGGGCAACGATTACAATTTAGATTTATCAATGAATCGCAAAATTAAATTTTTCCCCGAAAAATCCCTTCTTGATTTTGTTAAATGCCACATTATTCCACAAAAAATTTTTGTTAGATTAAGGATTGAAAAATCTCTTTTAAATTTCCCTGTTCATAGTTATATGACCCACATTGGTAATTTCTCAAAAGGAACGCTTGATTTTTGGTTTAAAATCTTTGATTTTGCAGCAAATAATAAACATCTATATCTTTGTAAATCTAATCATGATGCGACTGATTTTTATAAAAAATTAATTTCTTAAATATAAAATGAATACCTGGCAAGGAACATTTAAAATATGGCAGAATAAAGACTTCGGCAAAATATACGCAAGATTTAATAGCTTAAAATTATACTTTCTTGACGATCTCCAACTTTTTGTTTCTTATCGGCCGATAATCGGCAATACCACTCTCTATTTATATTCTGCCCCATCTGAAAAAAAATGGATAAATGAATTGAAATCTTTAGCCCAAAATTTAAAAGTGGCTAAAATTTGGATTTACAGCATTAATCATTTAGAAAGTTTAAATAATTTCTTCAAAGAAAAAATATTCACTTTTGTTATAAATCTTGCAGATAATAAAGAATTACTTTGGGAAAAAATTGGCAAAAAGACAAGAAATATGATTCGTAAGGGCGAAAAAATGGGCGTGAAGGTGAAATTGGCAGATCAAGAAGAAGAATTTGATCAATGGTGGAAAGTATATTCTAGAGCAGCCGAAATAAAAGGATTTGGAAAACAAAAATTACTGCTTGTCAAAAAAATTTTCCAAGAAAAAAAATTATCCCGACTTTTTTTATCAATAAAGGATAATAAAATTATCGGGGGGACCCTCTTTTTATTAGATGAATATCCGATGTATTGGCTGGGGGCATTTGATAAAAATTTCGGAGATTATGCTCCGGGTCATATCAATATCTGGGAGGCAATGCTTTCTTTAAAAAAAGAAGGATTTCAATTATTAGATTTGGGAGGAATCAGTTTTGACGAAAAAGATGGATCAAGCCGCTTTAAAAAAAGTTTCAATGGAGAGATTAAAACTGAATATATTTATGAAATCCCCATAAACTTAATTAAAACAAAATTTATAAATTTTGTTTCCAAAGTAAAATCAAAAATATAATAAAAATATGAAAATATGTTTTTTGGCAACGGCGGATTCCATTCATTCTAAAAAATGGATTGAATACTTTGCAAAACAAGGTCATGAAGTTTATTGGCTATCTTTGGGAATTGGCAGCAATGATATACCTGAAGGTATTAAATTTTATCTAATTAAAAAAAGTCCTATAAAACTATTAAGACCGCTCATTTATACCCTTGAAATTAAAAATATTTTAAACAAAATAAAACCGGACATTTTCCATATTCATCAAGTTTGGATGGCCGGAGCAATAGGAGCTTTAATAAATTTCCATCCCCTTGTTTTGACAGCATGGGGATCTGATATTTTATTGGCACCTAAATCAAAAATAAAAAAACCTTTGATAAAATTCGCTTTAAAACAAGCCGATCTCATTACTTGCGACGCTTGGCATATCCGGGAAGCGATGATAAAATTAGGAGCAAATCCTTCTAAAATTAAAAAAATATGTTTTGGAATAGATACTAAAAAATTTAGTCCGGGCCTAAAAGATGAAAGTTTAACCAGTGAACTAAAAATTCAAAATTGTCCAATCGTAATAAGTTTAAGAAATTTTAAGCCTATTTACGATATTGAAACTTTAATTAAAGCAATACCCCTGGTTTTAAAAGAATTTTCAAAAACTAAATTTATTATTGCCGGAGAAGGATCGGAAGAAAATAAAATAAAAAATTTAGCTAAAGATTTAAAAATTTTTGATAATATCAGATTTGTCGGCTCAATTCAAAATAACGAATTGCCAAAATATTTAAAAACATCTGATATTTATATTTCAACTGCATTGTCTGACGCCGGAATCTCCGCCTCTACTGCTGAAGCAATGGCTTGCCAGCTTCCAGTGGTTATTACAAATACCGGTGAAAATGAAAAATGGATAGAAGAAGGAAAAAGCGGATTTTTAATCTCAATAAAAAAACCGGAAATTTTAGCGGAAAAAATTATCAATTTATTAAAAGATGAAAATAAAAGAAAAGAATTCGGTATCTTCGCCAGAAAAAAAATTATAGAGGAAAATGATTATTATGAAGAGATGTTAAAAATGAATAATATTTATAAAAAATTAATAATAAAATAATTATGAAAAAAGTTTTAATTGTGGGTCATTTTTGGCCGTACGCACCCGGGGGCAGTAAAAGAATATTAGGTCTTGCAAAGTATCTTCCTGAATTTGGATGGGAGCCAATTTGTCTCACCACTCCCCTTCAGAAGAAACCAAATTTTAAATTTAGAATTATTGAAGCCCCTACTTCTAATATTATAATTTCTTTAAAAAGAAAGTTTCATTTGAATCCTACTATAGGGCTTCAAGAACAAATAGGGATTCCTGTTAAAATTAGAGACAGGAAAAGTCTTACCACTAAAATAATAAAACTTTTTGAAGGTGTTATTGCTTACCCGGATGTTGAGAGAGGATGGATACCGGTTGCTGTTAAAGCTGCTAAAAACTTTTTGAAAAAAGAAAAGGTAGATGCAATGATCAGTGTTTGGCCAATACCGGCGCATCTTATCGCGAAAAAATTAAAAAAAGAGTATAAAATTCCATGGATTGCTGATTTTCCAGATCTTTGGTCAGAGACCTATGCTTACAGTTATGATTCTATAAGAAAATTTTTTGACAGAAGATTGGAAAAGAAAACAATTAAATTGGCAGATTTTGTAACAACTTCTTGCTGGCCTCAAGCCGAAGTCCTTGAGAGACTTCATAAAGAAAAAGAAGTTCAAACAGTTGTTTTTGGTTATGATCCAGATAAAATAAATGAACCGCCGCAAAGCTTGACAAAGGAATTCACTGTTACCTACACTGCCCTTTGGCATGGCAGAGAACGAGACCCTTTAAAATTCTTTATAGCTTTAAACAACTTAATTTCTGAAGGACTAATTGATCCGACTAAAACAAAAGTAAGGTTTTATGGTCCTCAACGAGATTGGATAGAAACAGAAATTAAAGAACAAAATTTATCAAAAGTGGTGGAACAAAAAGGGGTAGTTTCATGGGATGAATGCACTAAAAAACAAACAGAATCCCAATTGTTACTCCTCTTAAATTGGGAAAATAAAAATGAAAAAGGAGCTTTCTCTGGAAAATTTTTTGATTATTTGGCTGCCAGAAGACCCATGATCGCAGCCGGCGGTTCGGGACAAGATCTCGTAATAAAAGAAATGCTTTCTGAAACAAATGCGGGCTTATATTGTCCAGAAGTAGAAGATATCAAAAAAACACTTCTTCAATTTTACTCAGAATATCAAGAAAAAGGCGCAGTAAGCTTTAAAGGAAATATAGAAAAAATCAATAAATATAATTACAAGGAAATGGCAAAAAAATTTGCTGAAATTTTAAATTTGATAATTACAAATCCCAAAAGATAAAGAATGACAAAATGTTTAATAAACGATTTATATTACAACAAAATAGATCAAAAATTAAGCTAAAAAAAATATTTTTTAAAATTTTTATTTTTCTCTTAGTTTTTGTATTAATTTACGTCGTAATAAAAATTGAATTTTTTTGTCATTGGCGTTATCGAGAATCAATAACAATCAATAATACTGATAATTATTCTAATTTGATAAACTACCAAATCAAAATTCCTATTACTTATGATTTAAGCATGCAGTCTGATTTTGATGATATCAGATTTACCGATTCTGATGGAACCACACTAATAGATTATTGGTTAGAATCAAAAATCGATTCAACATCAGCGACTTTTTGGATAGAAATACCTGATATTACTGCTTCTTCAACCAAAACAATCTATATGTATTATGGAAATTCAAGAGCAAGGAGTGATAGCAACGGACCCGCCACGTTTATATTTTTTGATGATTTTGAAACAGGAAATTTCAGCAGATGGGATAAATTTAATGAACCAGACGATGAATGGGGCATTGAAAATTCCATTGTTAAAAAAGGGTTACATTCAGCCAAATGCACTACCACTGAGGCGGATCAGCCGGGCGGATATATGCTTACGGGCTATACCGGACAAAAACAAAATATTCGCATCCAAACATGGGCCAGAACCGATAATGGGTCGGTAGAATCGTGCTCAGCAGGGTTTATAATTTTTACCAGTCATAATTCTCATGATAATACCATAAACTATTCCTGTAATTTATTTTTTGGCGGACCTAATGGTGATGGACTTGGTTCATTCAGGCATCGCTGTCAGCCGGCCGGTCCAATCGCCTTTCCCAATGATAAAAAATACTCCTATAATACCTGGTATGAAACCGAAGTGATTTTAGATTTTAAAAACTCTGTTCAAAAAACTTATGTGGATGGAGATGATTTGGGAAATATTGCCCTTGAATATAATGATCAAACGCCAATTACAACCTCTGATAACCTGAGATCATTTGGACCAATAAGCGCAACTTCTTCGGGCACGATAAATTTTTATATTGATGACTATCGGATTTCTCAATACACTTCTCCGGAACCTACTGTAAATTTCGGTTCAAAAAATATTTTAAAAAAATATTTTCTTAATCACCCGATTCCCGGTGCTTGGTTTTGGAGGTTACCTGAAATAAAAAATATTATCTGGACGAAATAGCGAAAAAATTAATTTTAATATAAGCCATTTCTAATCTAATATGGTTTTATTTTTAACTAGTTTAATTGGAATAATCGGATTTGTATTTCTGATAATTACGGCCCTGAAACCAAATTCTTTTTGGCCGCTGTTAATTATGGCTTCTATAGGAGCCAGCGGCATAGTTATTCAAAAAATCGGCCTGCCGGACGAATATCTTTTGGGTTGTATTTTAATTGGGCTCTTTTTGGCAATATCAATCCAAAAATTTCATCTCCATAAAAATAAAAAAAATATCTGGGATCAGCTTCACGAATTATTCTTCTCCTTAATGATTATTTATATGATTTTCCAAAGTTTTTATGGAATGATGGAGATGGAGAGCTTAAGAAAATTCCGATGGATAGTTTATTTCGGCATGTTGGGTATTTTTGCGTTTTGTCTTTCAAGAACAAATTTTTCACTCTCAAAAAGAAAATTATCGTTAATAATCGCCAATAGTGCTTTGGTATACTTTGTAGCATATATTTTGGTTGGCGTATTCTATGATAGCATCGCTGGGAAAGGACTATTTTGGTTGCAAACAGGAAGATGGGCTATTCAAAATCTCTTTTGGGGAGGGACTACTTATGCGGCATTTCCCCTGCTTGTCGCCTTGCCCGCTATATTTTTTCTAATTAAAGATAAAAGTCCTCTTTATCGAAGAATCGGTTGGATAACTTTAATAGTAATATTATTTTCCGCTTTTTATTATAATTCACGACTCACCCAACTTGCTATTATTGGTTTTTTAATTATGGCCTTGCCAATAATCGGTTTCCGTAAATTCTTTCTGTATTCTATTATTTTTCTACTTGTTTTAATTATATTTATTACGATACTTTCGCCTTCGAGTTATACCTTAAAAGGTTTAGGTGAACTTTTATGGAAAACTTTTTACATCATTTGGAAACCGCCGGCCGAAGCTTTTGATATAGGCGACGTAAGCCGTACATTTCATATTCAAGCAGCTTTTGAGGCTATGAAAAATTCAAACTGGGCTCACTTCCTTTTTGGCTATGGTTTTCGAAAATCTGCTTTTATTACCCATCCCTATTTCGTTAACTTATGGGTTGAATATGGCAGACCCGATATAGCACAATCTGTTTCAAATTATTTATCCGAGATAGGATTTCCTGCAATTTTTGTAGGAACCGGACTAACAGGACTTTTGCTCTTGTTGATGAGTTTTTTCCTTACGGCCCGCAAAATTCTATTCACAAAAAGAAGCATTGGACGAGGAATTCTTTTGTTTTCCCTCTTTCTGAGTTTTGTGTGGTTATTTATTACAGATCCCATAGATATTGCCCTCTTTTATTTAATGATTATGCCTTCAGGTTTACTTATAAAATTAAGTGAACCTCAAGAAGAAAAAAATATATGAACATCCCTAATTTAAAAATAAACAAAAATAATAAAATATTATCCCCAATAATCATTTTGGTTTTATTTTGTATTTTTTTATTTATCCCTTCTATAACTTTCGCAAAAGATGGGCGTACATATTACACCGAAGAAAAATTAGTTATCCTGAAAGAAAATATAAAAACATATGAATGGGCTAGAGAAATGCGAGATAAAATTATCAATGAAGCGGATTATTGGGCTCAATTTTCAGATGAAAAACTAAGAACTTTAGTTCCATCACCCTCGATGCCGCGGGCTATAACAATCAGTGATTTTGGTTGCCCTATTCACGGTTTGGGGGCGGATAAAGAAGGTTCATACAAATGGCTTATTGATTTCAATAATCCCGGAAAAATAAAATGCCCCGTAGGCGGCGAAGAATATCCATCAAATAATTTCTCAGAATTTTTAAAATCCGGAAAGGATAATTCTTTATTAACCGGCAATTATCCAGATAATGGTTGGGGTTGGACGAATCCAGAAACAGGAAAAAAATATTGGTTTGTCGGTTATTATAATCATTGGAGCGCCCGCAAATTTTTATTGCCGGCCATTTGGAATTTAAGTCAGGCCGCCTTAATTACAGAAAATAGTGAATACGCCCACAAAGCATCTTTGTTATTATGGCAATTATCCCAATATTATCCTGATTATCAATACGAAAAACAATCCCGAGAGGGAGAGGAAGTAGATAAAGAATTTTTAGGAAAACTTTTTTACCATACATGGGAAGTCGCTTCAATTTCACCGGATGAAAAGTTTCCCCCGCCGGCCGAAACTTATGCTTTAGCATATGATGCCATTTACCCTTTTATCCAAAATGATAAGGAACTTGAAAAATTAACCGGACAAAGCCCAACAAATATAGATAATCAAATTAGAGAAAAATTACTTTTAGAAATAGCTCGCTCCATAACTGATGGTTCTCACCGTATTTATGGAAATTATGGCAGCCATCAAAAAGCATTAGTTCGTTTAGCCGTAGTTTTGGACGAGAAAGAAAAACATCCGACAAGTCAAGAAATGATAGATTGGGTATTAAAGAGAGAGAACGTAAGATTTTTTCTTGATATGGGCGTAGAAGATGCTTTAATCAATATAGTATCTCGTGACGGCGTGCCGTTTGAATCCCCTATTTATAATTATTCTGAATGGACTGCCTCTTTGGTGGAAATAGCAGAATCCCTTTTAGACAGCGGTATTAATCTTTTTAAAGACCCGAGATTTCAAAAACTTTTAACATGGCATTTTAATGTTTGTTTGGCAGAAAAATTTATGCCCTCAATGGGAGATTCGGGAGACATGTTTGCTGCCAATACTTTTTGGAATTCTCAGCCGGAAGTATTAGCTACAATCTTAAGACATTTTCCGGATCCCCGCTTGGCTCAAGCCCTTGGTTCTGTAAAAAATATTCCTCGCGATCTCTTTGAAACACCAATTGAAGAAATATTAAAATCTATAAAAGAAAAACCTTCTCAATCTTTATGCACTCAATCAGTAAATCTCCCCGGTTATGGATTGGCTACTCTTCAAACAAATGATAAAAAAAATCCTACCGCCAGCTCTATTTTTTACGGGGCATATTATGGTCATCATCACTATGATAAATTAAACATGGTTTTATTTTCCCAAGGAAATAGCCTTTTAACAGATTTCGGTTATCCGGAAACCTTAGATGCCTCTGACCCTCTTTGGCCTGGTTTTTTTGCAAATTCCGTAGCTCATAATACTGTCGTAGTTGACGCCTCTAAACAAGAATATAATACAAATTGCAAATTACACAGCTTTAATAGTAATGGCTCTGTTAAAATAGCTGATATTTCCTGTGAAGACGCATATCCTGAAAAAGTTAGCCTTTACCGCCGGGTAAATATGTTGGTTGAGGCAAATCCTACTCAGAGTTATCTCCTTGATATTTTTTATGTAAAAGGAGGAGAACAGCACGACTATATAATTCACGGAACTCAAGCTAATTTTTCTTGTGAAACTCCTTTGGGTCCTGTTCAAAAAGAAGGAACTCTGGCGGGAACCGACATCCCCTATGGTAAATTTTATGATGATCTTGAACTTAAAGACAAACCGTGGAGAGAAGCAAATTACACTTCATATAAAGGAAGCGGTTATCAATTTTTATTTAATGTTCAGAAAACCAAACCTAAAGATAATACGGTTTGTAGTTGGCAACTTATCGGATCTGATAAAAATATTGGTTTAAGAGCTCATTTTTTAACCAATAACAATGAAGAGCTTATTGCTTGCGACGGTAAACCTCAGGCGAGAGAAAATTTGCCGGAAACAGTAAAATTTTTAATTAGACGCGAACAGGGAAAAAATTTAAACAGTGTTTTTGTTTCTTTGTTTGAGCCTTACAATAAAAAAACATGGATAAAAAATATTTCAACTGTCGCCATAAGTCCCGATGATAATGAAGCAATCGCGGTAAAAGTTGAATTAAATATTGGAGAAACCCATTATCTTTTCCACTCTCTTAACCCGGACAAAGAATATACTGTTGACGGGAAAATTAAGGTAAAAGGACAAACAGCTTCTTTAATTTTAAACTCTAAGGGCCAAATCCAGAAAGCCTCACTTTTAAATGGGGAAATTATTTCTTTGGGTAATTTTTCATTAAAGGGCACGGGTATTCAAAAAACAAAAATTTCATCAGTGGATTATAAGAAAGGAATTATAGAATTAGCTGACCCGATTCTTAATCAATCTTTACAAAAAGGACAAGTTCTAATTTTGGAATCCAATGGACGCGGAGATAGCTTAACCATTGAAAAAGTTATCGACAGCACTCACCTCTCCATCAGTAATGAAGATTTGAGAGTGGCCAGGGGTTTAGTAGAAGAAGTTATACCTTCTGATAATAAAATAATTTCTCAAATGCCCTACTTTTTTGCTCAACCCGGTGTAACTGTTATCAATAGCCGTTTTGAAGCGCAAGGATGGCTGAAAACCATAGATCAGAGCGGGTTTACCCTTGAACGGGCGGATTCTAAAAAATTAAAACTTTCTGATTTTCCGGCTGATGAGAAGGGTTATCAGTCATATACTATGGTTGTGGCAGGACCCGGAAATCAAATATTAATTCCTGATTTAGTAAAATTTGAAATCGAAAAAGAACCATGGTTTTTAAAAAAAGATTTTCTCTGTCTCCAATTAATTTTAATTATTTTGGCAATTCTGGGGGGAATAATTCTTTCTAATTTCACTGCTGATTTATTTTACAAACCGGCCGAGATGCTCATGAATCTCGTCTTGGGCTTTGGTTTTAAAGGAGACGTGGAAACTGATGACAGGGGCATTCCGATAGCTATTATCCGCAGATCGGGAGGAAAATATTATAATCCCGTAACTGTAACTATGGCTGGATTCGACTATTATGATAAGTGGCAAAAAAATAAAGAAAAAAAATACTTTCAATATTTTAAAAATTGCGCTGATTGGCTGGCAGACAATTTAAAAATAAGAGATTTTAAGGGATTTGTTTTTGGGGTTTGGGAATATTATTATCCATGGACATATAATCTGACTCCCCCGTGGATCTCTGCGCTGGCCCAGGGAGTGGGAGTGCAATTCCTTAGCAGAATTTATAAAATTACGGGTGAAGAAAAATATTTGGAAGCCGCAAAATTAGCTTTAAATGCTCTTTCCGTAGATGTAAAGGATGGAGGAGTCACCTACAAAGATGAAGATGGTGGATGGTGGTATGAAGAATATGTTGGCGAAGGCGCAAAAAAAAGCTTGGTTTTAAATGGCATGATTTACGCTTTGATCGGTGTTAATGAATACTACAAAAATACAGGAGATATAAAAGCAAAAGAACTTCTTGATAAAGGAGTAATAAGCCTTAAAAAGCATGTTTGGGATTTTGATGCTGGCTGGTGGACTTATTATGATAAACTGGGCGTAATGGCCACAAAATCATATCATCTCCTGCATTCGGATCTTATGAAAGAATTATATGATATTACCGGTGAAAAAATTTTCTTAGAAGCATGTGAAAAATGGGCTAAATATAAATCGAAATTTTTTATCCGCGAATTTATAAAAAACAAACCTCACTGGCATGATATGGTGGTACTCTGTCTTAATATTGGTATAGTATTTATATTTTTAGAATTATTAGCATTTTTAATAAAAATATGAGAAAATGCTGCCAAATAACCGCTGTTCATTCCGCATTTGATGTTCGCATTTTTCATAAAGAAGCCAAAACTCTAACTGAGGCGGGTTACGATGTTACTTTAATTGCCCGACACAATAAAAATGAGACGGTAGATGGAATTAAAATTATTGCTCTGCCAAAATTAAAAAATCGCTTTGAAAGATTTTTAAAGACAGATTTTCTGCTTTTCAAAAAAGCGTTGGAGCAAAAAGCGAATGTTTATCATTTTCATGATCCGGAACTAATATTGGTTGGCGTTTTATTAAAAATTTTTACAAAAGCCAAAATTATTTATGATGTACATGAAGATGTACCAAGGGACATTTTGTATAAAGAATGGATTCCTGTGATTTTTAAGCATCCCCTATCTTTCTCTGTTAACTTTATAGAAAAAAATATATCTAAATTTTTTGATTGTATAATCGCAGCCACCGAATATATCAAAGATCAATTTAAACCATACAATAATAACGTTATTGAAATAAAAAATTACCCTCTCTTAAAATTCAATTCTAAAATACCGAAAAATGATTTCTTCGCGAATAATAAATGCGTTTTAGTTTATACCGGAACAATCGGAAAAAACAGAGGCATTGAAGAAATCATAAAGGCCATGGAGTTAATAAATAGTTGTTCCAAAATTTCATTAAATCTGATGGGGAGATTTTCAAATGAAATTTTAAAACAGAAAATCACGTGCTCTGAAGAATATACAAAAATAAATTTTTTAGGAGAACTTTCTTTAAATAAGGTTTTTGAAGAAATTACTAAAGCAGACATTGGCATTGTTTGTCTTTATCCCACAAGATGTTTTTTAAGCAGCCTGCCGGTTAAAATGTTTGAATATATGACTGCTGGCCTGCCCGTAATTGCTTCAAATTTTCCTTTATGGAAAGAAATTATTGAGAAAAATAATTGTGGAATTTGTGTTAATCCTTTAGATCCCAAAGAGATTGGCGAAGCAATTGAATATTTAATAAAACATCCCGAAGAAGCAAAAAAAATGGGAGAAAACGGTAAAAGGGCGGTTTTAGAAAAATACAACTGGGATCTGGAAGCCAAAAAATTACTAAAAATTTACGAAATAATTTTCGCCAATGAAAAATAAAAAAATAATTATTATATTTATAATACTTTTTATTTCTGTTATTGGTTTTGGCGGCCTCATTTTTCAAAAAGTAAGGGGAAATTTAAATTTTTCAGGAGATAATAAAAAAATTACTGAACAAATAAATTATATTGAGCAAAAAATATTGCCCTATTCATTGCATAAAGAATTTTTTGAATCAGATTTTTATCCGTCTTATGATTCAGCAATTCTGGCATGGAAAGAAAGCTATATCCTTGATGCATATTTGGATTTATATCAAATTACCAATAAAAAAATATATTTAGAAAAATTTGAAAATCGCGCAAACGGGATACTGGAAGCAACTAAAAAATATACAAAAGGGAAATTACTTTCATCAAGATATTCTGAAAATTTGATAAAAAATGGCAGTTTTGAGAATACCGAAGATGTGATAGATAAAAATTTTAAAACTATTCAGCAGTCCACTCCCCCAATTTTTACCGACTGCAATGACAATACCCTCGTCGATTTCGGGCCAAAGGCTCTAGAATTTTTAAACAAAAAAGGGTTATCAATTTCATCTACTGACTCAGAAAGTCATTCTTTATATCTCCTGAAATTTTGGTTTAAAGCACCGTCGGATTCCAAAATTAAAGTGTCATTAGATAATACTCCTCTGTCTGAGTTCCAAACTATCAATAATGAATGGACTGTTTTTGCGTCTGATTTCGAAACAAATCAATCCTCTCAAGACCAGCATACAATTATAATTGAGGGGCCGAAAGGTACGTTAGTTGATTTGGTCAGCGTACAAGGTTATTCAGAACACTCGGCTCATTATGGGATGATATTAAAAACTTTATTAAGAGGTGCTGTCCTCGGGGCAAAAATAGATAAAAATATAAGTCAGAATTGGTTGGACGAAATGAATAAATTCTACGATCCAGATTTTAAATTTTATATATTTAGTAAAGAAGGGCCTAATGAAGAAAAAAAACGAACCATATTGAATGTTGCCGCAACATTGGGAACAGCCAATATCTATGCTTCACAAATTTTCAATAATCCAAATTATAAACAAATCGCCGTTGACGTAGCTACTGGACTTAAAAATACAATAACAATTAAAGATAATAATATAACCTGGCCATACTCTGGTTATTTTGAAAATAGCCCTACGATAATAATTGAAAAAGACAACATTGAAGATATCTCTCATAGCAATTTAGATATAGATTTTATAATAAGGGCTTATGAAAATAATATTGTATTTACAAAAGATGATGTAACGAATTTAGCAAATATTTTTATTAAGAATTTATGGAATGGAGATATAAAAAATCCATTATTTCATAAATTCATAAATGGAGGAGAAGAAATTTATAATCGTATTCTAACAATATGGCACTTAACGGAACTGTCTCGTTTTAATCCTAAAATTAATGATATCGCCAAAAATTATTATTTTAGTCAGTGGGAGAGAAATAAGTGCCTTGTAGATAAATATGAAATGGACCAAAGAAATATAATAGCGCTTACAAAAATATTACTTAAAAATCATTAAAAAAAATTATAAATTTATGTGCGGGATAGTCGGAGTTATTAATTTAGACCAAAAACCAGTTGATAAAAAAGATATAGAGAAAATGACGCGAATCATAAAACATCGCGGCCCGGATGATGAGGGTTGTTTTATTGATAAAAATATCGGCTTAGGGCATTGTCGTTTGTCTATAATTGATTTATCATCGGCAGGGCATCAACCAATGAGTAATAAAGATGGTTCTATTTGGATAATCTTCAATGGAGAAATCTACAATTACCTTGAGCTGCGGAAAGAATTGGAAAAAAAGGGGCATTCTTTTCAATCTGATACCGATACTGAGGTAATTATTTGCGCTTATAAAGAATGGGGTGAAAAATGCCTTGAAAAATTCAACGGAATGTGGGCTTTCGCCATTTGGGATAAAAATAAAAAAGAATTATTTTGCAGCCGGGATAGATTTGGCATAAAACCGTTTTATTATTTTTTTGATGGTAAAATTTTCACTTTTGCCTCAGAAATAAAAGCCCTATTAGAATTAGGCATTCCCAAAAAACCGAATGACGCCTTAATTTATGATTTTTTAAAATTTGGAATGCTTGACCATACAAATGAAACGTTTTTTAAAGATATTTATAAACTTCCGGCGGCCTCCTGGCTTAAACTTGCATCAGATGGTAAAATAATAATTGAAAAATATTGGGACTTTGAAGTTTCTGATAAAATAGAAGATAAAATTCCTGACCAAAAATATACCGAACAATTTCGTGAATTATTCATTGATGCCATAAAATTGCGCCTGAGAAGCGACGTTCCAATCGGTTCCTGTCTTTCCGGGGGATTAGATTCCTCATCAATAGTTTGCACGGTTAATAAACTCCTTAAAGAAAAGAATGTTCCGAGCATAGGAGAGATACAAAAAACTTTTTCTTCTTGTTTTGCTAATAAAAAATTTGATGAAAGAGAATATATTGAAGAAGTTATTAAACATACCGGAGCTGAAAAAAACTATATTTTCCCCAAGCCCGAAGAATTCCTTGAAGAATTAGATAATTTAATTTGGCACCAAGAAGAACCTTTTTCTGGAACAAGTATGTTTGCCCAGCAAATGGTGTTTAAAAAAGCCAGAGAAAAAGTAAAAATACTGCTAGACGGTCAAGGAGGAGATGAATTATTGGCTGGTTATAGAAAATTTTATTTCTTTTATTTATTAAAACTTTTTAAAAATAAAAAAATTATTAAGTGCTTTAAAACAGCCCTGCCCTTCTTTGCGTCCATTGAAGTGTTAAAAACATTATACGTAAAAAACGGATTAAAATATCTGTTTAAAACATCAAAAAATAATATCATTGATAATCTTTTAAATCCTGTCTTTTTAAAAAATTTCGCTGATAGAAAATTAAGTTTCGGTTATCAAAATAATCTCGGCAAACGTCTTAAAGAAGATCTGACCAAATGGAGCTTGCCGGTTCTTCTCCGATATGAAGATAAAAATAGCGGAACATTCGGCCTTGAGGCAAGATTGCCGTTTTTAGATTACAGATTGGTAGAACAGGCCGCTAAAATGCCTCTTGATCAAAAAATGCGGCTTGGTTGGACGAAATTCATTTTAAGAGAAGCTATGAAAAATATCCTGCCGGAGAAAATAAGGCTTAGAAAAAGCAAACTCGGTTTTGTTACTCCTGAAGAAATGTGGTACAAAAAATATTTAGTTGAACATATTGAATCAAAATTTAAAAATCCCCTATTTATTGCCGATTACGTCAACATGAAAAAATTACTTGACTCATTTCAAAAATATAAAATGGGCCAACGATTTTTTAACAACAAAACTATATTTTTGCGTTTTTATATTTTAGAACTTTGGGGAAGAAAGTTTATCTATAATTATCAAAAATGAAAATTTGGATATTAAATCATTATGCTGTTACCCCTGATATGCCTAGCGGCACCAGGCATTATGATTTCGCTAAAGAATTAGTAAAAAGAGGACATAAGGTGACCATCTTTGCTTCCAGCTTTCATTTTAGTTTACGCCGGGAAATTAAATTAACTAAAAATGAAAAATATCTTATAGAGAACATTGATGGAATAAATTTTGTTTGGATAAAAACTTTTCCTTACCAAAAAAATGATTGGCGAAGGGTGATAAATATGCTTTCGTACATGTGCCGAACATATTGCCTCGGGAAAAAAATAACCAAAATAAATAAAAATATTGAACAACCAAATATTATTATCGGCTCTTCGGTTCATTTACTGGCCGTCCTCTCGGCATATTGGCTGACAAAATATTATAAAGCAAAATTCTTAATGGAAGTAAGGGATCTTTGGCCTCAGACACTGGTTGATATGGGAAATTTAAAAGAAAATAATTTGATTGTTAAAACCCTTAGAATTTTAGAAAAAAATTTATATAAAAAGGCTGAAAAAATAATCACATTATTGCCTCTGGCCAAAGAATATATAACCGCCCTGGGCATAGACGAAAAAAAAATTATTTGGATTCCTAACGGAGTTGATTTAACAAAATTCAAAAATATTTCCAAGAAAGAAATAACTGATGGAAAATTTAAAGTAATGTATTTTGGTGCTCACGGTTTAGCGAATGCCTTAAACAATGTTTTAGACGCGGCCAAAATCATCCAGGACACGGAATACGAAAAAATAAAATTTATATTTATCGGCGACGGGTCGGAGAAAAAAAATCTTATAAAATATAAAAATGAGCTTCAACTTAAAAATACTGAATTTCGCGATTCCCTGAGCAAAGATGAAGTTTATGCTTCTCTTAATGAAGCTGATGCATCAATCTTTAATCTTAAAAAAACTGAAGTTTTCAAATATGGCATTAGTTCTAATAAACTATTTGACTATATGGCAGCTGCTAAACCGATAATTTTCTCAGTTAATGCCGCTAATAATCCAGTTGAAGAAGCTGATTGCGGTATTTCAATTTCGCCGGGAAACCCTCAAAAAATGGCCGATGCTATTATCCATCTCTATCAAACGTCGCCCGAAGAAAGAGAAAAAATGGGTCAAAAAGGCAAAGAATACGTGGAAAAATATCACAGTATTCCCGTTCTAGTGGATAAATTAGAAAAAATTATTTAATAAATAATATGAATATTCGTCTAGCTGACATAAAAGATGCGGCACAAATAGCCAAAATCCATCAACACGAGATAAACCAGGGATTTCTTGGTCAACTGGGGCCGAAATTCCTTTTAAAGTTATATGAATCCATGATAAATTCTGATTCTGCTTTTGTCACCGTAGCCGATAAAGATGATCAAATTATTGGTTTTGTTGGCGGCTGTACGGACGTAGGCAAATTTTATAAAAATTTTTATAAAAAATATGCAGTCAGTGCCTTTTTTATTTTGTTGCCAAAAATATTTAATTTATCTAATCTTAAAAAAATTTTTGAAACTTTAAAATATTCTAAACAAAAAAAAGAAAAAATACCCGAGGCAGAACTCCTAACTATTGCCGTCCTGAAAGAATTTCACGGTCAGGATATAGCTCTAAAAATGTTTGAACATTTCGTTCAAGAAATGAAAAAACGAAAAATAAAAGAATTTAAAGTGTTGGTCGGCGAAAATCTTTCACGAGCTATTAGATTTTACGAAAAAATGGGATTTGAATTTCACTCTTTAACTTCCGTCCATCAAGACAAATCTTCAAAAATTTATTTATATAATATTAAATAAAAAAAATATGATTTACTTTTTAATCATTATTATATCCTTTTTTATTTCTTTAATTGCTATTTTTTTTCTTAAAAAACTTGCTTTTAGATATCACCTTTATGACGAACCATCGGGGGATAATTTAAAAATTCACCAGAAACCTATCCCCCATTTAGGTGGGGTGGGGATATTTCTTGGTTTAGTTGCCAGTCTGATTTTCTCTGAATTATTACATCAAATTTCTAAATTACAATCATTGGGAATAATTATTGGTAGTATAATTATAATTTTCCTTGGTTTTTGGGATGATTTAAAGTGGAAAAAAGTCGGTCGGCCGATGATTAAATTTCTCTGCCAATTCATCGCCGGATTTTTAATTGTTTTTATTTTAATCAAAATCGGCGTTAATTTTCACTTTTCCCTTAATTCTGTAATTGCCAGTTTAATTGCCGGTTTTTACATTGTTGGCGCCATGAATGCGATAAATATGGAAGATGGTCTCAACGGCCTGGCTGGCAGCATTACTGTTATTTCTTTAATGGGATTTATTTATTTGGCCGTAAGAGAAAATAATTTATTTGCCTTAATTATTTCTTTAGGAACATTAAGCGGAATTTTGGGTTTTCTAATTTATAATTGGCATCCGGCTTCTATTTTTATGGGTGATAATGGCAGCCACTTCTTGGGTTTTATTCTAGCTATTTTGGCTATAATGTTCACTGGTCATAATTTAAAACAATTTATCGGACCCGCCTTAATTATTGGGTTGCCAATTCTTGATACAACTCTAGTTATTATTCGTCGACTGATTAAAAGAAAATCAATCTTTCTGGGCGACCGCAGTCATTTATATGATCTTATTCATCAAAAAGGTATTTCTGTACCAAAAACCGTCTTTATTTATTCAATAATTCAGTTTATAATAGTAAGTATAGGTATCTTAATATATAATTTATGATTAATTTATCCAAACCAGATATTACAAAAAAAGAAATAAATAGTGTTTTAAATGTTTTAGAAACTCCCTATTTAGCTTTGGGGCCAAAGTTGAAAGAATTTGAGAAAAAATTTGCTGATTATATTGGCAGCAGATATGCCACAGCAGTTAATTCCGGCACCAGCGGCCTGCATTTACTTATTCGCGCTCTAGGAATTAAAAAGGGCGACGAAGTAATCACTACCCCTTTTAGTTTTATTGCTTCGGCAAATTGCATTTTGTATGAAGACGCTAAACCGGTTTTTGTTGATATTGATCCTTTAACTTTAAATATTGATCCGCAAAAAATAGAAAAAGCCATTACTAAACGGACAAAGGCTGTGATTATTGTGGATATTTTTGGTCATCCGGCTGATTGGAGTCCGATTTTAAAAATTGCCCGAAAACATAATCTCAAAATCATTGAAGATTCTTGTGAGGCTTTGGGTGCGGAATATAAAGAGAAAAAATGCGGAAATTTCGGTGATGCGGCTGTTTTTGCATTTTACCCCAACAAACAAATGACCACCGGCGAAGGAGGTATGATTGTGACTGATAATAAAAAAATCTCCGAAATGTGCCAAAGTATGCATAACCAGGGTCGCAAAGTCAAAGATGGAAAATGGCTTGAACATGTCAGATTGGGTTATAATTACCGAATGAGCGATATACAGGCAGCCATTGGCATTACTCAGCTTGAAAGAATTAAAAAAATTTTAGAAAAAAGAGAGAGAGTGGCTGAAATGTATAACAAAAAACTTGCTGATTTAGAAAAAGAAGGATTGATTAAACTGCCCTATATTGCCGCTTGGGCTAAAATTTCTCGGTTTGTTTATGTAATTCAACTGACAAAAAATTTCACTCGAAAAGATCGAGATCAAATTATAAAAAAATTACAAAAGGCGGGTATTCAAAGTAACAATTATTTTCAATGCATTCATTTACAGCCATTTTATCGTCGTTTATTTAATTTTAAACGCGGTGATTTTCCGATTGCTGAATCAATATCTAACAGAACTATTGCCCTGCCATTTTATAACAATTTAACTGAAAAAGAAATAAAATATATTGTTAAAAATTTAAAAAAGATATTATTAAAAAAGCAATAAAAAAAATAATTAATTTTTAATTTTATGAAGCATCGTTCAGTTATCGCTGCTGCCGGAAAAAAATTTCGGACAAAAAATATCTCTCAAAGAGTCAAAAAAATTGTTATTTCCCCAATTAAGGAAATGTCAATTTTGGCTGACCAATTGGAAGAAAAAATTGGTCCCAATAAAATTATTTCTTTCGGTCAAGGCATCCCCTATTTAGACACGCCTCAATATATTAAAAAAGGTATTATTCAATCTGTTAAAAAAATAGATACTTCAAAATACACTCTTGAACCCGGCATCACGGAATTAAGAAAATTAATTGCCAAAGACTTGGAATATTCAAAAAAAATAAAAAATATAAAACCAAAAAAAGAAATTATGGTGACTGTTGGTTGCCAAGAAGCCATGGCTTGTGCCTTGGCTTCAACTATTGATGAGGGTGACGAAGTTTTATTGCCTTCGCCAACCTATGCTTCTGAAATAGAACAAATTTTACAGTTTGGCGGCATTCCCAAATTTATTCCATTGATTGAAAAAAACGGCTGGCATCTGAATATTAAAAATTTTGAAAAAGCCCGTACTTCCAAAACTAAAGTTGTAATTTTATGCAATCCTTCTAATCCGACCGGCGCGGTTTTTAACCGACAAGAAATACAAAAATTGGCTAATTTTGTTAAAAAATATGACTTGATTTTAATTGCCGACGAAACTTACGATTTTCTTCTATATGATAATGTAAAATTATTTTCACCGGCATCCATTAAAAATATTCGCGACCGCGTCATTCTTTGCGGAAGTTTTTCCAAAAAATATCGTATGACCGGTTATCGTGTCGGCTATGCTTTTGCAGATGAAGGAATTATCGATCATATGCTTAAAGTTCACGATGCTTTGGCGATTTGCTCGCCGGCTATTTCGCAAAAGGCGATAATTTATGCCTTAAAAAATCAAAAAGAATCAGAAAAATCAACCGAAGAATTGGTTAAACAAATGGATAAAAATCGCAATTTAATGTGTCAAGAATTAGATAAATTGAAAGAATTTTTTGAATATCAAAAACCAATAGGAGCTTATTATATTATGGCCAAGGTTAAAGGAGTTAAAATTAATTCATTTGATATGGCTTTAAAAATTTTAAATAAAGCCAGGGTTATTGTCATACCTGGCGCTGCTTTTGGCCCGCAAGGCGAAGGATATCTTAGATTTTCTTTTGCCGGCAACCCAAAAAATATTGCCGCTGGGTTTAGTCGCCTCTCAAAATGGTTTAAAAAATATTTAAAAAAATTATAAAATAATCAATAATTTACCTAAAAAAAAATAAAAGGGGCGGTCAGAATAATTAGAAATTATATTCTGCCGCCCAAATTTTTTTAGTGAAAAATCTCCTTAATTTTTAAAATCTGAAATGCTTCTGAAACACCTTTATCTCTGCCTTCCTGCATTGCTCCCCGAAATGCGCCCATTCCTCGATAAGCTCTTTCGTATTTAGCTGCCGCCTGGGTCTCGTGTTCCCTTAATGCCTGCATTTTATTTTCCAATGATAAAGTAATATCTTCAAAATAATTGGGAGACATTAAAGGTGACCAGACTTCATAAGCTAAAATAACCGAGATGGAAAAAGTTTCCTCTTTGACGCCGCCATACCCTCTAAACCATTTACCGGGTGCCATATTAATTACATCCAAGGCCGCTCGACTAACAATCCGATGGTCTACGTGAGCGTCATTATCGTGGGGAATATAGCAAATATCAGGTCTAATTCGTCTAACCAATTTCAGAAGTTCAAACCTCATTCTTTCTTCATTTAATTGCCATGGTTTTTCATTTAAAAAGAAAAGGTTTTCTACTTTTAAGCCAAGACAACAAGCAGCACTTATTGTTTCTTTTCTTCTTATTTTAGAGAACTTATCCGATTGAAATTGCAGACATTCTGCATCCCCGTTCGTTACATAAATAACAAATACTTCATTGCCTTTCTCTAAATGCTTAATCATACTGCCTCCGCACCCGATAAGATCATCATCGGGATGAGGGGCGATAACCAAGATTCTCGAAGCTCTGCTTTTTTTATTTTTCATCTTTCATGACCTCCTTTCAAGGATTTTTCATTTTATTATACTATTATAAAGAACTTTTAATATCATAGCATATTTTTTAACTTTTGTCAACCCCCTACTACGCAAAGAAGCTCTTGCTTTTTTATTTTTTCAGATTATAATTTAATATATGCTTTAAAATGGCTTTTTTAATTAATAATTTTTATGGAGATTAAAGAAGGGAGAGAAATTAATTACTTAGAGCATCTAGGCCTTAAAGCTGAACCAGATATTATTTTGTGTCTGGACGCCGGTATTGCGGAAAGAAAGGTTGATGGAAAAACGAGATGGTCGCCAACTTCTTATCGCGATGAAACAGCTAATTTCCCCGAAAAATCAACTGATAATAGTAAATTTGACTATAAAATACGCACCACTGAGCAAGGATTGGCCATGATTGGCAGTGGCGGAGGCAAGGCTAATATTTTAGCTTCAACTGAACTTTATAATCATTTTCATAAACCAATTATAGTTAACAGTCATTCTGTTCTTGAAGCCCCGCCCAACTTACCTCAACCGCCAGAAGAACATTGGCAAATTTACCAAGAGGCCCTAGAAAAAAAGGGCGTATTGCTTGAAAATATTTTATTAGAAAAAGAATCAACCAGTACTATAGAAGAATTGATTAAAGCTATAGAGATAATTAATGCTCAAAATAGAAAAAAAATGCTTATTGTGGCCAATGAGATGCATTTGCCGCGTGTAAAAAAAATGTACGAATATTTAACCAACCCTGAATCAGCAAAAACTAAATTAAAATATATTTTATCTATACTGAGCGCCGATTACAAAAAAATAATGAACTATACGGTTAATGGCAGTGTAGAAAATCCGCAAATTACTTTTGATAACGACTCCTTTTTTAAACAAGCAAACGAAGTTTTAATTGACTTTGTAGCAGCTGAAGACGTTTTAAGTTTAAATAATCCTCATTATAAATCATTGTTTGAAAAAGTGAGGCAGAATAGTTATTATCAAAAAAGAGTAGAAATGGAAAAAAAAGGAATAGCACAATTAGAACAAGGGACTTATGCTAAACCAAAATAAATACTCAAGCCTTATGAGTAAATAATTAGAATTAAATTAATAAATGGGTCAATTTGTATAAATGATACAAACTTGACAAATCGCTGTAATTCTCTAATATTATTAAAGAATAAACTGAATACATTAAAGGAAAATAATTTTTATCTAACTAAATTAAAATGACAAAATCAAAATATTCAAAATCATTCTTACTCAAACTCTATCAACAAATGCTAAAAATTCGTTTATTTGAAGAGAGTTTAATCGGACCAATTTTAGATGGCGAAATTAAAACACCCTGCCATCTTTACACCGGCGAAGAAGCAATCGCAGTCGGTGTTTGCGCGGCTTTAAATAAAAAAGATTTTGCCTTTGGCAACCATCGTTCACATGGTCATTATTTGGCTAAGGGTGGAAATTTAAAATATTTGATGGCAGAAATTTTTAGTAAAGAAACCGGTTGTTCGCGAGGCCGAGGGGGTTCAATGCATATTATTGACAAAAAGGCTGGTTTTTTGGGTTCTACACCAATTATTGCCGGTACGGTTCCTCTGGCTGTCGGTACAGCCATGGCTTCAAAAATTAAAAAAGAAAATCGCCTGACTGTTACTTTTTTTGGTGATGGAGCGATGGCCGAAGGAGTAATTTCCGAAGCATTAAATTTTTCTGCTCTGCATAAATTGCCAATTTTATTTATTTGCGAAAATAATTTTTACGCCACTCATATGCCAATTTCAGAATCATTGGCTAATCCTAAAATTTATCTTCAACCAAAAAATTATGGTATTAAATCAATACGCGCTGACGGAAATGACGTAATTAAAGTTTTTGAAACCACCCAAAAAATGATTACTCAAATTAGAAAAGATAAAGGACCAGCTTTTATTGAATATTTAACCTATCGGATGCGTGGTCATGTTGGACCAGATGACAATATTCAGGGAACACACACTGATATAAGAAAATCAAAAGAAATTAAAACATGGCAGAAAAAAGATCCGATAAAAAGAATGGAAAAAATTTTACTAAAAAATAAAATTATAAACAAAATCGGATTAACCAAAATTTATAAAAAAATAGATAAAAAAGTTAAGCAAGCTCAGACTTTCGCTCGTCGCAGTCCTTATCCTAAAAAAAATGAATTATTAAAATATGTCTTTAAAAAATAAAAAACAAACAAATAAAAGGGTTCTCTCTTATAGTTTGGCTATTAATGAAGCAGTTTATCAAATGATGTTAAAAGATAAATCTGTTTTTGTCATTGGTCAGGGCGTAAAAAGTCCATGGTATGTTGGCAACACCTGCCGCGGCTTATTAGAAAAATTTGGTCCCAAAATGGTTATGGACACTCCAATTTCCGAAAATATAACAACGGGTGTAGGAGTAGGAGCAGGACTAGTTGGCATGAAACCTATTGTTATTTTTCCTCGAATGGATTTTATGATGTATGCTCTTGATCCGATTATAAATGAAGCGGCAAATTGGCATTATATGTTTGGTGGGAAAGCTAATACAGATGTGGTTATTCGCGCTATTATTAATCGTGGAGGAGAACAAGGTGCTCAACATTCTCAAGCTTTTCAATCTTTATTTACTCATATTCCCGGATTAAAAGTAGTAATGCCGGCAACCGCTTATGATGCCAAAGGATTAATGATTTCAGCTATTTATGATCCTAATCCTGTTATTTATATTGATGATCGCTGGCTTTATGATGTTAAAGATCACGTACCGCAAAAAATATATTCAGTGCCGATTGGCAAGGGCGCGATCAGAAAAGTCGGAAAAGATATTACTATCGTAGCGATTTCTTATATGGTTAAAGAAGCATTGACAGCGGCTGCAGAATTAAAAAAACAAAAAATTGATGTTGAAATAATTGATTTAAGAAGTGCTTGGCCTCTAGATATCCCATTAATCATTAAATCTGTTAAAAAAACAGGCCGCTTGCTTATCACTGAAGCTGCTTGGTCTAGTGGTAGTATCAGTAGTGAAATTAATAGTCAGATAGCAAAACAATCTTTTAAATATCTTAAAGCACCAATTGAAAGACTTTGTTTGCCTGATTGTCCGGCCCCGGTCAGCAGAACATTAGAAAAAGCTTATTATCTAACATCCAAAGATGTAGTTAAAAAGATAAAAAAAATTTTAAATTATGTATAAGGTTCGTTTTGCCAATCCACAAAAACAATATCAAGACCATCGCAAGGAATTTATTCAAGCTTTTGATAGCGTCCTCACGGCCGGCGACATTGTCATGCGCAAAGATTTGGAAAAATTTGAAAAAGATTTCGCTGAATTTGTCGGCACTAAATACGCAATTGGCGTTAATTCTGGAACTTCAGCCGTGTATCTTGGACTAAGAGCAGCTGGTATTAAAAAAAATGATGAAGTAATAACCGTTGCTCACACTTTCATCGCTAGTCTTTCTTGTGTCTACTTAACCGGAGCTAAACCGGTTCTTGTTGATGTCGGCAACGATTTTAATATAAACCCAAAGTTAATTGAAAAAGCTTTAACGCCAAAGACAAAGGCTATTGAGCCGGTCCATTTGAACGGCCGTCTATGCGATATGGAAGTAATTATGGATATTGCTAAACGAAAAGGTCTTATGGTTATTGAAGATGCTGCTCAAGCTCTGGGTGCTACTTTAAAAATGTCTGATAATACTAATAAAAAAGCCGGTTCTTTTGGAATAGCCGGCTGTTTTAGTCTTTATTGGGCTAAAACTTTAGGCGGCTGGGGCAATAATGGTATGTTGGTTACCAATGATTCTAAAATCGCTGAAACAGTAAAATTAATGCGCTATAATGGTGAAGATCGCGAAAAACGCCATTTTTATTATCATAGCCACAATCTTTTAATGGATAATCTGCACGCTTCACTTTTAAATGTAAAATTTAAATATTTCCCTGGATGGCTTAAACGACGCAAAGAAATCGCTAAAAAATATCAGCAAGGATTGGCTGATATTCCGCAAGTCAAGCTCCCTCATTTTGACGATAATCGTTTTTCCGATATTTACACCAATTACGTAATTCGAGCCGAGCGCCGCGATGAACTTAAAAAATATCTGGAAAAACAAAGCATTGAAACACTCGTCTCCTGGCCTTCGCCGACATATAAAGAGCCCGTATTCGTTAATTCTAAATTTAATCAAGAATTTGGAATGCCCAAACTAATATCAACCAAGGGAATTGCCACAGAACTTCCGGAAACGGAAAAAATCTGCCATGAAGTTATCTCTTTGCCGATGTATCCTGAATTAACCAATATTCAAATAGATTGGGTGGTTAAAAATATTAAAAAATTTTATCAGAAATAAAAAAATAATTTAAAATGGTTTTAGAAAAACTTAAACAAAAAATTTTTGCGCGCACAACCATTAAAAGAACAATTTTCTTTTTACTTGGCGATGTTATTTTTATAATACTCGCCTGTTGGCTAAGCTTTTGGCTGCGTTTTGATGGCAGGATTCCGACCCAATATATTCCAATGATAAAAGGATTTATTGGATTAGCTGTCCCAATAATCATCTTTTTTTTCGGACTGGAAAAACTTTACGCAATTAGCTGGTCATTTGTCAGTGTTTCAGAGCTTTTTAAACTTGGACGAGCCGTCATAATCAGCTTTCTTTTAATAGGAACAACTATCTATATTTTAAAAATTTTTCCTCTTTTTGAAGGATTCCCCCGCTCTATCATTTTTATTGCAGCCTTTTTAACTTTTCTATTCACCTGTGGATTACGCTTTTCCAAGAGAATTTATCTTCAAGAATTTCAACGCAGCGCTCCACGTCTCAGGTCTGTTTTAATTGTTGGATCCGATGATGCTGCTGAACAATTGGTACGGCATATTATTACTTCCAAAGACAGCCCTTATGCTATTGTCGGCTTAATTGATGATAATCTCATGAAACAAGGGGTGTTGATTCATGGAAAAAAAGTTTTAGGTAAAAGAATTGATATTCCAAAAATCGTTAAAAAACACGAAATTAGAGAATTAATTATTGCTTCGCCGTCAGCTCCGCAAGAAATTATCAGAGAAACCGTAAAATTAGCCCGCGAAGCCGGTATTCAAAAAATTAAAATTTTACCCGGCACCAGAGAAATTTTGGCTGAAAAAGTAAGCTTAAATCAGTTGCGCGATGTTTCAATTGAAGATTTGCTCGGCAGAGAAGCGATTAAAATTGACACTCAAGCTATTCAAAATTTTATCAGCGGAAAAACGGTTTTAGTAACCGGCGCCGCCGGCTCTATCGGCTCGCATCTTTGTCGCGAAATTTTAAAATTTAATCCCGCTCGCCTTATCGCCTTTGATCAAAATGAAACCGGACTTTTCCATCTTGGAAGGAATCTTGATAAAGAATTTCCAAATATTGCGAAAAGTTTTGAAATCGGCGATATTTGCGATGAAAAAAAAATAAATTGGCTGTTTGAAACAGAAAAACCAAATGTTATTTTTCATGCCGCGGCCTATAAACATGTGCCGGTAATGGAGTCACATCCATTGGAAGCGATTAAAAATAACGTTTTTGGCACATTAACATTGGCTCAAGCGGCGATAAAACATGGAGTTAATAAATTTGTTCTTATTTCCACTGATAAAGCGGTAAATCCCACTTCGGTTATGGGTGCGACCAAACAAGTCGGAGAAATGATTTGTCTTTGGTTAAATAAAAAAAATCTAACCAAATTCTGCGCTGTTCGTTTTGGCAATGTCTTGGACAGCCAAGGTAATGTGGTTGGAATTTTTGAAGAACAAATTAAAAAAGGCGGTCCTGTTGAAGTAACGCATCCTGAAATGAAAAGATATTTTATGGTTACTTCCGAGGCCTGCTTATTAGTAATGCAAGCAGGTGCTCTAGGTCAAGGCGGTGAAGTTTTTGTCTTAGACATGGGCCAGCCGATTAAAATAGTGGATTTAGCAAAAGAAATGATCCGTTTAGCAGGTTATGAATCTGACGTTGATATTCCTATTGTTTTCACTCAAATGCGCCCGGGCGAAAAATTATTTGAAGAAATTTTAACCAATTCTGAAATACCGACCAAGCATGAAAAAATATTCATGGCTAAACTTTCTGATTTTGATGAACAAAAAATAATCCAAGGACTGGAAAAATTTAAACAAGCCCTTGATAAAATGGATAAAAATAGTATAATTAAAATATTAAAAGAAATTATTCCGACTTATCAAGCTAAATAAGTAGATAAGTAAATAAGTAGATAAGTATGATTAAAAGTTTCCAGGATATCAAAGTGTGGCAAAAATCTCATGAATTAGTTTTAAAAATTTATAAAATTACTAAACAATTTCCCGAAGAAGAAAAATATGGTCTATCCAGTCAATTGCGAAGAGCAGTAGTATCTGTTGCTTCAAATATTGTCGAGGGTTTTAGAAGAACAACATTAAAAGATAGAATTCATTTTTACATGATTGCCAACGGCTCATTAGAAGAAGCAAGATATCAAATATTATTATCAAAAGACTTGGCTTATATTGATGAAACAAAATATCAAGATATTATTATTTTAACTGAAGAAGTAAGTAAAATGTTAAATTCTTGGATAAAAGTTCAAAAATAAACACTTATTAGCTTATCAACTTATTAACTTATTAGCTTATTAACTTAGTAAGCTTATCAACTTATTAACTTCAATTTATATGGAAAATCAAGAAAAAAATTACAATAATGAAGAAAAAATTGATTTAAGAGATTATATTAATGTCGTCCTAAAAAGAAAATGGGTAATTATTACTACTTTCCTTGTTATAGTTATTGTTTCGATAATAATCAACTTGCGACTTCCTCAAACTTTCGAGGCTGTGACCTTGGTTAAATTGGGACAAATAAAAAATCAAGATGCATTGGTTAATTTAGAAAACGTAACTGATATTAAAGATATTTTCTCTCGCAAAACTATTTTAGAAACAATTGCCACAAAATTAAATTTTCCACCTGCGACTTCGCAAACAAAAGTGGCTAAAATGTTTTCTATAGAACAGGGGGATGGATCATCTTTTTTAAAAATAAAAGGATTCGGACCAACACCGCAAAAGGCGGCGGAAATATCTAATTTAATCGCTGAATTATTAATTCAGCGACATCAAAATTTATTTTTGGAAGCCGAAAAAACTTTTAATCTGGAAATAAAAACTATCGCCGCTAATCAAGATAAAATTAAAAAAGACATTGAACAAACAAAAACAGAAATAATCCGCCTTAATAATGACGTTAAATTTTATACCAAAGAAATCAGCGAGCGGGCAGAAGCGCAGTCTGAAGGTCAGGGCCGAATAACTGAGGCCTATATTCAACTTTTAGCGAATACTAAAAACCAAAAAGATCAAAAAGAACAGCAAATTTCCGACCTTGAACAACAATTGATTAATCTTAATCAAAATCTTCAACAAAAAGAATACGAAAAAACTTATCAAGTAAGATCAACAACTATTGAAGTGCCCGCCACCCCACCTGACATCAGAATTGCACCCAAAAGAACGCAAAATGTGGCAATTGCTGGAATTCTTGGACTCTTTATCAGTATTCTCTGGGCTTTTATGGTTGAATATTACGAGAAAAATTTTAAGAAAAATAAACAAGCTTACTAAGCGGGTAAGTTGATAAGTAAATAAGCTAAATAAAAATATCCGGGATTAAACCGGATATTTTTATTTATTTAACTTATTTCTTACTTCTTTTCTTTCGCGGCCTGAATAATATTCTTTTTCAGTTCTTGAGCGATTTTTGGATTTTCTTTCAAAAATAATTTAGGAGCTTCTTGTCCCACGCCGAGTTTGACGTCGCCATAGCTTAAAGTATTACCTGTCTTTTTAACCAAATTATATTTTAAACCAAGATTTATTAAATCACCCGTGCGAGAAATTCCTTCATTATACATAATTTCAAATTCGCAGGTCGTAAACGGCGGAGCAACTTTATTTTTAACTATTTTAACGCGCACTTTATTACCTATCACCTCATCGCCTCTTTTAAGCTGAGCCAAACGGCGCAATTCAATACGCACTGAAGAATAAAATTTAAGAGCCATTCCACCGGTAGTAGTTTCCGGATTGCCGAAAAATACGCCGATTTTCATTCTTATTTGATTGATAAAAATAACACAAGTGTGAGTTTTACTGACAATGGCCGTTAATTTTCTTAAAGCTTGACTCATTAACCGCGCTTGCAAGCCCATCTGCGAATCGCCCATCTCTCCTTCGATCTCCTTTTGCGGCGTCAGAGCAGCCACAGAATCAATCACAATCACGTCTACGCCATTGGAACGAACCAAGGTCTCAACAATCTCTAGGGCCTGTTCTCCTGTGTCTGGTTGAGAGATTAAAAGATCATCAATTTTAACGCCTATTTTTTTGGCATATTCCGGGTCCAAAGCATGCTCGGCATCAACATAAGCGGCCACTCCGCCCATTTTTTGAGCTTCAGCCACCACATAAAGCGCCAGAGTGCTTTTACCCGACATTTCCGGACCAAAAATTTCAATTATTCTGCCTTTTGGTACTCCGCCCGCGCCCAATGCTAAATCCAAAGATAAGCATCCGGTAGGAATAACTTCAACATCCATTCTTCGGGCCTCGCCCAATTTCATAATTGATCCTTCGCCAAATCTGGATTGTATTTGCTCAATCGCCGATTGAGCGGCTTTTTGGCGATCAGTAGTTTTTTCTTCTTTTTTCTCTTCTTCTTTTTTAACCATATATTATTTTAAATTATTAATTTATTTGTTAAGTTCTTTTTTTGCTAATTCAAGGTCTGATTTAACCATTATCTTCACTAATTCTTTGAATTTAATTTTTGGCTGCCAACCTAAAACTTTTTTTGCTTTTGTAATATTACCGCATAAAATATCCACTTCAGCCGGACGCAAATATTTTTTATCTTGTTTGATATATTTTTTCCAATTTAATCCCAAAGATTCAAACGCTGCCTCAACAAATTCCTTGACTGAATGAGTTTCGCCGGTCGCGATCACAAAATCATCAGCTTTTTTTTGCTGCAACATCAAATACATCGCCTTCACATATTCTGACGCGTGACCCCAATCTCGTCTTGCATCCAAATTTCCCAGCATTAAATCTTTTTGTAATCCCAATTTAATTCTGGCTGCGGCTTTGGTTATTTTTCGCGTAACAAAATTATCTCCCCTGCGCTCTGATTCATGATTGAATAGAATACCATTGCAAGCAAAAATGCCATAACTTTCACGATAATTTTTTGTTATCCAATAACCGTAAAGTTTTGCCACGCCATAAGGACTGCGCGGATGAAATTCAGTCTTTTCGCTTTGAGGGAATTCTCTAATTTTACCGAATATCTCGCTGGAACTGGCTTGATAAAATTTAATTTTTTTATCTATTTTTCTAATAGCTTCCAAAATTCTTAAAACTCCGACCGCTGTTACATCGGCTGTATAAGCAGGCATTTCAAAACTGATTTTAACATCGCTCTGAGCGGCTAAATTATAAATCTCAGTCGGCCTGATATCTTGAATTAAATGAAAAAGACGGCTAGCATCGCTTAAATCGCCATAATGAAGAAAAATTCTTTTTTGATAAAGAGATTCATCCAATAAATGCTGGATTCTTTCCAAATTGGAATTACTGCTTCGGCGAACCAATCCATGCACTTTATATCCTTTATCTAAAAGCAATTCCGCCAAATAAGAGCCATCTTGGCCGGTTATACCGGTAATAAAAGCTACTTTTTTATTTTTAGACATAAATTTATCTTTTTAGGAATTAATTTTTTAGCCCTAAGAAGCTAAAAAGCTACAAGCTAAAAAGCTGATTTCTATTATTCTACAATAATTTGACGTTTAATAATTCGTTCTCTTGAATATTTCTTTTTGGCTGAAATTTCAATATTATTTATACCTCTTTCAAGCTCTAATTTCACCTTAAAATAATCATCTGTCATATCCTCAATCTTTTGCTTGTTAATAAACACTTCCACTCCTTCACCAACTTTTCCTTCAATTACTAAAGAAGTTTCTTGAGTCACCAAATTCGTTCGAGGCGAAAAAAGCTGAATTTCCGGCGGAAACATTAATTTTTTTATACCGAAAAAAAGATAAAGAAGAACTCCCAATGAAACTAAACCTATAAAAAAATATTTTGAATTGAAAATATCAAAAAATTTTTCTTTACCGAACTCAACCAAGGGTAACTTTCTGACTCTCTTGCTTTTTATTTCTTTTATAGCCGAATAAGAATATTCTTTTTTCCACAGATTAACAACTTCTTCCGGATTAAATCCCAATAATTCGGCATATTGCAATAAAAATCCTCGAGTGTAAGTCGGACTGGGCAATTTATAAAATTCATCTTCTTCTAAAAGTTTTAAATATTTTGCCGGCACGCCAATTTTTCTTTCAACATCTTCCAAACTCCAATCAGACGAAATTCTTTTATCGCGCAAAATAGTCCCTAAACTTTCATATTTAATGGATTGAGTTCTAAAAGCCATGTTGGTTAATTAGTTAATTGGTTAATTAGTTGCTTAGTTTTTAACCGATTAACTATGTAACCGATTAACCAAGCAACCAATTTATTCCTCTTTCTTTTTATACACGTCTCTCGGTTTGGCTCCTTCGCCCGGCCCAATTGTTTCTTCTTCTTCCAATAGATCCAATAATCTTGCCGCTCTGGCATAACCGATTCTCAATCTTCTCTGCAAAAGCGACGCAGAAGCTTTACCGGCTTGAATAACCACTTCTCTGGCATCTGACAGCATTTCATCTTCCACTAAGTCGCTTAAATTATTTCCCGATTCGTTTTGTGGAGGCGCAATAATTTCATCTTGATATTCCGGCTTGGCGACATTTCTTAAATATTCAACAATTCTTTTGATTTCTTCATCTGAAACATAAGCGCCTTGTAATCTTTTCGGCTTGGATAATTCCGATGAAATAAACAACATATCGCCGCGGCCCAATAATTTTTCCGCGCCGGAAAAATCCAAAATCGTTCTTGAATCAGTCATTGAAGCCACTGAAAAAGCTATTCTGGAAGTAATATTGGCTTTGATCAAGCCCGTAATAATATCCACTGACGGGCGCTGGGTGGCCATTATTAAGTGAATTCCGGTCGCCCGAGCCATCTGTGACAGCCGGATAATGCAAGCTTCAACCTCCTGTGGCGAAGTAATCATTAAATCAGCCAACTCGTCAATCACCACCACGATAAACGGCATTTTTATTTTAGCGTCTTTATTGTAAGCGAAAATATCTCTTTTTTGAACCTGACTCATTACTTCAAAACGGCGTTCCATTTCCTTGATTGACCATTTTAAAGCGTTAATGGTTTTATTAACATCGGTGATAACCGGCGTTAATAAATGAGGCAAATCATTATATAAAGTAAGTTCCACTCTCTTCGGATCAATAAAAATAAATTTCAAATCTTCAGGAGAATTTTGATAAATCAAATTTACGATAACTGAATTAAGCATTACCGTTTTTCCGCTTCCGGTTGAACCGGCTACCAGTAAATGCGGCATTTTTCCCAAATCGCCAAACCATATCTCGCCCGCCACGTCTTTGCCTATTGCCAAAGATAAATTTGTTTTATTTTTTCTGAATTCAGCGCTTTCAAAAACTTCTCTCAATCTGACAACGGCTTTTTGCTTATTCGGTATTTCAATTCCAACTAAAGATTGACCCGGAATTGGCGCTTCAATTCTAATTGGATGAGCGGCCAAGGCCAAAGCCAAATCATTTTGCAAGCCGGTAATTTGCGAAATTTTTACGCCATCAGCCGGTTTTAAAGTATATTGAGCAACTGTCGGACCAACTTTCACTTCTCCCATTTCCACCGGAATGCCGAAACTTTCCAAAGTTTTTTGAATAATCAATTTATTTGTTTTTATATCCCCTGAATTCGGTTTTTCAGAACTGGAATCCAATAAATCCAAAGGCAATTCAATTTTGGGACGAATCTTCGTTGAACCAAAACCGGCAATTCCTTTGGACGATTTTGAGTTATCTTCTGTTTTTTCCAAAATTTTATCTTTTTCATTATCCGGTTTTAAAACTAATTTTTCTTTTTTAGCCAAAATTGCTTTCAAGCTTTGAAAACCGGCCTGAGCAAGATTTTCTTTCTTTTTTAAAGCTTCCTCTTCCAATTCTTCTTTTGATAATTTTTTCTTCAAATTTGAAAAAGCGATAATTCCGCCAACCGCAAAAGCGCAGACAAAAATCACCCAGCTCGCCCAAATTCCGAATGTGTTAACAATCACATAACCTATTCCGTAGCCGATATATCCGCCTCCTTTGTAAGCCGCGAGAGCTAATTTATTATCCACAAAATGAATGTGAAAAATGGCCGCCAACATCACAACCGAAAAAAACAATCCGGCCAATCTTATTCCAAAAGGCCTTTTGGGATAAATTTCCTGAATTTTTTCATGATTAAGGCACATAATTGCAACAATCGCCAAGGCAACGGGAATTGTCCAACTCGCCCAGCCCAAAATAACTTTCAATCCCAAAGACAAAAATTCGCCCGCCACTCCGGCCAATCCGCATAATCCTAATAATAAAATAATGGCCAAAGTAAAAAAAACTATGGCCAAAACCAGCCGACGTGTCGGCGATAAAGATGAAAAATTAATTTTTTCTTTTGATTTTTTCAGTTCTTTTTTCTTCATATTACTCATTATTATACCACAAAAGCCATAAAATTGACAATCTTTATTTTTTAAAATTCACACTTTTAATTAATAAAGCAAAGCGTGTAATGATTAATATTATTCGGTTGGTAAAACTTTTTCTGATTTTGACAAATATCACTTTTTTCAAATTCCCTATCTTCCGGCCGCCGATCTGGATTTAATAAAATCAAAATCGGTTTAATGGATTCTGTTTTTCGGGCAATTTCTATATACTCGGCTAAATTAAAATTTATCTGAGCCAACTTTAAATAAGGTAAATTCTCTTCATATAAATATAAATAAGCAAATGGATAACCTAAAGACGTATCTAAAAAAATAAGCTGATCATCTGTACTATTGGCGGCTAAATAGTCACCTACTTTAGTTATGGCATAACCGGAACTCCACTGATTAACAAAGTCGTCATCAATTTTAGTCCAATTAAATTTTAATGGATTTTTTAAAAGCTGATAGTCCTGATATAAAGACGGGGCGAGAATCAATAGAAAGAGTAATAAACAAACAGTTACCTTGAAATATTTAAATCTTGCCAAATTTCGCCCGAAGTTGGCGATAAAAAAAGCGATTAAAATAATAAAAAATGGCGCAACAAAAAGAAAATAACGCGGATAAAAAATATTGGATATTAAAATAAAAATTATCAAAGGCAAAAAAATTAAAGATGTAAGCCATTGAATTTTTAATTCTCGCCAAAATTTATTCTTAAAACAACCAATTATAAAAACTGCTAGAATCGGCCAGGTAAAATATTTGATAAAAACCTCCCCTATTATTCTTAAATTTTTAAACCAGGCGTCTAAAAATGATCCTGAAAATTCTTTAAAATTAAAAATAAAAAAACTGGCAAGAAAATTACTTCCAGATAAAAGTTTAGTCGGAATAATTAAACGGCAAATCAACTCGCTCAACCCATAAGCCAAAATAAATTCTGAAACAAGAAAAATGATTTGTTTAAATCGAAATTTATTTTTTAAAATACTCCAAAGTAAAATTAATCCCGTGACTAAAATAAAAATAAAAATCGTCTGCTTAAACAAGCGCCCCAGGGCAAAAAGGAGACCTAAAACTATTACCGGCCAAATCCATTGCAAATTTTTTGGTCCTTCATTTTTTTCTGTTTCCGAAAAAATCAACCAACTGAAATAAAAAATATAAATCCCGATCGCAGAGATAAAAACATCCGCCAGAACCATTCTCTCATAGAGTAAAACAAACGGACAGAAAGTGTAAAGACTAAGAGCGATTAGAGTAGTTAATCTTGAATGAAAAAGCTTCTGCGTTAGCAAAAAAATACCCCAAAAACTCAAGATAGCCGCAAGTATTGAAATAAGTCGGCCGGAATAAAGCGGATCACTAAACCAATAATAACCCATGGCTAAAATCCAGTAGTGCAGAGGTGGTTTTCCGCCAATACTCACAAGAGAAGTAAATTTATTATCTGACCAATTAGAATGAATATCTTTGACCCAGTTTAAATAAATTGCCTCATCATTAAAAATAGGCAAAGCCAATAAATTATAAAATCGCAAAAATAAAAAAACGGCAAAAATCAAGATAACGCCGGCTAAAAATATTTTTTTATTTTTTAACATGTTTTTATTTTAATAATAAATTTCTAAAAATGTCAATCCACTATATTGACTTCAATGGGCGACTCAACATTTTGGCGGATATAAAAATAATCCGCATAAGCATCCGGGCATCCACCTGGAATTAATTTTCCAAACCAAATCATTACTCTGCCGGCCACATTCTGATAAGTATCAGCATCTGACCAATTTTCATTTATAGTTTCCCCTAACCATTCTATGTGATGATTAATGTCCAAAAGAGTTATTTTTAAATTATGCCATTGTGATTGTGGAAACCACTGACTAATATCTGAATTTTTTATAGTATAGCTCCCACCTGTTACTCTTTCCCAATAAATTCCTTTTTCTGGCGGATTATAACTTCTCGGACCTTCACCATAGGTTCTCCAAAAATTATTTTCATCTGTATAACGATATTGGAGTCCTATTTGTCTGTCTTCAAATTGACCTCCACCGCTCAATTGATAACGCGTTTTAATAATTGCGTCCTTAATATTTAAATTTTTAGGATATATTGAATTAGCCCAACCATAATGGGAAACAATTTGTGAATTAAGAGTATCCCAAAGCATATTAAAAACTTCATATTCACTGCTTCTGTTAGTTATAAAATGATCAAACCAATTCCCAGTTAAAGCATTTGAAAGTCCCTCCAAATCCGCCGTACTTGCAGCCGAGGCATTACCATAATACATATAAATTATTTTATTACTATTGGCTAAAATATTAGGTATCTCAACCACGGCAGTAGCCTGATTATCATTAACTTTTTTATCAGTTCCGTCATCGTTCCAATCCCAGCCATAATTCAATATTTTACCATCAGAATCAGTAAAACGAATATCCGAAAAATCTTGATTCATCTCTGATTCATAAGGAATGTCAACATTGACTGGAAAATTAGTTAAATCTTCGGCATTATTGTTCATAATAATTATCTGTTTCCTTTTTTCCCAACCAGGCATTTCTGAATAAGGTGTATCTGGTGCGACAATTGGTTGATAATTTTCATTTGTTTCAAAAACCGTTGGAGTTGGTTTTGTTGTTTGACGAACATAAAGATAATCCGCTTTTGGGGTTGGGCAACCTCCCGGATTATATTTCCAAAACCAAATACCAACATTGCCGGCTATATTCTGTTGATTCTCAATGTCAGACCAATTTAAATCCCAATTAGCGCTTTTCCATTTAATATTATTATGTTCACTTTCATAAGAAGATATTGTAATATTTTGCCATTCTTTCCTAATAACATCGGCACTGTCATTTAATTTTCTTAAAGTTTTAGTTCCATTTATTATTTTTTCCCACCTAACTCCTTTGCTTAACGGATCATTATAATTAATTTCGGATCGACCGCTTATTCTAAATAAATTATTATCATCTATATATCTATATTCAAGTCCCATATATCTATCTTCGAAATAACCGCCGCCATTTTGATAAAATTTTGTTTTAATTAAAGCATTTTTGATATTTAAACCTTTTGGATATATTTTTGCCGCCCAGCCGTAATGAGCATAAATTGCTGAATCGGTTGTATTCCATTCAATATTAAAATTTTCATATTCACTGCTTCTATCCGTTGTAAAATGATCAAACCAAGTTAGGGTTGTTTCTAAGTTAGCCACAGTTAAAGCCGATGGATTATCATAATAGAGATAAATAATTTTTTGAGCGCGTTTTGGAATAGATGGAATTTTGACCACCGCAGTGGCGGAAATTCCATCTTGTTTTTGATCAGTGCCATCGTCATTAATATCCCAACCATAATTTAAAAGAGTTGTTTTATTTGAATCGGTAAAACGAATATCGGAAAAATCTGATTTCATGGCAGAGTCATAAGTAATATCTATATTAACCTCAAAATTAGTTAAATCATTGTTATTTTGAGTATTATCAATTACTAAAACTTTTCTTTTTTGCCAAGTATTTAGCCATGGCCCTTTAGAACTGGTTGGATTTGGGGTTAGTTGGATAACAAAGTCATTAAAATTATTATCTGTATCTTGAAAACCATTTCTTTCAATAGATTGATTAGCCGGAGGTTCAAGAGCAGGACTTGTATTAGGATCTGCAACTGTTTCAAAATCAGGCGCTGCGCCCCAACCGACCTTATCAATAATTTTTCCTTCTGAATTATAAAGAATAATAGTATTAGCCGGAGCTAACCGCTGACCATTGGTGTATAAATCAGCCAAAGAAGAGACAAAAGAATCTTCTGGAGCAATCAAAAAATATCCTTTAGATTCAACAATGCCTTCTAATTTAGGATTTGTCCCGCTACTTAAAATTGTGCATTCTCTACCCGTATTTGTTTTTCTGCTTAATCTCCAGTTAGTCAAATCAATTTCTTGATTTGTCGGATTATAAAGTTCAATAAATTCGTCATCAGGTATAGATTTGCCATCAAGTGTCTGGCCAGCAATTTGAATTTCACTAATCACTATTGAGGGCAGTTTGACAGAATACGTAACTCCATCTGACCAATCTCCAAAATTACCGGCCTCGTCTACTGCCCGAACTTTAAAAGAATATAGTTCTCTATCTTGCACGCTCAATTCAAGATAATTAACGGCCGTAGAAGTGGTATTTTCTCCCCAATTAATTTCATAATGATCAATGTCCGATAAATTATCAACAACTTCGTCCCAAGAAAGTTTTAAATTTAGTCCACCCAAATTTTCTGTTTTTAAATTATTAACTTTTGCCGGCGGAGTAGAATCAAAAATAAATTCAGTTGTGGAAGTTGTATTTTGAATATTACCGACTAAATCAGTGGCTTGAGAAAAAATAGAATACAAACCATCATTCTCAATTAATAAAGAAACTGGTAAATCAAAATGCCAGCTATTTTCATTTAAATCTGTTTCCAGCCAAAAAGGTTCATTAAGCCAAATTAAAATAGAAGTAGAAGTGACATAACCCAAATATTTATTTTCTGATTTATTTTGAATCTGAACTTCTACTAGTAACAAATCCGTAGAACTGGCATTTGATGAAGCAATTCCATCAATTTGGTTAGGCCAGGTTGAAAGATTAAAAATACCAGAAGTAGTCGGAGAAGAAATTGGTCCAGTTAAATCAATAATCCAAGAATAAGTTATTTCTGAAAAATTATTTTCCTGATCAACAGCTTTAAGATAAAAAATATGATTTCCCTCAGCAAGATCTTGATAAATCTGCGGTGAAAAACAGGACTCAAAATTCTGTTCGTCAATTTTACAGAATACCCCCCCCTCCTCGTTAATAGAAAACTCAAAATTGGCCGTGGACAGATTGGTTAATATATCCGGTTTTTGAGTCAAGCTAATTTCCGGCGGAATTGTATCTTTGGCCTTTTCTTCAGGTTTTTCCGTATTTTTGTTTTTTGGACTGCCAAAAATTGAATTATTTCCCGCATCTTTGGCTGTTTGATCTTGATAATAAGCGGTTTGCCAATTATCTTTTAAACTGCCGGAAGCTAAAAAATTTATCCTTTCCATTGTCGCTTTAGTGGTATTATCGCCAGAAAACCAAAGGCCAGTACAATTAATTTCATCAATTAAATTATTATTTCCATCTCTTAATTCCAAGTCTTCTCCGGAATTTCCCAGAGCTCCGC